>Ga0181535_10005849_pt1 | contig 12975 bp, 10 predicted proteins | sample PEATcosm2014_Bin_44_FD_119774 | JGI IMG/M metagenome (GOLD analysis project Ga0181535, IMG submission 119774) | Peatland microbial communities from MTU Mesocosm Facility, Houghton, MI, USA - PEATcosm2014_Bin17_30_metaG | ecosystem: Environmental > Terrestrial > Soil > Wetlands > Peat | place...
CGACGACTGCCGAGAGTGCGCGGCGACGACTTTTTTTACGGCCTTCCATTACGATCTGAAAGAACATGCGTGGGCGGCGCGGTGGATGCGCGGGAGCCAGGCCGCTCCGGTATGGAGCACCGGCGTGACGCAAGGCGTGGCTCTGACGCAGGTGTATGCGCTGCTGGCTGAGCCGAATGGCCGAGAATTGATGGCCACGTGGAATTACTTTGACGATGGCAAGCAGAAATCGCCCGAGAGCGTAGTCTTCCGCTACGACTGGGATGGCTTCAGCGGCCTGGAGCGGACGCAACTATTGAGCGGCAAAGAGGCCGAGGCGATGGAGCAGCGGTTGTGCGGCGCGGCTAGCCTGCTGCCAGGGCTGGCGCGCGGGCAGGAGACGGCGCTTTGCCAGCAGACGCTGAAGCCGCGGGTGGAGCGCAAGCCGGTGACAACGCCGCCCGCGAACAACCATGGCCAATCCGTGCCGCCCAAGGCGCGGCGCTGAGGTGGTCAAAAGAGGGCTGTTTCCCCTATGCTCTTCAACTAGCATTCAAACTAATTGGAGAGTGAAATGAGTTCTTTATCAAGATTTGTACCCATACCGCTGCTTGCCATGGCGGCCATGCTTTGCCTTACAGGATGCCCCAAGAGTCAAGACCCGGTGGCGGTTTCTGACAACTCGGCCGGCACGCAAGATCAGGCCACGGACCCTGCGGCGGCTAACCTGGCTCCGGTAGATACAAATTCCGCGCCCGCAACGAATGGGTCTACCAGCAGCTCGACAAGCGCCAGTCCGGCGACGTATGCCGCTCAGCAGCAGAGCGCTCCTCCGACGAGCGCGGGCGGAACTTATGACCAAGGCTCGGATGATCCGGGCTATGGAGTTCAACCGGCGAGCTACGCGCCTCAGCCGCCTCCGCCGCTGCCTGAATACGATCAGCCACCTGCTCCTGGCGACGACTATCTCTGGACGCCAGGTTATTGGGCGTGGGGCGCGGGCGGCTATTACTGGGTGCCCGGCGGCTGGGTTGAGGCTCCGTACCAGGGAGCTCTCTGGACGCCCGGTTATTGGGGCTTCTATCATCACCGCTACGGATTTTACCGTGGCTATTGGGGTCCGCACATCGGCTACTATGGCGGCATCAATTATGGCTTTGGCTATATTGGCATTGGCTACCAGGGCGGCTATTGGGGAGGTGGGCATTTCAATTACAACCGCTCCTACAACAATGTGAATGTTTCAATTGTGCATAACGTTTATGAGCACCACGGAAACGACGACCGCCGAGGCGGAGAGCGGGTGAGCTTCAACGGCGGGCCGGGCGGTGTGCAGATGCGCGCCAGACCGGCGGAATTGGCCGCGCGCCATGAGCAACATGCTCCGCCGATGCGGGCGCAGTTGGCGGTCGAGCACAATGCCAGCGCGAACCGCGCTCAGTTTGCCAGCGTCAATCATGGACGTCCGGCAAGTTTTGCCGTCAACCAGCCGCTTGCCGCCGACCGCAATGTGAGAGCGCCGGAGGCGGTGCAGATGCACAATCAGGCGGAAGCGCGGCAGCAAGAGCAGCGCCAGGCGGGTCAGCAGCAACAACAGAAACAGCACATGGAAATGCAACAGCAACAACAGCATCAGGCAGCGCAGCAGCAGCAAGCGGCTCAGCAGCACCAAGCGGCTCAGCAGCACCAGGTCGCTCAGCAGCACCAGGTCGCTCAGCAACAACAACGTCAGGCTGTCCAGCAACAGCAGCAGCACCAGGTTGCTCAGCAGCATCAGGTTGCTCAGCAGCATCAGCAGCAACAGGCGGCTCAGCAGCAACAGCGGCAGGCACCGCAGCAGCAACAGCACCAGGCGCCACAACAACAACGTCAAGCAGCGCCTCAACAGCAGCACCCGGCGGCTCCGCAATCCAAAACGGAAGAGCATCCCAAAAAGTAAAGCTGTCGTGAGCGTCCAAACGGGACCGTATGGACGCTCAGCAGAAAGGGTACGCAACCAATCGGCCTCCAAACCAGGAGGACAGGTTGCGCACCCGGCAGGCTGAATCCGTCGTATACTGGCTTCATGTCGATTGCGGATAACATCAAGGGCATCGCCAAGGGGATGAGCATCACCTTCGGGGAGATGCTGCAACCGACGCAGGTGGAGAACTACCCGGACGGCAAGGGGCCACTGCGCGGCGCGGTTTTTGAGCAGCGCTACCGCGGCGCGCACGTGCTGCAGCGCGATGAAAATGGCCTGGAGAAGTGCGTGGCCTGCTTTCTGTGCGCGGCGGCTTGCCCGTCCAATTGCATCTTTATAGAAGCCGCGGAGAATACCGAGGAGCAGCGCATCTCATCGTCCGAGCGCTACGCCAAGGTTTATAACATCGACTACAACCGCTGCATCTTCTGCGGCTATTGCGTGGAGGCCTGCCCGACCGACGCGATTACGCATGGCCACGGCTTTGAGCTGGCCACGCTGAATGCCACCAATCTGGTGATGCGCAAGGAAGATATGCTGGTGCAAATTGAGGCCCAGGCGGCGAAATAAGGCAGTCTGCAAGGCTGTATTTTTGGGAAGATTAATGCAGCGCCTCTACAGGGCGCGAAGTTTCTCCGCACTTTATCCCAGGACTGCGCTGCGCTTGTCCTGGGCTATTTTCGCTCGCCCCTCCGGGGCGATGTTGAAGCGATCCGCAAAAAAGAAAAGCCTGGGAGCGCTGTATGCGCTCCCGGGCTTTTGGGTTTTGACTGAGTGTCTCAGAGACTCTGAGACTCGGAGACTCAGTGCGTGGTGACGACGATTAGCTGCGAGGCCAGCGGAGCGGGGGCATAGGTGCTGTTGCCCGCTTGCGTGGCGTGGATAACACATGCGCCGGCGGCGTTCATGGTTGCTGTTGCGCCGCTCACCGTGCAGACCGCGGGCGAGGCCGAAGTGAAGCTGACTGTCAAGCCGCTGGTGGCTGTGGCCGAGAGCGTCACATTGGCGCCAACCAACTGGTTGCCGACCGACGGGAAGCTGATGGTCTGCTGGGCTAGATGCACCGCGAGATTCTGCTGCACCGGCGGGGCGGCGGCATAGGCTCCGTTACCGGCCTGCGTAGCTTGCACGATGCAGGTTCCGGCGGTGAGCAGGCTGGCAGTGGTTCCGCTGACGGTGCAGACGGCGGGCGTGGATGAGTTGAAGCTGACCGCAAGGCTGCTGGTGGCTGTGGCGCTGAGCGGCAGCGCGCTGGCCGCGGAGAGTGTTGCGGTGATGGCCGGGAAGCTGATGGTCTGGCTCTGCGCGGTGATGAAGATGTCTTGCGAGACGGTGGCGGCTGCGCTGTAGAAGCTGTTGCCAGCCTGCGAGACGTGGATCACGCATTCACCCGCGGAGAGCATTGAGGCCGATGTGCCGGTGACCGTGCACATCGAAGGCGTGAGCGAAGTGAAGGCGACCGTCAACCCCGAAGTGGCTGAGGCCGAGAGAGTCACACTGGCGCCGGCGAACTGGTTCGGGACCGGCGCGAAGGTGATGGTCTGCGCGGCCAGATTCACGTTGAAGCTGGTGGTGACCGGCGGCGCTGCCGAGTAGAGGCTGTTGCCGGTTTGCGTGGCCTGCACGATGCAGTATCCGGGAGCGAGCAGCGATGCTGTCGAACCCGAGACAGTGCAGATGGCGGGAGTGGTGGACGAGAAGCTGACCGCGAGGCCGCTGGTGGCCGTGGCTGCGAGCGTTGTCTGCGTCTGCGCCAACAATTGGCCGGCAGGGGCCGGGAAGCTGATGGTCTGTTGCGCCAACTGAACCGGGAAGGCGACGGAAACCGTGGCGGCAACGGTGTAGGTCAGGTTGCCGGACTGCGAAGCGTGAACGACGCATAGGCCGGGCGTGAGCAGGCTGGCCGTTGCGCCGCTGACGGTGCAAACAGCAGGAGTAACCGAGTTGTAAGCGATGCCCAGGCCACTGGTGGCGGTAGCCGTCAGCGTCAGATTGGTCAACGCGTACTGCGGCAGGGTGATGGCCGGGAAGTTGATGGACTGGGTGAGCAACCTAACCAGGATTGCCTGCTGCACCATGGTGGCCACGCCGTAGATGCCGTTGCCGTTCTGCCGCGCCTGGATGATGCAGGTGCCTTCCGCGAGCAGCGTAACCGTGGTGCCGCTGATGCTGCAAACCGAGGGTGTGGGTGTGGAGTAGAGCACCGGCAGGCTGGCGTTGGTGGAGGCCGCAAGGGGCACGGCCTCGTAGGCCGGCAGCGAACTGGGAAGCGGCGGGAAGGTGATGACCTGCGTCAGCCCGATGGACGAGACCGTGCTGGGGCTGTTGGCGATGAGGTTGATGGAGCCAGTCAGCGCCAGGGTCGCCGTCAGCGAGTCGTTGGTCGCCACCCTGGTGAGATTGATGTTGCTGAATGTAGCCCAGCTTGATGCCAGAGAGACGGAGGTTGTTCCGCCCAGCATTGAGGCGCTGTCAGTCAAGGTTACGGTGTTGCCGGCCCATGTGGCGGGCTGAGTATTCTCAGTCAATTGCACCACCGGCGGAGGATTGAAGGTTGCCCCGACGACGACGCTTGAGGGCGGCGGCGTGGTGAAAGTGAGCGCGTAGTTGGTCTGCACCGCGCCGGAATCCACAGAGCCCGCCGGGCAATTTGGATCGAAGCCGTAGCCGCGCTGATCGAAGCTGATGACCTCGGCGTTGGCGTTGGCCAGCGAGCCGGCGCAGATGGCCGCTCCGCCGGGCTGCGGAACCATGGTCTGCGTGGGGCCGCCGTAGCTGTTCAAAGCCGCGAGGACTGCCGCGCCAACGATCACGTTGCCGCCGTTGTCGGTGTAAGAGCCAGAAACATCGTTACTAGTCGAGGCCGAGTTGCCGGTGATGATGGTGTTGGCCAGCGTGACCGTGCCGGCGTTGATAAAGAGGCCGCCGCCAGCGCCGTCGGCCGTGTTGGCGCTGATGGTGCTGCTGTTGAGGGCAAGCGTGCCGCCGTTGTTCACGATGCCGGCGCCGCCGCCGTTGCCCGCCGCCGTGGCTGAATTGCCGCTGACGGTGCTGAGGGTCAACGAAAGCGAACCGCTGTTGTAAATACCGCCGCCACCCGCCTGGACGCCGCCGGTGGAGATGGCCGAGTTGCCGCTGACCGTGCTGCTGCTCAAGGTCAGCGTGCCGGTATTCGATATGCCGCCGCCAGTGGCCTGGCCGGCCGAACTGGCCGCATTGCCGCTGATGGTGCTGGCGGTAATGCTCAATGTGCCTGCGTTGCTGATGCCGCCGCCGCTGGCCGAACTGCCGTTGGTGACGATCAGGCCGCTGAAGCTGGAGTTGGTCACGCCGGAGCCTACCGTGAAGACCGTGGAGGCCGCGCTGCCGTTGATCGCTACGAGGTCAGTGAGCGCCGCGCCCGTGCCCTGCGTGGGTCCGCTGATGCTGGTGTTGGAGGGAATATTCAGCGTGCCATTGGACAGAGTAATGCTCTGCGCGCTGGTAAATGTGGAGGAGTTGAAGCTGATGTTGGCCGAGCCCAGAGCGGCGGCTTGGAGCAGCGCGTCGCGCAGGCTGCATGAGCCGTCAGTTCCCTGCCCCGGCGTAGTCTGCGGAGTGCAGTCGCCCGCCGTGCCCGCGTCGTCGGTGGCCACTGTGACGACCAGATTGGGTATGGTCACCGTGGTTCCGCTCGATGTGGCAATAAAGGAATTCACTGCGTCGGTGGCCGTGATGGTCTGCGTGCCCAGGGTATTGAATGTGGCAGTGAAGGTGCCCGTGCCGTTGCTGATTGCGCTGCTGCCGGGCAGGCTGGCGGCCGGATCGGAGCTGGTGAAGGCAACCGTGCCGCCGTAGCTGGTGGCGACGTTGCCGTAGAGATCATAGGCCGTCACGGTGAAGCTCATGGGCGATCCCAGATAGGACGATGCGGGTGCGGTGACGATTGTATTGACGGGCGGGCCGGGAGCAACGGTCAGCGTGAAATTCTGCGTGGCATCTGGCGAAACGCCATTGGTGGCGGTGAAGCTAATGGGATAGGAACCCGCTAAGGTCGGAGTGCCGCTCAGAACTCCACCGCTGAAGCTGACGCCGCTGGGCAGAGTGCCGCTTTCGCTGATTGTGGATGCCGGGTAGCCCGACGCCGTCACGGTGAAGGAACCCGCCGCGCCCGCGGTAAAGCCGGTGCTATTGGCGCTGGTGATTGCCGGAGGCTGATTGACGGCCAATGTGAAGCTCTGTGTGGCGTTTGTGCCGACGCCGTTCGAGGCCGTAATCGTGAGCGGATAACTCCCGCCTGTACCGGAAGCCGGCGTGCCGCCGAGGCTTGCCGTACCGTTGCCGTTATCGACGAAGGTGACGCCAGTGGGCAGTGCGCCGCCTTCACTCAACGACGAAGTGGGAGTGCCGGTTGAGGTCACCATGAAAGAGCCCGCCGTGCCTACAGTAAAGGTGGCGCTGCTGGTGCTGGTGATTGCCGGAGGCACCTTGATCGAGATCGAGTCGGTGTTTGAGGATGCGGAACTGGCTCCAGCGCCGGCTGCGGTGAAGCTGTTGGCGACGGTTCCAGTGGCACTCGCGCCGACGTTGACGTTGATGGTCAGCGTGGGATAGCCGACGCCGTTGCCAATCGGGGAGTCGTTGGTGCAGGTGACGATCTGGCCCGCGGCCGAGCAGGACCATCCCGTGCCCGATGAACTGGCGTAGGTGAAGGCCGCGTTCAGCGTATCGGTGACGGTCATGGGGTTGGATCCGGTGGGGTCGCCCGTTGAGCCGGGGCCATTATTGGTGACGTCGGCGGTGAGTTGCGCGCCCTGCTCGCCTTGCGTGAAGATGCCGTTGTGCGCGGCGTCGGCCGTTACGCCGGGCAGATTCTCAGTAAGGTTCACGCACCAGCCGTTGGCCGCGCCGATTGTGCCCTGCGCGCCATCGGTCGTGTTGAAGAACAAGCTCCATGTGCCGTTGGCGTTGCTGCCGTCGGTGAAGACGTCGGCGAAGGTGGAGGAGCCGTGGGGCGCGGCATAACTAAACGACGGCACATTGTAGATGCCGCTGAGGCTGGAGGTAAACGCGTCGGGGATTGCGAGATAGCTTTCGTAAGCGGTCGGCCTGTACGTTCCGGGACTGATGCTGGTATTTCCAGACGAGACCTGGCTGCCGCCGCTGTCGGCAAAGATATAGTTGCCCGCCGAAGCCAAGCCGTTGCCGCTCGCGCCCTGGGTCGTATTCGAGAAGAAGTCCAGCGCGCCCGCCGGGCCCTGCACAAGCGATGCGAGCTCGAAGAGGTTCTCCGTGACCGGAACGGAGAAGTTGGTAAGCTGCACCGAAACTGTATTGAGGGTGCCAGGCAGATTGGTCACGAAGATATTCGATGGATTTGGCGTAAAGGGCCCGGCGGGGTATCCGCTGAAACTCTCAACCGCCCCCGGATTGCAGTACCTCCAGGTATTGCTGCTCACGCTTGCGGCCGAAGTTGCGGTGTTGATGCGCTGCTCCAGGGTGGCGGAGTAGCTCGAATTGTCCGACGAGGTGCCGCTGTAGCTCGCCGTGATGGGGTGGTCGCCTTCCGTGAGCGAACTGGTGGTAAAAGTCGCCAGGCCGCTGCCGTTCAACGCCACTACATTGTTGCCGCTCACGGTGCCGGCTGGAGCCACGCCATTGTCCAGGAAAGTGACTGTGCCGCCAGAGGTCACCGGGTTGCCGCCGCTGGTCACCGTTGCGGTGAAGGTCACCGAGTTTCCGGTGGTTGCGGGATTGCTGCTTGGAGCCAGAGTGGTTGTGGTCGCGCTGCCGGTGTTGAGCGTGAGCGTGATGCACCAGCCGCTGTTCAAGTTCACGGCATAGGGACCAACCGTGTACAGCGCCCATTTGCCATTCGCCGGTGCGCCATCGAAGGCCTCGCCGAAGGTCAATATGTTTGTGTGGGTGTAAGTCGAGGTATCCGACCCGAAGGGCGGCGCAAAGTTGAGGGTGCCGGGAACCTGGGGAATGCCTGAATCGACGGACGGCGAGGTCGAGGTGAGGAAGGTGTCCAGGTTCACGCCCTCATTGTTGTCGGCTGGCAGGTAACTGCCGGAGGTTGGCGTCCCGCTATTGTAGGGCACAGTCTGAGTGGCGCTGTCGTCAAAGGTCAGGTTCACAGCGCCGGTTGCCGCTGTGTCGTTCCACCCGGCCTGCAGAAAAACCAGATTTTGCGTCCCGCCGGGGGCAACCAGCAAAAACTGACCGCTGATCCCATTCGTCAGCCCCTGGACTCCCTCCAGTTCCACCGCCACATTGCTCACCGTCTTGCCGTTGTAGGAGGAGTCGGAGATGCCGATGACCGCGGGGTAGGCCAGCCCTGGGTTATCGGCGGCCGGCACTGAAATCAAGCTGTTGTTGCACCACTGATTCCCGCTGGGATTGGCCGCGGTGACTTCGACGAGTTGAGCGATCGAACTGCTGCTCTGCCCGTAGGCTCCGCTGGGCGCGTATTCGGCCACGATGCCGTTGTTGCCCTGAACCAAAGACACTGTGCAGTGCGCCACGCCGCCGCTCAGCGCCAGTGCGTTGCAGCCGGAGATCGTCGAGCCGTTGGCGCTGAAAGTGACCGTGCCGGTCGGCGTTCCAGAGCCCGAAGAGACGGTTGCCGTATAGGTGATCGAAATGCTTGAGGTGGTATTGGCGTAGTAGGCAGGGTTGGTGGTCGAACTGCTGAGTACCGTCGTGGTCGGGGTCGCCGTAGAGTAAGTCAGTGAGAGCGTCCAGCCGGTGATCGAGACCGGGTCGCTCGGCGTATCGTTGTCGATCAGAAAGAGCGTCCAGGTTCCGTTGGCCGTCACCCCGTCGAATCTGCCATTCAGCGTCGGCGCCGAGCAGCCGGGGGAGTTGGTCTGGGGATTGCTGCAGCCGTCCATCTGCGGGTAATCTGCCACGTCCGTGGACGCCGGCAGGGGTGGGTAGGTCTCGGGGTTCGCTTGAAAGTATGAACTGGCCTCAACCGTTTGAAGCGAGGCGGTGGGCCAAGGTATATCGTATGGCGCAGGAGAGCCGCTGTTCACAATAATGATGTTTTGCGCGTGCAGCCCGGCACAACTGCTGCTCCCGTCGTCGCAGCCATCGACGCCGTCGCCAGTGGAACCGAGCAGCACAAATTGCTGACCGGTGGGCGACTGCAACAGAAATTCCGCATCCCCCATACTGAAGTCGCTGCCCTGGCCATTCGAGGTGACGCCCAGAAGCTCAACCTGCACCGTTTTCACCGGGCCGGGAGCGCCGCTCACTGAAACCGTCGAACTGCCGGCGCTGATCTGGCCGGCCGCAAAGGTGATGGCTCCGCCTGAAGTGATGGTCTGCGCCCGCAAGGCTGCGGGGACAAGCAGAGCGGACAGGGCAAGGACGAAAAGGCTGAACTTCAACAGGGCAAAACGTGGCAGCATCGCAGAAGCGGAAGCAGACGACATGATAAGAACCTCGCACGTGGGAAACGGTGGAGCACCCTTGGAAGAGGGTGAACTGGATTGCAGGGCCCGAGACTTCCGCCTCAGCTCCCGCAGAAATCTGGAAAAGTTTTGAATTGTCGCTCAATAGCCCATCCGGCTTGGAAACCGGCACTGACTGAAAGGCCGCGGTTGGGGTCAACCGCGAGCCGCCGTTGCATGATGCTCTATGTCTATCCCGCCACTGGCCCGGTTGTCAACAAACTTCTCTATGAAGAATTGAAAACAATCGCCTTGCCTGAGTTGAGCGGCCTCCGCTCAGCCGCCGGTATCGAAGACCCGCCGGCAAACCCCTGACCCTTTCTCAAGAACTCATCGGCAACCGCGTTTTTTCTCCAAGATTCACATTCTTTGCAAGATATTTCTTGCAAGTGCTCCGGCAACCGTGATACTAGTGAGACGCTGCCCTGTCGATTCCCGTCCCGCGCAGCACCTGAACCCCAGCAACAGCAACAGTCAAGGAGGTATCAAGCATGAGTGACCAATATGTCGGTGAAGTCCGGCTGGTTGGATTCAATTTCGCGCCCATCGACTGGATGATTTGCAATGGCGCGCAACTCTCCATCGCGGAGTACTCGGTGTTGTTCAACCTGATCGGCACCTACTACGGTGGAAACGGTACAACCACGTTCAATATTCCCGATCTGCAAGGCCGCATTCCCATCCATCAGGGAACGAGCACCACCGGTACGACTTATGTGATCGGACAAGTCGGCGGCGTCGAGTCGGTGACCATCAACGCAAGCACCTACCCCGCTCACAATCACAATCTCATAGGCTCAACCACCCCCAGTACCAGCGCCACGCCAACTGGCAACGTGGTTGGCCAGAGCAAAAATATCTACTCGCCCGATGTCCCGGCCAACGCCATGCTGCCCCAGATGGTAGGCTCCAACGGCGGCGGCAACCAGCCCCATAGCAACTTGCAGCCCTTGCTGACGTTGAACTGGATCATCGCGGCCTACGGCGTCTACCCCTCTCAGAACTGATTCCCCAACAAATTGAATGCTCAATCGGAAGGAGACACGGAATGTCAGAACCCTATGTTGGCCAGTTGCTACTGGCGGGCTTCAATTTTGCGCCCAAGAACTATGCGTTTTGCAATGGGCAAACCATGGCGATCAACCAGAATCAGGCGCTGTTTTCACTGCTCGGAACCACCTACGGCGGAAACGGAGTACAGACCTTCTCGCTGCCCAACCTGCAAGGCCGCGCACCGGTCGGCGTCGGAAACTCAATTAATTACGGAGAGGTGGGCGGCGAGGAAACGCACACCCTGATCTCGTCCGAGGTGCCCATCCACACCCACCCCCTGATGGCGGGGCCCACGGCAACTTTGCCCAAGCCGCCTGCCGGAGCCACTCTGGGCGGCGCTGGCGCAAGCATCTACATCGCGGCTGGCAATCCGACAGCCTTGAATTCATCCACGCTCGCTTCTTACGGCAGCGGCCAGCCCCATGAGAATCGCCAGCCTTTCCTGGTGATGAACTGGTGCATTGCCTTGTACGGGATCTTCCCAACCCGCAGCTAGAACCCTCGATCTCAGGAGAATTCAGATATGTCAAATCCCTTTCTCGGTCAATTGTCGCTGGTCGGCTTCAACTTCGCACCCATTGGCTGGCAGCTTGCTCAAGGTCAGATACTGCCGATCTCGCAGTACGCCGCGCTCTTCTCGTTGCTGGGAACCTTCTACGGCGGGAACGGCACCTCCAACTTTCAACTCCCCAACCTGCAGGGCAATGTCCCCGTCGGCCAGGGTCAAGGCGCCGGTTTGAGCAACTACTTCATTGGCGAAACCACCGGCTCGTCTACCGTTACCCTGCTGGCCAGTGAAACCCCCAACCATACCCACCAGCCCTACGGCAAGAACATCGGCGCCAAGGTGAACCAGGCTCCAACCAACAGCTCCTTTGCCGAGTCCACCTCCGGCAACATCTACACCACTAGCACTGCCGGCCTCGCACAGATGAGTCCTGCCGCCATTTCCACCTTCGGCGGCAGCCAGCCGCACAACAACATGATGCCGTATCTGGGAATGTATTGGATCATTGCGTTCAGCGGCGTCTATCCCACCCGCGGGTAGTAAACTCAATTCAGCCAGGGACCGGTTGCAATCCCGGTCCCCGCACTTCCTCAAGCCATGTCAACGATCGCCGTACGCCCAGCCCTTCCACAGGACGAGATCTTCCTCTACGAGCTTTACTCCGCGGTCCGCGCCGCTGAGTTCGCTCACGCCCCCATCACGCCCACGCAGAAAGAACATCTCATGCGCATGCAGTTTCGCGGCCAGATGTCCACCTACTCCCAGATGTACCCCAACTCCTGCTATCACCTGGTGCTGCTGGACGGCAAGCCTGTCGGCCGCCTGTGGGTCTCGCAAAGTGAGCGCGAGTTTCATCTGGTCGATATCGCCGTGCATCCCAGCCTGCAAGGCAAAGGTATCGGCAGCGTGCTGGTGCGGCGGCTGCAAGAGGAGGCCGCCAAGGCGCGGCTGCCCATCAGTTGCTGCGTCTTCAAATTCAATCCCGGTTCACTGCGCTTCCACCAGCGGCTGGGCTTCAGAATTGCGCGCGAAGACCAAATGTACTACTTCATGGAATGGCGCACCGTGGCGCTGATCTGAAGGGGATGGCTTTTCACGCTTCTCCTGCCGTAAAGTTGGACTGTGCTTTATCGCCCATACACTCTTGAGGACTTCGATCGGCTTTACGCCATCGAGGAGCGCTGCTTCGAGCCCACATTCCGCTTTGATCGCCGATATATGCGGCAACTTATCAGCCGCAGAGATTCCGCGACATGGATCGCTGAAGAGGATAGAAGCCTGCATGGTTTTGCCATCGTGCACTGGTCCAAACAGGGGAAAGGGGTTCCCAGCGACAGGACTTCGGCGCTGGGGTGTAAAGACGGGGTCGCGGCCTACATCGAGACTATCGAAGTAACCCCGGAGGCGCGCGGTCAGGGCGTGGGCAGCCAGTTGCTTAGCCGCGTAGAAGGCTCGGCGCGCCTGGCGGGTTCGGCCTTGATCTGGCTGCACGTCGAGGCTGCAAACGCGGCCGCCATCCGGCTCTACGAGGCGAAAGGTTATTCCTGTAAAGGCCGGCAGGACGACTACTACCCCTTGGGCCACGCCGCCCTCATCTACTTGAAACGACTCGATTCCATATAGCCGGTCAATTTGAAGGGCACGGGCTTTTCAGCTCCTTACCCTCTTCACTGCCATCCCGAGCAGTCCGGCTCGTCGTTGCAAGTTACTAAAAACGGCAGTCGATCCAGCCTTGAATTGGTTATCTTCTTCAAAGTGAAACTTCTTGCAGCGATTGACGATTTCGCCATTTGGGTGAGGTACGGAGCAGTCGAAAATCGATGATCGAGAAGAAGCCGAAGCATGGTAGTTCGCCGGGCCGAAATTTTGCAGGGGCTAAACTGGCTGCGGAAAAAGGGCTATTCGGGGGTTGCAATCGCGATTGAGCGTAGCAGGGGCTAAAGCCCAACGTTGATATGATTGGCTTTATCGGCCCGACTAAAGTCGTGCCCTGGTTACAAAGCCATTGGGAATTGCCTCCAGAAGAGTTTTTC
>Ga0181535_10005851_pt1 | contig 12969 bp, 10 predicted proteins | sample PEATcosm2014_Bin_44_FD_119774 | JGI IMG/M metagenome (GOLD analysis project Ga0181535, IMG submission 119774) | Peatland microbial communities from MTU Mesocosm Facility, Houghton, MI, USA - PEATcosm2014_Bin17_30_metaG | ecosystem: Environmental > Terrestrial > Soil > Wetlands > Peat | place...
CGGCGCTTGACCAAGCCGCGGTACTTGGTGCGGGCGGTCAGTTCCTGTCCCATGTAGCAGCCCTTGGACCAGGAGACGCCGTTCAGCTCGTCGAATCCGGCCTCCAGCAGCACCGTCTTGTCCGTCTCGAGATCGCCGGCGTCCGGTAATCCCAGGGCAATGCGGTGGACGTCCCAGTCCGCCGCGGTGGCGTTGGCGGGCAGCGGCACCGGAGAAAGAATACGCCAGCCCGCCTCGGGCAGGCGCGGGTCCGGAGCGGCGATCGTCCCGGACGGCAGGTCGGGCGCGCCGCCCCAGGCCACGTAAACGGCAAGCTGGCCGGAGGCATCGCTCACCACCGCCCTGGAGCGGAGACGAAACCGCGACAAGCTGGCGACCAGCATCGGCACGTCGGTGCCAAGGCAATCGAGCAGCAGCCGGTCGCCATCGGCGTGAATGAAGAAATCAGACAGCCACTTGCCCTGCGGGGAGAGCAGGGCGGTCCACACCGCGATACCCGGGACGGCCCGGGTCACGTCGTTCGACACCAGGCCCTGCAGGAAGGGCACGCGATCCTCACCCGCCACCGCGATCACGCCGCGGTCGGGCAGTTGGGTCAATCGGGTCATCGCACCGAGTTGGGAGCGTCCGGCAGCCCTGGCAAGACATCCTCGCCCGCCGGTGCTATCCAGCGGCCTGATGGACCGATTCCCCACCGAGTCCCCCCCCTGATGTGCGGCATCGCCGGCATCCTGGCCGCCCCGGGCGCCGCCCCGCCCGGGACCGGGCTGTTGGACGCCCTGGTCCGGGCGCTCGCCCATCGTGGCCCGGACGGCTCCGGCCACGCCATGGTCGGTCGCATCGCCCTGGTCCACACGCGGCTCGCCATCATCGACCTGGCCGGCGGCGACCAGCCGCTGTTCGCCGGCTCGGCGGCGCTGGTGGGCAACGGCGAAATCTACAACTACCGCGAACTGCGCCAGGAAATGCCCGGCGTGCGCTTCGCCACCGACAGCGACAACGAGCCGCCGCTGCACCTGTATCTGCGCGAGGGCGCGGGGTTTGCCCACCACCTGCGCGGCATGTACGCGCTCGCCACCCATGATCGCGCCGCCCGCACGGTGACGCTGGCGCGCGATCCGTTCGGCATCAAGCCGCTCTACACCGCCCAGACCGCCACCGGCCTGGCCTTCGCCTCGGAGCCGCGGGCGCTGCTGGAGGCCGGCATCGTGCCACGGGCGCTGCGGGATGCCGCCCGCGACGAGTTGCTGCAGATCCAGTTCACCACGGGCGCCGAAACCATTTTCCCGGGCATCCGCCGCGTGCTGCCCGGCGAGACGCTGGTGTGCGCCGATGGGCGGGTGCTGGAGCGCCACCGCATCGCCGCCCTGCCCGACGGCCCGCCTGAGGAGATCGACGAGGACGCGGCGATTGCCCGCCTCGACCGCGCGCTGGAGGAAAGCGTCGACCTGCACCAGCGCAGCGACGTGCCGTACGGCATGTTCCTGTCCGGCGGCATCGACAGCACCGCGGTGCTGACCATGATGGCGCGGCTGAACAGTCAGCCCGTGCTGGCCTTCACCGCCGGCTTCGACGTGCCGGAAGCGGCCGACGAGCGGGCGGCGGCGGCGCGCGTCGCCCACGCGCTGGGGGCACGGCACGAGACCATCGAGGTGACCGAGGCCGAGACCTGGCGCCACCTGCCCGAAATCGTCGCCTGCATGGACGACCCGGCAGCCGATTACGCCATCATCCCGACATGGTTCCTGGCACGACGGGCGCGCCAGGACGTGAAGGTGGTGCTGTCCGGCGAGGGCGGCGACGAAATCTTCGCGGGTTACGGGCGCTATCGCAATGCCATGCGACCCTGGTGGCGCGGCGGGCGGGTGATGCGCGCACGCGGCACCTTCGACCGGCTGGACGTGCTGCGCACGCGCCCCCTGGCGTGGCGCGACGGCATCGCGGCGGCCGAGGCCGGCGCCGCCTCGCCCGGGCGGACGCGGCTGGCCGCGGCGCAGGCCTGCGATGTGACGGACTGGCTGCCCCACGACCTGCTGCTGAAGCTCGATCGCTGCCTGATGGCGCACGCGGTGGAAGGGCGCACGCCGTTCCTCGACCCTGGTGTGACGGCAGCCGCGTTCCGGTTGCCGGATGCGCTGAAAGTGCGGCACGGCATGGGCAAGTGGCTGCTGCGCCAGTGGCTGTCGCGAAACTGCGGGGCGGCCGAGCCGTTTGCCCGCAAGCAGGGCTTCACCGTGCCGATCGGGGCCTGGATCGCCGGGCAGGGAGCGCGGCTGGGTCCGCTGGTGGCGGCGCAACCGGGCGTGGCCGAGATCGCCAATCCCGCCCGCGTGACGGCGCTGTTCCGCGCCGCCGCCGGCAAGCGCGAGGGCGCCGGGGCCTGGCACCTATTGTTCTACGCGCTCTGGCACCGGGCGCATATTCTGGGACTGCCGCCGGCCGGCGACGTGTTCGAGACGCTGGCGGCACTTTGAGCGGGGGAGAGACATCATGACCGCCCACTACGACCTGATCATCCGCGGTGGCACCTGCGTCCTGCCCTGGGGCATGGAACAGACCAGCGTCGGCGTGCGCCAGGGGCGCATCGCTGCCCTGGGCGTCGGGCGCGAGGCCGAAGCGGCAGAAACCATCGATGCCGCGGGGCTGCACGTCCTCCCCGGGCTGATCGACCCGCACGTGCACCTGCGCGACCCCGGCGACGCCGCGGTGGAATCCATCCCCACCGGAACCAGGGCCGCCGTGCTGGGCGGGATCACCGCGGTGTTCGACATGCCCAACACCAACCCCCCGATCGTCGATGCCGAACGGCTGGCCGGCAAGCAGGACTACGCGGAACGGGTGGCCTGGTGCGACATGGGTTTGTATGTCGGCGGAACGAAGCAGAACATCCCCGAACTGGCGGCCCTGGAGACCGCTCGGGGGGTGTGCGCGATCAAGATCTTCGCAGGTTCGTCCACCGGCAACCTGATGGTGGAAGACGACGAGCACCTGGAACGGGTGATGCTGAGCGGCCACCGCCGCATCGCCTACCACAGCGAGGACGAATACCGCCTCCAGGCCCGCAAGCCGATGTTCACATCGGGCGATCCGCATGTCCGCCACATGGAGTGGCGCGACGAGGAGGTTGCCTTCCTCGGCACCCGCCGGTTGATGGCGCTGGCGCGGCGCACCCGGCGGCCGGCGCACATCCTGCATGTCTCGACTGCGCAGGAACTGGACTATCTGAAGGATTTCCGCGACATCGCCACCTGCGAGGTGCTGGTGAACCACCTCACCCAGGTCGCCCCCGACTGCTACGAACGGCTCGGCGGCTATGGCGTCATGAACCCGCCGATCCGCGGCGAAGCCCATCGGGAAGCCGCCTGGGCGGCGGTGCGCGACGGCACGGTGGACAGCATCGGCTCGGACCACGCGCCGCATGCGCGGGCGGCCAAGGAAAGGCCCTGGCCCGAGTGCCATTCGGGGCTGACCGGCGTGCAGACGCTGGTGCCGGTCATGCTGGACCATGTGAACGCCGGCCGGCTGTCGCTGATGCGGATGGTCGACCTGATGTGCGCGGGTCCCGCCCGCGTCTATGGCGTGGTCGGCAAGGGACGGCTGGCCGCCGGCTACGACGCCGACTTCACGCTGGTCGATATGCGCTGTCACCGGCGCATCGAGGAAAGCTGGATCGCCAGCCCGTGCGGCTGGACCCCCTTCGCCGGCATGGAGGTGACGGGCTGGCCGGTGGCGACCATCATCCGCGGCCAGGCCGTCATGCGTGAGGACGAAGTGCTCGGCACGCCAAGCGGGCGCCTGGTGGCGTTCTCCTCGTAGCAAAAAGCGCCGGCCGCCGACGCCTCAGTCGAGCGGCCGGTTCATCGGCTCGGCCATGCTCCAGATCGACAGCGCGGTCGCCACGCCAGCGGCCATGACGAGGAAGGCCGGCGCCAGCGGGCTACCGGTGGCGCCGATCAGGTACTGCGCCACGAACGGCGAAAACCCGCCGAAGATCGCCACCGAGAAGCCGTAGCTCAGCGACAGCGCCGTGTAACGGATGCGCGTCGGGAACATCTCCGCCAGGATCACCGGTATCGTGCCCGTATACAGCGACTGTATCGTTCCCACGATGCACAGCGCCAGGACCAGCGTTTGGAACGTGCCGTTGCCGACAAGCAGGTATAGCGGGTAGGCGAGCAGCAGATAGAGTATGGCGCTGGAACCGATCATGGTGCGTCGGCCGACCCGGTCCGACAGCGCGCCTGTCAATGGGGTGAACACCGTGACGACCACGTTGCCGAGGGTCACGGCCAGCAGCGCCGGCCCGGCGGCGATGTGCAGCGTCCTGATCGCGTACGTCGCCATGTACACGATCATGACGTAGTTACCGACGATGCCGATGATCGACAGGCCGAAGGCCTGGGCGATCGGGGCGAAGTGCGAGCCGAGCGCCTCGCGCAACGGTGTCTTCGAGACCGTCTTGTCCACGGCGTGGCGCACGAAAACCGGTGTCTCGGCGACATGGGTGCGCAGGTAGTAGCCGATCGGTCCGAGCAGGAAGCCGGCAACGAAGGGCACCCTCCAGCCCCACGAAGCGAAGGCATCGGGCGCGAGGTAGTTTGCCAGCAGGTAGGCCGAGAGCGCACCACTGGTGGCGCCGATCTGGGTGCTGAACTGCTGCCAGCTGCCGGTCAGGCCGCGCTTGCCGGGCTCGGCGTATTCGACCAGGAACGCCGCCGCACCGCCCCATTCGCCGCCGGTCGAGAAACCCTGGCCGCACCGACAGATCAGCAGCAGCAACGGCGCGAGCAGACCGACCGACGCGTAGGTGGGGACCAAGCCGGTGAATCCGGTCGCCGCCGCCATCAGCCCGACGGTCACCACCAGCGCAGCCCGCCGCCCGTGCCGGTCGCCGTAGGCGCCGATTATCACCGCGCCAAGCGGGCGGAACAGGAAGCCGACGCCGAAGGTAATGAACGTGTTGATCAAGGCCAGCGCGTCGTTGCCGGCAGGGAAGAACGCCTGGCTGATCGGTACGGCAAAGAAGCCATACAGAACGAAGTCGAACAGTTCGAAAAAATTGCCGACGCCACAGGCGATGATTGCGCGTTTACGAAGCGAAGCCATTTCCGCCTTGGACGGAAGCGACATGTCGACTGGCGCCTGGCTCACAACATTACCTCCCGGGTGCTTGGTCTGGTTTCAGCCGACTCAGTCACTGACGGGCAACCCCGGATTCCCCCATGGGCGGCACAGGCAGCGATACCAATCAGATGCGACCCTGATTGTTCCGCCGGCGCTGGGCAATCGGAAATTGACGGCGCTCAGGCAGAAAATGCGAGCGGACCGACCGACTGATGGCCGCCACAAGGATGCTGGACGCAGCCGGCTAAAGTTTCGGCCACCTCGCGGTGCGGTCGGCCTCCTGCTCCGGGGTGAGCGTGCTCGGGCCGTCGGCGACGCCACGCACCGGGGAGTCGTTCAGTGCCTCGGGGTTCGACCAGCAATCGACGGTGCCGAGGCTGCGGGTGCAGAACGGCGGGGCGGCGGGGGGTGGCTCGATCCCCTTGCAGTACGTCTTATTCTGCTCCAGGCGTACCACCGAGCAATCGCGGCCAGTGACGCCCGAGTACACCAGGTCGGGGACCGCGCGCCCGAACACCGCGACGCTGGCCACGTTGGCCGCGCCAACGCCCGCGAAGGAGCTGTACGGCTGGGTCCAGGACGCGCAGCCCGACAGAACAAGAACAATCGGCGGCAGCAGCACGCGGCGCATTCCAACAGCTTGGCGGCAAGAGGTGAACACTTGGTTGCGGCCGGCGTTTGCTCCCAGGCGGCGCCACCGCTATGGTCCGCCGCCCGATGCCTGAGGAGCAGCCGTGCCCGACATCTTCGACGAAGTCGACGAAGACCTTCGCGCCGAACGCGCCCGCAAACTGCTGCAGCGTTACGGCGGCCTGCTGGTGGGCGCCGCGCTGCTGGTGGTCGCTGGCGCAGGCGGCTGGCAGGCCTGGAAGTCGCATGAAGCGAAACAGAACGCCAAGGTGGCTCAGGAGTTCCTGACCGCGCTCGACAGTGCCGTCGGCCCGCCTGGCGACGCGCGCAATGCCGCCGCGGTCGAGCTGGCCAACGTGGCGCGCGACGGCAATGCCGGCTATCGCACGCTGGCACGCTTGCGTGAGGCCGCACTGCAGGCCGATACCGGGGAAACCGCCAGCGCCGAGGCGCTGTGGCTGCAAGTGGCGAATGATCCCTCGGCCGACCCCCTGCTGCGCGATGTCGCCGTGCTGCAGTCCGTGCTGCATCAGATCGACAAGGGCGACCCCGCCACGCTCGACGCCCAGCTCAAACCGCTCGCCGCCCCCGACAATCCGTGGCACGCCCTGGCTGAGGAAGCACAAGCACTGATCGACCTGCGACAGGGCCGCAATGACGCGGCCCGCGACACGTTGAAGCGTCTGGCCCAGGACGTGACCGCACCGGACGGCGTGCGTGGGCGCGCCAATGGCCTGCTGGCGAGGATAGGCGAATGAGCGGCGCACGAAGAATCACGCGACGGCTGCCGCGTCGGGCGGCACTGCTGCTGCCCGTCGCGCTCGGTGGGTGCAGCCTGTGGGATCGCTGGTTCGGTGAAGACAAAACGCCGCTGCCCGGGACACGGCTCGCGGTGATGAACCCGCATCGCGGCCTGGAGGTGGACGCCAAAGGCGCACGCGTGGTGTTGCCGCCGCCAGTGGCCAACGCCAACTGGCCGCAGGCCGGCGGGAACCCGGCGCATGCCATGGGCCATCTGCAGGTGCGCGACACGCTGGATACCGCCTGGCGCGCGGACATCGGCGCGGCCGGCGGCTTCCGACGCAGGATCACCGCCCAGCCCGTGGTGGCCGGCGGACGTGTGTTCACCATGGACAGCGCCGCCGTGGTGACCGCCTACGACGTGGCCAGGGGCGGCCGCATCTGGCGGTTGGACACCCAGGCCAAGGGCGACCGCAGCAGCAATGTGGGTGGCGGCATCGCGGTGGACGGCGACATCCTGTACGCCGGCACGGGACGCGCCGAGGTGCTGGCGCTGGAGGCAGCCACCGGCAAGATCAACTGGCGCAAATCCCTGGGCGCCCCGGTGCGGGCGGCTCCCACCATCGCCGACGGGCGACTCTTCGTGCTCACCCTGGACAACCAGTTGCAGGCGCTGGCGAGCGATGACGGCCGCCGGTTGTGGGGCTACCAGGCATCGTCGCCGGATACCAGTGTGCTCGGCCTGCCGGCGCCGGCTTATGCCGACGGGTTGGTGGTGGCCGGTTTCGGTTCCGGGGACCTGGTCGCGCTGCGCGCCGCCTCGGGCTCGGTGGCCTGGAGCGACAGCCTGGCCTCGGCGCGCGGGCGCAACAGCATGCTCGACCTGTCCGCCGTGAGCGGGCTGCCAGTGGTGGCCGATGGGCGGGTGTACGCCGGCAGTCTGGGTGGATTGCTCCTCTCGCTCGACCTGCGCTCCGGCCGCCGGCTATGGGAGCGCGATATCGCCACCGGTGACACCCCTTGGGTAGCCGGCGATTGGTTGTTCCTGTTGAGCACCGACGGGCAGCTGGCGGCGATCGCGCGGTCCGACGGCGGAGTGGCCTGGGTAACCCAGATGCCGCAGTTCGAAGACGAGGAAGAAAAGAAAGACCCGATCCACTGGATCGGCCCGGTGCTGGCCAGCGACCGGCTGATCCTGGTGTCCGGCAGCGCCCGTGCGATGGCGGTGAGCCCCTACACGGGCGAGATCCTGGGCCAGCAGAAGCTGTCCGATGCGATGTCCGTGGCGCCGTCCGTGGCCGGAGGGACGATTTACATCATCACCGACGACGCGACGCTCGTCGCTCTGCGCTGAAGGCCCCGGTGCCCCCCATCGTCGTCATCGTGGGGCGCCCGAACGTCGGCAAATCCACTCTGTTCAATCGCCTGGCCGGGCGGCGTTCCGCTCTCGTGGCGGACACTCCCGGGGTAACGCGCGACCGCAAGGAAGCCGAGGCGATGCTGCGCGGGCGGCGGGTGACGCTGGTCGACACCGCCGGGCTGGAGCAAGCCGCCCCGGAGACGCTGGCCGGGCGTATGCGAGCCTCGTCGGCCAGTGCGGTGGCCACGGCTGACCTAGTGGTGTTCGTGGTCGACGCGCGTGCCGGCATCACGCCGGCCGATGAGCATTTCGCGGCCTGGCTGCGACGCCAGGGCCGGCCCGTTCTGGTGGTGGTCAACAAGGCCGAGGGCAGGACCGGCGCCAATGCGGCGTTGGAAGCGTATTCGCTCGGGCTGGACGAGCCGCTGGCGGTGTCTGCCGAGCACGGTGAGGGGCTGGCCGACCTCATGCGCGAGATCGCCGACCGGCTGCCGGAGGAATCCGAGGCCGTGGCGGAGGAGGATCGGCCCTTGAAGCTGGCCATCATCGGCCGGCCGAACGCGGGCAAGTCCACCCTGCTGAACCGCCTGCTGGGTGAGGAGCGGATGATCACCGGGCCGGAGCCGGGGCTGACCCGCGATGCCGTGGCGGTGCGGTTGACCGACACCGACGGCACGCAGATCGAACTGGTTGACACCGCCGGGATGCGCCGCCGCGCGCGTGTCGAGCAGCCCCTGGAGAAGCTCTCGGTCAGTGCGGCGATCGAGGCGCTGAAGATGGCCGAGGTGGTGGTGCTCGCGGTGGACGCCACCGAAGGGCTGCACGAGCAGGACCTGCAGATCGCCCGGCTGGTCGAGCGCGAGGGGCGGGCCTGTGTGCTGGCACTGACCAAATGGGACGCGGTGGCCGACCGCAACGCCGCGCGCCGCGGCGTGTCGGACCGGTTGGAGACCAGTCTGGCGCAGATGAAGGGCATTCCCGTGGTGGCGCTGTCGGCGATCACCGGTCAGGGCCTGGACAAGCTGCTGCCGGCGGTGCGTGCGGCGCACGCGGTGTGGAACAAGCGCGTCGCGACCGGCGCGCTGAACCGCTGGCTGGAGGCGGCGCTGGAGCGCCACCAACCGCCGCTGGTGAACGGCAAGCGCCTGAAGCTGCGCTACATGACGCAGGCGAAGGCACGGCCGCCCACTTTCATCGTCTTCGGCACCCGCGCCGAACAGACGCCGGAGGACTACCAGCGCTACCTGGTGAACGGGCTGCGCGAGAGTTTCCAGTTTCCCGGCGCGCCGATCCGGCTACAGTTCCGCGGGACGGAAAACCCCTACGCCCCGACCTGACCGACGCCGAAATAACTTCCGTTGCGATCGCGCATTGCGACACGAACGGAAAAGTGGGAACGTGGGTTTGGCAATAACCAAACCCGCCTGAGCGGGAAGCGAGGGACGACCATGGACGAACTCGAGCGGCGCACGATCCGCAAAGTCTCGGTACGCCTGATCCCCTTCCTCATCATCTGCTACTTCATCGCCTACCTCGACCGGGTGAACGTGGGTTTCGCCGCGATCACCATGAACAAGGATCTCGGGCTGACCGCGACCATGTTCGGTTTCGGGTCGGGCATCTTCTTCCTGGCGTATTTCGTGTTCGAGGTGCCGTCGAACCTGTTTCTCAACCGGTTCGGGGCACGCAAGTGGATCGCCCGGATCATGCTCACCTGGGGCATCGTCTCCGGGGCGACGGCGTTCGTCGTGCCGCTCGGCGTGCTCACCGGGCTGGGCAACGAATACAGCTTCTACGGGCTGCGCATCCTGCTCGGGCTGGCGGAAGCGGGGTTCTTTCCCGGCATCATCTTCTTTCTGACGCTGTGGTTCCCCTCGGTCTACCGGGCGCGGATCATTTGCCAGTTCATGGCCGCCGTGCCGATATCCACGGTGATCGGCTCGCCGGTTTCCGGGGCGATCCTGGGTATGCACGGGTTGGCCGGGCTGGCCGGCTGGCAATGGCTGTTCATCATGGAGGCGCTGCCCTCGCTGGTGCTGGCCGTGGTGACCTATTTCTATCTGACCGATCGCCCCGCCCAGGCGACCTGGCTGGCGGACGACGAGCGCGCGTGGCTGGTTGGACGGCTGCGGGCCGAACAGGAGAAGCGCGAAGCGACGCACCATCCGTCGGTGTGGCAGGCGATGATCCAGATCCGGGTCTGGGCGCTGTCGTTCGTCTATTTCGGCGCGGTCGCGGGGCTGTACGGCGTGGGCTTCTGGCTGCCGCAGATCGTCAAGGCTTTCGGCCTGAGCAATTTCGGCACGGGCTGCGTGGTGGCCATTCCGTATGTGATCGCGACCGTGGCAATGGTCCTGTACGGGCGCTGGTCGGACCGCAAGCTGCAGCGTGCGAACCATTCGGCGCTGGCGATGGGTATCGTGGCGCTCGGCATCGCCGCGGCGACGCTGACGCAGGATCCGCTGCTGACCATGATCGCCTTCACCGTCGGCTGTTGCGGCGTCATGATGGCGTTGCCGGTGATCTGGACGCTGCCGACGGCGGTGCTGTCGGGCGCCTCGGCGGCGGCGGGCATCGCGGTGATCAATTCGGTCGGCAACCTGGCCGGCTTCGTCGGACCGTTCGCGATGGGCTGGATCAAGGATGCGACCGGCAGTTTCACCGGCGGCCTGCTGCTGATCGCGGGCCTGGCGATCCTGTCCGTGGTCATCGTGCTCGCGGTCGGGCATGACCGGGAACTGGAGCGGGTGCCGACGCCGGCGGAGTGATAGCAGGCGCCGCGGGTCCGACGTCCGCGCCCCGGTCGCGGGGCGTCAGCCGTGTCGGATCGCGATGGTCTTCATGGTGGCGAAGCCGTGCAGGGCCGTGAATCCCTTCTCGCGCCCGTGGCCGCTGCGCTTCACGCCGCCGAACGGTAGTTCCACCCCGCCGCCGGCGCCGTAGTTGTTGATGAAGACTTGCCCGCTGTGCACCCGCCGCGCCAGCCGCATGGCGCGGCCGACATCGGCGGTCCAGACGCCGCAGACCAGGCCGTACGGCGTGCCGTTGGCTACCCGCAGCGCCTCGTCCTCGTCGCGCACGCGAATCGCCACCAGCACGGGACCGAAGATCTCCTCCTGCGCCAGCACATGGCCGGGCGGCACGTCGGCGATCAGCGTGGGCTTCACGTAGAACCCGGCGGGCGGGGCGTTCGACGCGATCCTGCCCTCGGCCGCGACCCGCAGCCCGTCCGAACGGGCGATGTCGAGATAGCGCTCGATCCGGTGCCGCTGTGCCGCATTGATGACCGGCCCGATATCGAGGTCGCGCTCGGCCGGCCCCGCCACCAGCCCCTCGAAGCGCGCCGCCAGGTCGTCCACGAAGCGATCGAAGATACGCTCCTCGATCAGCACGCGGGCACCGGCGCTGCAGGTCTGCCCGGCGTTCTGGATGACGGCGTTCACCACCACCGGCGCCGCCGCCTCGAGGTCGGCGTCGGCGAACACCAGTTGCGGCGACTTGCCGCCGAGTTCCAGCGTCGTCGGGACGGTGTTGCGCGCCGCCGCCGCCTGCACCAGCGTGCCGACCTCCGGACTGCCGGTGAAGCTGATGTGGTTGATGCCGGGATGCGCGGCCAGCGCCGCCCCGGCCTCCTCGCCCAGCCCGGTGACCAGGTTGACGGCCCCGTCGGGCAGGCCCGCCTCGACCAGCAGTTCGGCCAGCGCGATGGCCGACAACGCGGCGTCCTCGGCCGGCTTGATGACGCAGGCGTTGCCCATGGCGAGCGCCCCGCCCACCGAGCGGCCGAGGATCTGCAGCGGATAGTTCCACGGCACGATATGGGCGGTCACGCCGTGCGGCTCCCACACGGTCAGCACGGTGTAGCCTTCCTGGTAGGGGATGGTGTCGCCATGCACCTTGTCCGCTGCCCCGCCATAGTATTCGAAGTAGCGGGCACAGGCGGCCGCGTCGGCGCGGGCCTGGCGCAGCGGCTTGCCCACGTCGGCGCAGTCCAGCGCGGCGAGGCGGTCGGCGTCGCGGCGGATCAGCTCGGCGGCGCGCAGCAGCAGGTGCCCGCGCGTGGCGGCGTCGGTGCGGCCCCAGGCCCCATCCATCGCGGCCCGGGCGGCCGCCACGGCGGCGTCGATGTCGGTGGCCCCGCCGCGGGCGATATGGCCGATCTCGGAGCCATCCGAGGGGTTGACCACAGGCAGCGTCGCGCGCCCCGCGCGCCAGCTGCCGCCGATCAGGTTGCCGTGCTCGTGCATGTATCCCTCAACTCGCTGAAAGCCGCACGGCACCGCCGACACGTCGCACTCGGCGATGCCCGGACCATAATTATACCGCAATAGCCCCTAGCGGTCAGTCCGTTTCGGTGTCGGCTTCGGCCCTGGCCTTCAAACCGGAATCGGGCTGATCCGGATCATCTCGCCGTGGCGCGTTTCCGCCGGACCGCACAGGTCGGCGATGCCGGGGGCGATGTCGACGGGCCGGGGCAGGGTGGACGGGTCCTCGCCCGGGAAACCGCCGCGGCGTAGCCTGGTCGCGACCGGACCCGGGTCGGCCAGGTTGACGCGTAGTCTCGTGATGCGGGTCTCCTCCGCCCAGCTCTGCACCAGGTGATGCAGGCCCGCCTTGGTGGCGCCGTAGGCCCCCCAGTACGCGGTCGGCCGCAGCACGATGCGGCTGGTGACGAACACCGCTCGCCCGGCCTCGCCGGCGATCAGCAGCGGACCGCAAGTGCGGATCAGCCGCCAGGCCGCGGTGAGGTTGACCGCCACCACCTCTGTCCAGTCGGTCGGCAGGATATGCGGCACCGGCGTCAGCGTGCCCAGGCTGCCGGCCGCCGACACCAGGATGTCGAGGCGGTGAAACCGCTCCAGCAGGCTCGGACCGACCGCGTCCAGCGCGCCGCCGTCCATCAGGTCGAGTGGCAGCAGGGTCGCCGCACCGCCGGCCGAGCGGATGGTGTCATCGGTCTCCTCCAGCCCACCCTGGGTACGGCCGGTGATGACCACGTGCGCGCCTCGCCGTGCGAGCTCGACGGCGGTCGCGGCGCCGATGCCCCGGCTGGCGCCCGTGACGAGGGCGATCTTGCCGGCGAGCGTCACTCAGTGGCTTTCGGAAAGGAGAGA
>Ga0181535_10005852_pt1 | contig 12967 bp, 11 predicted proteins | sample PEATcosm2014_Bin_44_FD_119774 | JGI IMG/M metagenome (GOLD analysis project Ga0181535, IMG submission 119774) | Peatland microbial communities from MTU Mesocosm Facility, Houghton, MI, USA - PEATcosm2014_Bin17_30_metaG | ecosystem: Environmental > Terrestrial > Soil > Wetlands > Peat | place...
ATACGTCACCGTCTCCTCGATCGGCCGCTCCAGAACGATTCGCCCCGAGGTGATCAGCCGGTCGATCAGCTCGGTGTGGTGGATGACCTCGTAGCGTCCGCCGAGGTCCGGGTACTCGTTGGCGAAGGTGTTGAAACAGTGGGGACAGCTCGTGATGATGCGGCGCACGCGGTGCCCCGCCAGCACCTCAATGTTCTGCTTGGCGCGCTCCTGGAAGAGGTATTCATTCCCGATCCGGCGTGCCGGGTCGCCGGTGCAGCGCTCCTCGCCGCCGAGGATGGCGAAGTCGACGCCACTGGTCTGGAGGATGCTGACCAGAGAGGTGGCGATGCTCCGCGCCCGCTCGTCGTAGGAGACGGCGCAGCCGACCCAATACAGGTACTCGGCATCTGGGTGGTCGCTGATGCGCGGGACGTCCAGGCCGATCGTCCAGTCGGCCCGTTTCTGATGCGAGATGCCGTAGGGGTTGGAGACGTTCTCGATGGCGCGCAGCGCCGCCTCGGCCTGGCGCGGCATACGCGATGCGTCGAGCACCAGATGGCGCCGCATCTCGGCGATCTTGGGGACGTGCTCGATGAACACCGGGCACTGGTCCATGCACGCCCCGCACATGGTGCATGACCAGAGCGTCTCCTCATTGATGACGCCGCCGATCAGGGGACGTTCGCCACTGTTGCTCGCCGCGGCGGTGGCCACCTGATCGGGAGACAGCCATGACGGCTGGAAGCTGCCGGGAAGGTCGCCGACGGATCCCGGCCCGCTGCCGGTGACCCACATGACCGGCTCACCCGCCGGCTCCCCCTGGGGGGCGTGGATCCCCCGCTCGGGGTGGGCAGTGTGCCGGGTGGCCCCGTAGCCGCCCTTCAGCCGCTCGTAGACGGCGTCGCGCAGGTCGGTGATGAGTGTTTTGGGGGAGAGCACCTTGCCGGTGAGGTATGCGGGACAGTGCGACTGGCACCTGCCGCACTCGGTGCAGCTGTAGAGGTCGAGCACGTCCTTCCACGAGAAGTGCTCGAGGGCGGCCGCGCCGAAGTGCTGGTCACTCTCGTCGGGCGCCGCCATCACGGCATCGATGTCAAGGGGATGCAGCCGTCCCTTCGGCTTCGACTCGCGGAAAACAACGTTCACGGCCGCCGTCACGATGTGAAGGTGCTTGCTGTAGCCGAGGTAGACGAGGAAACCGAAGACCAGGACGAGATGCGCCCAGAAGAAGACTCCGTGGAGCACGATCAGCGCGCTGCTGCCGGATCCGAATGGCGTGAAGAGGTTGCTGAACGCCGAGGCCACCGGGCGGTCGGCCGCCAGCGCCTCGGAGGAGTGCTCGGCGATGAGGGTCGCGTAGTTGAGCTCCATGCAGGCGAGGAGCGCGGCGATCCAGACCAGGACGAGCAGCGCGTCGCGACGATGGCTGCCGCGGAAGCGCGCGGGCCGGATCACGAGCCGGTTGATCAGGGCGAGCAGCACCCCGGTCAGCGCCAGGACGCAGAAGAGATCCTGGAGGTAGGCGAGCGCGGGGGCGATGAAGGGGATGGTGTCGAGCCGGACGCCGACCACCAGAGCCTCGACGATGCCCTGGGCGATGGCGGTGATCAGGACCAGGAAGCCCCAGAAGATCAGGGCGTGGAGCACCCCCGCATAGGGCCAGCGCAGCAACCGTCCCTGGCCGAGGACGTTCACGAAGAACGACCTCAGCCGCCCACCAATGTCGCCACCGCGCGGGTCGGGGCGCCTCGATTGGCTCATCACCTCGACGAGTCGCCGCCATCTCAGCGCGGTGAGCGTGAACGACGTCCCGGCCAGCGCCACCAGGGCAATGGGGCTGATGACTGGGACGATCATTGGCAGCGACGCCGATGCCGGAGCCACCCGGCTCGCGCTCGCCCCACGGCTGGAGCCTGCAGGCTCACCGGCCGCGCCAGGTGGGCGGAATCGTGCGTTTCTCCCGGAAGGCGGCCAGCCCCTCGCGGGCGTCCTCGGTGGCGAGAAGGCGGGCAAACTCCTCTCGTTCGCGGAGCAGCCCGTGCTCGAGGGACCCTTGGAGGCCCAGGTGGAGCGCGCGCTTGATGGCGGCGACGGCCAGCGGAGGACGCAGGGCGATCAGGTTCGCAAGGGAGAGCGCCGTCTTGCGGAGATCGGCGGGGGGGACGACCCGGGTGACCAGTCCCCATTCGAGCGCGCGCCCGGAGTCGATCTGATCTCCGGTCATCAGCATCTCCAGCGCGCGCCCCCGGCCCACCAGACGGGGAAGCCGTTGAGTGCCGCCCCAGCCGGGCATGATGCCGAGCATCACCTCGGGCTGACCGAAGCGGGCGTTCTCGCTGCAGATGCGCAGATCGCAGGCCAGGGCGATCTCGCAACCACCGCCCAGGGCGAAGCCGTTGACCGCGGCGATGACCGCCAGGCGTGACGCCTCCAGCCTCGTGGTCACATCGACGGAAGCCGTGACGTCATCGCCCTCGCGGGGGAACTCAGTCAGATCGGCGCCGGCCGAGAAGTAGCGATCGCCGACACCGGTGAGCACCAGCACACGGCAGGCGGGGTCCGCCTCCGCCGCGGTGAGCGCCTCCAGAATTGCCCCGGCGGCCGCGCGGCTGATGGCGTTGACGGGCGGATGGGTGATGGTGACGAGGGCTGCCGCCCCCTCGCGTTCGATGCGGACCGGGTCAGCGGGATCGGCCATGGATGGGCACGCTACCCCACGCGGCGGGCCGCGTGGGGACCCCGCACCTCTCACAGGGGCTCGCCGCCCCTCGGTGGCCCGGCCAAGCCGGGCGCACCTCACCCCGCCAATGGACGTGCTGCGCGCTCGCGGCGGGCCGCGTGGGGACCCCTCACCTCTCACAGGGGCTCGCCGCCCCTCAGGGGGGCTCCCGCCCCCCTTCGGCGCGCAGACGTTGCGCGCCTACCCCCGCGGAGCCGCGCTCGGCTCACCCCGCCAGTAGACGCGCTGCGCGCTCGCGGCGGGCCGCGTGGGGATCCCCGACTCACACCGGGCCACGGTGGGGCCATGATCGGTGGCGATGACCGAGACGCCCGAGCCGATCCCGCCTCCTCTCCTCCCGCCCCGGGTCGGCGCAGAGCACCTCCGCAACCTGGAGGCGCCCGCGCTGGATGCCGAGGCGGCCCGGCTGGCCGAGGCGGAGCGGGCGACCCGGACGGCCATGTCCCCGTACGACCGGCAGCTGCGCGAGATCCATGCCCGTCAGGAGGAGATCGCCACCGAGCGGCGGCGTCGCGAGCGGGCCGGGCGTCATGCCGCGCGGATCGCGGTGCGGGAGATGGCCGGTAGCGGCGAGATGCCGACCCTGGCCGACGCCCTGCTGGCGGAGCCGTCACCGCTTCCGGAGGCGAGACCGCTCGCCGAGGTGCGGGCGTTCCTGGCGAGCGGAGGCCAGGTCGGCTTCGGCTACCCCACCCGGCTGGGCGTCCTCGGCTTCACGGACGGCCGCCAGCTCCGCAACGCCGCGACCTGGGGAGAGGCGCGGGCCCTCTATGCCGACGGCTGGGAGCCCGGCGCCCCGGGCAGTGCCGGGGTGCGCGGGGTCCGCGTCCACCTGAGCGGCACTCGGGTCGAGCGGATGGTGACACCCGCCGAGGTGGTGCTCGAGCTGGCCGGCGGCGAGGCGGTCACCACCGGCCAGCCCTCCTGAGGGCGACGCGCGGGAACAGCCGGGTCAGCGCGCCCGGCGGAACCGCCGCGAGGTCGCGAGCAGGATGCCTCCGCCCAGCAGCAGGAAGAGCGCCGGCGCCACTGGCACCCCACCGGAGCCCCCCGCACCAGTGGCGGGCACCGGTGGCGGTACTGGCGTCGCCGTCGGTGTCGGGGTCGCGGTCGGGGTCGCGGTCGGGATTGCGGTCGGGATCGCGGTCGGGATCGCCGTCGGGATCGCGGTCGGGATCGCCGTCGGGGCCGCGGTCGGGGTCGCGGTCGGGGTCGCGGTCGGAGTCGCGGTCGGAGTCGCGGTCGGAGTCGCGGTCGGGCTGGTGCCCGCCGCAGTCACGTCGACCTCCAGAACCTCGGTGGTGCCGGCATAGGGGTCGCTCGCTACGGGCGGTCTGGCGGTGACGTCATCGGTCCCAAGGGGTAGGGCCGATGTCGTGCATGTGGCCGTCCCGTCCGACGCCACGGTGACGTCACTGCAGAGGGTGGTCGACCCGACCGTGAACGTCTCGGTGTCAGCCGCGCCGCTGGGCAGATGCGAGGTCAGGGTGACCGACGCCCCCAGGGTGGGGCTCAGCGTGGTCGCCGTCATCCACCAGATGACCGCGCTGCCGTCGGTCGAGCCAGCCGAGCCGCCGCCGCGCAGGTAGTTGGTGCCGATCGAAGGACCGTAGCCGCTGCCCCCGCCGCCGCCAGCGCCGTTGTCCCCCGTACCTGCGAGTGTGTTGTTCCACCCACCGCCACCGCCACCGCCGTACCAGCCCCCGCCGCCTCCCCCGCCTCCGTCGCCGCCGCCGCCTCCGCCGACGCCGAGGACGCCCGCCCCACCCGACGCCGCGCTGCCTGCGCCGGCCGCACCCCCCCCGGTCGAGGTCCCATCACCGCCACTGCCGCCGTCCGCCCAGTCGCTCGTGTCCTCGGTGAGGGAGGTTCCGGCATTGCCGGTAAGGCCACCCCCCGAGCCGCCCGCGCCCGCCTCAATTCGCCCGCCGCCAGTCCCCCCGCCGCCGCCAGCGACGAGGACACGGTCGGTGAGGGCGGACCCGGTGCGGATGTCGGTGGCGCCCCCGCCCCCGCCACTCCAGTTGCCGCTCCCGGTCGAGGCGGCGCCGCCGCCGTTGTACCCGGGGGCCCCGCCGGTCCCGCTTGCGTTCCCGTCGCCACCCGCCCCACCGACCACCACGTCGAGGTTCGCTCCCGGGGTGGTGGAGAACGCCGCCACGACCCGGCCGCCGAGCGCACCCGCGAGCGGCACTTGCTCGGCGCTTACGACATGCAATCCGGCGCCACCACCGGCGCCCGAGAGGTCTGCGGTGACCCCGACCACGCCGGCCGGGACGGTGAACGTGTACACCCCGGCCGTGGGGTAGGTCGCGAGCCCGGGCGGGGGGCTGCCCGCGCCCACCGGGACCGCCATGGCGACGAGAAGGACGGCGGCGCCGGCCGCAGAGACGGTGGAGATCGCGCGGCTCAGTCGCATGGGAACCCCTCCCCCGCCGATGCGGTGCGCGACCCATACGGCCGCGCAGACGGCGGCGCGAGCAGCATACAAGAGACAAGAGACAGGAAACAAGAGGCAGGAACCCGACTGCGCAGTCATGAGATCGTCGCCAACACGCCGCGCCTGACGGCCTCCGCCACCCCTGCCGGGTCAGACCTGGATCGTTGAGGTCAGCGCGAGGTGGACCACCCGCCAGGCGAGGTCAGAGGCGCTCGAAGCGGTCGACCGAGAGCACGAAGACGGTGGCGCCACCGATCTCCACGTCGGCCGGGAGCGCTGCGGTCGGGCCCGCCGCCGGCCCCGCCGCCACGACTGGCTGGAGCCGCTCGTTGCGCCGCTTGGCACGGCTCCGGATCAGGTCGATGACCCTGTCCACCTGGTCGGCCTCGACACCGATCAGGAGGGTGGCGTTTTCCCGATTCAGGAAGCCGCCCGACGTGCCGAGACGGGTGCAGGCGAAGCCGGCGTCGTTCAGGGCCGTGACGCAGCTGTCTGCGTCCTTGTAGTGGAGAATGGCGAGGACCAGCCTCACCGGGGTCCCCCGCCGGCGTCCGGCGCCGCCGGATGATGCTCGGCGAGCCGCCGCAGGGCCACCTCGCGAATCGCGGTGAGGACGACCGCGGGGGGACGGCTGGCGTCGATCCTGACGATCCGCGCGGGATCGGCGGCGGCCAGCTCGACGAAGCCCTGCTGGACGGCGCTGTGGAATGTGTCGGCGGCGGTTTCGAAACGATCGAGAGGGAGCTGCTGGGAACGCTGGCGGTCCTCCGCGGTCGGGCGGGGAAGCTCGAGCAGGAAGGTGAGGTCCGGCCAGACGTCCATGCAGGCTTGAGTGTGCAGCCACTGCAGCGCGGGGACGGGAAGGCCGCGCCCGGCGCCCTGATATGCGAGCGTCGAGTCCGCGTAGCGATCGGCGATGACCACGGCCCCGGCCTGAAGCGCCGGGAGGATGCGCTCGCGGAGGAGCTGGACCCGCCCCGCGATGAAGAGCAGGGCCTCGGTCCAGGGGTCGATCCGGACCTGGTGATGTTGGAGCAGGTACCCGCGGACCAGGTCACCGAGCTGCGTGTCGCTGGGCCGCAGGGTGACGACATCGCGGCCCGAGCGGCTCAACTCGCCGGCAAGCGCAGCCCCCTGGGTGCTCTTGCCCGCTCCGTCGATCCCCTCCAGAGAGATGAAGAAACCGGGCCAGGACGACACGGTCACGGAGTATGAGCCCCACGCGCCAAGCGGCGCAGTCGTCAGGAGGCCGGCGAGCCGAGGATGACCAGGTACCGGTTCGGCTCCTCCCCCTGGCTGCGGGCGGCCATCTCGTGCTGCTCGACCAGCTCGTGCTGGAGTTTCCGGACATAGGCGTTCTGGGGCGAGAGATCCACCTCGCCCCCGATCTGCCGGGCCCGGTCGATCCCCTCCCGCGCCTCCTGAAGGGCCGACTCGGTGGGGTCCGGCGGGGCAACACCATAGACCCGGGCGAGCGCGCCCTTGATCTGGGAGACGGTGTTGCTGCGCAGCACCTCGATGGGGATGCCCGACGACTCGGCGAGCCGGACCGGCGAGTCCTTGCGCCGGTAGTAGTTCTTGAGGGTCAGAACGATGTCGGAGTCCTCGACGTGGTGCTGGATGCGCACCGGAAGCTTGAGCTCGCGCACCGACTGCTCCAGGTAGCTCCGCGAGACCCCGTAGGGAAATACCGACAGCGGAGGTGTGAGGCGGGGCGAGCCGTTGCCGGCGCGCTCGCCGGGCTCACGGCGGCCGCGCTGCTGATTGGCGATGTACTGCTCGACGTCGAAGCCGCCGCGGCGGTGCTCACGCTCTCGTGGCCGGCGTCCCCCACCGCCGAAGGGCGGGGGCTCGAACTGGCTGGGCGGCCCTCCGGTCTCGATCCGGCTGATGATCTGCCCCGCCTCGCCGCGCATCCGGATCTGGGGGGGCTTGTACTTGCCGCGGAGCGCCTCGTCGACGGTCTCGGCGACCGGCATGTGGACCGCCACCCGATCGCGCTGCTGGATCTCGACGAGGACGTCGAAGGTGGGCGGCGCCTTGCGTTCGAGCACCGACTTCTGGGTGCCCCGGCGGCGCGCCTCCTCGTCGGAGAGGGTGACCGTCTGGATGCCGCCCAGCAGGTCGTTGAGGGTGGGGTTGACCAGCAGGTTGTCGAGGGTCATGCCGTGAGCCGTGCCCACCAGCTGCACGCCCCGCTCAGCGATGGTCCGGGCCGCGGCGGCCTCCAGCTCGGTGCCGATCTCGTCGATGACGATGACCTGGGGCATGTGGTTCTCCACCGCCTCGATCATCACGGCGTGCTGCTTGGTCGGGGTCTGGACCTGCATCCGCCGGGAGCGCCCGATCCCGGGATGGGGGATGTCGCCGTCCCCGCCGATCTCGTTGGAGGTGTCCACGATCACGACCCGCTTGCCCTCGTCGTCGCTCAGCACCCGGGCGCACTCGCGGAGCATGGTCGTCTTGCCGATCCCGGGTGCGCCCAGCAGGAGGATGCTGCGGCCCTGGATCACGATGTCCTTGATGATGTCGATGGTCCCGGTCACCGCCCGGCCGACGCGGCAGGTGAGGCCCACGATGGCCCCGGCGCGGTTGCGGATCGCGCTGATGCGATGCAGGGTGCGCTCGATCCCGGCGCGGTTGTCGTCGCCGAAGTCGCCGACGCGCTGGACCACGTACTCGATGTCGGCGGTCGCCACCGGCACCCGGTCGAGGATGACCTCACCGTCCACGAAGCGCGCCTCGGGCTCGCGGCCGAGGTCGAGCACCACCTCGAGCAGGTCGCCGCGGTCGGCCGCGGCCACCTGGGCGGCGAGGGCGACACGGGGCGGGAGGGCTTCGAAAAGGAGCGCCAGCTCCTCGTTCCAGGCGGGGCCGTATTCACCTCGCGTGCCGCCGGCTCCGCTCGCAGCCGAAGCGTGCGGCTTCACTCTTCGCTCCGTCGCGGGCGGTGGGGGGCGGCTGTCCTCGAACCGGGCGTCGTCGGTCCGCGGGGGACTAGGGGAGCGGGGATCGCTCGCTCCTCCGGCTGAGAACCCGGAGAGACGGAGAGGTCTCCGCAGCGGGCACGGTCTGGGCCAGGTGCGCACGTACCAGCACCGGCTTCTTGGGCGCCGGTGCGGCGTGGTACCTGACCTTGCTGGCGAGGTCCCGGACCAGCAGTACCTGGGTGCCGTAGATCGCGAATCCACGGTGCTGGAGGCCGCGGATCAGCTCGGAGTCGTAGTGGCGCAGCACCGACGAGACCGGGCCAGGTGGCAGCTCGCGGAGAACGCCGTCGATCACCGCCTCGCGCAGGCGCGCATGGTGACCGTCGCACATCAGGGAGAGCAGGGTCGGACGGGTCGCCGAGGCCGGCCGGATGGCCGCCCAGGCCACCACCCCGGGCTCCTCGACCACGAAGTGGCGGACCTCGTCGCGGTTGATGCGGGTCAGGGCCCCCTCCGCGAAGGCTGCCTGCCAGACCTTGAGGGACGATCCCTCCAGGCCCGCGACGTGGGACGGCGTGGTGCGCAGGTAGAGGAGGTAGATGGCTCCGACGTCCTCCGGCCGGGCCGGGCGGAGGCTGACGCTGCGGGCGGTCTGGGGGGTCATCGGGGCGTCGTCGCTGTAGAGGATCTGTTCGGTCGCCAGCTGGACGAAACCCTGCTCCAGGAAGGTGCCGACCAGCGGGTGGTCGGCGGGCAGCCGGACCACGAAACGGTGGATGCCGTGCTCAAGCGCGTGGTTGGTGAGGTGGGTGAGCAGCTGGGCGCGGGCAAAATGGCCGCTGGCGGTGGCGGCGACACAGAGGTTGAGGATCTGGAGGGTGCCGGCGCGATCCCCGGAGGTCTGGGCTTGGATGAATCCGACGATCCCCTCGCGGGTCTCGGCGACAAAGAGGGTGTCCCCGGCGGCTCCGACGTTGAAGGGGACCAGCGACGAGACCGTCTTGCTGAGCGCATACCAGAGGCGGAGCAGGGTCGCCTGCGGCACCGGGTGGTCAGGTGAGAGCTGGAGGGCCTGCTCGTCGCCGCTGCCGGCCTCGCTGTAGAGCTGCTCGATGCGGGCCAGGTCCCGGAAGGAGGCGGCACGGATGTTCACGCGGCGCTGCCCTCTGAGGGGAGCGGGGTGCCGCTCTCCATGAGCTCGCCGACGCCGTCGAGGAAGAGGCGGTGGAGCCGGAGATCGCCGGTCATCTCGGGGTGGAAGGTGAAGCTCAGGTGCCGACCCTGGCGCACCGCAACCGGCCGCCCCTCGTGGGCGGCGAGCACCTCGACCCCCGGGCCACATCCCTCGATGACCGGGGCCCGGATGAAGACGGCGCGGAAGGTGCCGGAGCCCAGCACGGGGACGTCGAGGTCACACTCGAAGGAGTCCACCTGGCGGCCGTACCCGTTGCGACGGGTGCGCAGGTCGAGAGCTCCGAGGGCGAGCTGGTCGACCGTTCCGTCGAGGATGGCCCGGCTGAGCAGGATGGTGCCGGCGCAGGTCGAGAAGGTCGGCATCCCGCCGGCAAGGCGGTGCCGGAGCGGCGCCTCCAGCCCGAAGACGCGTATCAACCGGCTGAGCGTGCTCGATTCGCCCCCCGGCAGCGCCAGCGCATGGACACCCAGGATCTCGTCCGCGGTCCGCACCGGCAGCGCCTCGGCTCCTGCCTGGTCAAAGGCGGCGAGGTGCTCGCGGACATCCCCCTGCAGTGCGAGCACGCCTACTCGAACGATGGCTTCAGGTCCCCCCGACGCGCGAGCCACCCTTGAGAGGCGGCACCGTGGGCATCTCGGTCACTACGGGAAGTTTACCCAAGGGCCGGCCGCCGGAGACGTAACGGCTCTCCGCCGGGCCCGGGTATCAGATCGCGGCAGGCCCCCAGAGGGGCCGATCTGGGCGCCGAGACCAAGGACGGGGTGGCACGAGGAGGAGCGCACTTGACGTGCGTGACGACCAAGGGTCGGGCGCGGAGACGCCGGCCTGCCAGCGCCGGGGGCCGGTATCGGCGTCCAGAGCCGCGATCGTGCTCACCAGCCGCGGGTGGCGAGCAGCTCCTCCTTGGGCAGCGAAGCGACGTCGAGGCCGCGCATGGCCTTGCCCAGACCGGCGCTCACGTCGGCGATCACGTCCGGCTTGTCGAAGTAGGTGGTGGCGGCCACGATCGCCTTGGCGTAGCCGAGGGGGTCATCGCTCTTGAAGATGCCGCTCCCGACGAAGTTACCGTCGGCACCCAGCTGCATCATCAGCGCGGCATCCGCCGGCGTCGCGATCCCGCCGGCCGAGAAGTTGACGACCGGGAGCTTGCCCATCTCCGCGACCTCGACGACCAGCTCGTAGGGGGCCCCGAGCCGCTTGGCCTCGGCCATCAGCTCGTCATGGCGCAGCGCCTGGAGGCGCCGGACCCCACCGAGGACCGCACGCATGTGACGAACCGCCTCGACCACGTTGCCGGTGCCGGCCTCACCCTTTGTCCGGACCATCGCCGCCCCCTCCCCGATGCGGCGGAGTGCCTCACCGAGGTCGCGGGCTCCGCATACGAAGGGCACCGTGAACGCCCACTTGTCGATGTGGTTCTCCTCGTCGGCGGGCGTCAGCACCTCGGACTCGTCGACGTAGTCGACGCCGAGCGACTGCAGGACCTGGGCCTCGACGAGATGGCCGATCCGCGCCTTGGCCATCACCGGGATGGTGACCGCGGCCATGATCCCCTTGATCAGCGAGACATCGCTCATGCGGGCGACGCCACCCTCGCGGCGGATGTCGGCCGGAACCCGCTCCAGAGCCATGACCGCCACCGCCCCGGCCTCCTCGGCGATCTTCGCCTGCTCGGGGGTGACCACGTCCATGATCACCCCGCCCTTGAGCATCTCGGCAAGACCGCGCTTGACGCGCAGCCCTCCCCGGTGCTCGCCGTCGGGGGTCGTGTCGTGGGTGCCGTCAGCGCTCATCTGGTCGCCTGCCTTGGTGCGTATGGTCAGTAATCCCACCATTCTAGGCGACTGCGCTCTCCCGGCAACCGGGGCCGAGGCGCTCGTGGGGTGGCTGCGAGGCTCCGAGGTGGCTGTGTCAGCATTGAGCCGGCCAGGGGGTGAGTTGCTGCGAACACTTTGGAGACCGAGACCGTGAATGCCACCATCGAGCGACCGGCGAGCTCGAGCGGCACCTTTGCCCTCGGGGGGCAGCTGGTGGTGCATCGCCTCGGGTTTGGCGCGATGCGGATCACCGGGCCCGGAATCTGGGGAGAGCCCGCCGATCGCGACCAGGCCATCGAGGTGCTGCGTCGAGCTGTCGACCTCGGCATCGACCTGATCGACACCGCCGATTCGTACGGCCCGTACGTCTCCGAGGAGCTGATCCGGACCGCTCTCCGCCCCTATCCCGGCCACCTCGTGATCGCCACCAAGGCCGGGCTGGTTCGCACCGGCCCCAACGTCTGGCACCCGGTGGGCCGGCCCGAGTACCTGCGCCAGGAGTGCGAGATGAGCCTCCGCCGGCTGGGGCTGGAGCAGATCGCGCTCTTCCAGCTCCACCGCGTCGACCCCCAGGTCCCGCTCGAGGAACAGGTCGGTGAGCTGGCCGCCCTCCAAAGCGAGGGCAAGATCCGCTTCATCGGCCTCTCCAACGTGAGCGTCGACCAGATCAAGGCGGCCCGGGCCGTCGCCTCGATCGCGACCGTGCAGAACCGGTACAACCTGGTGGACCGCGGATCCGAGGATGTCCTCGACCTCTGCGACCGGGAGCGCATCGGTTTCATCCCCTGGTTCCCCCTGGCGACGGGGGACCTGAGCCGGCGCGACGGTCCGCTCACCGGTTTCAGCGCGAGGCTCGGAGCCACCCCCTCCCAGATCGCGGTGGCCTGGCTGCTCCACCGCTCGCCGGTGATCCTGCCGATCCCCGGGACCGCCAGCGTCGCCCACCTGGAGGAGAACGTGGAAGCGGCACTCATCGGGCTCACGGGCGACCAGCTCGCCGAGCTGGGGAAGCTCGGGATGGAGGCCTGAGGGGAACGCCGGGTCAGCCCTCCTGCGGCCGGCGCCCCGTGTCCGGCGGGCAGTGCCGGCGGAGCAGCTCAAGGAAGGCACGCATCCAGTCGGGGTTGTCCGGCCAGGCGCGCGCCGAGACCATCACACCGTCGACCACGGCGGCGGCGTCGACGAACTCGGCCCCGGCGGCCCGGACGTCAGGAGCGAGCGCGGGATAGGCGGCGGTGCGCCTCCCGCCGAGCACGCCGGCGGCGGCCAGGGCGAGGGGCGCGTGGCAGGTCTGGGCCACCGGCTTCTTCGCCTCGAAGAAGTGCCGGATGATCCGCAGCACGTCTGGGTCGTTGCGGATGTACTCCGGAGCCCGGCCACCGGGGATGACCAGGGCGGCGTAGTCGACGGGATCGACCTCAGCGAATGCAAGGTCGGCCGGCCAGCTGTAGCCCGCCTTCTCGGTGTAGGTGTCGTAGCCCTCGACGAACTCGTGGATCACGAACCGGAGCGTCTTGCGGGTTGGCCCCGCGATGTGGACCTCGTAACCCTCCTCGAGAAGCCGCTGGTAGGGGTACATCACCTCGAGCGATTCGGCGGCGTCCCCAGCCAGGATCAGGACCTTGGCCATCTGGAAATCCCCCAGCGCGGCTGCCCACCCCTGAGACAGGGCTCGGCGATCGACCGGTCCACCCTAGTCGCGGCCCGGGCCGCGGGTCAAGTTGCGGCACCCGTCCGGGGGCGGGTCGCGTCCGGGTCGCCCGAGCCCCGCTGCTATCATGCCGACGATCGGGAAGTAGCTCAGCCAGGTTAGAGTGCACGGTTCGGGACCGTGAGGTCGGGAGTTCGAATCTCCCCTTCCCG
>Ga0181535_10005854_pt1 | contig 12966 bp, 11 predicted proteins | sample PEATcosm2014_Bin_44_FD_119774 | JGI IMG/M metagenome (GOLD analysis project Ga0181535, IMG submission 119774) | Peatland microbial communities from MTU Mesocosm Facility, Houghton, MI, USA - PEATcosm2014_Bin17_30_metaG | ecosystem: Environmental > Terrestrial > Soil > Wetlands > Peat | place...
GTTTGAACTCCAAACTGACGTGTCCCCCGGGCCGCTCTGGACATAGGTGACGTTGAAAAGGTCGTGGATGCCAGCCGACCAGTCGTATACCGTTGTGTTGAAAAAATCGCTCCCGTACCAGCCAGTCGGCCCAATCGGACCATTCCCATAGGTGTAGCCAGGGTACTGATTGTTGAAATATCCGGTGATGCAGTTTGTGGCTCCTCCCGTCACCTGAGAGCAATTCACACCTAATAACTGCGACGGGAAATCTCCCGCCGTAATCGTTTGCGGGGCGGTCCATGTGTTCGCGTGCCCCAAATTCAGCGATCCGACCACCGCGCCGGTTGTCGGTGAGAAATTGAGGGTGCCATCCGAATTCGAGACGGAGGAGACTGCGCCGCTGCCAGTGGGCGTTTGCCAGTCCGCTGCGCTGCCACTGGTAGCTGTCAACACCTGCCCCGCGCTCGGTGTGCCGCTCGGAGTCACAGTCGGCGTGCCGGGGAAGTAGGAGGAGCCGCCCGTCGGTGTTTGCCAAGTAGCTGCCGTTGGACTCGTGGCCGTGATGACTTGGCCTGTGCCTGGGGTTCCCGATACGGCGACACCATCAATTGCCGTGGCTCCGATAGACCCGCCTGTCGGCTGAAGCGATGCCCCGGCACCCACGTTCATAGCTGCTGCGGTATTCGTTCCCGAGGTGATTGCGCTGAATGACGGGGTGCTCGGGGTGCCGCCACCAACGGCGATGTTCTGGTCTGGATAAGAGATCGTGCCCACAAGCGGACTGACATAAACCACGGTATAAACGCCTGGACTCAAGTAGGCGGTGCATTCGCCAAAGCCGTTTGTGAGAACCGGCTGCGTAACGACTCCCCCCGTGGGGGATGAGTAGACCGTGGCCTGCGGGGTCAATGCGCCCACGTTCGCCGGTTGCTGTAAAAAATATACCTGCGCTCCAGCTACCGCCTGCCCTAGCGCGGTTTGCAGCGAGCATGTCTGATACCTGCCATATTGCCCCATCGCAATGGGTGCGAAGAGAAGCAGTCCAGCGAAAAGTCCAATCAGTCGGCGCATCTTACCCCCTACCCAAAGCATGTACAAATCAAGCCAGTCGTTCCATCGCCGCCAGTCATCGAAAGCACCTTGGCGCGGATGAACTTGATGCCCACGAAACTGTAAAGTGCGCCGGACTGCGTGACTGCGCTCCCTGCGATTGTCGCCAGCGCATCCGATGATGCGACAACCCCGCCCGGCGCGCAGCCCTGCGTGTTGGCGATGGTCATATATTGCGCATCATCATCCACGTTAGAGCCTTGCAACGCAACCGTCGCAGCAGACGGCAGTGTTCCAGTCCACCGCGCCTGGAATCCCAGACACCGGGAATTGTCGCTCTCGTCTGGAGTGAAGACCAAGGCGTAGGGAGCGGACGCTGAACCGGAGGAAACGAGGTCGGCAACCTCCGCAGACTGCACAACCATCTGCCCAACGTCGGGCGTCGAACTCACGTTGGCGTGGGTCAGCGCGAATCTGATGCTGGCGATGCCGGTTGACGGTGCCCAGGTAACCGCTGTGACCGTTGCAGGATCGACATTGAATGCGCCGGAGTTTGTGGCTGTCCCCTGAACGCCCATCTTCGCCCCAACCGTGGGAACGGCGTTGGGAGACGTTCCCCCGCCAGAGACCAGCGTGCCCGTCACCGATGCGACGTTCGACGTGATGGCAACACTGGTGATGTCGAACAGGAAGGGTTGCGTCTTGTAGTCGCGCGAGCCAAAGAAATAGTTCGGGAGAATCTGAGTGCTGAGTCTCGCAACATTTTTGTACGGCGGCCCGAAGGCGCTATTCGAATATAGAGCGCACATAGCTAGTTACTCCTTGTGAAGCCTGAGTGAAGTTCTTTCGCGGCATCTTTCCGCGCCTGCATCGCTTCTTCTTTCGTGTCAAATGACCCAAGTGTGATGCGCTTGCCGCGAAAACCGATTCTAGCGGCCCATTTGCCGTTATCAGGTCTGTGTTCGGCCAATGCGTCGAAGTCCTCTGGACTGACTCGGGTTATCTTCCCTTGCGTCAACTCAATCGTGCAAATCTCGACCATGTTTGCTCCTATCTCTCCGAAATCGTAGTGAAAAATCTGTGCGCCAAACCGAGTCCCGCTCCTGTTGCGGCAGCGCCTGCGCCAAACTTGGCCGCCTTGGTTGCAACATCCTTGAGCGTCGATGCTTGCCGGTATTCTTTCATGGCCTTCGCGTAGTCCTCGCCGCGCCCTGCGCCTTCGGCCGCATCCTGAATATCTTGGAATAGCGCTTTGTTGAGTTGCGCCACCCCCCCACGAACCCTGCCGTTCATGGCGAGCTTATCGGAAGATGACAGATCGGAGAGGCTTGCCTGATAGTCCCGCGCCTCAGGGAACGTCATTGGGATTGGCGACTGGGACCGCTGGAGGAGCTTATTTACTGCGGTAGGCAGCTGGCTCCCTCGCTCACCAATCTCGGTCACCCGCTGGAGCGGCTTCAACGTCGCGTTGAGAGGCACGGGATGCTGCGCCAAATCCTGATTGAGAGATTCAAACGACGCGCCCGCTCTGGCACGGCTGGGGACCATATCGGTCAAACCGCCGTTGACTGCCCCTTCAGCCAAAGGCGCAGCCTGCGCCGCTCCTCCGAGCAGTGTCCCGGCCTCGCCCGCGTAGTTGCCCTCTGCATACTGGTCCGCGCCTTTGTCGAGGGCTGGTCCGACGAACGGAAGCGCCGTAATCGCGTGTTGCGCCAAGCCTGCAACGTTGCCTTCCTTGGCGGATTGGTTCCCTTTTCCGATTTCCCCGCCAATTCGCTTGGCCCCGGCGACAGCACCTTCGATCATCGGCTCCGCTGGTCCTAGAAGGGACTTCAACCCGGAGGCGATTGGATGATCCATACGCTCCTGGGCCTGCGCCTGCAACTGTTCAGGCGTCAGCCCGAGCGAACTTCCCAGAGAGTGCAGGAAGTTCTCCGGCTTGGGCTGATCGGGAGACGCACTGACTTTCTGCGCCTTTGCCTTGAACTCTTCCGCGCTGACTCCCTGCGGCCATTCCATATAGGAGCCGTTCGGGAGTTGCACATAACGCGACTGATCCGTGACTGGCGGTTGTGTGCTCATTTCACATCATTCCATTTGATAACCTTTGCGCCGGGAGGCGGTGTCGTAGCTGTTGCGCCGCCCTGTCCAGCAGGGTCGGCCATGTGAGCATATCCCTGAAGCCAGCTATTTGCCCCTGCGATTCGGGCCTTCAAGTCTTCGGGCGATTGCGCTTCGCCAAGCTGCTTCCTCAATTCCTCGCGATATTGCTGACCGCCGCGTGCGCCAAAGTGCGTGCGGACGATGGCCGATGCGAGCAAGTCAAGATCGGTGTCGAGTTTCGCAAACGCGGGGAAGTCTGCGCCGCCCTTGTTCGTCATCAGTTGATTCCAGCGTCCCACAGCGGGGCCGATGGCAGAAGCCATCTGATCGACTTCGTTGGAAATCGCCGTCATCTGCGGCAAAACCGTCTTCGCCATCTCCGCCATGTTGCGCGTCTGGGCGGTCGGCGTATCGAGCGAGTTCATTCCCGCCACGCTAACAGCGCCGGGGGCGATATGAGCGCCTGGACGCACCGCCTGCGCATCATAACCCCCTTGCGTCGAAGGATTGAGCACAATCGCTCCGGCAGGGGTGATGGGTGGGGTCGGCTGGAAGTTCTGGATCTCGTTCCCTGCCGTATCGGTAAATTTGCCTGTGTCGGGGTGGTAATTCGCCTCCACCGGCTTGCCATTGACCATTCCCGCAACATGCTCCATGTTCACAGGTTTCGTTGTATCGACCCGCTTAATTCCGAACGCGCTTGGAGCAATGCGCGTTTGCCCGGTCGTCTTGTTGATTTCTACAGGTTCGCCATTCGGCCCCTCATAGGTGTTGTCGATTGTCCATGCATCCGAAGGAGGAGCCGGATTGTCTCTTGCCCTCGTCTCGGACTCCACATTCGCCGTTTGCGCCTGACGTTGGGAGTTCTCTGCTGCCGTGGTCGAATCCTCACGATCCTCCGACTGCAAGCCAGCCAGTTCTCGCGACTGGTTACTATGCTCAATGTCGTTGTGCAACTGCGTGCCTGGGATCAGAGCCATCGTCGCAGGCGCGAAGACATCACCAGCTACATTTCCAATCGTGGCTGCGACGTGCCGAACATTCTGCCAGAACCCATGCGGGCTGCCCGTCTTCGGAGCAAGTTGCTGCTCCAGCGCACTCTCGCGGTCGCCTCGCGCCGTGGTGACGAGAGGTCGCAGCGGCATCGGTATCTGCGGGGTCTGCGACCCCATCTGGGCGTTCTCAACCATTGGAGCCTGTAGACGCGAGAGTGCTTGCGCTTGGGCAATCCGATCGTCGGCCATGAGTGGAGATAGCGCCATTAAGGTTTTTTCAACGCTCCGATAAGTTGCCCTGCTCCGCCTGCCGCCCCGCCCAAGGCGCTCATAATGCTGGTCAAATTCTGGAGCCAGCCCGTCTTACTGGCGTCCACTCCGGCATCCACATCCTTCGATATTTGCCCAGTCGCCTCGTTCTGCCCCTGCACGTTTGTGCCGTAGAGCTTCGACAGCAAGTCGCCAGCCTGGGACTGCTGCTGCATCTTCACGTCCGCATTCCGTGCTGTGATTCCCTCAGACGTACTCGCCGCCGCCTTATCTCTGGACCTCGCGGCGGAATCGAGCGCCGCCGAGAACCCCATTGGACTGCGTTCGGCCATGCCCATCTTGGCCGCAGCCCCGCCAAGCCCCGCCGTCGCCCCTCCCGCCCCAGCGAGGCCCGAGGACAGCATGGCCCCGATGTCCTGCTGGCTGAAGCCGGACGGATTCTGAAGTTGCCGGTTGAGTTGGGGAACCAGTGCAGAGCCGATGGTAGACGCATTCGCGCCATAGGCCGCGCCAGTTTGGGCTGCGGTCGTTCCTGCATTCAGTGCTTGGTTTGTGGCGTCGCGCATGAGATAGACCACGCTGACCAACCGGGCCGTGCTTTAATCCAACCTAGTTGCGTCATCCGTTTGTGAAACGTGGCTGTCTCTGGCGGTATGCGGGCGTTCAAGTCGTCAAGTCCTAACCTGTACGCTTCTAACACTATCGCATCATTCAACTGCTGTATAGCCGAGAATTTGCGCTTGGGGTGCAACGTGGGGTCGAGGAGGAGGAAAGTTTCGGCAGTCAGGCGCAGGAAAAGGCTCCCGACCACTCCCTCCGGGCCTTCAACCACCTTGTGGGCGACGATCAGCGGAGAAGCCAGATCGGGTAGCCGGTAGTCCAATCCGCTGATGCGGTGGATGGCCTCGATCACAGGGAAATCCGGCGGATCCGCATCACGAACGCTGCTGCACTCGTCCAAGTCCCTGCCCTCCCTGTCCTGAATTTGGCCCCGTTCCCGATCCCTGCGCTTGGGCAAAATTCATTTTACTCGTGCCATTCATCGTGAAAGCCGCTGGGCTGGACGCTCCGCCCGCGACAACGATGTTTGACGGCTGCCCTGCGGGGTTCTGGCTGTAGGCGCGGACATAATAACTGTGCGCGACGCTCGCCTCAGATAGAGTCGGCAGATGGATTGGCTCCAGCGTCCTGCTTGCCCCTGCATCCTTGATGACAACCGGGGAGCCAAACGTGGGGTCGGTGTGAACCTCGACAAAGTAATGCCCATTCCTCTGTACCTGCCCCGGATGGTTCAAGGTAACGTGCATTAATTCGCCGGCCGAGGATACCGATACATTGACTCCTGCCAGAGGGGGCGGAGCGGCGACCTCGCCCGTGGGAGAAACAGCGGCATTGGTCGCAGTCGTGTTGATCGCCTGAATCACTCTGCGAAACAACCTTCCGAGCGAAGGACTGGACTGCTCCAGTTCCGAGAGTTCTCTCCCGCCATCGAGATTACCGCCCACGCCAGCCATCAGAATCCTCTTACTGGAGCTATCGAATCAGCCGCCCCCGAAAGCGTCATGCGGCTCAGATTGAACGATCCCTGCGTCATCACGATCTCCACAAACAGCCTTTGGGCATACTCATCCAGTGGCCCCTGAAGGTCGTTCGTCCCGTCCGCTGGGCCAATCCCTCCTGGCACGACAAACGGATAGGAAGCACTCAAAGAGTTTTGATAGAACGTCATCGAAGCGTTCCCGGTGATCTGTGTCAGCAAATCCCAGAAGCGGTATCGCTTGTTGTGCGCGCCAAACATCGGAAGCTCTGCTGCCTTCGACATATCCACAAATCCATAGGTGCAATATGAAGAAGTGAATGGAACGCCATCGTCATAACCCGCTTCGTCGGCATTAAGATAGTAAATCTTGCTCGACCCGATGCCGTTGCAGAACATGACGAGAGATCGCAGCTCGCTCCGCTTGACCAAGCCCAGGTAAGGCGTCGGAATCGTCCACAGAGACCACTTCCTGCGAATGTCGTGGACAGCCAGCTTGCCCATGATCGTCATGTGCATCGACATTCCGGCCATCAGTTCATCAATCGTGCCCATCCCCTTATAGTCGAGGGCCAGAATCACATTCGGCGTCGTCGGGTTTGCGTTTACCGTCGCATCGACCATCCATGGATTCGGCGTAGGCAACGGGATGGCGGCATACATCTTCTGATTGGGAATATCGTTGCAAATGCAAATCCCCTCCGCTGAATCCCAGTTGATCGCGTTCCAGATGTCCTGAATTTCAATCTGGATCGGCGTTGGCGCACCGCCGTTGAATAAGTACCAACCATTCTGGCAGGCCATCGACGCCCACTCCGCTCCCTTATGCTTGTCGATGGTGTAAGCATTGATGCCGCAAGCCCCGGCGACGTTCGATACCTCCTCGAATGGGTTCCAATTTGCCGGTTCCTGGTTGGGTGTGTCTTTGATATAGCCGAGCGACGATTCCTTGCAGATATACAGAAGTCCGCGAAGCTGAAAGGCTCCATTGGCGGGCTGTGAGTTCACCGTCTGTGTGTCGATAACCCCGGTCACCTGATCGAAACTTTCAGGGTCGGATTCTCCGCTGGCTTCGTCAATCCCGTAGCTGACAGTCAGCGCCGTCAGGTTGGTTGGCGCTTCGGTCGGGAAAACAGAAATGCGGTCGATTTCGATGTCCGCATTGTTGGGAAGGTTTTGCCCCCAAACCCGGATTTGCAGGTTGGCCGGGATGTTCAAGGTCGAGCCTGTCAGCAGCGTGCCTTCGTAGGTCGTCATTGTGGTACTTAGAGAGGCCAGCGGCAGCGTAATTGCGCCCACAGACGGCCCGAAGCCGGTTCCGGCGGTGTAAGGGGCCAAATCTACGACCAGCGCCCCTCCTGTCGCCCCGGAAGGCGTTCTGCAAGTCACCCGAACAGAATAGGCGGTCTGATTCTGGAGGATGGCGACGAGGTTCTGATCTTGATAGGCGGACTGATAGATCATGTCGAACTGAGCTTGTGTCGATCCGGTCAGGTTTTGCATGTAGTAGGAATTTCCGAAAACCGGAGATACCAGCAGCGTTCCCGTTCCGGTCGATGAATTGATCTGCCAGCCTAGTGGAGAGAGATTGTTGCCAGGGTTCGCTAGATACCCGCCATCGAAACTCATGTTGAGGAAGTTCTGGACTTGGTTTCTGACACGGCCCCAGAACGTCCTCCCCGCATACTGCACACACCATGCGGCATCGGGAAGTTCTTCCAGATTGAAGAGGTCGGCCCCCTCAATATCGACTTCCGTTCCGTTCAACAGTTCGCTATCCGGGAAAGAAAAACTGGCCGTGGTTGTCGTATTGTCATTGATGAACAGGCTCGAAGCCGTATAAGTGACACCCTCGACCACATACTGTACCGGCTGAGGAAGAGTGTAATAACTCGCTCCCGGCACTCCGTTCGTCCCGCCTTCGGTAAAGACAATGCCTCTGGCAACGACATTCGGAGGGCCGATGGGGATGTTCGATGCCTGGATCGAAACCGTGTTGTCCACAATGTCAAACTGCATGTAGGGCGCGGGCTGCGTCCAGTAGCCGTTGCGCGTGATGAAAAACACCGTGCCTCTGCGGGTTCCCGTTCCGATGAACTGTCCGGTCGGCCCCCCGAACGTCAATGTTCCACCTGTGGCGTTGCCATAAATTGGGTCGGTTGAAGATCCGGCCAAAGCCGCACCCGGATCGAAGGTGAACTCAGTCCCGGCGGTCGTCGCCAAACCCTGCTCGGAGGCCGCCGCATAGTTGGGCAGCGATACATTGATGGTAAATGTCCCCGACGATCCTCCAGATGCAGAAGCGATAACCGCATTGACTACATTCAGCCCCCCATTCGCGTTGAGCGTGTTGGTCACGGTGATCTGTTGCCCTGCCGCTGGAACCGCGCCGGTGATGAGTGAATAGGAGTAGGTCGCAACACCGCTGGTAACCGAAGTTTGCGTGATGGTGAACTGGCCGGAGTTGAGCGTCTGCGTGATTGTCCAGTTCGAGTTCCAATTGCTAACCGAAGAACCGGAAACCGCGATCTGATTGTTGACAATCAGTCCTGGCACCGGAACGGATGTCGTGAGCGATGCCTGAGTCCGCTGGTAGGTAACCGTATCGCCGGGAAAGCCGCTGGCGACGATGTAGCTGAACACGACCGTCGGCAGAACGTAAGTGAAATAATTGAAGTTTCTCGGTTGACCCGGAGGCTGCCCGATGCCAACAGATGTGATCTCCTGCACATACGGCCCGATAGTCACCGGGGCGTATGGATCGACAAATTTCAGATAGAGGTAAACCGGCGCAAGCCCAGAATTGAATGCGTTGATTAGGTCGGTATCCGCTCCGGTGGGATCGGCGGTCAGGTCGTTGTAGTAGATGGTAACGACATTGCCTGCTGTCGTGTTCCCAGGCCCCTGGGACTGAAGAAAGTAGCTTGCCCCCCTCACCTGCTGCGCGGGCTGTGTAATCGTTGCAATGGCGTAGGTATCGCTCGAAGCGGTGATCCCGGTGAACACCGGAGGTGCCCCTGGCCCGACCTGCGATACCCGGTCGCTCCACTGGCCGGCATATTGCTGCGGCGGGTAGTTTCCCTGAGATAGATCGGATATCCCCAGATAGAGCCGCGAGTCTGCCGTGAAGCTGGAAGCGTAACTCCCAGACGGAGGCCCGTTGAATAACGGGGATAGCACCCCCGGGTTCGTCGATACATTTTCCACCCAGAACTGCCCATTGGCATCGAGCGCGACGGTTCGGATCGTGCCGAAATCATCTTCAAAAGTCGTCACGTAGTCGAAATTGACTTGCGTGGGAACGAAATATGCAGTCAGCGGCGTATAGCTCAGATAGACCGTCGTTGGGGAATCGGCAGTCACCCAAACCCTGACGCCGAAACTTGTGCTGTTCAGGTCGGAGTAGAGCCATGATGCCCCGAAGAGATCGTTGATGTCGCCCAATGTCACTGTCTGAGGGCTGCCGACATTCAGTGCAACCGTTTCCACGTTGCCGACGGGAACGCCCGCCTTGAGCATTTGCGCATTCAAGGCAGCGCCGCCAGAAGCATAAGCCAGTGCTGAAATCAAGAAACCCTGCGGCGTTGAAGACGATGAAACCGAGAACCCGAACTCGGTTATGTCGATGAAATCGGTCGGGCTGACCACGCCTGAAACTGTGGCGTCTCCGGTGTCCGCCGTATCTGCATAGACCGCGCTGCCGAATAGGAAACTCTGCTGATTGGCCGTGAGGGATAGGCCGAGCGCAGCCGGAGTTAGCGTCTGCCCGTTCAACGCCGTATAAGCGGTAAGCCCCGAAAAAGAATACGCCTGTCCAGCAACAAGGGCAGGAACCGCAACCGAGAAAGTCACCACCGTTGCGAATCCACTGATCGTGCTCAGAACTTGCACGCTGGCGACTGGGAATTCCGTGGCTAACAGAGTATTGACGGCGTAGAAGCCGGTATTTGTCAGGACATAAGCCGGGTTAGACCATGCCGACCCCTGCGAAACATCGGTCGCGGCGTTGCCGGGGCCGATGACATTGGAATCCTGATATGTGAATGGGTTAGTCAGGCCCGCGCGCGTAAAGGTGCTCCCCACGCTGAAATCCATGTTCTGATTGCGTGGGGAGGCCCCTTCGGGGAGGTCTTGCGGGGCGGCAAGCGTCACCGTTCCCGAAAACGTGCCTAATGCGGCGCTGCCGGTGCCTGTGAGATTATTCACGGCTCACTGCTTCGCCCACGTTGCCACGAAGTTCACAACGTCAGCCAAGACGCCCGCTGGCAACGCACCAGCGGCCAGTTCAGAAAGCGGCCCAGCCGTGCTTGCGGCACCAGTGAAGGTGGGTGCCTGGACGCCGGTAACACCCGTCTCACCGGTAAGGCTGGTGAGCGCGCCTCCGTTGATGTTGACCGAGTTGGTCACACCCGCGTTGGTGGTTGTGGTGATTGTGGGGGCGGATACCGTACCGGACGGCGTAACTGCCGCGCTCTCGAAAATCTGGATGGTCGCGTTGCCCTTGTTGTAGGCGTAGAAGTACCCGCTGCCAGATTGTGAGACGAGTTGCATGTCGTCCGGGCCGATCACCACCACGGCATTGCCGGTCTCCGCCGCCGATGTGACGTTGGCGTGCGTAAAATCGACCTCAAATTGCGACGTGCTCAGACCCGCCGACTGCACGATGAGCGTCTGCCCATTCAACGCCGGAATGTTGGTTAGGCCGTTCAATGTAACGTATTGCCCAGCCGTTAGAGCATTCGTTGCCGTGATCGTGGCGACATTCGATGTCAGCGCCGAATTCGTGATCGGCAGCGCGGTTGGCTGCGTATAGGTCGGGATCAGCACATTCTCGCCGTTGGTCTGCTGCAAGGGGTTCCATCCCGAAGAAGGCTGGAGACCGCCAGCAACATAGCTCCCAGAGGAGAACAGAGCCTTGCCGCGCAGCCACATCCGGGTTGCAGTCTGGTCAATGCCATAGGGCGGGTTGAAAACGGTCAGGGCGAGAGGTGTGGTCATGCTGTCTCCTATTGGAATGATCCTATTCCAATCTGGCTGTTGCCGTCACCAGAATACATTGGGCGGCGATTGTCGATTCTCTGGCGTGCTCTCACTACGGTCTGGCGAAGGCGCAGCATACTGCGGTCGGCCTGGGTCACTAGGTCTGCGACCTGGGGAGAACCTAGCCGCCGCGCATACCGGACGGCGATCTTGTCCGCCACGGCTTCCTGGCAATCCGGGATGGGAATAAAGGTCATCGACCAGTCGATCCCTTCGGCGGCTAGGCTCGCCAACGTACCGATAAAGCGCATCCGCACGTCCCTCGAAAGGATCGCCCCATTGAACCAGATCGCATTTCCGCGCCATTCCCAATCGTTGAGTGCGTTGACTTGGTTTCGTGGCCTCAAAGGCCCGGTCGATTGGTGCATCTCGCCATATTCGTTCGTCGTGCCCGTTAGCCGCTCCCACAGTTCCAGAGGTTGCAGGATGTTCGATGGCAACAGGAAATCGGGCCACATCTGAAGCCCGTCGAAAAACCCCACCGTTTGCAACGATTGCTGCACGGAAGGATTCATTACCCCGACTCCCAAAGGGCTATTTACCGGAGGTAATCCAATCAGTAAATAGTTGTCGAAGATGAAGGTCGGTTGGCCCATGATGCCAACTTCCCGGCGAACCTCGCGGATGGCCGAGTTCATAAAGTTCTGCAAAGTCACCGACTGCGGCAGAACCTGGGTGGGCGTGTCATTGGTGAGAATCTGGCCCTCGCCCGGAGTCCCGGTTGCGCCGCGCTTGTCGTCGTCTACGAACGAGCGGACGATATCGGCAACGTCGAGTAGTGACGGGTATGTCGAGCTTGGGCCAATTGCCATTTACCACCTCATGTTGCATCCACAGGGAACTTAGATCATGCGGGATCACCCAGAGATTTGTGAAGAACCGCCCGAAGTCCTAAGCCCGCGCCCCCTGTGGAAGATTCGGACGTGTCTGAGCATCCAGCCACGCCTGCTGCTTTTTGGGGTCGGTCGGAGCCTTGCAGTGAATGCAGAGCTTCGCGGTGGGCTGAATCTTTTCGCCGCATACGCCGCAATCGACCTTCCCGTAATCTCTCGACACCAGATCGGTCTGGTGCCACGTTGCTGAAACGCCAAAGTAATCCGCCGCCGCCGAAGAAATGTTATTTCTCAGCGCCAGAGCTTCGTCGGCGGTCTTGGCCTTGCCCATCCGCTCCAGCTCCTTGCGGTAGGTAGCTTCCATCCGCTTCCTCGCCGCCGCCACTTCCGAGTCAAGCGGAGGGTTGTGCGTGGACCAGAACACCCCATACTTGCCGAGATTGTCGCCCTGATGAAACTCGGACTCAAGCCCGTAATCCTGATCGGACTCGTCGCCCTTGAAGCATGGATTCATCGGATTCAACATCTTGGTCGCTTCTTTGAATCCGTTGGTCAGAACGGGATAGTTGATCTCGTTCTGGTCTTTGCGGTTTTCGATGAACGGGTGCGTGATCGACCCGCGCGCCATGATGTACGGCTGGCCCTTCGGGCAAGCCCGGATGAGCATGTGCGGATGGTTCGGCGGCCGGGGCGTGTTATGCTCCAGCTCGCCAACATTGTAGAAGTAGATCGGAACTTCCGTCACGCCGAAGCTGGGCGTGGGTTCGCCCATCAGCGTAGGGCCGTTTTTGGATGCGATGAGTTCAGCGGAGCGGGCTGGGTCAAACTGGATATTCTCTGGCATTTTAGATTCTCCCTTGTCTATTCTTTGCACTGTGCGACTGTTTCAGACGAACGTCTTCTGGTGTTTCCTTGCCTTTATTCCACGGAACCTGCAAACCCTTCAATCCCTTATTCCAAGCCTTCATGCCCTTTCTTATCTGACCATGCCTTATGCTCTCAGCCTGCGTGAACTTGTAGCCTTTGCGGATGGCTATATTTTACCTTGGGAAAATCCCCTGTTTTGCTGGAGACGCATAATGAGTGCGGCGTTCCACGCCTTTTCTATGCTGCGCGCCTTGTCTTCAATCCACTGCGAAGCGCGGGCCGAGGCTGA
>Ga0181535_10005855_pt1 | contig 12964 bp, 13 predicted proteins | sample PEATcosm2014_Bin_44_FD_119774 | JGI IMG/M metagenome (GOLD analysis project Ga0181535, IMG submission 119774) | Peatland microbial communities from MTU Mesocosm Facility, Houghton, MI, USA - PEATcosm2014_Bin17_30_metaG | ecosystem: Environmental > Terrestrial > Soil > Wetlands > Peat | place...
ATCTTTTCTCCATTGACGCTGATACGCCCGGCCGTAATCAATTCTTCCGCCTTGCGCCGCGAGGCCACGCCGGCCGCCGCTAGAATCTTTTGCAATCGCTCCTGTGCCATAAGCTTTAATCATACAGTGTGCGTCACGGAGCGAGCAGCCCACGGACGACGCCGGCGGATTTCCTCGGGCGGCTGCATCAATCCGGGAGTTGCTTTAGACCGGATTCGCGGAAGGTGTGTCCGGTAAAGTAGCCGGGCTTTCAGTCCCGCGATGATCGTGCCGGATACACTGACTCTGAATCTGCCCTAGCTGTTGTTTTCCGTGCTGCCGGCGGGTTTGTCGTCGGGTTCGCTGTTCTCGGTGGATGATTCTTCGGGCGCTTCTTCCAGGGCTGGTGCCTGCGGCTCTTCCGAGGCTGGCGCTTGCGGTGACGGAGTGAACAGCTCCACTTGTCCATCGATGGCGAGCTTCTCGAACTCCTCCATGCTGGGCAACTCGCTCAGCTCGTTCAGGCCGAACCGCATCAGGAACTGCTTGCTCGTCTTGTAGAGAATCGGGCGGCCGATCACCTGCTTTCGACCGGCGGTAGTGATGAGTTTGCGATCCAGCAAGGTCCCAAGGACACCCGCTGCTTCCACGCCGCGGATCTCGCTAATTTCCGGCGCGGTAACTGGCTGCTTGTAGGCGATCACCGCCAGCGTTTCCAGCGCGGCGAGAGAGAGGCGAACGGGAGGCTTCAGGCTTCGCGCGAAGGCGCGCACCACGTCATGGTGCTCGGGCTTGGTTGCCATGCGATACCCACCCGCAACTTGCCGGATCTCCATGCCGTGTTCTTCGCTCGAATAATCGGCGATCAGCTCTTCGACGATGCCCCGCACGCGAAGCCTGACGCGCGCTTCTTCGGGGTTCGCCGGTTTACGATGCTTGCCCGCGCTCTGGTCGGGTGCGGTAACGCTCGCTTGCGGTTCTGGCTCCGTTTGCGTCGCGACCTCGGCAGTTAGGGCCTCCGCCGGTGCAGCCTCCGCTTCAGAGATCTCGTTCACCTCTGCTGCCGCTTCCTCTGCAAATCCGTCCGGCTGCGAAACAGCGGCGGCTTGGGAAGTGTCGGCCACAAACATCGGCTCGGTTGACTCATCCGCATCCGAAGCTGGAGCGCCATCCGCTTCCGGCGTAGCAACATGTTCAGGTAATTCGCTTTCCGCGATGGAATCGGTGTGCGCCTTCTCGGCTTCTTCGGCCAAGACGATGTCCTTGACCAGCAGAGAAATCTGCTCCAGTGTGATCGGCTCTTCGGCCGCGTAGATGACCGCCTCGATTTTCGCCTTCAGTCCCATTCGGAGAAAGACCTCTGATCAGCAGTTCAGTCGGGGGCGCGCAAACCATCACGGCGTCTCGCATAAGGACCCCGTGGTTTCACTTCCAGTCGTCGGTGAATCCCGCCGATTGGCCCGGGAGCTGATCGAAATTGGTGTGCTTCTTCAGCACGATGTCGCCGAACACCTTGTCCTGCCGCGCCAACACCGCCTGCAACCGGATCAGCTCCAGGATAGCCAGAAAAACACAGACGAGTCCCTGGCGCGTGTGCACGTTGCGCAGTAATTGTCGCAGGCGCAGGGGCCGATCCTCAAGCATCAGACGTTGCCGTACGTACTCGATCATTTGGCCCACGGTGATTGAATCTTCATCCAGCTTGTACACCGGGCGAGTCTTGGCGCGCTCCAGAATTTTCTGGAATGTTTTCACCAAGTCAATGACGTCGGCTGTCAGCTCCGGCTCCGTGCCCTCGTCATTTTGAAACTGCTTGAGCGCGGGATTGGTCAACACCGCATCTTCAATCTGCTGCTTCTGCGACAGCATCTGCGCCGCCGTCTTAAAGCGCTCATGCTCGAGCAAGCGATTCACCAGCTCGCTTCTCGGATCGTCCTCGCCGGCAGTTGCGTCCGGGTCCTTCGGCAGCAGCATCCTCGACTTGATCTGGATGAGCAGCGAAGCCATGTAGATGAATTCGGCTGCCACATCGACGTCGAGATGCTTGATCCGTTCCACGTAAACGAGATACTGGGCCGTGATCTTGGCAATCGGAATGTCGTAGATATCGATGTCCTGCTTGCGGATGAGATCCAGCAGCAGGTCAAGCGGCCCATCGTAGACTTCGGCCACACTCACGGAAAAAGGGAACTCGTCGCCCTGAGCTTTTTTCGCCGCTGGCGGCAAGCCTGACCGCTGGCCCGCCGGGCCCCCCGGCACGCGCTGCGGTTGCGCGTGTTGGGGCAGAGGCACTGGACTGTTGCGCTCGTCCGGCATCAGCTACTTGCTCCCCCCTGGCGCTTCGTAGATGTGCGAGATGCTCATCGCCTCACGAGTTCTTTCAATCGTTTGTTGCGCCACCACCCGCGCCCGGGCGGATCCAGCCTCCAGCACGTCCCAAGCGAGCTTCGGGTTCTGCTCGAAGGGACGTCGCCGCTCCTGGATAGGTGCGAGGACAGCCATGATGTTGTCGGCCACCCAGCCTTTGCACTCGATACAACCAATGCCAGCCGTCCGGCAGCCCTCGTAGACGTTGGCCAGCGTTTGTTGATTGCTGAAAATCTTGTGCAGGTCGCCGACCGGACAGACATCCGGATTGCCCGGGTCGGTGCGCCGCACGCGAGCCGGGTCGGTGACCATGGTCTTCAGTTTCTGTCGCACCACGGGCTCGGGATCGCTCAGGTTGATGAAATTGCCATACGACTTCGACATCTTGCGGCCGTCAGTGCCGGGAAGCTTTGCTGCGGGCGTCAGCAGCGGCTGCGGTTCGGGGAAGACATAGGCGCGCTTGGCCTCTGGCACATCGGCGCCGCGCAGCAGGCGTCCGCTGCGGGTTTTGCTCGGACCCCAATAGAACTGGTTGAACCTGCGTGCCACCTCGCGCGTCAGTTCCACGTGCGCCACTTGGTCCTGGCCGACGGGAACGAAGTCCGCCAGGTACATCAGGATGTCGGCCGCCTGCAACAGGGGATATCCAAGAAACCCGTAGGTGCCAAGATTCTTTTCGGCAAGTTGCGTTTGCTGTTCCTTGTAGCTCGGCACGCGTTCCAGCCAGCCGAGCGGGGTAATCATCGAGAACAGCAGGTGCAGTTCGGCGTGTTGCGGAACGTGCGACTGTATGAACAGCACGCTACGCTCCGGATCGAGGCCTGCGGCCAGCCAGTCGCTGGCGACCTCGATGGAGTTCGTCTTCACCGCCGAGGGATCGGCATAATCGGTGGTCAGCGCATGCCAGTCGGCGACGAAGAAGAAGCACTCGTACTCATTCTGCAGGCCCACCCAATTCTGCAAAGCCCCAACATAATTTCCCAGGTGCAGTTTGCCCGTGGGCCGCATTCCGCTCAACACGCGTCGCTTCGCCGAAGCCGCGGGAACATTTTCTGCTTTGTTATTTACAGTGTCCGACATCAGATTCTCGCCAGGATATCGTTAAAAAAACCTACTACCGGGAACATCAGCGCCCCCAGGAACCGCCCTCCGAAGAACAACAGCAGCATCAGTCCGATGATTCCCATCTGGTCGTACAGACGAAGCACTCCTCCGGAAAGGAAGTGGCGCAGAACGTGGCTGCCGTCGAGCGGTGGCACTGGGATCAGATTGAAAATCCCCAGCAGAATATTGATGACCATCAATTGATGAAGTATGAGCGCCAGGGGTGTGATCCCGTTCACGTCGAGAATCATGCTCCTGGCCATGCCGTGGACCACATAGTGCGCCGAGGTCGAGGTGAGAGCCAGCAATCCAAGCAGGACGACTGTGACAATCACCACCAGAAAATTGCTTGCCGGGCCGGCGACCGATGTCAGAATGTCATCCCGCACCGGGTTCTTGAAATTGCGCGGATCGACCGGCGTGGGCTTAGCCCAGCCGATCATCGGGAAGCCGGTAAAAAGTGCAATCGCAGGCAGCAGGATGGTGCCCACCGGATCGATATGCCGCAGCGGATTCAGCGTAATCCGTCCCAACATACGCGCAGTCGGATCACCACAGCGGGATGCCATCCACGCGTGCGCCGACTCGTGAATGCTGATCGCGAAAAGAAAGGCAATCAGTTGAAAGAATATGTATACGTAGCGCAGTTCCATGCCGGGAATTCGATAGTATCACGCCGGGAGGCCAGCCATTGGCTGGTGGGCAGGGTGAAGCGATATCTTGCCTCTAGAGCGCTTCCACAGTGGGGTGTGTTCAAGGAGAGTCATTCTGAGCGACCAAAGGAAGCGAAGAATCTGCTTTCGTTTTCAGGCGCAAGAAAAAGCAGATCCTTCGCCGCGCTCAGGATGACACCCACTTATTCCATTTCCGGGACACAGCTCTAAGGTTTCATTTGTTCCGCGAGATAATTGGCGATGCTGATTTCCTCGATCGTGAACAGTTGCGTCTCCAGAAAATCGGCGTGCGCTTCTTCATCGTGCAGCAGCTTTTCAAAAAGGTCTTTGGTGCCGTTGTCGCCTTCTTCCCGGCAGACGCGGCTTGCGTTGTTGTACTCTTTGATCGCGCCCAACTCGTCTTTCAAGGCGATTTCAAACTGCGACTTGACGCCGGTTCCGGGCTGGGGCTTCAGCGGCACGCTTACCACTGGCATGCCATCGAGGAACAGAATGCGTTCGATCAGAACCTCTGCGTGCTTCATCTCCTCGATCGCACGGTTCTTGGTGATTCCCGCCAGCCTTTTATAACCCCAGTTATCGCACATTTCCGACTGGACCATATACTGCACGATGGCGGTCAATTCGGAACTAAGCGCGTCGTTGAGCTCTTTGATTACTTTCACACTACCATGCATAAGTGCCTCCCAAAATCGTTCGTAGCATCTAATCGGCAGCTTACAGGAAATATAGATTGATAGACAAATGCGTTTACTTTTGGGTAAACGCCACTTGGTCGTTGCCGACCACGGCAATATCAATATGCGCCGGCAGCGAAAAATGGCTGTCGAGTCCGACATTAGGTCCGTATTTCGGCTTCAAGCAATAATCAACCAGAAACTGCAAAGCCATCTGCGGCACCTTCAGCCCGTCGATCGCCACCGAGTTGACGCGGACCGAGCCCACGCCATTGCTGCCGCTCGCTTGCGCCTCGACCGAAACGTCATGCACCCCAGTAAACAGCATAGCCATCCATGGATTGTTTATCTTTCGCGAGGCCGTCAACCGGTCGAAGTCGATACGCGCCGCAGCGGTCACGACCCTTGGGACGCTACTGAAGCGCACCCGTTGCACTCCATCGGGCAGAGCCACGCCTCCCTCTGCCAGATAGGCGTTGATTTCGTCGGTGGTCAGCACAGTGGTTTGCGGCTGTGACCGTGTGAGGCGGCCGTTCTCGGCTATCGTTTGCAGTTTCCGCTGGGCGCTCTGGTAGCTCGCGCTATGCGAAACCGCGGGTTGGGGCGGGATCGCCAGCACGCGTCCTAGTTGCGCGGGTAGGGGTAGGGCCGGGCGCGCGCCTTGGCTATGAGCCGCTGGCAAAAGAGTCAAAAAAAACGCAATCGCAATGATTCGTTTCATGGTTTCAGCGATGCCTCTGTCGCGGGCGGCAGCTCCACCAGTGGTTTTTGCAGAGTGCCCCGGAGACGATACGCCGCAGTTTTGTCACGCTCGAATTGCAAGGCAAGCTCACCGCCTTTGATGGAGCCGTCTAAGGCGTAGGTGCCGACGCCGCTCCGCATTTTGCCGGCGGAGATTTGAAAACTACCGTCTTGCAGTGCGATGTGTCCTGCAAAGTCGGAGAACTGCAAAGGCATCCGGCCAAGCTGAACGTTGCGCCACAATCCGTTACGCCAGTCGAAGTCAGAGGCGGCGCTGGCGGAACTCCACAGTTCACGCGACGTCCATCCGCTCATCTTGATCTGGTAAGTCCCATTCACGGTGCCTGATCCAAGCGCCGCGCGAACGATTCCCGCAAGCTGGGTGGCGGCGAGATTCGCGACCGTCCCACTGCCGGAATAGACCGGCCTATCGCCTGTAAAGTCGGCTTGCCACTGCCCCTTCTGGCTCCCGCCCAGCAACTCCGCGCTGGTTCTGGTCAAGGCTAAATGTCCGGAGTCCAGCGTAAACTCTGCACTCACCTTGGACGCGGTGAGCTGGCCTAACAGCAATCGCTTCGCCGCAATCTGGCCCGAAGCACGCATCTTCGCCAAGGCACTAGCCTCGCCACCCGAGCCGAAAAACTTGTACCAGGGCTGCCGCTTCATGCGCGGGTTGAACAGTGTGTTCAGCTCTTCCACATTGATGGTGTCTGCCTGCACATTGAAGCCGGAGGCGCAGGACGCGACGTCATTGCATCTGCGCGGAAACTGAGCCTCACCGGTGAAAACGCTCTTGCCGATCTGCGCCGTGAGGTTGTGGAAAAGCACCTTATTGTCTGCCAGTTCAACCTGTGCGGACTGGAGATGTACCGGGCTGGCAATGCCCGGCACCTCGGCCCTGGCCGAATGGATTTGCGCTTTGCCGAAGGTCCGGACCCCGACGAATCCGACCCATTCACCGCTCAGCGCGACATCCAGCTTGGCGGCGCCGAACAAGCCAAAACGGGGTCCGGCAATGCCGGTTGCCCGCGCCACCTGCAACAGTCGGCTCAGCTCGGCGTCTCCCTGTAACCGCAGGTTGTAGCCCGTGGTCGAAAGCCATCCTGACCCACTGGCGGCAGTGGCCGCTCCCAGGGGAATCGGGAACGAGTCGAAGTTGATTCGGCTTTGCCCCTGGACAACTGGTGCCCCGGCATGCGGCTGCGCGGGACGTTCGGGCTGGGCTACCCGGCCCATACCGCAGTTGCGCAGGTTGGGGCAGAATCCGGCGGAAAAGTGCAGAGTACCCAACTCAAGATTCTTCCCTAGCGTCGCCGAGCGCAAGACGATCCCGACTCCCTCGCCCGTGCCGCTCCACTTGTCTTCGGGATCGCTTTCGGACCGCTCGCCGTTGAATTTGGCATTGAGAACACCGGCGGCAGAGAGGTCGTTCGGCAGATCAGCTTTAGCGTGCCGCAAGATCGTGGTGACCGCATTGGCAGGAACGTCCTGAACCGCCAGCGCCAGCTTGTAGGCGCGCAGCTTGGCACCTGTTACGTCACCTTCCACCTTGACGACGCCACGCTCGAACGGGATCTGGCAGTTCAGACCATGGATGCCCTTGTCCTCCGAGCGGAATGTCCCCGAGCACTTCGCGTCCAAACGCAGAGGCTCGCTGCCGGAAATGTCGTAGCGCTGGAAATCGCGCACACTGGCGGCGCCGGTAATCTGGAGCGCGGTTGCTGTTCCCTCGAGCAAGACGTTGAGCTGGACGCCGCCGCGCCAGCCGCGGTCACGTCCGTAGATGAGTCTGGTGATCTGCCCTAGTTGCCCGTTTGACCAGTTCAACCGCATCTGCATGGGAACGTCGCGCAGCAACTCCGCTCTTTGGAAGCTGCCGTCGGCACGCAAAACTCCGGTGTCATTGATCGGAAGATCGGTGCGCATAGGCTTGGCTTCCAGGTGCGTGCGCCATTCGTTTTCCGCAGGACTCCACAGCTTAAAATCCGCCTCGGTCAACGCGAACGCGCTTTTTTCCTGACCGAATTTGAAATTGATGCGCCCTGACTCCGCCTCGATATAAGGGAAGCGTGGGCGCCGCTGCGGACGAGCCATGGTAGGCGCCGTCTCGGTCCGCGATGCCTGCCATAACAGCGATTCGAGATTCCATTTGCCGTCCGAACTGCGTACCAGATTCAGGCTCGGATACTTCAAACGCAGTCGTGCTATCTCCAACTGCCCGCGCCACAATGAACTCAAGCGGAGGTAAGCGGTGACCTCATCGGCGCGCAGAATCGGCTCGTAACTGAAATCGGGGTCATCTCCCACCACCAGGTTCGCCAAATCAAAACCTGGCTGGGGCAGCAGTCTCAGGCTGATGCCTCCGATCGTTACCGGTCTGCCCAGCGCGCGGCTGATCGCGTCCGCGATGCGAGCGCGATAGCGGCTGACGTGAAAGAAGGGCGGCACTGATATCGCAATCAGGATCAGCACCACCACGATCGCGGGAATGCTCTTTTTTCCTAATCGGCGCGAAGCCAGCACTGGCTGAGGATCCCCTGCTGGCATGACACTCATCAATGCACCACTTTCAACATGCGAGACCAGCGGGTCTGGTCGAAGAAGTGGAACACGATATGCACCAAAAATCCGACCCGATCGGCAATACTGTCTTTCTTGTATTGGTTGGCGGGAGTCTGGAAAGACCAGTAGATGAACATGGGACGGCCGATCACGTTTTCCCGGGGGATAAATCCCCAGTACCGGCTGTCGTAACTCACGTCGCGATTGTCGCCCATGGCGAAATACGAGCCGTCTGGAACCACCAAGTCCCCGTCTTTCAGGTGCTGCCGGATGGTGAGCTGCCACTCCGGCGTGACGCCAGCGCCTTCCATCGTCGGGATGTCCGGGAAATTATCGCGGTATGGGTCTACGCTGCCGTTGTGAACGACATAAGGTTCTTGCAGAGGTTGCCCGTTGCGGTAAACCACTCCGTCGCGCAGGTGAATATGGTCTCCGGGCGTCCCTATGATCCGCTTCACCACGTAAAGGCCAGCCTCGGCCGGCGAAAGAAAGACAACGATGTCGCCGTGCTGCACCTGTCGGTAGGGAATGATCGGGAACCAGCTTGTCTTGGGCGCCAGCAGCACGCGATCGACAAAGACGTGGTCGCCAATGAGCAGAGTGTTCTCCATCGAGCTGGACGGAATCTCGAACGCCTGCAAGCAAAAGGTAATGATGAACAGACCGACGACCAGCACGGAAGCCAGCGACGCGATGAACTCCGACGTGGTTTCCTCATGCTTTTCCCCGGATTTCGCCGGCTTCGACGCCAGCTTTTCCGTGGTCGAGTCTACGGTGCGTTTTGCGACTTTCAATTTTTCGTCAGCCAATTCGTCTTCCTGGAATTCCACCGGCGCTCTCGCGGTGGACCGGCATTATTCCACTAAGTGCAGTATTCGCCGCCAGCGTATGCCCAGCCAGCGCGCGAATACAGGGCGCAAAGAAGAAAGTTTACCATCCTGCGGGGCCGCTTCGGCGGAGTCGGCTCCGCCCGCCGCCTCGGCAGACCAATAAATCAGGAGAGGACGCCCAATCACGTTCTCCCTGGGAACCAAACCCCAGTAGCGGCTGTCGAGGCTATTGTCGCGATTGTCTCCGAGGACGAAGTAGCTATCGGCGGGAACCACCAACTCTCCGTCGTGTACCAGCATGCGCATCTGCAGGAACCACTTGGGGGTGACGTCATCGTAGGGCCCCAGAGTGGCCGGAAAGTTGTCGCGGTAGCCATCGAACGAGCCACGGCGGAGACGCACGTAAGGCTCGGCCAAAGGCTTGCCGTTTACGTAGACCCGTTTCCTCTCCAGGTGAACGTGATCGCCCGGCAGACCGATCACCCGCTTTACAAAGTGCTCGGATGGCTTCACCGGATAGTGAAACACGACAATGTCGCCCCGCCGTATGGGTCTGTATGGCATGAGAAAACCCAACGTCCCAGAGGGGCCGTAGTGTGATTTATCGACCAGCAGGTAATCGCCGACCAGCAAGGTGCGCTCCATCGACTCGGAGGGAATCTGGAAGGCTTGCACGGCGAAGGTGATCACAAATACGGCGATCACGATCGTCATCAGCAGCGACTGTGCCGAACTAGTCCACACGGCTGGAGCTTTACTACCAGGCGCGGAGACCGGCTTCGCCTGCCCTAGTTGAAGCTGCGCGTCACTCGTACCCACCGTTTGTTCGGTAACCGGGAAGGCCGCCAAATCGGCCAGTGGAATGGTCTCAGAGGTCTCGCTAGCTTGGCTAGCTGAAGGGCAATCCGGCAATGCAGTGGAATCATTAGGCACCGGACGGCCATAGCCGTCGGCGGCTCCTGCCTCTGAGCTGGAACTCGTGGGTTCGGGAAGGGAAGACTGATTCACGTCGCTCACTTCGCCTCCAACCTCGAGTTCAGCATCTCCAAAGCCTCGCGTGCAGCATCCTGTCCAGCCCGTTTCTTTGTCATACCCTGACCGCGCACGGAAAACTCCGCATGGCCCGATCGGTCGGTAATAACGGCCTCCAGTGTAAAGAGCTTCTTATGGTCGGGGCCGGCTTCGGAAATCAGCAGGTACTGCGGTTCAGGGCGTCCCAAGGCATGCAGCCGCTCCTGCAACTCCGACTTGTAGTCCGGCGATACCAGCGACTCCGCTCCATCTTGCCGGCGCTCCAATTCTGGACTCAACACCCAAGCCAGCACGAAATCCCGCGCTGCCTCCAGCCCCGCGTCAAGAAACAGAGCGGCGACAACCGCTTCCAGAGCATCCACCAGCAGAGCAGCCTTGCCACGCCCGCCGCTTTTTTCCTCGCCCCGTCCAAGCCTCAGATATTCGCCGAGTTGGAGCGCCCTGGCGGTGTGGACCAGATGACGGGCACTGACCAGCTGAGCCCGCAACTTCGAGAGTTCCCCTTCCGTGTAGTCCGGGAAGCGCTGGAACAACTCCTGGCTGGTTACGAATCCAAGTACGGCGTCCCCCAGGAATTCGAGCTGCTCATTGTCCTGGTCTTGTGCGGCAACCGCTGTTCCGCACGTCGTCAAAGGACTGGCCGTCGGCAGGTTTGCCGGCGGGTCCTCGCGCCCATGAGATGAGCTGTGCTCGCCGGCGTGAGAGCTATGCGTGAGCGCCTGTTCAAGCAATTCGCGTTTCTTGAAAGTGTAGCCGATCGTGCGTTCAAGATCGGCCGGGTCCGCGTGTTTCATTGGCAATATAGAAAGCCTGGTTCTCGGCTCCCGCCATTTGGATGCTTCTGCCTGGAGCGTCATGAAAACCGGTATAAGAACTATTCTTTCACAGAAACACCGTGCAACGAGGAAGGTTCTCCGCGGCCAGAAGCGGCGGTTGCAAACGGTGGCAACACGGGCCGCCACTGACTTCTATTCCCGCGGTGGCGATTTCGGCGGCGGAGGAGACGGTTTCGGCTTTTTGCGCGGAGCGGGTTTCGGCTTGGTCGCCGCCGCATTGTCGTCCACGACGATCTTGGCTGGGGCAGCCTGCGCTCTGGCTTTGACAAGTTGTTGTCTGAGCTGTGCGAGCTCTAGCGCCTGCGCTTCGGCCAAGGATTCAACGCGCTTTCCGAGCGCGATGCGCGTCGCCTCCAAGCCGTTGATGTCGGCAGCCATCTGTTCGAACTGGTCTTTGGGTCCGAAGGCCCCCGCCGACTCCGCTATCGAGTTGAACACGTCGGAAAGTGCGGTCAAGTTGCGATAGAGGCGAAACTCAGGAGCTACGTTCCGCGGCGCATTCCTCACCGCCGCGATGAACTCCGGAAGCGCGGCCGTCAGATTCTTCTGCACGGAATCGATGTTGCTCTCCGCCTGTCGCTTGCTTGCCGAATCGGCTTTCCATTTGTCTACCCTCAGCTTGCCGATCTCCAGATTGATGCTCGAAGCCAATTGTTCAATCTGCCGCAACATGGCGTTCAGCTCCGGATCGATGGGGGCTGTGAGGGCGACCGACCCGGCCTGCGAAGTGCTGCCGGCGGAAGCCACTTGCGCCACGAGGGCATAGCTCACTAGGAAGATGAACGCCAAAAGCAGCCAAGGTTGGGTTCTCAAATTCGTTCTCCGGAGGCTGATTGCCACAATTTAACTAATTCAGCTCACAAAAGCGCGCAATGATTGGCCAGCGAACCACCGGATGGTACATGCGGTTCACTTCTTCCATTTGGATGCAATCCTCTCCCGAAATGCAAAATGTGGGTTGTCTATGGGCCAAGGTGAGTACCTGCTGGATGCCGAAATTGTGTATCCGAGTACTCATTGTGAGCATCCATAATGCCTTGTGAGGCAGATTACTTCTGCTCCTTTCTGCTAAGAACGCTCATCCAGTCGCGGGTTACACGCATATTGATCACTTTGGATAGTGAAATGCTCTGGATATACCCGAACGCGCTTGTTGGCGTCGGCAGGATCCAGATCAGTCCCACCTTGAGGATCAGGATTTTCGCTTGGCGGCGGTGCGGTTCAATCTCCTTTACTCCCTCCCTGGCAGCCTCGTCTGGCGATTTACGCCGGACGGGGCTTTTTTTCGTGAAAGCCGTGTATGGCCCGGAAGTCGGACCCTCACTTCCAGTTTCCGTTTCGAATCGTGAGGTTATTTTGTTTTGAAACGACCGTGGCTAATCGTCGAGTCGTGCGTGTGTCCGATCAAAAGTATTTTCCGTGAATGACGCGCCGGATGCGCTTCTTCAAGACGCTCTTCGAGAGACCACATTTGGTGTAGAACCTCCGTTTGCGAACTCTCGTTTGCGTTCAGCAACTCGCGCCGGAAGTGGGGGTTTAAAGCAGCATGAAGACGATCAAGAACACGCTCCTTACACTCGCACTCGGCGGCTTGCTGGTGGGCTCCGCAGTGGCGCAGACTACATCTTCCAGCACAACCTCCGGCGCTGGTCCGGGCGTGTATGATCCCAATCATCCCCGCGTGAACCAAGTCAATAGCCGTGAGCAAAATCAGCAGGATCGCATTGCCAACGGCATCAAGAGCGATAAGCTTTCACCCGGCCAGACGGCGAAACTGGAGAAACAGGAAAACCACATCGCCAAACAGGAAAAGAAAGACATGGCCAAGCACAACGGCCATCTGACTAAGGGCGAGCAGGTGAAGCTGAATAAGGACCTGAACCATACCAGCAGGGAAATCCATCGCGACAAGCAGAACTAGAGTAGCTTCGCACGAGCTGATGCTTACGAAGTCGGGCGCCCCGCTTTAGCGATGCTAGAGCGGGGATTGCTGTCTCGTAGCGCTTACTCGCAGCGGCGTGCCACGAGTTCGCGCCCCGACGGGCAATCCGTGCGGACTCGATCTCGACCACCCAGCCCGTATCGTCCCCAGAAACCGGCCGAGCATACGCGCAGGCGCTCGTGACCGAGAACGCATGTGCGGCGTATGATGCTTGATGGAC
>Ga0181535_10005860_pt1 | contig 12958 bp, 13 predicted proteins | sample PEATcosm2014_Bin_44_FD_119774 | JGI IMG/M metagenome (GOLD analysis project Ga0181535, IMG submission 119774) | Peatland microbial communities from MTU Mesocosm Facility, Houghton, MI, USA - PEATcosm2014_Bin17_30_metaG | ecosystem: Environmental > Terrestrial > Soil > Wetlands > Peat | place...
CGGAGGTGGATGTGGCGCAGACTTGGGATACGCAGGCATATGAGAAGAATGGCGCATTTGTTCATGGGCTGGCCGGAGGCGTACTGGAGTGGCTGGAGCCTCAACCCGGCGAGCGCATTCTTGATTTGGGCTGCGGCGATGGGCAGTTGACGCAGCGTCTGGCGGCTACCGGGGCTCGTGTGCAGGGGGTGGATGCTTCGCCGCAGATGGCCGCTGCGGCTCGCGGGCGTGGAGTCGCCGTGGATGAAGCGCCCGCAGAGGCGCTTCCGTATCCAGACGGAGCCTTTGATGCGGTTTTTTCGAATGCGGCGCTGCATTGGGTGCGCGGGCAGGAAGCGATGCTGGCTGAAGCGCACCGCGTGCTGCGGCGCGGAGGCCGCTTTGTTGCGGAGATGGGAGGTCACGGCAACATCGCCGCCATTCGTGTGGCGTTGATTGCCGTGCTGGCGAGATATGGCCACGGCGAACTTGAAAACGAAGTGAACTATTATCCGACCGCCGAAGCATACACGCGGCGGCTTGAGCGCGCTGGTTTCCGAGTTGAGCGGATGGCGCTCATTCCGCGCCCGACGCCGCTTGCCGAGGGCGGGATGGTTGAATGGCTACGCACATTTCGGCGCGGGGTATTGGATAACTTGCCCGAGAAACTTCGCGAGCCTGTGATTGCGGAGACGACCGAATTGCTCGCAAAGGCACTTCGCGACGAGGATGGGAACTGGATCGCCGACTACGTGCGGCTGCGGTTTGTTGCGCGCTCCTAGTTTGAGGGAGTGTCATATGGGGAGATCCAGGTGAGCGGATCTCCCCATGTCTTTTGCGGGCTCAGAGAGACCAGTTACACTGCGAGTTCATTCTCGACGGCGCGACGGTCCTTGATTTCCGGCATGGGTTCTTCGGCCTCGAGCGCCTTGGTACGGAAGAGCAAACCGGCAACCACGCCAGCCACGCTTGGGACGAGCAGGAAGAGCCAGACCTGGGCAAGGGCTTTGCCGCCGACGAAGATAGCGGGGCCAAAGCTGCGTGCCGGGTTCACACTCACACCCGTGATGTGAATTCCGAAGATGTGGATGACCACCAGGGTGATGCCGATGCCGAGTCCGGCGAAGCCTGCGGGAGCGGCCTTCTGTGTCGCGCCGAGGATGACCACCACAAAAATGAGGGTTGCCACGAACTCAAAGACAATGGCCGAGATCAGGTTGTATTCGCCCTGGTAACCTGGCCCCCAGCCGTTTTGTCCCAGGCCGTTGGCGGCGATGTTATAGCCGCCGGGTACGCCGCCGACGATGAAGAAAGAGAGCACCCACGCGGCTAGGATTCCGCCGGCGAATTGCCCGACCCAATAGCCGAACATCTCCGTAGTCTTCATGCGGCCCGCGGTCCACACGCCCAGGCTTACTGCCGGGTTGATGTGGCAGCCGGAGATGGGCCCAATGCCATACGCAGCGCCGACAAGGGCAAATCCAAATGCGAAGGCGATGCCCAGGATGCCGACCTTATCCCCGGCGACCACGGCTGTTCCGCAACCGAAAAGCACCAGGATGAAGGTGCCAACCAATTCCGCAAGGTATTTCTTCATATTCCCTCCTGTTGTGTTCGTCTCCGCGCGACGAGGCCGGAGCGCTACATTTTTCCGCCGTGGGTTGAGTCGAGGGAGGCCAAGGCGGCTGAAGGCGGATGGTGGAGTGAGGAGCTGATTCCGCTTGTTGCTTTGGATATTCGCTCGGAGTTTGGCAGAGCGCGCCGTGCGGAGTCAAGGGGAAGAAGGTGAATTCTGAGCGGTTTGCACAGCGTGAGCGGAATTCTCTGTTTGCGCGCCGAGTCTCGAAAGCACAGGATGCGTCTAATGTTGTTATAAACTCCTTCGGCGGTTCAGGCGCCGATGCGGAAACTAACGATGTTTCATAAGCTCGAACGCCGTCCCGAACTCGATGCCTTGCGCGGGCTCTTCCTTGTCTGGATGACGCTGACGCACCTTCCCACGCGATTCAGCGACTTTGTGAACCAGCCGATCGGGTTTGTCTCTTCCGCGGAGGGGTTTGTTTTTATCTCGGCTTTGCTGGTGGGACGGCTGTACATCCGCGAATTCGTGCTGGACCCCGGGAATGCGCGTTCGAAATTATGGAAGCGGTCCTTCAAGATTTACGGCTATCACCTGTTGATGCTGGGGTTCGCCTTTACGGTAGTGGCGGCGTTTGCAGTTCACACGCATAAGGCTGCGTTGATCAACCTTCTGGATTTTTATCTAGCGCGTCCCAAAGCGGCAATTTTGGGCTCGGTGCTGTTGCTCTATTGTCCGCCGCTGCTCGACATTCTGCCGATGTATGTCACGTTTCTGTTCTTCACTCCGATGGTTCTTTCGGCATCGGTAAGTTTCGGGTGGCGCAAGATCCTGGGGGTGAGCGGCGTGGTTTGGGTCCTGGCCCAGCTTGGGCTCCGCGACGTGGTGCACAACTGGGTGGTTCACGTAACGCACCTGAAGATTCCGCTGCAGGAGACGGGCGCCTTTAATCTTTTTGCATGGCAGGCGGTTTGGGTGGTCGGTTTGTGGATCGGCGCAAGAACGGCGATGAAGCGAGAGCCGTTCAGGCCGCTTCCGGGTTGGATTGCGGGTTTGTCGGCTGCCACTTGCGCCTTCTTTATCGGGATCCGTTATGGATGGCTCGGACCGCATCTCACGACGCAGGCGTTAGCTGTTGAGCTGGATAAGTGGCAGATCGGGCCGTTGCGGGTCGTGAATCTAATCGCTTTCGCTGTCTTCTTTTATTGGCTGCGGAAATATGTGCTGCGTGTGGTCGCAATCGAACCGTTTCCGACGCTTGGAAAGGCATCGCTGCGGGTCTTCTGCGCGCACATCTTGTTCGTGTTCGTTGGTCTTGCGCTCTTATATGGAGACTTCAACGCAGATGGGCTGGACCAATTACATGGCTTGCCGGCGATCGCCTTGCTCGTGGTTACCTTCACGGCACTGATTCTTGTGGCCGCCGATGAGGTCCGCAAGAAGCGCGTGCGCCGTGAGAAGGAAAAGAAGGAATCGCGATGTGAGAGACCTCTCCATGGGGGTTCAGCGGGTCCGAGTTTCCAGGCGTTAGCGGATTCTGCCTCCGCGGTGGCGCCGGACTAAGCCTCGATTCGTCTTCACGCCCGAGGGTCAAATTCATCAAACGTTTGCATTCTCTTTGCCCCACTGCATTAGTCTGTTAACGACTCTGAGCGGCCTCGGCAACTGAAATTCAACAGGCCGCCGAGTGAGGGGCAGACCGGTTGAGCCAAACCGTATTTGTACTGGAAGACGACACAGATATCTCGAGGCTGGTGCAACATCACCTGGAAGCAGCTGGCTTTTCTACCCGGGTGTTTCAGACCCCCTCCAACCTGATTCCGGACGCCGAGCGGCAACCGCCGGCGCTGTTTCTTCTCGACATTATGGTGCCGGGCGGGGATGGTCTGGATGTTTGCCGGCGCTTGAGGAGCCACAGCGGCCTTTCGACGGTTCCGATCATTTTTCTGACGGCCCGCGCTGGCGAAAACGACAGGGTCCTGGGGTTGGAGCTTGGCGCCGACGATTACATCACCAAGCCGTTTGCTACGCGCGAATTGGTCGCACGGGTCAAGGCGGTGTTGCGGCGTTTTGAGCGTCCCACGACACCTTCGGTTATCAGCTTTGAAGAAGTAATCATTGACGCGAATGCGATGCAGTTGAAGGTGCGCGGCGAGTTGACGACGACGACGGCAACGGAGTTTCGTCTTCTGGATTATCTGGCTCGACATCCGGGGCGGGTTTTCAGTCGCGATCATCTGCTCGATGCTGTGTGGGGCGACGCGCGCTTCGTGACGCCGCGCTCAGTGGACGTTTATGTACGCCGTATCCGTGAGAAAATCGAAGTCGATCCGGAGAATCCGCGCTACCTGAAAACAGTGCGAGGGGCTGGCTATCGATTCGAAATCCCCAAGACCGACTAAGGCCAGGGTAAGAGCCCGGATGAGCAGGCCCCAAGTGACCCGCAAAGTGTTTTTCAAGCTGATGGGACTGTTCGTCCTGCTGCTGGTGTTCCAGACGGTGGCGATGGAGCTGATTCTGCGCCGTTTTGTCGGAAATGCTGCTGGGGCAACGTCGCATTTTCTCGATCGCCAATCGCTTTGGTCGGGGCTGATCGCACTTGCGGTGGCATTGCCTTTGGCGGCCTGGGCTGCCAGTGGGGTGACAGCGCGATTGCAGCGCGTGGTGGCTTTTGCGCGCCGCATTGCCCAGGGCGATCTAAGCGCTCGTCTTGACGTTGCCGGCGGCGACGAACTAGCAGCGATGGAGGGCGCGCTGAACCAGACAGCGGAGAGGCTGGGACAGAGTTTCGCCGAGATCGAGAGCCGCCGGCACGAGCTGGCGACGATGCTCGATTCGATGCAGGAGGCGGTGGTTGCGATCACTCCTGAGGGACAGGTGCGCTGGTCGAACGCGGTGATGCAACGCATCGCCGGAACGCAGATTCGACCCGGTCGTCCGCTGGTTCATTCGGTGCGCGATCCGGAGCTTCTGGCGTGTATTCGCGGAGCGCTGCACGATGGAGAGGTGCGTTTAGGCCGCGCGAGCTCCCTTGCGCCGGGACGCATTTTCGAAATTAGTGCGGCTCCATTGCCGTCGGGCGGGGCGATCGCCGTTCTGCACGATGTAACGCGCATTGAAGCTGCGGAAAAGTCACGGCGGGATTTTATTGCCAACGTCAGTCATGAGCTGCGCACGCCGCTTACGTCGATCCAGGGATACGTGGAGACGCTAGTCGAGGACGTGAAGCCGAATCCTGAAACGACGCGCGAGTTTCTGGGGATCATTCACAAAAACGCGAGCCGCATGAACCGCCTGACGGAGGACTTGCTCGCGCTGGCAAGTGTGGAGAGCCCCGATTACAAGCTGACGCCGCAGCCCATCAAAGCCAGCGCCCTGGTGCAGGATGCGATTGAGTCTCTGGGAGGCATTGTTGTCGATTCTGAGATCGAATTGGGTTCGGCGGGGGCACCCGATACGGCAGTGATGGCCGATCCCGACGCGATGAACCAGGTTTTCGGCAATCTGGTTGAGAATGGGGTCAAGTACGGTAAGACCGGTAAGAGAATCCTTGTGGGCGCGCGGTCGCTCGAAGACGAAGTTGAGTTTTTTGTCCAGGACTTTGGGCCCGGCATCGCTTCAGAGCATCTGGAGCGAATTTTCGAGCGCTTTTATCGCGTCGACAAGGCGCGTTCTCGTGAATCGGGCGGCACAGGGCTGGGGCTCGCCATTGTGAAACATATCGTGCAGGCCCACGGCGGACGCATTTGGGCGGAAAGCGAATTGGGCGCGGGTGCGGCCTTCCATTTCACACTGCCGCTTGCGCCTCGGGCGCATAGCGCCGGCGAGACCACCGAACCCGCTCCTGCGGCATCGAGTGCCGCGGATTGAATGCCGACTCTTAGAGCGGTTCCAGAGTTCACGTGTCCTCTCTGAAATCGTATCAGGTGGCTTTTTCTTGAGGAAAAACCCACTTAGCCGTGGTGGTTTCGGGATACAGCAACTCTGGAACCGCTGTAGTTTCATGAAGACGTGCATTTTTGCGGGAACGCCCTGGGGAGGTCTTGTGCCTTCGAGGAGATGGTGTGTGAAGAAGACCTTGGTGACCGTGGTGCTGTTCGTCGTGTCTGTTGGAACAGCGTGGGGCCAGAAGCTGACTGGGGTCGGTGCTACTTTCCCCTACCCGATTTACGCGAAATGGTTCCGTGAATACGATGCGGCGCATCCGGGCGTTTCGATCCGCTATCGGGCTGAAGGATCGGGCGCAGGAATCAGGCAGGTAGCGGCGGGTGTGGTGGACTTTGGCGCTACAGACGCACCGATGACCGACTACCAACTGGCCGCTTCGCGAACGCGGCTGATCCATATACCTACGTTAATGGGCGCCGTGGTGCCAATCTTTCGTGTGCGGGGAGTCAGCCGGCTGCGGTTGAGCGGGGAGGTACTGGCCGACATCTACCTGGGAAGGATCACGCAGTGGAGCGATCCGCGCATCGCGCACGATAATCCCGATGCGCGGCTTCCGGACTTGAAGATTGTGGTCGTGCACCGATCAGAAAGCAGCGGCACAAGCTTTATTTTTACAGATTACCTGAGCAAAGTCAGCCGCGCTTGGGCCAATGGGCCAGGGAGGAGCGCGGCGCCCGATTGGCCCGTCGGGGTGGGCGCGTTGCGTAATGATGGTGTGGCGCGCGTGGTTGGGGCGACGGACGGTACGCTCGGCTACGTAGAGCTGATTTACGCTTTTGAAAACCATCTTGAATTTGGTGAAGTGAGAAACTCGACCGGCAACTGGATCAAGGCTTCGATCGAAGGAATTACCGAAGCTGCCGAAAACGCGAAAGAATTGCCGGGGGACTATCGCGTGTCCATCACCAACGCACCGGGCGCGGATGCTTACCCCATTGCGAGCTTTACCTGGCTGCTGGTTCCGTTGCGGTCTTCGAACCCGGCAAAAGGCAAGGCTCTCAAGGAGCTTCTGACCTGGATTGTCACGACAGGGCAAGGCGAAGCCGAAACGCTCTCGTATGCGCCGCTCCCGAAGTCGATCGCGGCTAAGGTCCTAAAGACAATCGCGTCGTTGCGATAGAGCCTTGATCGGCTCGAAATCAGCCTCATATTCAAACCCCCGTAACATTGCGCGTAGAGAATTGGCTCCGGCACGAATTTTGCAAGGGAGCTATCCGTGAAAAAAACTTTGATCGCCGTTGGATTGTTGACATTCGCTTTGAGCACGGCTCAGGCACAGAAACTGACCGGTGCGGGCGCGACATTTCCGTATCCCATCTATTCGAAGTGGTTCAGTGAATACAGCGGCGCTCATCAGGGCGTCGAAGTCAATTATCAGTCCATTGGTTCCGGCGGCGGCATTCGCCAGGTTACTTCCGGGCTGGTCGATTTCGGAGCGTCGGACATGCCTATGACCGACGAAATGCTCGCGTCATCGAAAGTCAAGCTGATCCATATTCCCACGGTTCTCGGAGCGGTTGTTCCGGTGTACAACGTGCCCGGCGTAACCGATCTTCGATTCTCGTCCGATGTGCTTGCCGACATCTACCTGGGCAAGATCTCGAATTGGAATGACGGTCGCATCGCGAAGGACAATCCCAACGTCAAACTGCCCGATCAGAAAATCATTGTGGTCCATCGTTCCGATGGTTCCGGCACCAGCTTTATCTGGACCGACTACCTGAGCAAGGTCAGCAAGGAGTGGGCCGACGGTCCCGGCAAGGGCACCTCGCCGAGCTGGCCAGTTGGCGTGGGCGGAAAGGGCAATGAGGGCGTCGCGGGTCTGGTGCGCCAGTTGCCAGGGGGTATCGGCTACGTGGAATTGATCTACGCGCTGCAAAACCATATCACGTTCGGCGCTGTGAAAAATGCCGCAGGCAATTGGGTGAAGGCTTCCATTCCCGGGGTGACCGAAGCGGCTGCGAGCATAAAGCAGATGCCGGCTGACTACCGCGTTTCTATCACCAATGCACCCGGCGCGACCGCCTATCCGATCTCCAGCTTCACCTACCTGCTGATTCCGTTAGACGGTAGCAACGAGGCAAACCGCAAAGTGCTGAAGGACATGCTCAGCTGGATCGTGAAGTCGGGCGAGGGCGAAGTCGAGGCGCTCTCGTACGCTCCTTTGCCGCAGGCTTTGGCGGACAAGGAACTCCAGACGATCTACGGGCTGAAATAGCGCGGCACGAACGGTTCGGTGGAGACATCGGACCGTCCTGTTGCTCCTGATCCCCCTCTTTTCCTTCTATCGCAGGCACGACCTGCGCTCCCTCTCGGACGTCGGATTCCGCTTTGCAAGCTGTCGTCGTTCTGCATACTATGGGTCCACCGAGGGACATGATGAAGAAATCAGCCAGCCTTCTCGTGGGCATAGTCTTGCTCGCGCTGCCTGCAGCATCCGTCGCAGCCGATCGCTTCGACGGCACCTGGCAGACGAGAATTACCTGTCCTGCCAAGGGAAATACCGACGGTTTCACCTGGAACATGGAGAGTGTGATCCAGAACAGCAACCTGCGCGCTGAACGCGGCACAGCGGGAGAGCCGGGCTACTTTCTGCTTGAAGGCAAGTTGAACGGGGATGGCAGCGCGAAGCTGACGGGCAACGGCATTGTGAAAGACCGGAAGTACGCCAAGGGGGTTTTCGTTCACAAAGGCTCGGAATACACATGGGACGTGAAAGCTCAATTCAATGACGTGGATGGGACCGGCTTGAGAAATGAAGGTCTCGGCATCGTCGGGCGGCCCTGTACTTTCGAATTCACCCGCGAGCCGGCAACTCCAGCACCTACCGCGGCGCCGGCACAGTAGCTCACGAAGCAATGATATGTGCCTCTATCTTGCTGTCTTCTCCTGCCCATTCTGTTGAATCAGCCGGTCGACGAGCGGCTCCAGGGACTCACTGGTGCGCGGCAGAACAAACGTTCCCGCCTTGTCGTCCCAATCCAGTTTGAAACTGGTGGAGAGCGCGGAGATCCAGATCTGCCGCACCGGCGTGTTCGGCGTAATCACAAACTTGCCCGGGGGCTCCTCAAAGACGACGTTGAGTACGCCGTTCTGTTCTTCGACCTCAAAGCCCGCCTCGTCTTCTTCCTCGCGCGCGATCAAGTGCTTCTTCAGTTGCTCGAGGGCCTTTTCTGCCGCGCGTCGAAACTCCAGCTCATCCTGCATGGCCCAAGTGTAACAAGGCCGGTAAAAGCGCCATGTGTTGCACACATTGGTTCGTTTTATTTGGGTACTGCAGCCGCTTTTTCCTGTTTTCTTACCATTTTCATCAATTCATCGAAAACCCTTCATCACTTCGACGTCATACTCCGCTCAGGTTCCTCATCCTGTCCTACGGGAGACAACATGATGCGCGTGCAATGGACCAGTTCCCCGGTTGCGGCTTGCGCGGCCTCGATTCTCGCCTGCGCGCCGTTTGCCTTGCATGCCCAGATGCAGGCGCCTGAATCGCCGGCTCAACTTGTCCATGAAGTTGTCTATAACGAGCTGCACGACCACCAGCGCCACGGTTATTGGCGTTACTGGATTGAGAAGCAGGCGCAGCAGCAAATCAAAGTCGAGGAGCAGGTGGAAACCGTGGATGGGCCGGTGACGCGGCTGGTTTCAAATGGCGCACGACCGCTGAGCGCAGCCGACCAGCGGGAAGAAGAACAACGCCTTGAACATCTGCTTCGTTCGCCGCAAGAGCAGGCTCGCCACCGGCAAGACTATACCGATGACGAAAAGCACATCGGCAGGATACTGGCTCTTCTTCCTGAAGCGTTTCTTTTCGAAGATGCCGGGGTGGAGAAGGACTGCTTTCATCTTCGTTTTCGTCCCAATCCCGACTATCCGCCGCACTCCATCGAGGCGCGCATCTTTCACGCCATGCGCGGGGAACTGTGGATTGACACGCGCACCAAGCGTATGGAACGGCTCGACGGCCAACTCGAGGAGAACGTCGATTTCGGCTATGGCATTCTGGGACGTCTATACAAGGGTGGTTGGTTTCGTCTCCAGCGGACGCGGGTCAGCGCAACCGATTGGAAGACAGAGCGATTGGAGATTCATATGAATGGCCGGGCTCTGTTTCTGAAGACGATTTCGCGCGAGACCAGCGAAGTGCGCGGCGGCTTCACGCCTATTCCAGCAGAGATGAGTCTCGCGCAGGGGATGCGACTGCTGGCTCCTTCACAAACAGCAGCGATGGTGAAGCCGGCGTCGTTTCCGGCTGTGCCTTGATGAGCCGGTGAGACCGTCACGCCTTGGCAACCCCACGCCGAATCAAAGCGCGGCGTGGTAAGGGGATTGGGCGCGGGCAGTGCTGAGCGCGACCGCCCACCAACGCAATCGATCCAGCATCTTTGCCATGGATCGCTCGGCGCGTTCCGGTTGGAGCAATGCGCCTGCGCTATCGAATTGCTCCCATGCGCCGGCGAAGCTTACGCTATCGCGAATCGTCACGGTGTGAAGTTCGGCGAAGACGAGGCGCAGTTGTTCGACCGCGCGCAGACCGCCGGAGATTCCGCCGTAGGAGACAAAGGCTACGGGTTTGGCGTGCCACCCGGCACCCACTGAATCGATCAAGGATTTGAGAGGCGCGGGATAGCCATGGTTGTATTCCGGCGTGACCACGACAAACCCGTCGCATTTTTCGATGTGCCGCTGCAGTTCGGTGTCGTCGGTCGACTTTGCCGGGTCGATGGCCTGTACCTCGAATCCGGCAGTCGCAGCCATTTGGCTAGCCCATTGGGCGACTCTGTCGCAGAATCGTCCTGCGCGGGTTGAACCGTAGATCAAGCCAATTTTGATAAGTGCGCTCATTCTCGCTCCTTTTCTGCCTCTTGCCTAAGGATAAAACCTCAAGTAATCTTGAGGTCAAGAGGGAAGCGAATGGTGGAAGTTAAGCGTGGCCAGGTGCCTACACAACTCACCGTCGGCCAGGTCGCAGCACGTAGTGGTGTGGCCGTCTCAACTCTTCACTTCTATGAAGCGCAGGGGTTGATCCAGAGCTGGCGCAACCAAGGGAACCAGCGACGCTATCCTCGGGAAGTTCTGCGCCGCGTTGCGGTGATCAAGGTGGCGCAGCGCACGGGGATTCCACTGGCCGAGATTCGCGAGGCCCTGGCGACGCTTCCGAACAAACGGACGCCCACGGCCGAAGATTGGAAGCGGCTCTCGACTCGTTGGCGCGCCGATCTCGACGACCGGATCAACCGGCTGACGCGCCTTCGCAACCAGCTTGATGGCTGCATCGGTTGTGGCTGCCTTTCGCTCGGCGCCTGCCCCTTGCGGAATCCGTGGGACGAACTTAGCGCGCAGGGGCCGGGGCCGCGCCTGCTCGATCCAGTGTTGGGTATGGACAATAGGGATACGGCAGAGCGAAAAAATCTTCATAAATCCTAATGTTTTGGCGCAGACTGGCCGATAGGACGCATGAAGGGGCAGCAGACTGTGGACTTTGCTCCCATCTCCGGAATCCGCGCCGTGTCGCTTCTGAATGTTCAGAAGGCACCGGATAAAGTCGCGCCGCGTTTTGAGATCGAAGCCTCCGAACGCACGAGGGATGAGTCGCGCTCTACTAAGCAAGAGTCTGCGGACCGCGGGCTTGACGCAGAAGAGGAAGTCCCGGAGCAGACTGAAATCGAAAACGAAGCGGAGCCTGCAGAGAGCCCGTCCGACGGAAGCTTCGACTGGTTCGTTTAGAGTGAATCCTGCGTCGATTTCGCTCTACTCCAATTGCAGAACCGCCTTAGCCGACGATCGCTGTGAGTTGGAGAATCTTTTCTCCCAGGCCAATGTCTCCACGGATGGCGGTCTGGGCGAGGGCTGCCGCGCGGTCGATGCCCTTGGTAAAGACACGCCAGGCGATCTCCTGGGGGAGGATGACGCGGGTCGCGCATTGAGCGGCCGGCGCGGCAAAGCTCCAACCGCTGGCGCTCTTGGCGAGGTGCCAATCCCCGCCGCACTCGCCGGCTATCGCCAACTCGATTGTGGTGCCCGACGGTGCATCCACGTCGCGATAGAGATGCGGCAGTCCGCGCACGAAGCAGTCGAGCACAGGGTGATACAGCTCGGGCGTCATGATGCTGGGCCGGTTGGTGGCTAGACGGATCTGCTGCTGGTGATGCCAACGCTCGGTTAGTTCACGCGCTGTATCAAACCAGTTCAGCGATTCCGTTTCTCCTGCCCAGCTCACATTGAAGGCAGCGGTTTCGAATGGATCAAGCGACTCGTGAAAGTCAGCGCTTTGCGCGCAAGCGATTTTCATCATGTCGATCAACACGGACGGGCTCAAACGCCGGAATACCGTTACTCCCTCTTGGTTGAGGCGATTCACGAAAGCGATCAGGTCTTGCTGCGATCGAATCTCGACGGGTTCTGTGGCGCATCTGTCGCGGACCAGGGAGAGCTTACGGAGCGCCGTATCGAGAAGATGGGCCGCCACATCGCGGACTTTCCACTGGGGCGCGGTGGTTGGCAGGTCCCCCTCTGCCGGGTCGAGGGAACGGAGAAGCTCAATTAGCTTACCGTCTACTTTGCGGAGCAAGGGCGCACAAAGAATCGGCTCGGAACCGGCGGGAGGGTGTCTCATCTCTCCCATAGCGTACATCGCAAAGCGTGGAGTGGGACAACCGAGGCCGCCGGAATCCAAGTGTTGTGAATTACTTACAAGAAAGAGTGCGATTGAGAGTTGCGTTCCGGCATCGATGGGAGTAAGTTTACTAACCAGTTAGTTAAAAATGACTCCAACAACAAATCACGCTTCTTCTGACCGAGCTGCTGAAACGCGTGCGCGTATCCTCGACGCCGCTCTGGGCGAATTCAGCACCCATGGCCTGGCCGGCGCTCGGACCGACCGCATCGCCAATTCGGCAGGTGTAAACAAGGCGCTCCTCTACTACTACTTCGAGAGCAAAGAGAACCTTTATCTCGCAGCTCTCGAAATGATCTCCGCCAAGATTCGTGACAGGACCCTCGCCGTTTTCCTGCGAGAAAGCTCGCCGGGAGAACGCGTGCTTCGTTCGGCGCTGGAGCACTTCGACCGGATACTGACACAACACGAATTTCAGGGGCTGATGCAGCAGGAGATGATTCGTCTGCACAAGGGCGAATCGGGCGCGCTGCCGGTGCTGGTGACGCGGGTGTTTGCCCCGGTCATCACGATGTATCAAGCCATGGTGCGGGAAGGCATCGAGTCGGGCGAACTGATTCACGCGGATTGGATGCAGATCCATCTCGCCACTCTCGGCGCCAATGTCTTCTATTTTCTCAGCGCGCCGATTTGGCGCATTTTGCTGCCCTATGAGCCGTTTGCTCCGGAAGCTCTGGCGCAGCGCAGGACGGCGTTAGTTGAATTTTTGGGACAGGCGATTTTCGCCGATCGGCAGCATGGCGCTGAGCTTGCGGCACGCGTGCTTGCGGACACGC
>Ga0181535_10005864_pt1 | contig 12953 bp, 9 predicted proteins | sample PEATcosm2014_Bin_44_FD_119774 | JGI IMG/M metagenome (GOLD analysis project Ga0181535, IMG submission 119774) | Peatland microbial communities from MTU Mesocosm Facility, Houghton, MI, USA - PEATcosm2014_Bin17_30_metaG | ecosystem: Environmental > Terrestrial > Soil > Wetlands > Peat | place...
CCTCTGCCACCATCATCGCCAGATCGCACCCCTGTTCCAGCGCGTACCGCATCCGTGCTTCCAACAGCGCTCCCTGCAATCCCCGCCGCCTAAACTCCGGAACCGTTGCCGCCCCCGCGAACAGCGCCACGCCCTCATGCAGACTCAACCCGCCCGCCGCGCCCGCCACGCCATTCACTTCCGCAAGAAAACATGGACTCTGCTCCCGCGCCGCCATCAGCACACCCATCTGCTCCACAAATTCTTTCAGCTCAGGATGCTCATGCGTCCATCCCCGCGCGCTCACACCAGCCCAAAGCCCCGCCTCACCCGCCCCAATCATCCTTACCCGAATGTTCTCCCGCTCCATACTCTCCGGATTCTCTACCGTCCGAAAAAGCACGTTGCTGATCTCAATCGGTCGATACCCGCGTGTGCACAACAGATCCAACGTCTTCACACCCGCCAGCGGGCTCACCTCATGCATCACCGCCGCGCCGTACTCCGAAAAGAACCGCTCAATCTCATCGAGGGCACTCGGAGTCAACTCTTCAAATAAGCCCAATCCAAATGTCTGTGTAGTCGGAGCATCCAGACCATCAAAAACAACATCCGCCCCCGCGCACCGCATCCACGCCGAATCGCAGTCCGGAAACACCTTTTTCCGCGCCGCCGCGAACTGCACACAAGCGAACCCCTCCGCACGTTCCAGGCGTTTCGCAAGATCGAGACCCGCAAAGATCATCCGGCCATCCTACACGCCTCGATCCTCACTCGCCGAGGGTGCCCCAAAGGGGTCCCCACGGGCAGGTCCACGCCCGTGGGGTGGATCTAAGCTCTGCTTGGGTGGGATTGAACTGGCTCATTCTGCTGATACCCTCGCGCTACCCTAAAGAAGCGCCATGAACCTTATCCTCGCCTCAGCCTCGCCGCGCCGCCGCGAACTCCTCACCCAGGCCGGGTTCACCTTCCAGGTCCACCCCGCGCACATCCCCGAAGACCCCCTCCCCAACGAAGACCCCATCGCCTACGTAGTCCGTCTCGCTCGCCAAAAAGCCGAGGTTGTTTATGCTGGCCTCAGATCCGAGACAGTGAAGGGTACGGGCTTCAGCCCGTACATCGATCCAGCCGAAGAGAACGGGGCTTTAGCCCCTGAGGGAAATCTCACCGTGCTAGGCGCCGATACCACCGTCACTATCGACAACCAAATCCTCGGCAAACCCGAAAACGCCGCTGACGCCGCCCGCATGCTGCGCTTGCTCTCGGGCCGCACCCACCGCGTAATCACCGGCGTCGCCGTTGTCACTGCCACGCACACTGAGATAGCCGCCGAAGTCACAGGCGTCCGCTTTCTCACATTGTCTGAAGAAGAAATCGCGGCCTACATCGCCACCGGCGAACCCATGGATAAAGCCGGAGCCTACGCCATCCAGGGCCGTGCCGCCCGCTGGATCCCCCGCATCACCGGGGACTATTTCAACGTAGTCGGCCTGCCATTAGCGCTCGTCACCACAATGCTCGAATCAGCCGCAACAAACTCAAGACCGACATCATCCTGAGCGAGTCCTGAGCGCAGCGAGGGACGAGTCGAAGGACCCGCGGTTGGTTTCGGGATAGGTCGATCAGCAAGACCAGGGGTGCCCCAGGTCTCGCTTCTGAGACCTGGGAAAGCACGAACCTAAACAAGCCCTCAGCTAAAACCTAACAGTCGTCTTCTCTCCCGCATACTCCACCGTCTTATCCGCCTTCTCACTCTCCCCAATCCCAACTCCATGCCCGCGTCCCACCAGCACCACACGCAACGTCCGCTTCGCCAGCATCCCCGGGAAACTTCCGTCGCGCGCCCCCACCGTCAACGTCTTCCCCGCGTCATCCCAATGCAACGCAATCGTCGCATGCACGCCCTTCGTATAGGCATACCCGTCGTTCTCATCCTCATACAAAGTAAAATCTCCATCCGCTCCCGCATACACCCGCACTTCCAGCGGCTCCGCCGGCCTCTCGGTCGTCCACTCCATCGCGGGTCCCAACGGCACAATCGACCCCGCCCGCACAAACAGTGGCAGCTTGTTCAGCGGCGCATCCATCTCAATCCGTCTTCCACCTTCCTGCGTCTCTCCAGTCCAAAAGTCGTACCACGTCGCCTGCGGCAGATACACAGTCCGCGTCGTCGCGCCCTGCACATACACCGGACTCACTAGCAGCGCCGGCCCAAACAAAAACTCATCGCCGGTGTTCTGCGCCTCCACATCCGTGCGCCAATCCATCACCAGCGGTCGCATCAACGTGCCGTGATGATCTGTAACCTGCCACGCCTCCGAATAGATGTACGGCATCAATCGATATCTCAAGGTGTCATAGTCGACCAGAATCTTCTCGGCATCCGGACCATACGACCACAACTCGTTCTCATCGGGATTGCGCGTGCCATGCACGCGAAACACAGGCGAGAACGCGCCAAACTGAAACCACCGCACAAACAATTCGCGAAACTTCGGATCGTTCAGATTCCCGCCCGAAATAAATCCACCAATATCCGTCGTCCAATACGGCATCCCCGAGATCACGTAATTCAATCCCGCCGTAATCTGCCGCTGAAACGTCACCCAATCGCTCAGCACATCACCCGACCAAGCCGTCACGCCGTATCGCTGCGATCCCGCGTAAGCCGACCGCGACAAGATGAACACCCGCTTCTTATCCGAAGCCGCCTGCTGCCCATCGCTCACCGCGCCTGCATGAAACAGCGGATACACATTCGCATAGCGCGCGCCCGATCCAATCGCGAGCTTATGGTCCACCAGGATATTGTCCTGTCGCCCCTCGGTCTCCGGCTCATCGGTGTCCAGCCACCACGCGTCCACACCCTTCTGAAACAGCACCACATTCACGTTGTCCCAATACCGCTTTCGCGCGTCGGGATTCGTCGCGTCATACAGCGCCTGCCCCAACGGATGAAAACTCGGCTGCGTGGTCTTCGCCACAAACCACCCGTTCTTGTCGAACTCGTCATACGTCGCCGAGCCCGGCCTGAAATACGGCCACACCGAAACCATCAAATGAAAATGCTCTTTGTGCAGCGTATCGATCATGCCCTGCGCATCGGGATAATTCGGGTTCCATTTCATCTCCCCCATCGTCACCCACCAGAACCAGTCCTGCACAATGTTGTCCACCGGAATATGCTCGGCGCGATACTTCGCCGCCACACCCTCCAGTTCTTTTTGCGATTGATACTTGTTCTTACACTGCCAAAACCCATAAGCCCACCGTCCAAACAGCGGGACCTCGCCGGTCAGCTCGCGATAGTGTCCGATGATGTCGTCCGCTTCAGGCCCATACAGGAAGTAGTAGTCCACCTTGTCCGCAACTTCGCCGCTTATATAAAGCCAGTGCACGAAGCGATTGTTCACCACGCTCCGCGAAGGATTGTTCCAGAAAATCCCATACCCATTCGACGACACCAGCAGCGGAATCGCAATCTCCGTATTCTCCTGCGACAAATCCACGGTCTCGCCGCGATAGTTCCAAACCCCCGCCTGGTGCTGCCCCAGCCCATAGAACCCTTCGTGCGATCCGTAAATCCCAAACGCGATCTCCGCACGAAAGGTTTGCTCGCCATTCACCTCCCACGGATGCAAGGATCGATACGAATCCGTCGTCAGCGGCTTTCCGTCTGCGCCCGCATAGTGAATCGCCCCGCTCTCTCGCTCAATCGCCACCTTCACCTTCGAAGTAGTCAACACGACTGTCTTCTCATCCGAGCTCACATCAAACTCCGCGGCCGCCCACGCCGTCTTCAACACCACGTGATCCGAAGATCGCTCGGTCGCTACCGAATCTAAAGGCGCATAGGTCACATGCAATACATCTGGAGCATCCACTTCAATGCGCAGCAAGCCAGCCTTCTGCCGCACCTCGAGCGCATTCCCTTTCTTCTCAAAACTCACCACCGGGTTCGGTACATTCCACTGCGCAACCGCACCCTGCACCGCAAAAATCCCAATCACGACTCCCAAACAAATTCCGGCAACACGAAATCCCTTCATCCGCAGCGCATCCTTCTCATGCTTGGGTTACCAAACAGACCAGTCTACGCGGGATCGTGCCCGCGCGGGATCGCTCCGCTCAACAAGACTCGTTTTCTCGGTTTTGACTTAAGGAGTTTCCTCGACCGAGGAAGTCTCCGTCCCGCTTGGCCGGAACTTGAACCGCAGCATCCACACGCTACTCACTGGCTGTCCATCCTTAAATGCAGCTTTAAACTTCCACCCGCGCGCCGCCTCCATCGCCACGCGCGCGAAGTAGCGGCTCTTCCCCGTGGACTTCAGCTCCGCATTTGTCACGTCGCCGTTTGCGTCCACCGACACTCCAACCGCCACCGCGATCGTGCCGTGAATCGTCTTCTGCGCATAGGAAGCAACCTCCGGCAATACGCGCTGCGTCACCGCGCCCTTCGCCGACAAGCCAGGTTTCGTTACGACGGCCGCTCGTACCGCACTCCCAGCCTCACTTTGCCCCGCGCTCTGCCCGGTACCAGAAATCGCCGCGCCCTGCGTCGCAGGTCTCCGCACCATCCACACGGCGAGCGCCACAACCACCACCAGCAGCCCCACCACCAGCGGCACCACTCGTCTCTTCGCCGGAGCTGCCTCATACGTTTGGGGACCCTCCACCAAATCTTCCGCAATAACTGGAATCGCCGCCGGCGCTTCCACCACCGCCTTCTCGACCTTTCTACCCGGAAACTCGATCGGCCGGCTCGGCTCAAGCCGAGCCTTGATCTCCCTCAGCGTCGGCCGTCGCTCCGGATCCCGCCGCAGACACTCCCGCGCAATCTCGCCAAATGGCCGTGGAACCGTTACCGGCACAACCGGCTCCTGATGCGTACCACGCTCCCACTCCGGCAGCCGCTGCGTCAGCGCTTCCACCAGCGTCACGCCCAGCGCCCACACATCGGCAGACGGCGCCGTCGCTCCGCGCGCCGCCTCAGGGGCATCGTAGATGCTTGGGGCTTGCGATATCACCCGCACTCCACCCCCGGCGGCAACACTGTCCCCCGAGAGCTTCAGCACATCGTCCACCACGAGAATGTTCGACGGCTTCACATGCCCATGGACAAAGCCCTTCTCATGCAGGTAGCCAAGCGCCTCAATCACCGGGTCCAGCATCTGCCGAGTCTCCTCGGGCGTCAGCCCGCGCACAGGAATAATCTGCGCCAGCACCTCATCGGCGCACTCGGTCACCACATACACCAATTCCGTCGACCCAATCTGAAAACGTCCCGAACGAAACACCCGCAGCAGGTGCGGATGCGACAGATTCGCTGCCTTCGCCCAACCCGCAAGGTAGGCATCCGCTTCACTGCCTTCCGCGGCGATCAACTTGATCGTGGCCTTCTTCGTAATCGGCTGCGGCAGCTCCGTCCGGAACAATCCACGGCTCCCCGACCCGCCCAGCCACTCCAGCAGCGCGAACCGCCCATCGATGACACGCCCCACCCAGTCCGCGGCGATTGACGCTCGGCTCATGGCCCATCATTCTACCCAAGCGCAGCAACAAATAACCGTCTAAACGCCCACCTTCCAGCCCCGCTCCCATTACTAAAGCCATCCCATACCCCGCTCAATCCAGCTTCCCTTGCATCTCTTCCGCCGCTCGATCATCCACTCAACAAGGCCCACCCGCATCCTTCAGGCCCCCATTCATCATGAGCCATCCTCTTTTTGCGCCTTTCCAGCTTCGTTCCGTCACCTTCGCCAACCGCATCGGAGTCTCGCCCATGTGCCAGTACTCCGCGCAAGACGGCTTCGCCAACGACTGGCACATGGTTCACCTCGGCAGCCGTGCCCAGGGCGGCGCCGGCCTCGTCATGCTTGAGGCATCTGCCGTCGTGCCCGAGGGCCGCATCACCCCGGGCGACCTCGGCATTTACAAGGACGAACACATCCCCGGCCTCACGCGCATCGCCAGTTTCATCCACGCTCAGGGTGTCCGCGCCGGCATTCAGCTCGCCCACGCCGGACGCAAAGCCTCCATGGCTTCGCCTTTCATCGGCGATCGCCTGTTGTCTCCCGCCGAAGGCGGATGGCAGCCCGCCGCTCCGAGCCCCATCGCGTTCGCGCCCCACTACGCCATCCCCCAGCCTTTGGATCAGGCCGGCATCGACGCTATCGTCCGTGCATTTGCCGCCTCCGCGCAGCGCGCCCTCTCCGCCGGTTTTGACTTCGTTGAAATCCACGCCGCCCACGGCTACCTCCTCCATGAGTTCCTCTCCCCGCTCGCCAATCAGCGCACCGATGCTTACGGGGGCAGCTTCGAAAACCGCACTCGTTTTTTGCTCCAGGTTGTCGACGCCGTGCGCGCCGCCTGGCCCGACCACCTGCCGCTCTTCGTCCGCATCTCATCCACCGATTGGGTTGAAGGCGGCTGGACCATCGATGACTCCGTCGCCCTCGCCGGCCATCTCCGCGCCCATGGCGTCGACCTCGTCGATTGCTCCTCAGGCGGTCAGGTTCCTCACGCCGTCATCCCCATCGGTCCTGGGTTTCAAACACCCTTTGCCGCGCGCATCCGTGCCGAAGCCGCAATTCCCACCGCCGCCGTCGGCATGATCACAGACCCGCAGCAAGCCGACGCCATCATCGCCGAAGGCCACGCCGACCTCGTCTTCCTCGCCCGCGAAATGCTCCGCGATCCGTATTGGCCTCTCCACGCCGCAGCTGTATTAGGTGACTCTGCAAGCTGGCCCGTGCAATATCTTCGCGCCGCACCGCCGCATTCTCCCGCGCGCACTGCCATCACGCGCCCTGAGTCCCAATAGAGAGCCTCCACGCGCGAACCGGTTCACCTCTGCGCTCCACGGCGCGAAGATCGATTTTCGTGCTGCCATCCGCATCTTGATGGCCTATACTTCCATTAACGAACTGCGCGCCGCTGCAATGCACGCGCCTAATGACCCCTATGGCCACGCAACTATCCCCCAAGCGCGTCCACGAACAGCCCACTATTCCGGACCGTCTCTATTTCAAAATTGGCGACGTTGCTCGCATCTGCAAAGTCGAAACCTATGTCCTGCGGTTCTGGGAGTCTCAGTTCCCTCAACTCAAGCCGGGCAAGAGCGGCACTGGCCAGCGCCTCTATCGTCGGCGCGACGTCGAGATCGCTCTCGAGATCAAACGCCTCGTCCATGGCGAAGGCTACACCTTATCTGGCGCGCGTCACGCACTCGGTGCCGTCCGTCGTGCAGAACAGCAATCCCGTCTCCCCCTCGCTCCCGGCGAACCCGCTAAGCGCCTCGACAAAGCTGCCGCCATCATCGGCTCCGCACGCGCTGAGCTGCGCGAAATCGCCGGCCTCCTCGCTTCGCACGAGCCGCAGATGCCGCGCCGCCGACCGCGCATGACCAGCCTCCACGCCTCCACCGAGTCGCTCTTCCCTTCCTGAGAGCCGCACACGCTTCGTAACGCAGCCACCTGCGCGCCGCGAGTCGAAGAAACTCTGTTTACTCTCATTGTTCTGCTATCGTCCCGAGCCAAGTTCATCCCGCGGCGAGAAGCCACAGATGTGGAAATCTCCAGAATCTCTCCGCCCTCCGCATCCACCCATTTTCCACACCTCCCGATAAATCGCTACCACGACGCCGATCAGGCTCCAACAATCCCTCCCTGAGCCGCGTCCCCAAATCTTCAGGCACTTACCGCCCATCCGAAGATCCCCTCATATTAATAACTTAATAACTACGTTCAATCACTTTTTACTTGCATTCGATTTCGCTTGTTACCTTCCACTTTCCGGTAACCAATTTGCATTACTCTCTTGCATTTCTTCCCGCTCGAAAGGGCTACCATTTGTGCCCGTTTTCGACACCTTTGCGCCATTGTTGCTCCGCAGGAACCGGGGTACGTTCAATACATCAGCCTTGGTTCCGCGACGCCTTCCCCATCGGCTCGCAACAGCATCAAACAAAAACATAAGAGGAAAAAAATGGCCACTTCTGAGCAATACTTCAACCTTGTGAGGACCAGCAAAAGCAGTTGGATCGCCGTACCCGCCCACCAAGCCAATTCTTCCCCAGACGGAACCATCTACAGCCGTGAACCGGAGTCGGCCATTCTGCGCAACTCGGCACCAGCGCCAGGCCGTCTTTTCGCGCAGGCCACAGGCACGCAGGTCAGGTTCCCCGAGCGCTTCCCACGTCTCACCATCGCAATGATCGCCTTCGCGCTCTTCACCATCAGCGTAGCCGCCGAAGTCGAACTGCTCCGCCACGCCGGCTACTTCTGGCGCTAGTACTACAGTTGCCGTTCCGAAGGGAGCAGGGAGATTTATCCCCCTGAAAGCCAGCACAAATCTCGGCGCCTTTAGGCCCGGATTGTGCTACCCGAGGCAAGTGCAACTGTAGTGCTGGATTATTTCGGGTAAAAGATGCCCGTAATCTAGATCTTCAAAATGTTCGGAATGAGATTGGCGGCAGCCTCAGAGCGGCCGCCAATCTTTCTTGCTCCGCCTGTAAAACACCACTTTTCGACATTCAGCCCGCCATTCGCAGCGCAACGCTATCCTGCGACGGCGAGCTCCGGCCCTTCCCAGGGCTGGCAAACTTAGCACCTGCGTGCCCGCTTTTCGGACTCACTGGTATAACCGGGTGCTAGGCTTTTCAAGGAGAAAAGTAAAACAACCAATCGACATTGAGAGCACTCGGCGCCTGCACCCCGAAACGGGAGGCGGCTTCAGCGGTTCCACAATTGTGGTGCCGCGAAGCCCTCATGTTCAGTCGGGTCTCTTCATTCGAGAGCCGCGTGAACTCGTTCATTCGCCCAAGAGGAGGTCGAGATTCTCAGCGCTCCCAACATCACCGCTCAACAAATCATTGAGAGCACGCTGGCAATTCCCGCCTTCGTCCCGGCAACCGTCTGCACTGGTTACATCGCAGCCTGGTTCACCAACCTCCACAACTTTCGGCAGCGCTCGCTCATTGAACGGATCTTCTGGAGCCTGCCCCTCTCCTTCGCGGTATCGACCATCGCCTCCGTGCTTATCGGCAAATTCCTATCATTGACGGCGGTTGTGGTATTCCTATTCGCCACCGCCGTAGTCTGGATCGCAACCCTCATCTGGGAAGGTCGCCAGATACGCCGCTCCAACGGAAAGTGGAACATCGGCTGGAATCCTCTCGACAACAAAGCGCTACTGCTGGCAATCCTCTGGATTGTTGTGGTCGTTTTATCGCTCGTCGATATTCAGCATGGCCAGAAGCTCTACATGAGCCTCACCATTTTTGATCACGCACCACGAACCAACTGGACTGAGAGCGTAATTCGCACCGGCGTCCCTCCAGCGAATTCGCTTTACATGTACAACCAGCCTGCCGCAATGCGTTATTACTACTTCTGGTATGTAGTCTGTGCAGCGGTAGTGCAAATGGAGCATCTGACCGCCCGTGCTGTGTTCATCGCCAGTTGCGTATGGTCGGGATTCGCCCTGGCAGCCCTCACCGGAATTTACCTAAAGCACTTCCTCAAGACAGGCGCGCGCTTACGCAAACAACTTCTGAGTTCCCTCGCCCTCCTCATGGTTGCGGGAATCGGAGCCTTCGTTAACCTTCTTGCCTTTCTCCGTCTGGTGCCCGGACATATCGAAGGGTCGGCTGAGAACCAGATTTCGAGTTGGCTGATTTCCCTGCTATACGTTCCGCACCATATTGCCAGCATGGTGTGCTGCATGTTTGCGTTTCTGTTGGCGTGGATTTGCGGCAAGAATGACCGCCGCGGGCAAATTATAAGCGTGGCCTTGATTGCTGCCGCCCTGGCCAGCGCATTCGGCCTCTCGATCTACGTGGCTTTCGCGTTTTTCCTGGTGATGCTGGCCTGGGCACTCTGGCAGTTTGCAATTGAGCGCAACCCGCTCCCTCCATTGCTTCTGGCGGCAGGCGGCGTTGGCGCACTCGTCTTGCTCCTTCCTTATTTGGCGGAACTGAGGCACACCGAATCCAAATTGCAGGGCGGTGCCCTCTTCGCATTTGCTCTTCGCCAGATGATTCCACCGGACGGCCTGATGGCGACTGGCCCCTTCACGCATTTAGCCGTCAACCACCCTTTAGCGGCATTCAACCTTGCTAAGCTGGTCCTCCTCGTTCCCGGTTATGCGCTCGAATTGGGGTTCTATTTTGCCGTTCTACTCATCTACCTCGTTCCTGCCTGGCGCGGCGGCATCTCCCTCACTCTCGAGCAGCGGTCACTTGTTTTCATCGCCGTGGCCATTATCCCGATCATCTCCTTCGTACGCTCCGGCGTACTGGACATCAACGATTTTGGCTTGAGAGCAGCGCTTCTCATGCAGTTCCCCCTGCTCCTTTGCGCGTCTGAAGTGGTTACAGCTTGGAGTATCGCTGAGCGCAAGACCAGTTCACCGCCTGACTTCGCCGGTTTGCCGCACCGCACTCCGCGTTGGTTGCGATCGATAGCCGCCCTCGCTCTCATCTTCGGGGTAGTCGGTTCCACTTATCAGGCATTTATGTTGCGGTTCCTTCGTCCGCTTGTTGAAATGGCACGGCCGAGTTCCGTGCATGACCCTGATACTGGCAGCCTCTCCCACGACGCCTACATTTCGGCCATCGGGTATGCCCAATTGGACATATCCATTCCCCACGATGCTGTCGTGCAATTCAACCCCGTCGCACGCGAAAGCCCTCTATGGTCTAGCGTGGACTGGGTCGGAATCGACCATCAGACGGTGATCGCCACCGACAAATTGTGGTGCGGGTCCGAGCTTGGAGGCGATCCCAGCGGTTGCCCATTAATGGCAGCCGCAATCGACGCCCTCTACAACGGCGGTACCGCCGAACAGGCGCGCGCAACTTGCAGCCAATTCGGCATTCAGTACCTTGTCGCCCGCATTTACGATCCGGCATGGAACAATAAGAACGACTGGGTTTGGGCACTGAAACCGGTAGTTGCCGACGATGAGTATCGCGCTCTCGATTGCCGACAATAACTTCGCGCGATACTTTTGACACGACGAGCGTTTCAAAATGACGAGAACGCGCCGCGACGGTCTTTACCTGCTGCTGATCGGGACCGTGTTGTTTCTTATTCTCGGCGTCGCCTTCGAAAAATCCTCCTCATCTGCGATGCAGGATTTCCGAGTACTGTACAACCCGGCTCGATGCCTTCTTCAAGGCTGTGACCCGTACAAAGAGAGTCAAGTACTCCGCATAGCGCAGGCCGAAGGAAGAGATCGCCTATCGGATACCGCGGTGGTCCGGCAGATTGTAACTCGCTATATCTACCCTCCGACTTCGTTTTCTTTCACTGCTCCCTTTGCGATGCTGCCCTGGGGACCCGCGCATGTACTTTGGATGACTCTCACTATCGGGAGCCTGATCTTTGCCTCTTTTCTAATTTGGAATTTAGCAGCAAATGATGCGCCAATCCTCTCCGGCGTCATGGTGGGCTTTCTTCTAGTCAACTGCGAATTGATTGTGATTTCAGGCAACTCGGCCGGAATTGTCGTAAGCCTCTGCGTTGTCGCCGTTTGGTGCTTTTTACAGGATCGATTTGTCCCGGCTGGAATCCTGTGTCTTGCGGTGAGCCTCGCAATGAAGCCCCACGACGCAGGCATGGTCTGGCTATACTTCCTGTTGGCCGGTGGAGCCTATCGCAAACGTGCCCTGCAAACCATCGTCGCATGCGCCGTCCTGAGCCTGCCTGGACTCCTGTGGGTATGGCATGTATCCCCGCACTGGTTTCGGGAAATGCGAGGCAATATCCTGGCGTTTTCAGTACACGGTGGACTAACCGACCCTGGTCCTGCTGCGACCGCTGCCAACGGTCCCGGAATGCTCACAAATCTGCAAGCAGTCTTCAGCATATTCAAAGACGATCCCAGCTTCTACAACCTGGCCAGTTACGTGGTCTGTGCGCCCCTTCTGGTCGTGTGGATATTCGTCACTCTGCGGTCTCGCATGTCACCCAACACAGTCCGGCTTGGGTTGGCGGCCATCGCGGCCCTTTCTTTGCTGCCCATCTATCATCGTGAATATGACGCCAAGCTTCTGCTGCTCACGGTTCCTGCATGTGCAATGCTTTGGGCCGAAGGTGGATGCATTGGGCGGGCCGCACTCTCGCTGAATGTAGCAGGATTCGTGTTGACCGGAGACCTGCCGCAAGCTCTTCTCGTCGGCCTCTTGTACCACCCGCATTCATCCGCGACAGAGCTATCAGCGCAGGCAGCTGCAGTTGGTCTGGCCTTTCCTGCGCCTCTCATCCTGCTGATCATTGGCATCTTCTATCTGTGGGTTTATTTCCAGCGCTCCAATTTAAATCCTGCGAGTGCGGCGATGCCCAATCGAATCGACGTCCCTCGCGATCGCTCTCCGGGAATCCCTCAGGCACGCGCATAGCATTTTCGCCGCGTCGCCAGAATTCACAAATGTAAGTTTATGTACGACCGCCACACAAGGCACATGGCGTCAATGTGAGCTACCGCGCTTCCTTGAGAAAGAAATGGTCGGGACGGGCAGATTCGAACTGCCGACCCCTCGCACCCCAAGCGAGTGCTCTACCAGGCTGAGCCACGTCCCGACACAATCGAGCCGGCTCGGGTGAGCCGGCCCTGGGGTTCGCCTTTCAGTTTACACCAGCGTTTCGGCACTCGCCCATCGCCGACGTTCAGTGCGTCTGTCGCAGCGCCAGCCGCGCCGCATTCGCTCCGCACATCCCGTGCACTCCGCCGCCCGGTGACGTCGAAGACGAGCACAAATACAGTCCACGCGTGCCAGTGGCATAGCTCGGTCGAAACAAAAACTGCCGCACCGTCATCGCCCCGCCGCTGATATCGCCGCCCACAAGATTCGCGTCCATCGCTTCCAGATCAATTGGCGACGACACCTTCCGCATCAGCACGCAATCCTTGAACCCCGGCGCGAACCTCTCAACCTGCGCCTCGATCCGGTCCGTCATATCCACAGTCGA
>Ga0181535_10005865_pt1 | contig 12951 bp, 10 predicted proteins | sample PEATcosm2014_Bin_44_FD_119774 | JGI IMG/M metagenome (GOLD analysis project Ga0181535, IMG submission 119774) | Peatland microbial communities from MTU Mesocosm Facility, Houghton, MI, USA - PEATcosm2014_Bin17_30_metaG | ecosystem: Environmental > Terrestrial > Soil > Wetlands > Peat | place...
CGGAGGCGCCAGCGTGGGGTACATGGCGACCGGAAGGTTGGGAATACAGATCGCGCCGGCGAGAATAATCAGCAGCGCGCAGACCGTTGCAAAGACTGGCCGATGAATGAAAAAATCAACAAACAAGGGTTACTTCCTTTCCGATTGTGGAGCGCAACAGAATCGGGTGCCCCGGGTCTCGATTTTGAGACCTGGGAATCTACGCCCCTCAGCCGCCCATGGGCATCACCGGCATGCCGTTTACCAGGAACTGCGTGCTCGACACGATGACCTTGTCGCCGGCATTCAGCCCAGAAGTGACAGAGTAGTTGTTGCCCACGGTATCGCCCAGCGTGACCGCCGTCTGCATAGCCTGCGTGAGCGGGCCTTGCTTCCGCGCCACGAAGACGAAGCTCTGTCCGCCCTGGCGCGTAATCGCCAACACGGGTACAACAGCCATGGGCGAAGTGCTCCAGATGACGCGCGCCTTGATCATCTGCGCGTTGCGCAGCACTTCCGGCGTGGCGTGGACCGGAGCCTTTACAAGTATGCTCTGCAGAGTGCTATCTACCTGCGATGAGACAAAGTCGATCTTCGTCTTCTCGATCAGCTTGCCCGCGTTATCCGTCAGCTCCACATCGAGTCCCATGCGTACCTGTGCGGCGCGCTCCGAGGGGACGTAGATGTAGGCCTCCAGCTCCTTGTTCTCATCGACTGTGGTCAGCACTGTGGCCGGCGAGTTCATCGGCGATGCAAAGTCGCCCACATGGACCGGAACGTCGCCCACCACGCCGTCAAATGGCGCGCGAATGGTGTAGTAGGCCAGTTGCTCCTCTTGCGTCTTGCGCAGCTCGACCGCTGATTCATAGTCCGCCTTGGTGTTGCCGAAGGACTGCTGCGCCTGGTCGTATGCATCGTGACTGGTTACGCCTGCCTCAAAGAGTTTGTGCTGCCGCAAAACCTCAATCACGTTGTAATCGTAAAGGGCTTTTTTCTGCCGCTCAGTGGCGCGCGCCGATGCAACGGTGGCCATCTGCAGCCGCGGATCAATCTCCATCAGCACCTGACCGGTCTTCACATGATCGCCTGAATGGACAAGAATCTTCGTCAGGCTTCCGCTCACCTGTGGCAGCAAGGTGGCCGAGCGGCGAGACTTGATGGTGGCCACATACTCGCTCACCTGAGGCACGGGAGCAAGGGTAACAGTCACCGTCTGCACCGGCATCGCCTGCATCCCCGCGGCGGCCTTAGACTCAGGCTTGCTCTGGCAGCCCGTAGCCGCCAACCCAAGAAGAACAATACAACCTATTCCTGAAATGCGTTTCAATGCGATCTACCTCATTCTGTGTTGCTTCCCTATTGTATGTGACGCTTACAAGCGGGTTATTGACGCAAAAAATTCATAGAATGATCTACGGCCAGCCTGACCTGATGGTTCCTTGAAGCGGCTCCAGATTCTTTGACATGGCACCGCTGAGTTGGTAGCCTGAAGTAGGGCGCATCAGGCCAATACTGGCAAATCCTCGCCCTCGTAGCGTCCCCGTCGTCTAGCCCGGCCTAGGACACCGCCCTTTCACGGCGATAACACGGGTTCAAATCCCGTCGGGGACGCCAATAAAACAAAATACATAGCCGTTTATTCGGCAAAGACACCATGACGCTGGTTCCGGGGAATGTGGGCTGAGACCGCCATTGAAGGCCTGTTCGCTTGAGCGGTCTGTGGGGCATCCGGAGATTATTCAAGTCTGAAATTAGTGAAAAGCATCAATCGTGTCCATCCGGTCAGCCAATAAATTTCTTGGCAAGAAACGGCAAAATACAGCAAAGGTATGCAATCAGCGCTGATGATGATTTAATCCAAAAGCAAGTCCATGTGGGCCAAGTAGCAAAGGGTGACACTGCGAATTCAGTATTCTGAGGTACGCCTGCTTTTTCTTTCATCCTGAAATAGACAAACCAGATGCCTGTTCCCAATAGGTATTGAAGCAGATCGAAGAATAGGGAAAGGAAGATTAATAGTGCCGCCAACAAGAGTTGAGTCTCAAGGACAGGAGATGGAGTTGTTCCCACCTTAAAAATCCATATCAACGCAATTCCAGCAAAGTCGAGCTGACGTACGATGTCGCTAGCCTTGCCGGAAAAGTCCTCGTATGCCTTTCGCAAGTCATCTTTTTTCATAGTGACACCTAGTGACTATCTCTTGGGCCAGTGCCTGAAGTTCCTTTTGGGGCTTCTACGATCTTGTATCCGTTCCACGTTAAGGGTTTTGGAAGAGGTGCTTTTGTTTCTTGCTCCAAACCGGAGGGAGCCTTCTTTGCGGGGGCTATTGCTTTCTGTGCGACTGCATTCTTTCCGGCAGCCTTGTTTGTGGAGGATTTCTTTGCGACGGCTTTCTTTACGGCAACCTTCTCAAGGGGAGCTTTTCTTGCGGAAGACTTTTTCAATGTCATTGTTACCGAACCATCCTTTCTACTAGCTTTAGAACGCGCCAGTTTAACAGACCGCGCAAAAGATGGACAACTCCAGACAGAGCGGTCGTGGACGGACCTAGACCACCGTCCATTGGGAAGGACAGGCTGTATGCTGGCCATTTCCACCCAGATTATCCGGTGACGCTTTGGTGACTTAGCGAAGGTCAAACGGGCGAAAACCGAGGCAAAACTATGCAAGGCTAAAATGCGTTCTTTCCCACGTAAACACTGACGATCAGCGAGACTTTCACTTCCCAAGTAAATCCATCAAACCCTATCCATCTTGATTACACCAAACCATCCTATTGAACTGGGCGGGCGGCCTTCTCCACAAAGCGTGTAATCACCCCGACCGGCAGAAAGCGCACGAGAATGGCGTTGAACCTGCCACCGAAATAGGGGATGAGCGTGCGCTGGCCGCGAGCCAGAGCCGCTACCCCGAGCCGCGCCACGTCTTCAGCTGTTTGCTGATTTCTGCCCTTGAAGGCTCCAGCGCGAGCCACATCGATGAACTCGCTTTCGGTTGGCCCTGGGCAAAGCGCCGTCACTTTTACGCCGAAGCTTGCCACCTCGGCAGCCAGCCCCAACGCAAAGAAGCGGTCGAAGGCCTTGGTGGCCGCGTAGGTAGTGAGGTACGGCACAGGCTGAAAGCTGGCGGTCGATGCCAATATCATCACCCAGCCGCGACGCCGTTCCACCATGCGCGGAACAAACAGCCGGGTCAGCCGCACCACGGCCTCGCAGTTGACTCTAACCTGACTAAGTTCCTGGGTAATCTCGCTCTGCGCGAAGGCCCCGTATTGTCCGAGGCCGGCGTTGTTGATGAGAATATCGACGGTAAGCCCTGCTCCTTCCGTGGCGTCACAGATTTTCTGCGGCGTAGCGGGATCGTTCAGATCAGCCGCAACGATGCGGACCTCTGTTCCTTTGGCCGTGAGTTCCGCGGCCAGCGTCTCCAGCCGGTCACGCCTGCGCGCTGTCAAGATGAGCTTGGCTCCGTGCTTTGCCAGCTCCCGCGCCAGTGCCGCGCCAATTCCCGCGCTGGCTCCGGTCACCAGCGCCCATTTGCCATTGAAATCCTGTGTGCTTGCCATGGACTCCATCATAACGAATGGACGGTAAGCAGTGCGTGGACAGCTCACTTACCCGCGTGTTCTCCGGCTAAAATATTCCGCTGGCGTTGAAGCGCGGCCCGTACTTCATGTCGGATCCTTGGATATGTATGAGCAGCCAATTACGCAGAAAATTCATCAACTCCAGATCCAACATGACGATGGACGCGGTCTTGAAGCGCTCCTGCAGGTTTGAGATGCGGCCGATAAAGCTTGTGTGCTCCATTTTGTGCGTGGACACATCCGGATAATTTGCTTGAACAAAAAACTCTTCTTCTCGCGCGAAATGGAATCTGGTGTAGTCCGCCAGTTGGTCGAGAACGGATGCAAGGATCTCTTGCTTATGGCCAGCTATGATTCCATCATGCAACTCGTTGATGATGTCGATCATCTTCTTGTGGTCTTCGTCTAAAACAGCGACGCTCACGCTCAGCTCTTTTGTCCATATCATGAAGGCCATTAGCAGTACTACCTTTCCTGCATGTTGCTCGCGTCTCTTTATCTCCGGTGTTTCTTAGGAGCTACTAATTCCATGATGTTGAGATGCGTTGCATACAAATCCCGTGACCGCGCACGCCTGCGCCTGGGGCATTTTTCGTCCACGGGTCTACCAGGAATTATCGGCACACATGGCAAAAATGATGAGAGGGGAGAACCTCCGGCTGCGGAAAATGTTCATACTGCCGGGATGTCTATCAGTCCGCCCTCAAATTCCTCGTTCAGCCAGTTGGAAAAGGCAGCAAACTCCTCATCGCGGCCCAGAAAGTCGCGCACCATCTGGCGGCCGGGCTTTGAGCCGCCCTGTTCGAGCACCAATTTGCGGTAGCGGCTACCGGCATCGCAGCCCAGCAGGTCGGCGGGATCGAACTGAGCAAAGAAATCCAGCGCGATCACCTTATCAAAGGCGTAGGTATAGTAGTTCGACGAGTAGCCGGTCAGGTGGCCAAAGCTCGCGTACATACGATTGCCTTCAAGCCACGTCCAGGGTTGCAGGCTCTGGTAGAGCTGCCTGGTGGTGATGTCTAGATACAGGCCCTCAGGGTTGCGGTCGTGCAGGTCGAGCGAGAGCGTGGTGTAGTAGAGCTGCGAACGAACCCAGTCGGCGCGTCCGAAGGCTCCGGCCAGCTTCATTTTTTTGATGGTTTCGGAAGAAAGCGTTTCGCCGGTCTGATAATGCTTGGCGAAGGCCTGAAGCAGCTTTTCGTCGCGGAAAAACTCTTCCAGCATTTGCGAGGGCACCTCGATAAAATCGCCCTCCGTAGCGAAGCCGCTGATGCCCGCCCACTCTGTGTGGCCGCCCAGAATGGCGTGCATCAGGTGGCCAAACTCGTGAAAGAACGTCACCACGTCGTTGTACTGGAGAAGCCCAGGATCGCCAGCTTCGCCACCTGGAAAATTGCAGATGAGCGCGGCCTCGGGCAGAGCGCGCCCGTGTACACCGGTGACTACAGGCGCGGCGGAAAACCACTTGTCCTTGCCCTCGCGGGGATGCATGTCGAGATAGAAGCGGCCCACAATTCTTTCGTCGTCGAGAACCTCGAAGACCGAGACATCCGGGTGCCACGCCGTCGCGGTCGATGGGCGGAAATCAATTTTGAATAGTTTCGCCGCCGTCTCCAGCACACCCGCCTCAACCTGCGCATAAGGGAAGTAAGGGCGCACGGACTGCGAGTCGAAGTCGAAGGCCGAGCGGCGGAACTGCTCGTACCAATAGCCGCGGCTGGCGATGTCGATGGCCGTCAACTCTGGCTGGCGCCGGCGAGTGAAATTGAGAATCAATTCGTGCTCGCGGCGCGCGCCCTCCAGGCTGGCCTCGTTGAGCTTGGCCAAAAACACACGCGCATTGGCCGCTGAAGCCATCATCTGATCGGCGGTAGCCAGATCGGCCCAACTGCGAAAGCCGAGTATGCCGGCAATCTCATGGCGCGTGGCCAGCAGTTGCAGAAGAATTTGCTGGTTGGCCGGGTAGGCTCGGGTGTTATAGGCAAAAAACATCCGCTCCCGCAGTGCGGCGTTCGAGGCAAAAGTCATTACCGGCTGCATATCGGGCTGGTCGGTCGATAGCGTGATGCGGCCCTCGGCATTTGCTGGATGCCGCGCAAGGTAATCGGCGGGCAGGCCGTCCAGTTCGGCAGCCGTGGCCTCAATGGTCTTTGCGCCCTCCTGAATATTGCGGCTGAATGTGAGCGAGAGCTGCGTAGCCTTATTGTGTAGGCTTTGCAGGCGGTCGCGCGTAGCCTGATCCTTGTCCACGCCGGCCAGCCGATAGCTGAGCAGCGTGCGCTCAACATAGTGTTTCGTAGCCGCGCTGATGCGAGTATTGGCTCCGCCCAGATCGATATCCGCCAGAGCCTCGTAGACCGCGCGGTTCAGACTCAAAGCGCTCGATGCCTGTGCCACCCGTTGCGCCTCCATTTGCGCCTGATCGCGCACTGCCTTGTCGGCAGCCACGGAGTTTAGTATGCCCGCCTGCGCTCCAGCCAAACTGAGCTGTTCGATAGCCGCGTCATAAAGCCGAAGGGAGTTTTCCGGCGTGCGTTCTCCCTCGACGGCCAACAGCGCGGCCAACTCCGCTTCATGCTCTTTGAGGCGCGCTCCGACCCAGGCGGAAAGCGCCTCAGCGGAATCGGCTCCACCCGCCTCCCAGGCGTGAAGGTTCTGTGATGCGGCAAGAGCGGCAGGGGTGTCGGGTTGCATGGCGTGTATTATCCTCCAAACTTCTAGGTTGTCACAGAGGGCCGGGTTCGCGCATGCTTCCTCAATGGAACGGGAAAACGGTAATTTATTCCACCGTGTCCATCGCCGGTACAGCCGTGATAAAACACTCATCCCAAGTACAAAAATGATCATAATGGGGTTGAATAAAATTGCTGAGCGCTCGACGAGCGTAACGCGTCGAATTCAGCCTGAAGTTCCTCATGAAGTTGGGTCTTTAGCCGATAGGCCGTACAGGACCCTTCTATGGACGTTGAGATTCTTCGGGATTACCTAGTCGAATCCAGGGAGCTTTTACAGAAAGCGCAAGAGGACACTCTGCGCCTGGAAGCAAAGCCCGACGACTCTGAGGCTCTGGCCTCGATCTTTCGGGCATTCCACACCGTAAAGGGCGGCGCGGGTTTTCTTGAAGCCGACCATCTGGTGGAATGGGCTCACGATCTCGAGGACATGCTGGATAAGCTGCGCTCGCACACTATAGCCGTTACGCCGGAACGCATCGACGCGATTCTCAGTGGAATTGACATCATCGAGGCCATGTTCAAGGAGTTGGCGCAGGAGCAATCGCCCAGGCCAGGCCCGGCCGAGCTAAGCCACAGGATCAGGATGTTGGCGGCTCTAGAAGGCGAGGGCGGCGAAGTCCCCGGGGGCGCGGCTGCGATTTCAGCCTGCGCGCCATCCGAAGCGGCGCTGGCGCCTGCTGGATCGACGGCAGAGACGGAGCCGGGCTCCGGCGAATTCCGAGAGAGCGAATCCGCGGCCGGTGTAGCGGTAATGACTGCCACGATGACCAAGCCAGCGGTTGAGGCCCGACCGGCGCCGGCAAGGGAAATCGCCACGACGGCTGCGGGCGATGCGCCGAACGCCGCGCCGCAGCAAGTTACCCCGGCAAGGGGAAACGATGGTGCGGAGACCATGCTGCGCGTTGAGGCCGTTCGCCTGGATGCCGTAATGAACCAGGTGGGAGAACTGGTGCTGCTCCGCAACAGGCTAACGTCTGCCCTGGGAGGTTTGACCAAGAGCGACGAGAATATGTCGCGCATCGCGCGCGAGATGGATCTTCGCGTGAGCGACCTGCAGAACAGCGTGATGTGTCTCCGCATGCAGCCCTGCCGCCGGCTCTTCCAGCAATTGCCACGGGTGGTCCGGGATGTGTCCCGCCAACTCAGCAAAGAGGTTCGGCTGGAGATCGTGGGCGAGGACGTGGAAATCGATAAGACCGTCGTCGACGCGCTCTCGGGTCCCATCGTACACCTGGTGCGCAACAGTCTGGATCACGGAATTGAGCCACCGGAGATCCGCAGGCAGGCCGGCAAGCCTAACCCAGCGCTGCTCCGCATAGCCGCCGTTCATTTGGGCGACAGAGTGCGAATCGAGGTCTCCGATGATGGCAAAGGCATGGACCGCCGCTTGCTGATCAAAAAGGCCGTGCAAAAGGGGATCCTTGCCGAAGATCAGGCTGCGCATATTACCGATCAGGAGGCGCTTGAACTGATCTTCCGGCCCGGCTTCTCAACCAAGGACCAGGCCTCTGAGCTATCGGGGCGGGGCGTAGGAATGGACGTTGTCAAGAAGACAACCGACAAGCTGCGCGGCCGCCTTTCGGTCGATACGCGTATGGGCCAGGGCACGAGCATTTCAATGGAGTTTCCGCTGACGCTGGCGGTCCTGCCGGTGCTCTATTTGAGGGTGCGACAAGAGATCTACGCATTGCCTATTTCGGCAATCGACAGCCTCACCGATCTCGAAGAGAATCGCGTGCACCGGCTCGCCGGGCGCGTGAGCTATCGCGTGGACGGAACGCAAACGGTACCCCTGGTGGATCTGGGCGCAATTCTGCAGAACCGGCCCCTGCGGCTCGGAGTCGAGAGCGTTGAAGGCGTGCTCACCGAGCGAGGCTTGTTTGTCGTCTCCGAGGTGCTTGGCAATGAGGACTCGGTGGTAAAACCTATCGACTTTCTGGAGAGCGGGAATCTCTATCAGGGCGCGACGATCTCCGGAAGCGGCAATGTGGTTCTGATTCTGGACGCGGGCGCGCTGAGCGCAGCCTCCAACGCTGCTGTCGAAAGGGGGCAGTAATGGAGATCCAGCAAATCATGCATATCATGGACGCGTCGCACAGCACGCGGCGCACCATCGAGCACTCTCTGCGCGAGATCGACCGCCGCGCGCTGAACGCCATGGTCCTGGTCAAGCGGCACGGGAACAAGCTCGCCAGCTACGGAGTGGTAGCTCAGGCATTCCGTGAGCAGGCGGTGCTGCTGAAGCACGCAGCGGAACCGCTTCAGCAGTCGATCGCGCCGCTGGTGCGGGTGCATATGCACATCCTGCAGCATCAGCAATTCTCTGAGATGTTTCAACGCGCCGCGCAAGGTATGAGCGGAAATATGAACGCGATGGAGTTCCTCCGCAATTCGGAGGGGAATTGGAAACAGAGCATTGAAGCAGGAGAGGCAGAGGGTATCGCCATCCTTCGCAAACTTGTGGAGACAGTGACTCGGCTGCAGGAAGGGATTGCTGAGCAGGAGTACGTAGTAACCAACGGGCGCATTGAAGCGGCGCTCTCTGAGCACACGGGCGCCCCATTGATGCGGGTATCCCACGAGATGGGCAGAGCTGTGGCTAAAGTTAGGGACGCGATCTGGGGATATCGAGGTGAACTCGAGGAGGTACTGCATGAAAGCAGAGCCAGTGTTTGAAGTTGGGAATCACCGCTGGTGGGTACTGTACGACCAGGACGAACGCCGGGTGATTGATTCGAACATCTACGTAGTGCAGTCGAACGGCCAAAGTGCGGTGCTGGACCCAGGGGGATTTGAAATTTTCCCCCAGGTGCTGGCGGCGGTGGCCGAGGTGGTGCCGCCGACCACGGTGCGCAAAGCCTTCGTGTCGCACCAGGATCCGGACATTGCCTCCAGCCTGCCGCTCTGGAACGCATGCAACAACAAGATCCAGTGGCATGTTCCCGGTTTGTGGGAAGGCTTTATCCGGCACTACGGGGCATTAAACGCCGAGCTGATCTGCATTCCGGACGAGGGAGGATCAATGATGCTCGGCGATCTGAAGCTGGAGATTGTGGCCGCGCATTACCTGCACTCATCGGCCAATTTCCACGTCTATGATCCGGAAGCGAAGGTTTACTTTTGCGGTGACGTGGGAGCGGCGTTGCTTCCTCCTGGCCACGGAATTTGGGTGGGTGGGCGTCAGGGCGTCGATTCCGTCAAGGCCTTCGACGAACATATTCAGCACGCCAAATTCTTTCATCAGCGCTGGATGCCGTCAAATGCCGCCAAAAAAGATTGGATTGACCGGGTTCGCAAACTCGACATCGACTATCTTTGCCCCCAGCACGGAGCGATTTATGCGGGAGAGAACGTGAACCGATTCCTTAACTGGTTCGACGGTTTGACCGTTGGAACCGCAATTTCTCACTGAAGGAGATTTCGTTATGGCCAGCACCGTAGTGAGCAATCACCGTAGAACAGGCAATGGCGCGGTACCCAGAAAAAAGGCAACGGCGAAGCCGGCCGAAGCCGCAAGCCGCGTTCGGCGGCCGGCCGTATCCCGCTCCGGCCACGCCCGCGAAAACGCGTCGGAGAAACAGCGGCTGCTGTTGTACGCACGGACGTTACTTGAGCCGCTTTCCAGTCTGGAGATGCTGTGCGATGCCGACGAGAAGATGGAAAACGCCATCTTCTACATGAATCACACGGCGCTGGAAGCCATGGGGCTCAACCACAAGCGGCTGAACTCAAACTTGCGGGGAGCCGACGTCCGCAATGCGCTGGGCCGTTCCATCCACCAGTATCACAAGGATCCCGAGCGCATCCGGAAGATCTTCCGCGCGTTGAAGGCCGATCCGTCCACGCGCCACAGCACCGAGTTGACGCTGAGCGGCATAACCTTCGCGCTGGATTTCACGCCGGTCGTCAACGAGGAAGGCAATGTGATTGCCTTTCATGCATCGTGGCGCAACATAAGCGATGCCAAGCTGGCCGAAGAAGTGATCGCGAGCATGAGCACGTCGGCATCAGAGCACGCCGATTCTCTGATGATGGTGGCCGCGGAAACGGATCGCGCGATGAAGGCTGTGGGAGGCACCCTGAGCGGGCTGGCACAATCGGTAGGTGAAAGCCGCGGCGCGTCCCAGGGACTCATCACGCAGGTGGGCGCCATCGGCCGGATCGCCCAGACTATCCGCGAGATTGCCTACCAGACCAATCTGCTCGCGCTCAATGCCGCCATCGAGGCCGCTCGCGCCGGTGAACACGGCCGCGGTTTCGCCGTGGTGGCAGACGAAGTGCGCAACCTCTCCAAGCGCGTGCAGAAGGCGACGGAGGAGGTGCAAAGCAATATCACCGATATCGACAGCTCTGCCCGGTCGATTGAAAAGACCAGCCAGATGGCCGAACAGAGCGCGCATGGCGCCGAATCGGTGACACTGTCGCTGAGCGAACATGTGCACTCGCTGCATGCGTTGGTTGCGCAGATGAACATCGGCTCGGCAAAGAACGAATCCAAGATGCTGGTGCGCAACATGCTGGACGAGATCTCCAATCAGACTGCCAGCGCCGCTACAGCCGAGGTCCCAGATCATCACCAGTGCCGGTTTGCCCGATGGTATGAGGGGATAGGACGGGATTCCTTTGCGCAATTGCCCGAATTTCGTGAAGTCGATGGGCCGTTGGCTTCATTGTATGTATCTGCTCACGGTCTTCGCGCTGCCTTGCAAGTTGCGGACCGCGAGGAAGCTATTCGTCAGGGTGCGGAGCTGTCGAGGATCGAGCAAGAGCTCGAAAGCAAACTGGACGCATTGGACGCGGCCATCAGCCAAAAGCAGAATTAGGAGCATCGCCATGAACGATGTCATTCAGGAAATTGATGAGCGATCCAAATTAGCCGGCACGAACAAATTCGAACTGCTGATCTTCCGGCTGGGAGAAGACCGGGCCTCGCACTCGCGCGAGATTTTCGGCATCAACGTCTTCAAGGTTCGCGAAGCGCTGATCATGCCGCCGCTCACCCCGATGCCCGGTTCTCCCAAGCATGTCCTCGGCGTCGCCAACATCCGCGGGCAGATCATTCCCGTGATCGACCTGCCATCGGTCGTCGGATGCTCGGCGGCGGCGTGCAATATCCTCCTCGTCACCGAATACGAACGGTCGGTCCAGGGATTTGCCGTGGAAGAAGTGGAAGAGATTGTACGCCTGGAATGGGGACGTGTGGTTTCCGCGGAGAAGTCGTCAGCGGGAACTCTCATCACCAGTTTGGCCAGGCTTGACGATCAGGATGAAAACGCGCGCCTCGCGCTGATTTTGGATGTGGAATCAATACTCCGAGAGGCCTTGCCTTCGCGATTTAAGAGCGGTGAAGAGATCACCCGCATCCCTGCAGTTCATCTGCCCCAGGGTTCTGTTGTGGTGTATGCAGACGACTCCAGCGTGGCCCGTCGCCAAATTGAGACCGTTTTTACCAAGCTCGGCCTTCCCTTTGTGAGCTGCAAGACAGGCAAAGAGGCGTGGGAGCGCCTGAAAGCACTTTCGCAGGAAGCGCGGGCCGCTGGGATTCCATTGAACCAGAAGGTAGCCATGGTCCTTACCGACCTGGAGATGCCCGAAATGGACGGATTCACTTTGACGCGGCAGATGAAAGAAGATGATGCGCTGAAAACTGTGCCGGTTGTAATACATTCTTCTCTGTCGGGTTCGGCTAACGAGTCACACGCGAAAAAGGTAGGCGCGGATGGCTACGTGGCGAAGTTCGTTCCAGACGAGCTGATCAACGAAATAGTGAAGGCCCTAACCGTATCCGTGAAATAGCGAATAGCTGCCGTACTGCTTCTAACAACTTGCAGGCCGCTGGAAACTGACTGGCAGCGCCCAAGAACGCATAAGATGCAATTGAATTGAGACAGGCCGATTACACCGCGCGAAGTGAAGAGACACGGGGTCTACTACCATTACAGTTCCCCTTTCCGACAGGTGAAGTAAAGTTTTCCACAAGACGCTGAAACGATAGCGAGTGAGTGCGCACTATAGGTTGTGCGGCAACTCAGTGCGCCGGTTTAGCGCGGCGCGGAGGCACATGCAATCCATCGAGAACAAGGGTTGGCTGCGGGGGTGAACCCGTGGCTGCGCCCGTATGGAGCGCAAGCCGCAATCATGTTTAGAGGCAGCTTGATGGCATTCCCCAACGGCAAGCGCGCGGTTTCTACTATTCCTGCGACAGGAATGCGTCTCGTGCCGGAGAGAGATTTCTACTGCGAGCAGAATTCTCAGGAGTTGGCTCCGGAATTTGATGCTACGCGCGAAATAGATATGGACATTCCAGGCCGAATCCCTCCCGCGCGTATTCCAGCAGGAGACGAATTAAAGTTCAACGACAAGATCAAAAAGACAATACCTGCGTCGCGGCTGATTAATCCAGAGCAGACGCCTCTGGCGTCCAAGCCGAAGATGTTGTGTGCATCTGAGCTTCATCAACTGTACGCCGGCACATCAGTTCCGTCGCATCGCTATCTGGCCAGTTTGCTGGGCACGGCCGCCAACTCACCGGCAATTGCTCTGGACCCCGCGAAATGGCTTGACGGTATTTCGGGAGTCAAGCTATCGGAAGTTGTCGAGGCGTGGCTACACACTAACGGCAACACCGAATTCGAGCAGTTGAACAGCATC
>Ga0181535_10005867_pt1 | contig 12949 bp, 10 predicted proteins | sample PEATcosm2014_Bin_44_FD_119774 | JGI IMG/M metagenome (GOLD analysis project Ga0181535, IMG submission 119774) | Peatland microbial communities from MTU Mesocosm Facility, Houghton, MI, USA - PEATcosm2014_Bin17_30_metaG | ecosystem: Environmental > Terrestrial > Soil > Wetlands > Peat | place...
ATTCACCGCTCCAACCTCGTAGGCATGGGCATTTTGCCGTTGCAATTTGAAGAGGGGCAGAACGTCGAATCGCTCGGATTGACCGGAGAAGAGATCTACGACTTCCCGGGACTGACGAAACTTCTTAAGGACAAATTTGCGGGCGGTCGCACGTTGGAAGTGATCGCAACCGGGGCGGACGGAAAGAAGAAGACATTCAACTCCAAGATCCGCATCGATACGCCGCAGGAGATCGAATACTTCGAGCACGGCGGCATCCTGCTCTACGTTCTGCGCCAACTGGCGACGAAATAGTTCGTATCCGCCGAAGTATTTCGATCCTCGCCGCTACGGATTCGAAATCTTCGGCGGATTCGGCGAAGGATACCTCTGCAGCCCTGGCGGCTTGATGCGCGGCGAGCGCTTCGTCTTTGGTTGAGCCTCAGCGGACTCGGGATCGGGCAACGTCTCCTGATGATGCGGTGCAAAGAAGCGCACACCCTCCTGGTTATGTTCCCCAAGAACATGCAGCCGCAGGAAATTCGTCGACCCGGACTTCGTTCGCGTGCCAGCCACGATCGCTATCACTTCGCGATTCTTGACGTAGCCATGTTGCTCGAGCAGGCTCTCGGCTACATCGACCAGCGCCTCGGTCGAATTGACCTTGGGACATCGCACGGGCGTTGTGCCCCACAAGAGATTGAGGCGGTTAATTGTGACTTCAACCGGGCTGAGCGCGAAGATCGGCGACGTCGGATGATACTTCGACAACTGCCGCGCTGTCGCCCCTGACTCGGTGAACAGCGCAATGCCGCGCAGGTCAAGGTCATCGGCTGCATGGGCGGTGGCCTCGCAAATCGTCTCGGCGATCGAGAGATGGCTTTGCCGCACGCGCGTACCAGTATAGGTCTCTTTCTCTTCCTTGATATGCCGTTCCGCCTCGCTCACGATGCGGGCCATCATCGACACGGCGTCCACGGGATACTTGCCGACCGCCGACTCGCCTGAAAGCATCACAGCATCCGTGCCATCGTAGACAGCATTCGCCACGTCGGAAACCTCGGCGCGCGTGGGTCTGGGGTTCTCAATCATTGATTCCAACATCTGAGTAGCTGTGATCACCGGCTTGAAGTACTCGGAGGCCCGACGAATGATGTGCTTTTGAATCGCGGGCACTTGCTCGGGAGGCACCTCGACGCCCAGATCGCCGCGTGCCACCATAATGCCGTCCGCCACCTGCAGAATGCTGTCGAGATGTTCGATAGCCTGAGGTTTTTCGAGCTTGGCAATCACCCATGTTTCGCAGCCGTAGGCGGAGACTCGATTCCGCACAAGCCGCACATCTTCTGCCGTGCGCACAAAAGATACAGCGATGGCATCCACGCCATTCTTCAGAGCAAACTCGAGATCCTGCGAATCCTTGTCTGTGAGGGAGGGAACACGCACGGCGATGCCTGGCAGGTTGATTCCCTTGTTTTCACCCAATTGCCCACCGTTGATGACCTCGCATACGACATCCGTGCCAATCACCTCGTGCACGCGCAATTCAATCAGGCCGTCGGAGAGGAGAATGCGTGAGCCCTGCTCGACGTTTTCCGCCAGAGTCTTGAACGTGGTTCCAACCAGTGAGGCGGTTCCAGGAACGTCACGCGGTGTGATGGTTAGACGGCCGCCCGCCTTCAGCAGGACAGACTGATGATCCTTCAGCTTTGAGGTGCGGATCTTAGGTCCCTGCAGATCGCCGAGGATGCATAGTGGCTTGCGCTCTTCGCGGCTCACTTTGCGAATCATCTGAATCAGGACTAACTTCTCTTCGTGCGATCCATGAGAGAAGTTCAGGCGAACTACATCGACTCCAGCGCGGACGAGCTCGCGAAAGACCGGTTCGGTGTTTGAAGCGGGCCCCAGCGTCGCAACAATCTTTGCGCGTCGTTGAATGGGGGATTCACTCAGACTCGTTTCAGCGTGCGGCATGAAAATAACTCCAGAATGGGTTGCGCGGAAGGTGGGGGTTGAATTGGGGACAGATCGCTTCATTGTACACGGAGGAGCAGGAGGAAACTCTCCTTTGCCCGCCATGAATTGTTGAGGAATGAAGGGCCGACGCGAAGGATTAACGGCGCGAAGCGAATCTTTCGAGAAAATCGAAACTGGCCTCATCTTCGACACGCGCTCGAAAGCGGACGCCGTTCAATTCCGCTCCAAGGAGTGCGCTGAACGAAGTGAGGTAGAGCCACACCAGAGTGGCGATGCCGGCGCCAAATGGGCCATAAAACCTGGAGTAGTTCGCGAAGGTCGTCACATACCAGCCGAAAGCCAGCGTCGCCGGAAACCACACCACCGTCGCAGCAATCGCGCCTGGCATCACCCGCGACCAATGTTCCTTGCGCTTCGTTCCGAAGTGATAGAGTGCGACAAGCACTGTAACACTCGTCACCACGGCGATTGCCCATCGCACCATTCGCCAGAAAAGGAGCACTGCGTGGCGCAATTCGTGCGCTGCATTGTTCACCATCCAGTGCTCAATCTGATGGCCGAAGACCAGGAGCAGCGTGGCAAGGGCCAACGGAACATGCACCATCGGGACCAGCAAGAATGCGCGCAGCCGCCGTTCCCAGAATCCCCACTCGGTGCGCGGGAGCCGATAGGCACGCCGGAATCCTTCCATCAACGACAACATCATGCCGAGACCGGCAAAAACGCTGAGGATCGCAGCCGAAAAGACGAGCTGTGCCGGTTGAAATCGCCGCGTCTGCATGGATGAGAGCAGCAGCACGTATGTGTCGGCGGGAACGAAGTTCATAAATGACATGCGAAATTGGCCCATCATTGTCGAGCCCTCTGGCACAAACGCGAGCAGAGTGGTAACGACAACCATGGTCGGAAACAGCATCAGCATGCCGGAATACGCCGCAGCCTTGGCCGTGTTGAGCATGTCGTGCTCAAACGCCAGCCAAAGTGCTTTTCGGAACATGTCAATCCAACGAGCCATGCGCATTACAAGTCAGAGTAGTTCATTTGCGGTGATTCCGGCGATACCTTCCCGCTGTTTCTCTCTCAGGGATCGAGATGGTGCAACGTCAGATGAAAGCTGAATGAATTCGACGTGGATTCTTGAATCCGCCACGGCCTTGAGAGTTGTTGCAAAAGCTCGAGCTGCATGTTCCAACCAGAGGCGTGGACCTGACGCACTAAACATAGGCGGTTTATGATAGCCGGGTTATGAGAATCGCTCTCGGCTGCAAAGCCCTTCCCCTGATTTGCCCATTGTTTCTGGCCAGCCTTCAACCTTTCCTCTTGACCGCCCAGTCGCATTCGGTGCCCAACGCTCAACTCGCTTCGAAAGACGTGAACGTGCGCGCTGACGCCTTGCTGAAGAAGATGACGCTCGAAGAGAAGATCGGGCAGCTCGTGCAGTATTCGGCCGGATTTGCGACCGGGCCCGCTGCGTCCAATCTGACCTATGACGATCTGGTCGCCAAAGGCCTGGTAGGTTCGATGCTCAACGTCGTGGGCGCAGAGAAGACAAATCACTACCAGCACATCGCGATGGAAAAATCGCGCCTGCACATCCCCATTATCTTCGGGCTCGACGTGATTCACGGCCATCACACTACGTTTCCCATTCCACTGGCCGTCGCCGCTAGCTGGGATCCCGAGGCAGCGGAGACGGTGGCGCGAACCGGTGCAGTGGAAGCGCGCGCAGACGGTATCGACTGGGTTTTCTCGCCTATGGTCGACATTGCGCGCGATCCACGGTGGGGCCGCATCGTCGAATCGAACGGTGAGGATCCTTACCTCAGCTCCGCGATGGCGCGCGCCTGGGTCAAGGGCTATCAGCAAGGCGATCTGGCGAAGCTCGATTCGGTTGCTGCATGTGTGAAGCATTTCGCCGCCTACGGCGCAGCCATTGCGGGACGCGACTACAACGCCACCGACATGAGCGAACAGACACTGCGGCAAGTTTATCTGCCGCCATATCACGCTGCGGTCGAGGCTGGCGTGGCTACGGTGATGAGCTCCTTCAACTCCATCAACGGCATTCCTGCAACGGCTGACCCTCTCACGCTGACGCAGATTCTGCGCAAGGAATGGGGCTTCGATGGATTCGTGGTTTCCGATTGGGGAGCGGTGGGAGAGCTGATGAACCACTCCATCGGCGATGGGCCTACCGTGGCGCGCAAGGCGCTCGAGGCCGGGCTCGACATGGATATGGAAGGCAATCTCTTCGGGACTACACTCGCTTCGCAGGTGCGCTCGGGCAAGATTCCTGAGAGCGTTGTCGATGAAGCTGTGCGCCGCATCCTGCGTGTCAAGTTTGCGGTGGGACTCTTCGATCATCCGTACACCGCGGACAGTCCGGCATACGAAGCGACGCCGGAGCGTCGCGCTGTGGCGCGCAAGGTGGCCGACGAGACTATGGTCTTGCTCAAGAATGAACCGATCGAAGGTGTTGGCACGCTGCTGCCACTCACTTCCAAGGCCAAGAAGGTTGCGTTGATTGGGCCGTTGGCTGACGACGCGCGGGATCTGCTGGGCGCTTGGTCCGCCGGCGATCCGAAAAATGTGATCACGCTCAAGCAGGAGTTGAGTCAGCGGCTCGGCGATCGGCTTACGTATGCAGAAGGCTGCGGACTGCTTGCCGGCGACGATGCGAAGATCCTTCAGACTGTGACGTTTGGTGGGTCGGTTGCAGGGCAACAAAGCCAGCCCACTCCTGACGACGAGAAGAGCATTGCCGAGGCTGTGGAGGCGGCCAAGCAGGCTGATGTTGCGATTCTGGCGCTTGGAGAACCGGCGAATTGGATGGAAGGTGAGGCTGCGAGCCGCGTCCATCTTGGGTTCACAGGCAACCAGGAGAAGCTGCTGGAAGCTATAGTCGCCACTGGAAAGCCGGTGATTCTCGTCGTGCTTGCGGGTCGGCCACTGGAGTTGAAGTGGGCTGCCGAACATGTGCCGGCGATTCTCGAGGCCTGGAGTCCCGGGATTGAAGCTGGTCCCGCGGTTGCCGATGTGCTGTTTGGCGATGTGAATCCGTCGGGGAAACTGCCCTCCAGCTTTCCTCGCGCGGTTGGACAAGAGCCGCTCTACTATGCGCAGCTGCCGACGGGGCGTCCCGCGCATGTCGACTTGACCCACATACCTACTAATTCCCTGGAGAAATTTGTCTCGCGGTATGTGGATGAACAGAACTCAGCGCTGTTCCCATTTGGCTGGGGATTGAGCTACACACGCTTCAGCTATTCCAAGCCCACGTTGAGCCGCGCGGAAGTTCCGTTGCAGGATGTTTTGGCCAATCGCGCGCCGGTCACTACGGTTGCGCTGGATGTGACGAATACAGGCAGCGTTGCTGGGACTGAGGTGGTGCAGCTCTACATTCGCAATACGGAGGCGAGCGTGGAGCAGCCAGTGCGCGAGCTAAAAGGCTTTACTCGGGTGCAGTTGGCGCCGGGCGAGACGAAGCACGTGACGTTTCCGCTGGGATTCGACGAGCTGAATTTCTACAACGTCGAGGTGAAGCGGGTTGTGGAAGCGACGACGTATGACGTTTGGGTCGGTGGAAGTTCGCTGGCTGACGCGGAGACTGAGTTGAAGATTGTTGAGTGAGGTTCAGTAGAGTGGCCACGAGGATTCTTGCTTTCCCATGTCTCAAACGCGAGACATGGGGCACCCAAGTTCATCGACTCGATTCCTGTCGCGGTCACGTTACTTCAAATTGTTCCACGTGGAACAATTTGGACTGGCCCCTTCGCTGGCTCAGGGCAGGCTGTCCAGGCAATCGCTTCGCGCGGCAACGCCGCTTGGATTGTTCCACGCCGCGAAATTGTTCCACGTGGAACAATTGTGAAAACTGACACAGATGTTTGGCGCGATTTGCGAAGAATATCCGTCGCGCGATGTACAGTTTTTAGTCCTTTAGGCGTTGTCGAAGTAGTACACCGCCATAGGGGGTGGGGGATAGAGGGGGGTACGGGGGTAGGGGGGTACCATCTTCGGGCCACCCCTCGGAACGAAGACCAATCCTCATCCCGAGTTTCTGTGATGCCCCCTTGGACACTTTGCCAGCCGCTTGGCGCGGAGTGGGTCAGAATCTCTCTCCAACGCTATTGTGTTGCAAACGGGCCGAATTCTCTGCAAAGCGAATTGGCGGATCGATAGACACCAGCCCACATTTGAGGAACTATCCACGTTCGGTGAGTGCCTAGGCGATTTGGCGCCGACCCATTCTCTACGGTCAGCCGCGAAGAAGGGGAGCTCCGAAGGGAGCACCCGTTAATCCTCCATCAACCATCAGCTCAACCGCGTTGATGTACGACGAATCGTCGGAGGCAAGGAAAAGCACAGCCTTCGCGAGGTCTTCCGGTTCGCCCCATCGACCCAGAGCAATCGCAGAGGAGAAGAAGTCTGCGAGTTTGGCGGACTGTTCCTCAGAGGCATTGGCACGAGACCCGCGCTTCCAGATGGGAGTTTTGGTCGCTCCGGGCGCGACGACATTGACGCGAATGTTGCGCGGCGCCAAGTCGGCAGCGATCGCACGCGCCATGGAGACCACCCCGCCCTTCGTGGCCGCATAGGCGGCCAGGCCGGCCTGGCCCAGATAGTTGTGCACCGATCCGTTGAAGATGATGCTGGCGTTGTCGTTCAGCAGAGGAGCGGCGGAGTTGACGGTGAAGAAAGCGCCGTTGAGGTTGATGCGGACGATATTCTCAAAGACTGCTTCGTCGGTCGCGCCCGTAGGAGTCCTTCCGGAGACTCCCGCGTTAGCAAAGACGATGTCCAGCTTGCCGAAATCCTTGGCAAGATCCGCGAAGAGCCGTTTGCGGTCGTCCGCCACGGTAACGTCGGCGCGATAGCCGTGCGCTTTCGATCCCAGCTCGGCGACCGCTTCATCCAGTGTCTGTTGATCGCGACCCGTAATTGCGACTTCCGCGCCTTCAGAGATGAAAAGGCGAGCTGTGGCCAGGCCGATGCCGCTGTTTCCGCCGGTGATGAGAGCCTTCTTGCCTGTGAGTTTCATGATTCCTCCTTGATGACTGGGCATCAGCGATGACGACCGTCCTACATGTGATAGGGGGTGTGCCCGATTTTGCTTAGAAGCTGTTTCATAACTGCCTCAGACTTTTCAAAACCCACCCCTCAGGGGCTAAAGCCCGCGGTTTTCCCGTGTCCTTTGCGGCACGGCTAAAGCCGTGCCCTTTCAAAACGGAGTTATGAAACAGCTTCTAGTCAAAACTGGACAGCTCGGAAGATCGAAGCCCTCCTGTTGCAGGAAGATTTGGGGCATTGATCGCGTCTTTCAGATCAGGCTGCCGACTTTGCCGCATGAGCCCGCAGCGATCTGAAGCCTGCGCGAAGCTCTTCTGAAAACAGTTGCGGCGTCTCAGCTGCACGCAAGTCGGGCGGTTTCGGATAGAGGCCCTTGCTGATAAACGTCTGGCCTCCTCCGTCATTCGAATGGCACGTGGCGCAATGATCGGCGAAATGTTGCATGCCTGCCCGAATGTTCTCTGTTGAAGGCGGGATGGAATTGCGAAGTTGGCGATACCCGGATGGCACGGCCATTTTGCGTGCCGTCGTGGCCGCGAACTCCTCAATCGCCGATGGTGTATCAAGTGCGCTGAAGCCTCGTCGCACGAGAACCAGCCCGTATCCTGCCGCTGCAACCGCAAGAGAAACCAGGATCAGTAAAACTGCTTTCCAGGGTTTCCTGTCTACCTCTCCTGTCCCGAGCCGGCACGACATACAAAGACTTGGAATTCTGCTCAACGATCAGCGACTCGCTGCGGCTCAAAAATCCTAATGGGGCGCTGGCGCGCCGCGGCCAATGACGATCATGCCGCCTCTTCAGCTAGCCGGCGACGAGCTGCTGCCCGCCGTCAACGTCGTAGGTCGCGCCGGTGAGAGCGGTGTTGGTCATGATGTGTACGGCGAGCGCGGCAACGTCGGCCGCTGTGACGACGCGCCGGATGGGAAGCGTGGCACGAAGCTGATTGCGTCGGTTGTCGAGCTCATCGCCGAGGAGCGATGCCGACAACGGTGTATCGACGAAGCCGGCGGCGATGAGGTTGACTCGGACGGGCGCGAGTTCGAGCGCGAGGCTGGCGGTGAGGGCGGGGAGCGCAGCGGTGACTGTCGTCACGACCCCCAGTCCGATGCGTGGGCGGCGGCCGCCGGTACCGCCCATGAACACCAGCGTACCTCCCGGTCTTACCTTGGGAGCGGCGTTGCGGGCGACCTGGAGCATCAGCAAGAGGTGCGTGTCGAGGGCGCGGCGCGCCTGCTCGAAGTCCATGTCGAGAAGACGCCCGTAGTGCGGCTCGCCAGCTGTCACCATCACATGGTCGATCGTGTCCGGCAGGTCGCGGAAGAATCGCTCGAGTGAAACAGGATCGGTGGCGTCGAAGGCCGCTATGGTCAGGGCTTCGATCTCGCCGGCGGCGAGCTGGAGGCGCTCGGCATTCCGGCCGGTGAGGATCAGCGTGGCCCCCTCAGCGCGCGCTCGTCGTGCCGTTTCGAGCCCAATGCCGGCGCTGCCGCCGATGACAACAACAGTTTGCCCGAGGAGTTCCGGTTCGCGCCGGACGCGAACGGTGGTTGTTGCGGTGCTCATGCTTCCTCCAGGAAAACGCGATCGAGAGCCTCGACCTCCCGCCGGGAGCGATGCCGGTCCCGGCGTAGTCGCTCATTGCGGCAGCTCTTTACCGGACTGTTCAGCCACCATGTAGGCGGCGTACCAGTCTGGCCAATTCGCGTCGCGCTGCCCGGTGCGCTTCTCGTGCTCGCCGTGGGCTGCCTCCGCACGCCGAAACGCACTCGCCAGATCGTTCGCCGATGCGAAGGTCGTCGCCGTGGCCTCGATGCGGCCGGGCAGCCGCGTCGTGATCTCCTGGAACAGCCAGCCATTGCCGTCCGGATCTTTGAACGAGGCGAACGACCGGTAGCTGCGATGCTCGGGATCGCGACCGCTGACCCGTCGCCGTCCGAACAGGTAGGGCTCATCCGGACCTGAGTACATGCCGCCGGCGTCGTGGAATACCTCGCTAATCTCGATGCCGCGACGGAGCAGCTCTTTGCGGGCTGTCTCGATGTCGTCAACGATCAAGTACAAACCCTGGGCCGAACCGGGAGCCGCCCCGGTGACGTTCCTGCCGAAGATGACCGAGCATCCGGAGCCAGGCGGCGTGAACTGAATCACGCGGAAGTCGTTACCGTTGTCGTAGTCGGCGTCGAGCCTCCACCCGAGCCTCCCGTAGAACTCCTTCGCGCGGTCGACATCCGAGACGGGGATAACGACGATTTCGAACTTCATGTCGACTCTCGCGACGCTCGCCTCGCTGGCGGCGTCGTTAGCTTGAACTTCATACGTCACATTTGCCATTTTCTTTCCTCCTTTGCGTTCAACTGAATCCGCATGGGCGCGAAAACGTCTGCCTTGGAAGCGAATCTGACGAAATCGGGTTTGCCGATCTCGTTGCTTGAGGCATTGCGGTTTGTGAGTGTTTTTAAGCGACGAGGAACAGGGAAGCCAAACGCGTACCAGCATATGCCGTGAAACCCGCAAAAGTCACTTAGACGAAGGTATTGGTCGACACCTTGGTATTGGCGCAACCGTTGAATTTGAGACAGAGGACTGCGGGAGCTTGATATTGACGGCACTTCGAGGCTGTCTTCGTTAACAGGAATGTCCGTCACGCTCCAAGGGTTGCGGTTTAGAGTCGATGAGAGGGAGGTTCCCTATGAGCAGATTTCTGATTGGGCTTGCGACTGGTGTTGTTCTGGTTCTGCTGGTGCTGGTCTGCTACGTGCGCTTCGGATTTGTCGATCCTCGCGCCGATGCGCAAATGGGCGCGCTGGAGATGAAGATTGCCATGCCTGCGCTGGATGCTGCTGTGGATCGGCGTGCGCCGAGCGTGCAGAATCCGTTGCAGGCTACGGACGACAATCTGACGGCGGGGATGAAGATTTACCAGACGAACTGCGCGGGCTGCCATGGGGATGTGGTTCACACGCATACGGCGTTCGGCGACTCGTTTTATCCGCGCGCGCCGCAGTTTGCGGAGGACGCGCCGGACATGCCGGAGAATCAGAACTTCTACATCGTTGCGCATGGCGTGCGGCTGAGCGGCATGCCGGGGTGGAAGACGAGTCTCAAGGAGCAGGAGATGTGGCAGGTGACGACGTTTCTGAGCCACATGGATAAGTTGCCTGCGCCGGTGCAGGCTGCGTGGAAGAGTGCGGCGGGCGGGGTGGAGAGCGGGGTGGGCGGTGGTTCCGCAGATAGCGGGGCGAAGGATGAGAAGAAAGACAAGATGGAGATGCCTGCGCATTGAGGGATGTTGGTGAGCGGGGTGCGCGGGGCGAGGTTTCCGACGACAGGTCTTTGTCGCTGGGGAGATCGGGCGGGTATCATTAGCCTTCATGGGAACTCCGCCACCAATTGAACTTGGCAGCCTGGGGATGGCTGATTCGCTGATCCTGATGGTGATTGCGCTGGTGGTGTTTGGACCGCGGCGGCTGCCGCAGATCGGCAAGCAAATCGGCAAGCTGATGTTCGAGTTCCGCAAGGCCTCGAACGATTTCAAGTTCCAGATGGAAGAGGAGCTGCGGCTGTCGGAGGACGCGGATCGGCGCAAGAAGGAAGAGGAAAAGCGGAAGCAGTTGGCGCAGGAGTCGGTGTCGGCTACGCCGGATGTGGTGAAGGCTTTGGAGTCGCCTTCTTCGGAATCGCCCTATTCGGAGGGAATGTATCCGCCGGTTTCCGAAGTGAAGAGTGATTCCGAGATTAAGAGTGAGGAGACGGCGGGCGCGGAGGATGGGTCTCCGCGGATTCTGCCTCCTTCGACTGGCGACACGGTTGCTGCGACAAAGGTGGCCGTGCTCGACCCGATGGGGCAAGTTGAGCAGGCGGCGCCTGGCGGGGAAGATAAGTCTCCAAGTGGAAATGAAAATGCTCCTGCGACGGAGACGGTAAGGCCCAATGGTTGATCCCGTGGACCCGATTGAGAAGGCGCGGCAGGCTGTGACGCATCGCGCAGAGCTGCCGGGTATGAGCCTGATGGAGCACCTGGACGAGCTGCGCAGGCGGATTGTGCATTCGGCGATTTATCTTGGCGCGGGATTCGCGATCGCGTATTTCTTTCACGAGAGGCTGTACGGCCTTGTGCAGCAGCCGCTGGACCGGCTGCACATCAAGCTGAACTACACGCATCCCATGGATGCGCTGAACCTGTATCTGCAGGTGTCGCTGATCGGCGGTGCGATTCTGGCGTCGCCGTTCATCCTGTATCAAGTGTGGCTTTTTATTGCGCCGGGGCTCTACCAGAAGGAGCGGCGGTTCGTGGTGCCGTTCATGGTGGCCACGGTGGGCTTGTTTCTGACGGGTGCGGCGTTTGGGTATTTTTTTGTGCTGCCAGGGGCGCTGAAGATTCTGATTGTGGACTTCGGCAAGCACTTCAACCCGATCATCACGATCGAGGAGTACACGGGCTTCTTTCTGTCGATCATTCTGGGGCTGGGGATCAGTTTTGAGATGCCGATTCTGATTTTCTTTCTGGCGCTGTTCGGCATTGTGAGCCCGCAGTTTTTGTGGAAGAACATTCGCTATGCGGTTCTGGCGGTGTTTCTGGTGGCGGCGATTATCACGCCCAGTCCCGACCCTTGGACGATGTGCATCTATGCGATTCCGATGTTGTGCCTGTATTTGATCGGTATTGGCGTGGCTTGGTGGGTGCACCCCTCGCGGCGTAAGGGCAAAGAGGATGCTTCGTAGTGTGCTGGGCTTGGTTGAGGTCCGTGGATTCCCACCCATTTCGCAAAGTGCGCGAAATGGATGGGGCACGGGGCTTTTTCTGTTTTTGGTGCTTCGCGGCGGGGATGGCGCTGTTGGTGGCGCTAGGCGCGGATGCGCAACGATTCAACGGCGAGCGGGCGTATGAGTACGCGCGCGACTTTGTGGCCATTGGGCCGCGCTGGCCGACTAGCGCAGGGCACGTGAAGGCTGAGGTGCTTCTTCGCGCGCACTTTCAGCATGATCCGCTGGAAGAAGATGCGTTCACCGCCGATACGCCGATCGGGCCGGTGAACATGCGCAATTTTATTGTGCGGTTCGCGGGCAAGAAAGATGGCGTGATTGTGCTCGGGACGCACTATGAGACCAACTACTACCTCAAGAACATCAACTTTGTTGGAGCGAATGACGGCGGAGCGACGACGGGGTTGTTGATGGGGATTGCGGATCAGCTTCGCGCGCAGACGGCGGGGGGGAAGAAGCTGGACGGGTACTCGGTGTGGCTGGTGTTTTTCGACGGAGAGGAAGCAATTCGGAGCTGGTCGGATTCAGATTCGACGTATGGAAGCCGGCATTTGGCGGCTAAGTGGGGACGGGATGGCACGCTGGGGCGCATCAAGGCGTTCATGCTGGCAGACATGATTGGGGACAAGGATCTCGATATTCAGCGCGAGAGCCGGTCGACGGATTGGCTGGTGGAGCTGGTGCGGCAGGCGGCGAAGAAGTTTGGCTACGAGCGGTATTTCTTTCAGCAGGAAGAGCCGGTGGATGACGACCACATGCCGTTTGTGAAGCGCGGCGTGCCGTCGATCGATATTATCGATCTCGATTACGGACCGAATAATAGCTACCACCATACGGCGCAGGACACGATGGATAAGGTGAGCGCGCGGAGTTTGGCGATTGATGGGGATGTGTTTTTGGAGACGATCCGGATCATCGATCAGAGGTGACGACCAGTTCAGAGTTCGTAGTTCAAAGTTATGCTCGCAGAATGCGGAACTCTTTCCTTCACACTTCTACGTCCCATTGCATCAAAACTGAATAATGCATCAACCAGCTATCTTGCATCAATCGTTAATATGGTGCATACTGCTTTTATGAGAACCACTGTCGCACTCGATGAAGATGTCTACCAACTGGCAACGCTCTACGCCAAAGGGCGCGGCGTTACGCTTGGCA
>Ga0181535_10005868_pt1 | contig 12948 bp, 8 predicted proteins | sample PEATcosm2014_Bin_44_FD_119774 | JGI IMG/M metagenome (GOLD analysis project Ga0181535, IMG submission 119774) | Peatland microbial communities from MTU Mesocosm Facility, Houghton, MI, USA - PEATcosm2014_Bin17_30_metaG | ecosystem: Environmental > Terrestrial > Soil > Wetlands > Peat | place...
GTGGACAGCGCGAATTAATTCTCGGCGATCGCCAAACCGGCAAGACTGCCATCGCCATCGACACCATCCTCAACCAGCGCGGACAGAATGTGGTGTGCGTCTACTGTGCGATTGGACAGCGCGCAGCCGCTGTAGCAAAAGTTGTGGCTAATCTCGACAAGCAGGGGGCGATGGACTACAGCGTCGTTGTTGTTGTTGAAGACAACAATGCGCCTGGTCTCGTCTACATCACGCCTTATGCTGCAACCAGTATTGCAGAATACTTCATGGAAAAGGGACGCGATGTGCTGATTGTCTACGACGATCTCACCCATCATGCCCGCGCCTATCGCGAACTCTCACTTCTGCTCCGCCGTCCTCCGGGACGTGAAGCCTTCCCCGGCGACATCTTCTACATTCATTCGCGAATGCTGGAACGCTCGACCCACCTCAGCAAGGAACGGGGCGGTGGATCTCTCACGGCGCTGCCCATCATCGAAACCGAAGCGCAGGACATATCCGCTTACATCCCGACGAACCTGATCTCCATCACAGACGGGCAGGTCTACCTTTCGCCCACCTTGTTTCAACTTGGAATCCTTCCGGCGGTCGACGTTGGCAAGTCGGTTTCGCGCGTCGGCGGCGCAGCGCAGAGGGCCGCATATCGCGCAGTCGCGGGCAGCCTCAAGCTTGCGTACTCACAGTTCGAAGAATTGGAAGCCTTCGCGAAATTCGGAACCCGCCTCGACGACTCGACGCAAAGGACAATTGACCACGGACAGCGCATTCGCGCCTGCCTCAAGCAATCCGAGTCTCACCCCGTTTCCATGATCGAACAGATCATTGTGCTTTTGGCCTTGACCGCGGGACTCCTCGATCCCCTGCCACTCGACAAAATGAATGATGCCGAGCGGGCGCTTCAGAAGGCCGCGACAAAGATTCCATCGGATGTGGCGGAGCGGCTCACCTCGGCTGATAAGTTCAGCGATGACGATCGGAAGGCGATTCTCGACATCGCTAAACGGGCTTTGGCTCCACTGCAGACAGCTCCGGCGGCCAAACCCGCCACAAAGGCTGGGCCATGAGTGGAACCATCGAAAGTTTGACACGGAAGATCTCCGGGGCAGCCGATCTGGAGGCTGTCGTTCGCTCCATGAAGGCCCTTGCCGCATCGAGCATCGGACAGTATCAAAAAGCAGTCCACTCGCTCGATGATTATGCAACCACTGTGGAACTCGCCTTGACGGCGTGCTTTCGTCAGGCAGGACCTGGATACGACACGGCACGAGCAGGCTCACAGAAGAAGCACGGCATCGGAGCGATTGTCTTCGGCTCGGACCAGGGTCTCGTTGGAAGATTCAATGAGGCGGTCGTGGAATTTGCGGTTGGCACACTCAAAGCTCTTCCCGGCCCAATCACGAAGGTATGGCCGCTCGGAGAGCGCATCCATGCCCTGCTGGCCGATACCGGAATGCCAACGGCCGGGATCTTGCCCGTGCCAGCCTCGGTCAATGCCATTCCTGGTCTCGTCGGACGGATTCTGATCGATGTCGAGGCAACGCGGGAGCGCGGAGATGTGGCGGAGGTGTATCTATTCCACAACCACCCCAAATCGGGATCGGTCTACGAACCAATCGGCGAGCGCCTGCTGCCTTTGGATCTCGTCTGGCAGAAACAGCTGGCATCCGCTCCGTGGCCAACCAAACTGCCGCCGGAAGTCATCCAGGGGACCACGTCGCCGTTGCGCGCGTTCATACGCGAGTACCTGTTTATCCTGCTGTTTCAATCGTGCGCCGAGTCGCTTGCGAGCGAAAATGCCAGCCGCCTTGCCGCGATGCAGCGGGCAGAGAAGAACATTGACGGGATCCTGGAAGACTTGAATCTAAAGCTGCATCGCATACGCCAGGAGTCGATTGACGAGGAACTCTTTGATGTTATTTCGGGTTACGAGGCACTGACCGCTGTTCGCAGGTCACGCTAATGCAGGGCAATTGTGGTTCGCGACACTTCCACTCGTGCTTTCCCGCTGACACCGCATGAGCTCTCTTGAACAGTTTCATCGTGACTCTTCCTTCAGATGTTTTGAGCAGAACTGCTCAGATTCCTGTTCGCTCCGAGTCGATACTGATTCGGAGCCCCGCCGGCAGGCCCTGGGGCGAATTGTCTGCAGCGAACCAGATTTGCAGGGTAAGCAAACACCATGACGATCGATACGAAGTCCTACCACGTGCCGCCAGGCAAAAAGCTCGACCTGAGCAAGAGGCCGACGGCCGGTCCGACTCTGGTCAAGTCGAAGAAGCACTATCAAAAGCTGCTTCAAGAGCATGTGAAGGATCTCAGCGCGTTGCAGCAACTTCACTACGCATCCAACCGCCATGCGCTTCTACTCATCTTCCAGGGCATGGACGCCGCCGGCAAAGATGGCGCCATAAGGCACGTCATGTCCGGGATCAATCCCCAGGGATGCGAAGTCTTCAGCTTCAAGCAACCCAATGCTGAAGAACTGGAACATGATTTCCTCTGGCGCACAGCGCGCCGTCTTCCCGAGCGCGGCCGCATCGGCATCTTCAATCGTTCTTACTACGAAGAGGTGCTTGTCGTCCGCGTCCATCCGGAAGAACTTCGCAACGAAGGGCTCTCAAAACAGATACAGGATGATAAGTCGAAATGGGACGATCGGTATCGCTCCATTGTGGACTTCGAGAAGCACCTCGACCGAAACAACACGCGCGTCGTCAAAGTGTTCCTGCACATCTCTAAGGACGAGCAGCGGAAACGGTTTCTAGCGCGCATCGACGATCCCGAGAAGAACTGGAAGTTGAGTCTGGCAGATATTCATGAAAGAAAGTTCTGGAAGGACTACGTGAAGGCTTACGAAGAGTGCCTCAGCGCGACCACCACGCATCATGCTCCCTGGCATGTGGTTCCTGCGGATGATAAGGACGACGCCCGCCTGATCGTCTCACAGATCGTTCTTGATGCGCTGAGAGACCTGAAACCGTCCTATCCCGCAACAACCCATAAGCATCAGGCCGAATTGAAATCAATTCGCAAGATGCTTGCTAAGTGACGCCGTGTCTGATCACAGTCGAAGCGAAACAATCTGAAGCCTGATAGCCGCTGCCAGGATGTGAGCGGTTGCGGAGAACGAGAGAGGATATGCTACGATGGCCACCACCGAACTTCCCATAAAAGTTGAGAAGGACGACACCCCTCGACCCTTCAGCAAGAACTTCGATCAGTTTGGCAATTCGTCCGGCTTCATCTTCGACGTGAGCCTGTCGACCGCGGTCGCCGCCAACGGCGAGACTGAAGAGAGAGCGCCGAAACCCAAGGGACCGCTCTCGCCTGAAATGCTGGACAAGATGAATCGCTACTGGCGCGCTGCGAACTATCTTTGCATCGGCCAGATCTACCTCTTTGACAATCCCCTCCTTCGCTCGCCCCTCAAGGCAGAACAGATCAAGCCCAGATTGCTCGGGCACTGGGGAACCTCCCCTGGCCAGAACTTCATCTACATTCATTTGAACCGACTGATCAAAGAGCACGATGCGGACATCATCTACATCTCGGGTCCGGGGCACGGAGGTCCTTCTCTGAATGCCTGCTCTTATCTGGAGGGTACCTACACCGAGGTTCACCCCGAAATCACACACGATGAAGACGGCCTGCGGCTTATGTTCCGCAAGTTCTCCACACCGGGCGGCGTTCCCAGCCACTGTGGGCCGCACGTGCCGAATTCCATGCACGAGGGCGGAGAGCTTGGCTACTCTCTGGTACACGCATTCGGCGCGGCCTTCGACAATCCAGACTTGATTGTCGCTTGCGTAGTCGGAGATGGCGAGTCCGAGACCTGTCCATTGGAAGGGAGCTGGAAGTCGGTCAACTTCGTCAATCCAGTGCGAGACGGAGCGGTTCTACCCATCCTTCATCTCAATGGATACAAAATCTCCGGGCCAACCGCCCAGGGACGCACCAGCGACGCAGACTTGAAGGCCCTCTATGTGGGTCGCGGGTACAAACCCTACTTTGTGGAGGGCGATGACCCGGAGGTCGTGCATCAACTGCTCGCTCAAACGCTTGAGGATTGTTACGCCGAGATTCGTGGAATCCAGCAGGAGGCTCGCAAGAACGGCTTCAAAATGCAGCCCGTCTGGCCCATGATCATCTTCCGTACGCCCAAAGGATGGACCTGCCCGAAGGAAGTCGATGGAATCCCGATCGAAGGCACATTCCGCGCGCATCAGGTCCCGCTGGCAACAGTCCGCGAAAATCCAGAGCATCTCAAGATCCTTGAAGCCTGGATGAGAAGTTACAAGGTCGAAGAATTGTTCGACGAAAACGGAAAGTTCTTCGACGAGCTCGCTGCACTTTCGCCAGTTGGCAACCGGCGCATGGGAGGAAACCCACACGTAAATGGTGGACGCGAGTTGATCACCCTCGCGCTGCCTGACTTTACGGAGTACGCGCTCGAAATCCCTGGCTCCGGTCAGGTTCTGGCCGAGGCGCCTCGCAAGCTGGGAGACTTCTTCCGCGACATCTTCAGAATGAATCTGACAAACTTCCGCATGTTCTGCCCCGATGAGTCGGACTCCAATCGCTTGAACTCGATTTTCGAGGCTACGAATCGTTGCTCAATGGCTGAGATTGTCTCGATCGACGATAAACTCGGCCCAGATGGCCGCGTCATGGAAGTGCTGAGCGAACACCTCTGCCAGGGATGGCTTGAAGGCTACCTGCTCACCGGCCGTCATGGTATGTGGTCTTCGTACGAAGCCTTCGCGCAGGTGGTCGATTCGATGACCACTCAACATGCGAAATGGCTCGAACAATGCCGCGAGTATCCCTGGCGCAGGCCGCTCGCGTCTCTTAATGTTCTGCTCACGAGTCATGCATGGCGCAATGACCATAACGGTTTCAGTCACCAAGCCACCGGGTACGTGGACAATGCGTTGGCGCGCAGGAGCGAGGTTATCCGCGTGTACTATCCACCGGACTCCAACTGCCTCCTCAGCGTTTTCGACCATTGCCTGCGCAGCCGCAACTACGTAAATGTTGTCACCTGTGGAAAGCAGCCGCAGCTTCAGTGGTTGAACATGGATGAGGCTCTCGAGCATTGCTCGCGCGGTGCATCCACGTGGAAGTTCGCAACTAACGATGGAGGCGGAGAGCCGGATGTAGTGCTGGCCTGCGCCGGCGATGTACCAACGATCGAGATCTGTGCGGCCTCGTGGCTGCTACAGAAATATGTGCCGGGCATCAAGGTGCGCGTTGTCAACGTTGTCGACTTGATGACTCTGATGTTTCCCGACAAGCATCAGCACGGCATGGACGAAATGTCGTTCAACGCGCTCTTTACCGAGACGGCGCCGGTGATCTTCGCCTTCCACAACAATCGCTGGCTCATTCATACCCTTGTTCACGGACGCTCCAATGAAGGCCGCTTCCATGTGCACGGTTACATGGACCGTGGAACGACCACCACACCCTTCGACATGGTGGTTCTGAACGAAATGAGCCGCTTCCACCTTGCACTCGATGCATTGAAGCATATCCCTCGCCTCCGTTTGCAAGCCGAGCATGCCATCAATTTCTTCAACCAGGAATTGCAACGCCACTACGACTATATCCGCGAACACCTGGAGGATATGCCTGAGATCACAAACTGGCAGTGGACGAAGGACTTTAGTGATACCACCGCCCCGGCTCCGCTTGCCAAGGGGCATCCGCAGAAGGCGATGTTCACCGACAGCTAAGCGGCGGCCGATGGAAATCGAGGCGGAGGCCGCTATCGCGCAAAGTTTGCGTTAGCGGCCTTCGCTTTCTGAACTCGGCACGCAGGAGGGAGATTGAACGATCCGAAGGCACCATCCGATTGGTTCAAGGTGGACGGAGTTGATGCGCTGGTTGAGTTGGCCCTCAATCTTCACTGGTCCTGGAACCATGCTGCGGACGGGTTGTGGGAAGCACTCGACAAAGAACTCTGGGCAACCACGCAAAATCCATGGGTCATCCTGCGTACGGTCTCTCGCGAGAAAATCAAGGCTGCATTGGGCACGCCAGAGTTCCGCCAGAAGCTCGATAGTCTGCTTCGGCAGAATCGGGACTCCTATCAGGCCGACGCATGGTTCCAGCATAAGCATCCCAATTCCGCACTTACGACCGTCGCCTACTTCAGTATGGAGTTCATGCTGAGCGAGGCCTTGCCCATCTACTCGGGCGGACTTGGCAACGTAGCTGGCGACCAGTTGAAGGCGGCGAGCGATCTGGGCGTTCCGGTAGTCGTTATCGGCTTGCTCTACGGACAGGGATATTTCCGCCAGGACTTCGATTCGGAAGGCCGGCAGCAGGCACTCTATCCAGTCAACGATCCGGGGCAGCTGCCCATCCGCCCGCTACGACAGCCGAATGGGGAATGGTTACGGTTGCAAATTCAACTTCCCGGCTCAAGGATTTGGCTTCGCTGTTGGGAGGTGTCAGTCGGAAGAGCTAGGTTGTATCTTCTCGACACCAACGACTTTGCCAATACCGCGGCCCACCGCGGGATTACCAGTGAGCTCTACGGCGGGGACGCAGAGATGCGTCTGAAACAGGAAATCGTCCTCGGCATTGGCGGATGGCGCTTGTTGCGAGCCTTGGATCTCACGCCGGAGGTCTGCCACCTCAACGAAGGTCATGCGGCATTTGCTGTGCTCGAACGAGCCCGCTCCTACATGGAGGATCACAAGAAGCCATTCGATCTTGCCATGAGTGTCACGCGGGCCGGAAATGTTTTTACCACGCACACCGCTGTGAGCGCTGGCTTCGACCGCTTCGATCCCGCGCTCATCCGCACGTATCTGAGCCATTATGCAGTGGATGAACTCGCCATCTCAGTGGACGATCTGCTCGCAATGGGAAGACAGAATCCGGAAGACTCTTCAGAGCCCTTCAATATGGCATATCTTGCGGTTCGCGGCAGCGGGCAGATCAATGGAGTGAGCAAGCTCCATGGAAAAGTGAGCAAACAGATCTTCCAGTCCTTGTTTCCCCGCTGGCCAAGGGAAGAAGTCCCGATAGGGTCCGTAACCAACGGAATTCATGTGCCGACTTGGGATTCAGCCGAAGCCGATGCACTATGGACCTCCGCTTGCGGCGTGAAGCGCTGGCGTGGGGATCGTCCGCACCAGGACGACATACGCCAAATCTCCAATCAGCGGTTGTGGCAATTGCGAACAACCGGGCGAAAAGGCCTGATCGAGCGGATGCGGAAGCGGTATCAGTGCCAGCTCGCGGCAGAGGGCACAGACCCATCGAATGCCGCCGGCGTTTTCGATGAAAATGTGCTGACCCTGGGATTTGCGCGGCGCTTTGCCACCTATAAACGCCCCAATCTTCTTTTGCACGATACCGAGAGGCTGGTGCGGCTGCTCTCCAATCCTCAATGCCCGGTTCAGTTAATCCTTGCCGGGAAGGCTCATCCTCAGGATCTTCCGGGACAAGAGTTGATCAGGCAATGGAAGGATTTCATCAAGCGCCCTGAAGTGAAGGGACGGGTGGTCTTCCTCAACGACTACGACATGATGCTGGCCCAGGAAATGGTCCAGGGGATCGATCTTTGGATCAACACGCCCCGGCGTCCCTGGGAGGCTTGTGGAACCAGCGGCATGAAGGTTCTCGTCAATGGCGGCCTCAATCTCTCCGAGTTGGACGGCTGGTGGGCAGAGGCCCATTCCCCAGAAGTTGGTTGGGCAATTGGGGATGGCCAGGAACATGGAGAAGATGTCGCATGGGATGCGAAGGAAGCGCATGATCTGTATGATCTGCTCGAAGGTGAAGTGATTCCCCAGTTTTATCAGCGCGATGAATCCGGCATGCCTTCCAGATGGTTGGGGCGCATCCGTGAGAGCATGGCACAGCTCACGCCGCAGTTTTCTGCAACGCGCGCCATCCGCGAATACACTGAGGGCCATTATTTGCCTGCGGCGTCGCGCTATCGCGATCGTGCAGCGGACATTGGCGCGGTCGGCGCGAGTTTGCTCGAATGGAAGCGGGACCTCGATCGGCATTGGAGCACAGTGCATTTCGTCAAAGTAGGAATCAATACTCACGATGGGCAGCATTTTTTTCACGCCGACGTCGCTCCTGGTACTCTCACTCCGGATCACCTAAGAGTAGAACTCTACGCAGATTCCGCTCGAGGGGCGTCAGTTTGTTTCATATCCATGAATCCATCCGGGCCCAGTCCAGATACGCCCGGCTCATACGCCTATTCAGCCCAGGTCTCCGCCGCGCGCCCCGCCAGCGACTACACCGCGCGAATCGTTCCCTACCATCCCAATGCAGTCGTCCCGCTCGAAGCGGGCCAAATTGTTTGGCAATGCTAGCGCTTTACACCGTTGCTTCCGGCGCGTCTGCGACAGCACCCGCCAGGATCTGTTCCGGCAAATCAAGGCGCGCCACACCAATGCGATTGTCCGCCATCCCGTAATAGACGTCGAAGCGATCTGGAGTTCCAAGATCGTCGCGCCGGTCGATACCGGTCGGAAAGACAACATTGGCGACAATTCCATCGCGCTCCTCGGGAAGCGTCGGCGTCAACACCGGCTGAACTGAGCGATAACGAATCAGTCGCGGATGCCGCTTTGAGAGCACCATCACGCCGGCGGAGTAGCACAGTGGACGACCACCATCTGTACCGGGCAATGCGCTCACGCCGTGGTAAACAATCAACCACCCATGTTTCGTTAGAATCGGCGGTGTTCCTGCTCCGATCTTAAGCCGCTCCCAGGGCGACACGGGAGTCGCCAATCGGTGGTGAGACGTAAACTGGCCCAAACGATCCGGCGCCCGGCTCTTCAATGCCGCCGGGCAGTATGAAATCCAAATGCTCTCCCGATCAAGATCCACTTCACGCGTTCCCGGGTGGCGCGCTGTCTCCTTCGGCCCAGTGCCTGCAAACAGGGGTCGATGGAGCATACCCAGCTCAAGTTTCCCGGTCGAGTCAGGAATCGCGACAGGAAAAAGGCCCGCATCCTTATCGTCCACGTCTCCCAATTCGATGCCGCGCCAATGAGCATACGTTGCGAGTCCCAGCCGCTTCCAGTGGAAGAGATCTTCGGATTCGGCCATTGCTATTCTAGGTCCCAGCGACGAAAATGCTGTGTACGTCATGATGTAGCGCTTCAACGGTTCAACGAACGTGACACGAGGGTCCTCACAACCGCCTCCTCCCGGCCGCATTTCATAATCGGCTTCGGGCGCCAGTGCGATGCCAAGGCGCTCCACACCCATCGGGTCGCCAGCTTCATTGAACCGCACGCGCGCTATGCCGATCCGCGAATAATTTCCCTTTGCGACCAATCGGGGGAAGAGATACAGTTCGCCATCAGGACCTCGAACGGCTCCAGGGTTGAGAACTCCTTCGACTTCATGCGGATTATCTGGCTCCGGCTCCATGATCATCCCCAGGCGTTGCAGCTTCAAACCGATCATCGAATCTCCTCAACCGCTTGCTCCACCAGACATGCTCACTTGTCGCCCAGGCAAGCAAGAATGGTGTTGATGACCAGGTTGGTATCGTCAGGCCCTTTGACCGGGATCGACACGACACCGGCCTCTTCCGCCGGATAGTCGTTGCCGCCTGGAAACAATGCATCGCCGATGTAAATCATTTCTTTGTTTGAAATGTGAAGAGTGTCCCGCAGCTTCCCTATCCCGTAGGCTTTGTCAATTCCAGGCTTCGTCACATCGATAGAGGTCGCACCGCCCATGCGGACGGAAAACTCCGGGATGAGAGTCTCTAGGATCGCTGTAATCTTCATCCGCTTGGCAAAATCGGGGTCCCACTCTTCCTTTGCAGCGAGAGGCGCCAACTGACCCAGGGCGGAGTATGTGACCTGGCTTCCTCGGTCTTCAATCACTTCTCCCCATACTTTCTTGCTGCGATAGCCTGCCTCTCCAGCCGCCTTATCCAGAGAGTCAATAATCTTCGTCTTTTGCTCCGCCGTAAGATCCTCTGAATAAAGCTCTGCCCACTTTCCGTTGTATTGAAAGAACCTCGTTCCGCAGGTTGGGAGCAGAGACAGATTCGCAAGGATGCTGTCCGAGGGAAGATCGGTAAGAAGCTGCTCTTCAAACTGCTTCCACGCGCCCCCAGAAATGACAGCCACTTTCACGACCCCTAGAAGGTCACGCAGCAGTCCCGCAGTCTGAGGAGCGAGAGACGACTTGCTGGGCGCAAGAGTGCCATCCAAATCGAACACGATCAGCTTTTTCATTCATCTCTCAGTCTGAGATTCTGTTGCCCAGATGGTTTCTTGCACCATCACGGGATCGCGATCTCCAGCAGCGTTACCTCTCCGCTGGGTTGACACGCGCACTGTCCGGCCTCCGCCGGCAAGAGCCAGACATCGCCCTTCCCGACCGTATAGGGAGTGCCATTGTGCATGATCTGGCCTGATCCCTCAATGCCAACCAAAACGCGCGGCTCTGCCGCCGCTCCAACGATGAACGGGTCTTGCCCAAGAACACGCCACAACAAAAAAGCAGGGCAATCGAACAGTTTTTCGCGCTTAGCAGGCTTCGTCGCCTCCACGCGGGGTGTAACCAGGCCGCTGTCGGTGGCTCCGAACTTTATGCAGGCAAAAGCCTGTTCCACCTGGAGCTTCCGTAGTTCCTGGGTTTCCGCGTCGATATGGCCCCAATCATAAAGTCGGAATGTCACATCGCTATTCTGCTGAACCTCGAAAACCACAACATCGTTGCCAAGAGTGTGAACAGTTCCCGCAGGGATGAATACGGCATCGCCGGACTTTGGGGAAATGCTCACAAGGTGTTCCGCAATGGTCCCGTCGTGCAGCGACTCTCTCAGACTGCCGGCAGTTGTGCCCGATTTCAGGCCGGCATAGATTTGGCTCCCTTTCTCAGCTTCGATTACAACCCACGCCTCGGTCTTTGCGGTATCGCCGGCTGGAATCAGCTCCGAGGAATCGTCACTGGGATGCACTTGCACTGAAAGCATCTCGTGCGCATCCAGGAACTTGAGCAACAATGGAAAACGGTGGAAGCGCGAAGATAGTCCCCCCATCATCTGTTCCCGAAACTGCTCCATCACCTGCCCAAGCGCCTGGCCCTTCAGTGGTCCATTTGCAACCAGGCTTTGGTAGTCGGTGCGGTCGCTTAGCACCCAGGCTTCACCGATAGGCCCCTCGCCCGGCAACGGCACAGAGAGCAGGCTGGCCAAGCGGCGCCCGCCCCACAGACGATATTCGTAGATGGGTTCGAACCGCAGCGGATACAACTGAACTTTATCCATGGATTACTGTCCGCCTTTCATCACCGAAGACTTAATTCGCAGAACTCGCAGGCATGGCAGGTTGCCGATGGCCATTGGGAACCCACGCCAGATCGCCGCTCAACACATAGATAGCAAGTGCGGCAGCCATCAAGACTGCGCCTATCCAGAAGCGCCAGTCATGATGCATACGACGCCAGTAAGGCCCTGGGTCTGGTTCGCCAGTGCTGCTGCTGTTTCCTTCGGGATTGTGCCTGTTTCCAGTCATTATTTCTCCATATCCGATGAGCATTCGCCGCTAAGCGCCGACGCGTTTCAGAGGGGCTCCAATCGTACAAGGCTCCTTTGGTCGATCGAAGCTGGTCTGGCGACCAATCCAGCCCCATAGTCACTATCCAAGAGGACACAACCGTGAGTCCGGTCAATTGTGGGCAGAACGCGGGCACGTTGTTTAGAAGCGGGATGATAGCTTCACAGCTCCGACCAGGGGCAGAGACCTCGTTGAAGCATTCCTGCGGTGATGTGCACGATTGCTCAGCGTCTTCTGCCGCAACGTGGAAAACTGCAGATGCGGCAGAGCGGAGGTTACGGGCTCTCTGGACTGCTCAGCGCATCTCCTGAGAAATCCATTGAAATCGCGAAGCAAATCCACACTTTGAAGCTCAGATTGCTTCAATCACTACCCGACGATCATGGGAGACATGCCGAATGGCCGCTTCAAATGCTATTTCTAGTTCGCAATCAAATCGTCTCACCTGTCCTGAAGCCCTACCTAAGATACGTGGAGTCAATTCTGCTTCGTCTCTTCAGCTGGCGCCTCGTTCACAGCGCCCGATCAGGATAGCGGTGGTGGGGAACCACCTTCCGAGGCAGTGCGGGATCGCGACCTTCACGACAGACTTGTGTAATGCGATCGCTGCCGAATACGGAACGGCCCAACTCTCAGTAGTAGCAATCAACGACGGGCATTCTTCTTACACATACCCGAAACGGGTGCGATTCGAGATCAGGGAAGACGATCTTTCTTCCTACAGATCGGCTGCCGACCTCCTGAATTCAAGCAGTGTGGATCTTGTGTGCTTGCAGCATGAATTTGGAATCTTCGGAGGTAAATCCGGAAGTCATATCATAGAGTTGCTTAAGCATCTTAAGATGCCGGTAATCACAACTCTGCATACCGTGCTCCGAGAACCGAATCTTGACCAGCGGGTTGTAATGCACAAGATTGCCGCACGCTCGGAGCGCCTTATCGTTATGAGCCAACACTCCTCTCGCATCCTACAAGAGGTCTTCAAGGTGCCGTCCGAGAAGATCGATCTGATTCCTCATGGCATCCCCGACCTTCCTTTTGAGCAGCCGGACCTCTACAAAACTCGCTTCTCTTGCCAGGGCAAGAGTGTCCTTCTCACGTTTGGGCTGCTTTCGCCAAACAAAGGCTTCGAAAGCGCGATCCAAGCCATGCCGAAGATCCTAGCCAGCCACAGTAATGCTGTTTATATGATTGCAGGTGCCACTCACCCGCACGTTCGAGCCCGTGAAGGGGATCGCTACAGGCTCGAGTTGCAGGCACTGGCGAAGAAACTGGGAGTGGAGCGGCAGGTCCTGTTCGTCAACCGGTTTGTCGCTCCCGAAGAGATGGCTGCGCTGGTCGGCTCGGCCGACATTTACATCACGCCCTATTGCCACGAGGCGCA
>Ga0181535_10005870_pt1 | contig 12944 bp, 10 predicted proteins | sample PEATcosm2014_Bin_44_FD_119774 | JGI IMG/M metagenome (GOLD analysis project Ga0181535, IMG submission 119774) | Peatland microbial communities from MTU Mesocosm Facility, Houghton, MI, USA - PEATcosm2014_Bin17_30_metaG | ecosystem: Environmental > Terrestrial > Soil > Wetlands > Peat | place...
CGATCGCTATCGCTCTATTGTGGACTTCGAGAAGCACCTTGATCGAAACAGCACGCGCGTCGTCAAGGTGTTCCTGCACATCTCAAAGGATGAGCAGCGGAAGCGGTTTCTGGCGCGCATCGACGATCCCGAGAAGAACTGGAAGTTGAGTCTTGCAGACATTCACGAAAGAAAGTTCTGGAAGGACTACGTTAGGGCTTACGAAGAGTGCTTAAGCGCAACCAGCACGCATCACGCTCCCTGGTATGTTGTCCCCGCAGACAATAAGGACGACGCCCGCCTGATCGTCTCTCAGATCGTTCTTGACGCGCTGAGAGGACTGAAACCGTCCTATCCCGCAATAACTCAGAAGCACCGGGCCGAATTGAAATCAATCCGCAAGATGCTGGCCAAGTGAAGCCGCGCCTTATCACGCTCGCAATGAAACAACCTGAAGTCTGAAAGCACTGCCAGGCTGCGAGCAGTTGAGGAGAACGAGGAATGATACGCTGCGATGGCCTCCACCGAACTGCCCATCAACAGGACAGAACTAAAAAATCGGAGTGGGTTTGATACTCGGCGATTTGTCGCTATTCGATGACCTCACCTAGATAAATAGCTGCCGACCCCTGCAAGAGGTCATAGAGACTTCGACAGTCATCACCAGCTATACGTATACCCGACGCTGGACGTGGTGTACCAGGGAACCGTGACAACCTTGCTATAGCTCTCCTGGAGCCAGATGGAGTTGCTGTTGTTGAAGTGAACGATGGCACCGAGCGATACGCCGCTGTCGAGTCTGTTTTGCACGCGTATATTGCCGGTGTAGCTGGTGATGCCGCTCTGCAACCAGGTGTAGCCGGTCACGGTCTTTGTCTTCGGGAGGGAGAAGTTCTTCATCACTCCTGCGGATTCCGTGTGTTCGCCGTAGTCGGTGTGAAGGAAGCCGTGGGTTCCTGCGTTCTCGTAGGTATACCCGAAGGTGAGTTCGTCGCCGATCGGATCTTTTTTGAGGAAGCCGAAGGTGTGACCGATCCCGATGTTGTAGTTCGCGCGTGGAAGAAGGCCCGGACGATCGAAGTCCGAACCGATCATAACGAAAAGGTCGGTGCTTGTACTGGAGGTATCGGCTTCGGGGCCTGCCGCGGTCGATGGCGATTGTTCACCCCAGGCGCCTGAACCCAGCGCGATTGCCACGATGGCAAGGACCGTAGTTGTCACGCCCCTGTGCCATAACCTTGTCCTCGCAGAGACGCCCCGAGCGCTGGGCACTCGGCATGAGCGTTCTACGGTACCGGCGAGAATTCGGTGACCAGAATCTGGATGGGTCACTCTGAACTCAATCACATCTATTTCAGGCAATTCATCGAAAAGGCGGGATAGGGTTGCATCGGTGTCGGCGATGGACTGCTGGGCGAATAGAAACTCTCGTTCTCCAGGCTCTGAGGCGCGATCCCACGGGTGAACATCGCGGGCGCGCCATTCGATCTCCAGATGATGAGACGCCTGAATCAAAATCAGCCCATCGCGACGTGCCTCGCCCCGGTGATGAAGCGCCAGTGCATCTTGGATCGCCTTCCGATCCCTGGACGCCTTACGTTTTAGCAGAAAACTCTTGAGAGACATCATTATGCTTGCTCCTCAGTTCGTCCTTCCTCGAATCTATGTATCCCAATGACCATTACTGGCAACTTTCGGCCACCGTGGCCTCATGGCCACACATCATGTCCGAAACTTGCTGGTGACTTTTACGCTTTCTTTGCAAATGCTCCCTTAGCATTGCTATATGCGCTTGATTGCAGATTTAGAACAACGATCTTCCGTTGGCCTTGGATCGACTCCGGCCGCGCCGGGAGATCGTGTCCGCCCCTGGGAAATCGAGAGTGAACCAGCGGTCGGCCCCGGTATTTGCTTGCAAGCAATCTACAGCCGGGATCCTCGGTTCGACGGGCGATTTTTCATGGGGACGACAACCACGGGCATCTATTGCCGCAATATCTGCCCGGTTCCCTTCGCCAGACCGAGGAATATCGCTTTGTTCGCGTGTGCGGCTGCCGCTGAGTCGGCAGGGTTTCGCCCGTGCAAACGGTGCCAGGCGCAGGCAGCTCCGGGAACTCCGGCTTGGCTTGGCACGTCAGCCGTGGTCAACCGTGCTTTTCGGTTGATTCTGGAGGGCGCTCTGAATGACGGGAGCGTGACGGAGCTGGCCGGGAGGATGGGAATTGGTCCGCGCCATTTGCGTCGACTCTTCGTGCAGCATCTAGGGGCGTCCCCGCTGAAGATTGCAACCACCCGTCGAATCCATCTGGCAAGAAATCTGATCGATGAATCGAATCTGCCCATGACTCAGATTGCATTTTGCTCAGGATTCAAAAGCATTCGCGAGTTCAATCATGCGGTTCGTTTATCCACGGGCCAGTCGCCGAGCGATCTCCGCCGCGCTGCAGGTGTGTCAAAATCCTCCGCTCGCTCAAGAAGCTTGGAGCTTCGTCTTCCCTATAGACGGCCCTTTGATTGGGCAAGTCTGATTGCTTTTCTAAGAGAGAGGGCGATTCCAGGAGTCGAGTTTGTCACAGAAAACTCCTACCAGCGGACGATTGAGATGGCCGGCGTGCTGGGAATTCTCACGGTCAAACCGGACGCTACGGGTCCGCGGCTGGTGGTTAACCTCGAGACAAAAGGCTCCAAGGGACTCGAACAAACGGTAGAACGCATCCGCCGCATCTTTGACCTTGGTGCCGATCCCATACAAATTGCAAGTCACTTATCACTCGACTCTGAGCTGCGCCGGCTTCTGAAGCAACGTCCAGGAATCCGGGTGCCTGGAGTTTGGGATGGATTTGAAGTGGCGGTCCTTGCAGTCCTCGGGCAAAAGCTGACGTCTCCAGGGTCGAAAAAAGCGGTGACTCGTCTGGTCCAGATGTTTGGCACTCCCCTGGACAGTCCGGCTCGGGGACTGAAATATCTATTTCCCAAGCCGGAGATCCTTGCCCGCGCAGATTTGTCGAAGGCAGGCATCAGCAGTGTCCGAGCCACCATTCTGCGCAATCTCGCATGCTCGACCATGCGGAGGCGTCTGACGTTCTCAACATTGCGGACGTTGGAACAAACCGTTTCTCAAGTGGGAGCTGCTTGTGGGATCGATGAAAGTGCCGCGAATTACATTGCTATGCGGGCATTTGGGGAACCTGACGCATTCCCATCAAGAGAAGTAGGGCTCAGGCGTCGCCTCGCAAAGCTCACGCCGATCATTTCTCCAGCCGAGGCAATCAACCTGGCGAACCAATGGCGGCCGTGGCGAGCGTACGCGGCAATGCATTTTGCGCAGTAACTTGGGAAGCTGAATGTCACTTGCTATGACAGGCCAAACCCTGATTCCACGACCCTCTCGGAGCATTGTTAGAAGCATTGCGTATCGACACTATCCCTACCGGTGACATGGGCGTCGATCGGGACTATCCCTTCCCCCAGGCGAGGTAAGAAGGGTTTGTTTTGATCGCTTGCTGTCCAGTTCCCCCGTCAACGCTATCAAGCGGTTCTTTGCCCGCAGACATCCTCAATCATGTTGAATCCAAATTCAGAGTTAAATCGATGGGAGCAATGTTGTCCCGCTGCACGAAGCGAAGGAGTTCAATTCACTCGCACGCAAGCGCAGCCACCGGGTTGATTTGCATTGCCCGCAAGGCCGGTATCAGCATGGAGAGCCCGCTCAGCAGCAGAAGTGCCGTGGTGATGAGACCGTAATTCTGGAGGCTGCCGGGCGTGATGCCGAAAAGCAAGTGGCCAAGAAGGGGCATGGACACAACCGACAATACCACTCCCATCGCGGTTCCCAGCGCTACGGACACGAATCCTTCCACCAGGACCAGTCGCATAATTTGCATTCGTTGAGCGCCCACAGCCATCCGAATCCCAATCTCTGATGTGCGCAAGACCACAGAATAGGAAAGGACACCGTATATTCCACCGAGGGCGAGTTGAAGAGCAAGAACAGAAAGCAGCGTGGCCAGAACCGAAAGGAATCGGCTCTCGGCCCGCGCGCGCTCAACCACGGAGGAAAGAGGTTCGAGATGTGTGATGGGAACATTCAGATTGAGGCCAGCGATCTGCGTGCGCACCGATGCAGCAATATCAGGCGCAGCTCTGCTGGCACGAATCACCATGGACATCGACGGGCGCGGAGCCAGTTGATAGGGCAGGTAAATCTGAGGACGAATCACCGCGGTCAGGGTATGGCATTGCACATGGCGAACGACTCCAACGACGACGACCCAATCGCGCTCAAACTGATACGGCCCCTTAGGAGAGTCAGAGACATTGATCCGCTTGCCGAGCGGATCTTCACCCGGCCAAAGCTGGTGCGCAAGAACGTCGTCGATGATAGCGACATGCTGATGGGCCGCATCATCCGCCTCGGTGAAATCACGCCCCTCGATGAGCTGCGCACCGATCGTATCGAAATATCGCGGAAGAACAGAACGATCGTCGGCCATCATCGTGTTCTGCTCGCTGGCCGGAGCTCCATCCTTCCAGTAATAGTCGTACCAGTTGCCCGCGTCATCGAGCGGAAGATGGGAGACAGTCGAAGCAGACTGAACCACGGGGAGCTCAGCCAAGCTGCGCTGCACCTCGCGCAAAACTTTGTAGTCCGGTACATTCACGCGAAGGGTCCAGACGTTGTCTGCACGGAAACCGGGATTGACGTGCAGGATATTTCCGAAAGTGCGAACGAGCAAGCCTGTCCCTATGAGCAGCACAAAGCAAAGCGCAACTTCTGCCGCAACCAGAACTGTGGCTGACTTTCCCCGGCGACGGGTGGCCGATCGTCCGCCTCGCTTCAGATCTTCAGCCAGATTGAGGTGCCGCACAACAGAGATGGGCGCCAGTCCGAACAAGACACTGGTCAGAAGAGCAACACCCAATGTGAAGGCGAGAACGCGGAGATCAAGGCCGACATGGCTGAGATGCGCGAATGAAGGCGGCTCAACCGCAACAATGCCCTTGAGCGCAGCCCAGCCAAGAAGCAGGGCCAGTGCACCGGCGAGTAACACCATCAGCAATGTCTCCGTAAGAATTTGCCGGATCAGGCGCTGCGTGGATGCACCAAGGGCGGCGCGAATGGTGGTTTCCTGGAGCCTCTGCCGGGCGCGGATCATGAGCAGGTTCCCCACGTTGGCACACCCGATCAGCAGGATAAAAGCAACTGCTCCGAAAAGAAGTAACAGCGTTCGACGGACCTCGCGGACATCGTCGTCCTGCAGGGAAAAGACGTACAGATGATAATTGGCGATCGACGTTCGTCCGCTGAGGCCGTTGATCTGAGCGGCCACGGAAGCGAACTCGGCTTGCGCCGCCGCCAGCCTTCCCGCGTTGCGCAGCCGACCTACGAGGTGGAGAAAGGCTGGCCCGTCTGGTTCCCACGGACCGATGGGAATCGACTGGAAATAGTCAACGTTTGGCGGGACGCTGGCATCCTCGGGAAGCATCAGGCGGAAGTTCTGAGGAAGGATGCCGATCACTACTGCGGACAGGCGGCCGAGAGGGACAGATGTACCGATGAGTTTGGGATCGCCTCCGAATTTGCGGACCCATAGCTCATGAGAAAGGATGACAGTGGATGGGGCGTTCTCCAGATCGTCGTCGGGTCGGAAGAGACGGCCGAGCGCGGGCCGTGCGCAGAAGAGCGGAAGGAAATTGGACGTAACCACGCCGGCCTTGCCCTGTTCCGCATCGCCTTTTCCCGGAAGCGCTCGATTCGTAACCCAGATTCCGGCAATCTGATCGAATTCCTTGCTCCGTTGGCGCATCTGGTAAAGCTCGAACATGCTTGCAGGCGCGCGACTGGAATTGCCCAGCTCCGACCAGATCATCGTCAGCCGATTTTGATCAGGATAGGGCAGAGGCCGGAGCAGCACGGAATTGATGAAGCTGAAGATGGCGGTATTCGCACCGATGCCGATGCCGAGCGTGAGTATCGCCACGATGGCGAACACAGGATTCCGCCACAGCTGACGAATCCCAAAATGCAGGTCGTGCCAGAAGCTTTCGAGCTGAACTCCAGATCGACCCTCACGCACAGCTTGCTTCACCTGCTCCACACCTCCGCATTCGGCCTTGGCCTGCCTTTCTGCTTCGGCCTTTAGCGCACCCGCAGCAAACTTCTCCTCGGCAACCATCTCAACGAAGGAGCTCACCTCGGCATCCAGGTCTTTCTCCAACTCCTTCTTATGGAGGAAATTGCGCAGAACACTCCCGAGTCGAATCTTCACAAAGGCTCCTTAGGTGGCTTTCAGGGCACTCCCCATGGCAAGCGCGACTCTCTTCCATTGGTCGGTTTCCGCCACCAACTGTCGCTTGCCCAACTTCGTCAGGCGGTAATACTTCGCGCGGCGGTTATTTTCCGATTCACCCCATTCGGATGACAGCCATCCGGCTTCCTCCATCCGGTGCAGCGCCGGGAATAGGGAACCTGGCGTGACATGGAACGCGCCATGCGTGATCAGCTCGATGCGCCGCGACACGCCGAGGCCATGGAATTCAGCGTCGCCAACGGCTTTGAGGATAAGCAGGTCGAGAGTGCCCTGAAGTACCGCGATTCGTTCGTTAGGCAATCGATCTCTCCTATCGAGCAACGATATGAGTTTGCCCTGATCGGCAGCGCTATGTCAATGTGCAGTTTTTCATTTCTGTCTCAAAGCCAGGCGCAGCCAGAGCGAGGCCGAAAGCGACCGGCCCTAGTCCGGCAGTGGAAAAACATGGCAGGATGGTTCCATCCTGGCCCACTTGGAGACTAGTTGTGGTGCGGGCGGAGGGAATTGATATTTTGGCTCTCTTTGTGTCGGTTCAAGAATCAAAGTAACTGCTGATTTTATGGTGCCCAGAGGGGGACTTGAACCCCCACGACCGGTAAAGGTCTGCGGATTTTAAGTCTGTCCGGGGCTATCTCGCATCAAGTTGCACCAAGAAGCACAAAGCTGTAAAAGGGCTATATCTATTGGGGTTTGACTCGATTCCTAGCTTGCATTAGGTCGCACCGGACGGCCCCAAAGTCCAACTCCAAGTATCACAACGCCACCGCAACGGGCGCGCGCCAAAACAGCCACCGAAATCTGAGTGTTAGATGATCCGGGGCGCGGTAAAGAACTTGCCCGGCGAATCCATAATGAAGAAACCGGCGGGGCTGTCGTCTGGGCAAATGCTAGCGCCCTTGGGGTGCCCTTGGCACGCTTCGCGGATTTGTCCTACCGTCACAATGCCCTTCTCTTTCCCGATCAGGGGTCCCCCGTCTTCATCGGGGGTCATGTGGCTGTAACGTTGTTCCAAGAGGTCACAAGTCATAGCCGCATTTTAGGCGGAGATTCTGGCGGATGCAATAGCCGCCAAAAACGTGGCCGCTCGCGGGGATAAACCTGCCGCCACACTTTTAGCGGCTCGTCCGGGGCTACCAGAAGAGCACCTTGCGCGCAACATCTTCGGCCCACTGGCGATCCTGTTCGGCGTTGCTTTGACATTCCTCTTGCTTCTGTTCGCAGACTTGGGCAAGGACTGTCGGGTCCTCTATCTTCCTCGCCCACGTTGCATCTTCCCGGTCCAGTTTGGAAACCATCCCTGCAAGCTGGAACTTGTCGGGCGGCTTCTCGTTCATCTTGGCACAGAGCAACTGCTTGCGTAGCGTGTCCAGCCGGACTAGCCGGTCTTCGTACCCCTTTGCACGTTCGATAAGTTCGTTGTAGTGGGCTTTCTTCGCATCGAATCTCCGGACGCCGTATGTCCGCCATGCCCATTTGAAGAATGGGACAAGAGCGTTGATGAGCGCGATTACTGCCGCGAGTAGGACTATTGCGTTGGGGACACTTTGCATTTGAAAGCGGCTCAAGGAATAGCTGAGTTTACCGCGATTCGTTGCTAGTAGGATGGTCGCATGAGTGACCACGACATCCAGCTCTTGACGCTGATCGTTGTCTTTTGCGCGTCCGTTTATGGCGTTTACTGTCTGTACGATATTCTGCGCCAGCTCATCGGCCTACGTCGCGATTACCGCAAGGTTCACGGCTTAGATGAGTAGGACGTGCGAAAACCGGCGCTAGGGGTGCCGTCTGACTTTTCGTCGATGCGCCACGGGCATCCTAGGACGCACAAACGCCTAGAACGCGCCTTGTGGGGCCGCCAGCGGCATCCCAAACGCGCCCGGTAAAGTCATCAGCTCACCATATCTACGCGGACCTATAATCCTCTGTAATGCTTTCGAACATTCAATTTCCGGGCTTCCACGGAGTTGGAGTTGGCACCGGAGGGAATTGATATTTTGGCTCTCTTTGTGTCGGTTCAAGAATCAAAGTAACTCGCTGATTTTATGGTGCCCAGAGGGGGACTTGAACCCCCACGACCGGTAAAGGTCTGCGGATTTTAAGTCCGCTGCGTCTGCCAATTTCGCCATCCGGGCTTTCAAACGAAGGCGCGATCCTGCTGCGAATGTGTCTCCTATGATAACGTCTTGTCCTTTGTTAAGCGATTCGGCACGCATATCCAACTGTTCGATTGCGATCGAAGTCGAACCCTCGAGTCCAGAACATATCAAGTGGATTGCGGAAGCTTCCAGACTCCATAACATCGCTTTTTTCCGGCGGTCCCGGTCTTGAATTTGTTAGGATTCGCTTCGGCTGTGATTCTATGCCGGGAGCCCCCTGATGCGCACATCGTTTACCGCTGTTCTTCTCTTGAACCTTTTCCTTCCCTTCTGTTTCGCTCAAACCCCTGCACCGGCGACACCCGCACCGCCTCCTCCGACTGAAGAACAGATCAAAGCCGCGGCAGCAATGCCGTTTCGTAACGCGAATTTACCGATTGAGCAACGTGTCGACGATCTGGTTTCGCGCCTGACTCTCGAAGAGAAAGTTTCGCAACTTATCGACCGCGCCGCGGCCATTCCACGACTCGATATCCCCGCGTACAACTGGTGGAACGAAGGACTGCATGGGATCGCGCGATCCGGTTACGCCACCCTTTTCCCGCAAGCCATCGGCAACGCGGCAACCTGGGACGCGCCATTGTTAGAGAAGATCGGGGCTGTCGTGTCGACAGAAGCTCGGGCCAAATATAACGATGCGATTCTGCACGGCAATCATGATCGATTTTACGGACTTACCATCTGGTCGCCCAACATCAACATCTTTCGCGATCCACGGTGGGGACGTGGCCAGGAGACTTACGGAGAGGATCCGTTCCTCACCAGCCGGCTTGGCGTCGCGTTCGTGAAAGGCATCCAGGGCGACGATGCCAACTACTTCCGCGCCATCGCGACGCCCAAGCACTACGCCGTCCACAGCGGACCGGAGACGACCCGCCACAAAGTCGACGTAGATCCAAGTGATCACGACTTATGGGACACATATCTTCCCGCATTTCGTGCCACGATTACCGAGGGCAAAGCAGACTCGATCATGTGCGCCTATAACCGCGTGGATAAGGATCCGGCCTGCGCGAGCAAGATGCTGCTCGGCGATATTCTTCGCGGCGACTGGGGATTCAAAGGGTTCGTCACATCCGACTGCGATGCGATCGACGACTTCTCGCAGCCCAATGGCCATCACTACTCCAGTGATCATGAGACCGGGTCTGTTGCCGGAATTCTTGCAGGAACCGATACCGACTGTGGTACAGCCTATCGGGCACTCACAGATGCGGTGCATCACAACCTGATCGCCGAGGCGCAGCTTGACGTTTCGCTGAAGCGGTTGTTTACGGCACGCATGCGGCTGGGCATGTTCGATCCACCGGAAAAAGTTCCGTATGCTTCGCTTCCCTTCTCCGTCGTGAATTCGCCTGAAAACGCGGCCCTGGCGCTCAAAGCTGCGCGGGAGTCCATGGTTCTGCTTAAGAACGACAACCATATCCTGCCCCTGAAAGCTGACGGCGGACAAATGATCGCTGTCATCGGGCCATTGGCCGCCTCGCGCCTCGCGCTTGAAGGAAATTACAACGCGATTCCCGAGCATCCCATCCTTCCGCTTGATGGGATCGTTCAGGAATTCGGCAACAGTCATGTGCGGTATGCCGAGGGATCGCCCTACATCATGGGCGGCGAAGTGCCGGTTCCGCGCACTGTGCTGCGCGCGGCGACCGACTCGACCGTTGAAGGTCTCCAGGGAGAATACTTCCCGCAGCCAAGCTTCGATGGCGCACCCGAGATGATTCGCGTTGATAAAGAACTCGACTTCGACTGGGCCTTTGCGAATCCGGTTCCGAGCCTTTCGGCCGACACCACGGCACAAAGTTTCGCTGTCCGCTGGACAGGCGCGATTGCCGCACCAGTTGCGGAGACGGACAACTTCCAGGTCCGCCTGCCGTTTTGCTATCCCTGCGATGGGAAGCTGAAATTCGCGATCTACCTCGATGGCAAAGCTCTTGACGCGCTTCCTCCGGATGCACAGGGGCCCGGCAGGCTTCCGCCGAGCGGCCGCAACTTCGGAGCCATTCAGCGCTTCTCGATTCCGTTCACCGATACGCGTCCACACGCGCTGCGCATTGAGTACGTCCAAAGCGGCCGCATCCCTGGGGGCGGCCTTGTCTTTGAATGGAGCCCACGGCATGAGCTGCTTCAGGATGAAGCTGTCGCTGCTGCGAAGAAAGCCGATGTAGTCGTCGCCTTCGTCGGTCTGACGGCGCGCCTCGAAGGCGAAGAGATGCGCGTGAATGCCAAAGGCTTCGCAGGTGGAGACCGGACCGACATTGTTCTTCCCGACGTGCAGGAAGAGCTGCTCGAAGCGGTCGGAAAGACAGGCAAGCCGATAGTGGTTGTGCTGCTGAATGGCAGCGCCCTCGCAGTGAATTGGGCGCAGCAAAACGCGGAAGCGATTCTCGAAGCGTGGTATCCGGGCCAATCAGGGGGACAGGCGATCGCCGAAACGCTGAGCGGGAAGAACAATCCCGCGGGCCGTCTGCCGGTTACTTTCTATACGGGCATCGACCAGTTGCCGGCTTTCGAAGACTACTCAATGGCCAACCGGACTTATCGCTACTTCAAAGGCAAGCCGCTGTTCGCGTTTGGCGACGGCCTGAGTTACTCGACATTCACTTACTCTCAGATCAAGCTTTCGACCGAGAAGCTGCGCGCTGGAGAGACGCTCTCTGTGGAAGCCGACGTGAAGAACAACGGCCCGTTGGCCGGTGATGAAGTTGCGGAGCTCTATCTGCGGCCGCCACAAACTGCGATCTCACCGAAACTGGCTCTCGCTGGGTTTCAACGCGTTCATTTGAATCCCGGTGAAGCCGGTCACGTTACGTTCCGGCTCGAGCCGCGCACCCTCTCGCAGGCGGATGAAAAGGGGGTTCGCGCGGTAGTTCCCGGCCACTATCAGATCTCTCTCGGCGGATCGCAACCCGATGGAGACGCAGCCCAAGGCGTGCGAGCGAAGGAATTCGCCATCGTGGGCACGGTGCAGATTCCGCGCTGACAGATTTCTGAATTTCAGCAGTGTTCTTACTGCGGTTTCTTAAAGTTAATATTCTCGCCGTCGAGCCGATATTCGGCCGAACACGTGTCGCCGCCGCAGATCATCGTTTCGCCGGCGCAAAGCTGACGGCGCGTGATCAGACCCATGGTTCCGCAGCGCGGGCAGGACATGACGGCGACGTACGGATTTTGCGCATTGCCGAGCTTGGTTTGATTTTCCAGGACGAATACTGTACCCGGGTCCATTCGCTCCGGGATCCATTCTTCTAAATACTGCAAGTCGGTTGTCATCCTGCCCTCCGAGAGTTTGACGTGACGGAGCGACTTTCGATGAACCTCAGCGCTCCGTTGTGCAACAACAGCAGGCTGCGAATGGCTGCGGAAAACCAGAGAAGATATACGCCCGATTGCTTTGTGACCGGTCAACACTCCACAATAGCCGTGCCGACTTGAAAGCTGTGGCTTTGAAACACAGTGCCCCCGACTTTGTGCTCGCCAGAGACTTTGCTTTTTTCAGTTGCAGATCAGTCTTGCTGGAGCCTGGCCTGCGCGTCAATCGAAAACAAATGGATGCCAGTATCGAACAAGGTACTTCAGGCACAAACTAACGTGGGATTCATCTGCCCGCGGATTCCCTACCCTTGGTCTCGGCAACGGAGTCAATCGCTCGATAGGTCTCAATGTTGCGCAGAATCGCCTCGACGTATTCGCGCGTTTGCGTGAACGGGATCGACTCTATGAATTCATCCATGCCATGGTAAGGACCCGCGGCCTCCCAGTCCATCACGCGCGAGTCGCCGGCGTTGTAGGCTGCTAGCGCGTACTCCTGCACCCCACCGAAGTGATCGAGCGTATGGCGCAGATAGCGCGTGCCCAGACGGATGTTCGTTTCCGGATCGAGAAGCTGGAAGGTCTCGAAATGAGTCATTCCCTCTTCGCGGGCCATGGCTCGGCCCGCTGAAGGTTCGAGCTGCATGAGCCCCCACGCATTCGCATAGGAGACGGCAGCCGGATTAAATTCCGACTCCTGGCGAATGAGCGACGCCACAAGATAGGGGTCGAGGTTGTTCTTCGCTGATTCAGCTTTGATCGTGTCCCAGTACGGCTCGGGAAACAGGATTCGCCAGTAAACCAGCGGAATGGAATTGATGGATGCAGATGCGGCATACGGCAGCGCCCGCTTCAAGGCGCGCATAGCGCGGTACGTCTCTCCAAATGAGGCATAGATTTGCGCCTCCGCCAGTGCGCTCCATGAGCTGGAGTCCGGGTCGGCGGCAATTTCACGCGGAATGTATTCGTTCAATCCAGCGTTCGCCAGCAGACGCGCCTTTGCCAGGTGCTCGCTATCCTCTGGAAAGCTGTCGTCGAGCGGAGGCAACTCAGGAGCGTTGATGCGATCGGTCTCGGGATCGGCTACGGGTTGCAAGGTTCCCAAAGCCGCCAGTCGCTGACGCGCCATCTGTGCATAGAAGAAATGCTGATAGGCGCGAACAATCGCTTTATAATTCGCTGC
>Ga0181535_10005873_pt1 | contig 12941 bp, 10 predicted proteins | sample PEATcosm2014_Bin_44_FD_119774 | JGI IMG/M metagenome (GOLD analysis project Ga0181535, IMG submission 119774) | Peatland microbial communities from MTU Mesocosm Facility, Houghton, MI, USA - PEATcosm2014_Bin17_30_metaG | ecosystem: Environmental > Terrestrial > Soil > Wetlands > Peat | place...
ATGCGGGAAATCATTACGATGGAATGCACCGAGTGCAAGGAGCGGAACTACTCGACGACGAAGAACAAGAAGACCGTAACGGGCCGTCTTGAGTTGAAGAAGTTTTGCAAGCGCTGCCGCAAGCACCAGGTGCACAAAGAGTCGAAGTAAAGCAGCTTCTAGCTGCTAGCTTCCAGCTCCTAGCTCCGGCATCGGGAGGTCGAGATCTGAGTTCTCCCGAATCCAGGCTAGAAGCTAGAGGCTAGAAGCTGAGAGCTGCATTCAGGGGCGTAAGCTCAACGGCTAAACTGCCGGTCTCCAAAACCGGACTTGGGGGTTCGAATCCCTCCGCCCCTGCCAGAGATCGAGGGAATAGGGAACAGGGAATTGAGAAAACCTGAACCCTGGAACAGGAAGCAGCATGGCAACGAAGACGGTATTGGAAAAGGGCACAGAACGATCGTCCAAACGAAAGGAGCCGGGAGCGATGGCTGAGTTTGGCGGAGATGCACTGGGCAAGTGGACCGAATTTACGACCTTTCTGCGCGATGTGCGCTCAGAGATGCGCAAGGTGGTGTGGCCCCAGTGGAGGGAAGTGCGCGTGACGACGGGAGTGGTGATCGTTACGACCTTCCTGTTTGCGCTGTACTTCTTTGTCGTGGACGGCATTTTTAAAGTTGCGGTATATGGGCTGCTGAGCCGGCTCGGTGGTGGATTGCAATAGCCGGGCGGCACGGAATCGAGAGTGGAATGAAGGAAGACTTAAAGCAATCCGCAGAGATAGAGTCCGCAGAGACTGGTTCCGCAGTGGCGGAAACGGCTGCGGCTGAAACGGCGGAAGCGGAAGCACCGAAGGCGACGGCAAAAGAAGCCGGCGCGGCGGAGCCGGAGACAGAAGCTGCGGGTGAGCCCGCCGCGGCAGCGCCGGCGCCGGTGAAGAACGAGAACTTCCGGTGGTACATTTTGCACGCTTACTCGGGGTTTGAGCGCAAGGTGCGCGAATCGATCGAGAGCCGTGTGCAGGCGTTCGGATTGAAGGAGCGCGTGGGGCGCGTGATGATTCCCACCGAGCCGGTGACGGAGATCGTCAACGGCAAGAAGCGTACGGTGGAGCGGGTGTTCTTGCCCGGCTACGTGCTGGTGGAGATGGAGCTCGATAATGAGCTTTGGCACGTGCTGAAGGACACGCCGAAAGTGACGGGGTTCCTGGGCACCGGCGACAAGCCCGTGGCGCTGAGCGAGGAAGAAGTGAGCTCGATTCTCTTCCGCTCGGAGACGACCAAAGACAAGCCGCGGATGAAGATCAAATTTGAGAAGAGCGAACAGGTGCGCATTACGGATGGGCCGTTCGCGAACTTCAACGGCGTGGTGGACGAAGTGAACGAGGATCGCGAAACACTGAAGGTGATGGTGACGATCTTCGGGCGGTCAACGCCGGTCGAACTGGAGTTCGGCAAAGTGGAAAAGATTGAGTAACTGCAGCCTCCAGCTACTAGCTTCAAGCTTCTAGCCAGTGCGAAGACCTAGCAGACATTGGTTTGAAGCGAACGCTGGATCTTCAGTACCAAAATTTTGAAAAAGATGAACCAGCTAATAGCTAAAAGCTAGGAGCGAACAGTTGGTTCCGAAGGAACAACATGGCACCTCCGAAGAAAATTAGCGGCTACGTGAAGCTGCAGATCGAAGCCGGCAAAGCGACGCCTGCGCCTCCGGTTGGCCCGGCACTGGGCCAGGCGCAGGTCAATATCATGGAGTTCTGCAAGCAGTTCAACGCCAAGACGCAGAACAAGGAGATGGCCGGGCTGATTATTCCGGTTGTCATCACGGTTTACGGCGACCGCACCTTCAGCTTTATTACCAAAACTCCGCCGGCGGCGGTGCTGCTGAAGAAAGCCGCGGGGATCGAGAAGGGATCGGGCACGCCCAACAAGGAAAAGAAGGGCAAGGTGACCGAGAAGCAGGTGCGCGAGATCGCTACGCAGAAGATGCCGGATTTGAATGCGGCGACCGTCGATGCGGCGGTGAAGAGCATCAAGGGAACGGCTCGATCGATGGGAATTGAAGTGATTGGGTAATTGCAGCGAGTTAGCAGGTTAGCGAAAAGGCCCCGGATTGGGGCCTTTTCTGTTGGCGAGTTCGCGAGTTGGCGTTTGCAAGTTGGGAATTAAGAGCTAAGCGGATTCGAATTGAATGCAAAGGCCCTTCGCGGTGCGGAGGGCCTTTTTTATTGGCGCCGAGATCGATCCCGACCGGCGATGACTGTTTCGGCTGTTCGACGAAGAAGCGCAGGTGCGGGCGAGGACGCCCGCACGACGGCCGGCCGGGAGGCCGGCGCTACACGAGGTGCCGCGAGCGTGGTGGCCCGGAGCTAAGCGGGCACGGTCTCCGATGCCCGGAGCCCCACGATTTCGATTTCAAGGCCGCCGAAGTCGGGGTGGTCGTTTTCGCGGATGCGGTAGGCGACGTCGATGAGACTGCCTCTATCGAGGCGGAGCTCCATGGCGCGCTGGGCGAGGTTCCAGCCGACGGCGCGAATGGATGCGACGGGCGCGGCGGAAGCGGGCAAGCGCGTAAAGCTGTTCGGCGACGGGGCAATGGATGGAGCGGGAGAGGCTGCGGTGTTCTGCGCGAGCTCCAGGCGGAGGTGCTGAGCCTTCATGATGCGCGGTGGGGCGAGCAGGCGCGCGGAGCGGGCGATGAAGATGGGCTCCGGGTTTCCGTGGCCGAGTGGCTCGAGCTTGCGGAGCCATCCGGCGAGGACCGGCGTGATGCGGTCGAGCGGAAGTTCGGCGTGAATGCGGAGGAGGCGCTCAGGTTCGCGCGCGGCGAGATGAATGTTGGCGTAGTCGCGCAGGCGGCGCTTGAGCTCGGGGAGTTTTTCAGCGGGTAGAGCGAAGCCGACTGCGAACGCGTGGCCGCCGAAGCGGGTGAAGAGGTCGGCGCAGGATTCGATGGCAGCCAGGAGCGGGAAGCCGACGACGGAGCGGCCGGAGCCGTGGGCGATGCCGTCTTCGATGCTGATGACGATGGCCGGCTTGGCGGTGCGCTCAACGACGCGCGAGGCAAGAATGCCGATGACGCCGCGATGCCATCCGTCGCCGTCGATGACGAGGAGACGGTCGGCTTCAATTTCGGCGTCGGAGCAGAGGCGCGCTTCGATGATGGTGAGCGCGGCAGCTTCGACGTCGCGCCGCTCGCGGTTTAACCTTTCCAATTTGTTGGCCAGGTCTGCCGCACGCAGTGCGTCGCGCGTGGAGAAGAGCTCGATGACGTCGGAGGCGATGTCCATGCGACCGGCGGCGTTGATGCGCGGGGCGAGGCGAAAGGCGACGTCGAATCCGGTGAGCTGCCTGGAGGCTGGGTCGAGCGCGGCAGCAGCGAAGAGCGCGCGGAGACCGGCGCCGACGGGCCGGCGAAGCTCGCGCAGGCCGAGGGCGGCGATGGTGCGATTTTCGCCGTGAAGCGGCACGGCGTCGGCGATGGTGGCGATGGCCGCCATCTTGAGAAAGCTGGGCAGAGTTTTTTCGTGCAGGCGAGTGGGATCGCGGCGAACCAGTTCGGACTGATCGAGACGGGGCTTCTCGATACAGGATTTGTCGAAACAGGATCTCTCGAGCAGCGCCTGGGCGAGCTTGAGGGCGATGGCCGCGCCGCAGAGAGACTTCTCCGGATAGGTGCATCCCGGTTGATTCGGGTTCAGGATTGCGAGGGCGACGGGAACCGCGTCGTGGGCGTCAGGCAGGTGGTGATCCGTGACGATGAGGTCGAGGCCGAGGCGGCGCGCGGTTTCAGCTTCAGCGAAGGCGCGCATTCCGGTATCGACGGTAACCACCACGCGAACGCCGTCGGCGTGGGCGGATTCGAGCACGCTCGATTGCATGCCGTAGCCGTCGCGCAAGCGATGCGGGACGTGAAAGCGGACATCTCCGCCCAGCATTTCGATAGCGGTCTTGAGAAGGACGACGGCGACGGTACCGTCGACGTCATAGTCGCCATAGAGGAGGATGGGTTCTCGCGCGGCGATGGCGCGTTCGAGACGATCGACGGCGGCGGACATGCCGAGCATGAGAAAGGGATCGTGCAGGTGCGCGGGCTCGGGGTTGAGGAAAGCGAAGGCTTCGGCGGCTGTGTTGATGCCGCGCGCGACGAGCAACTCGGCGAGGACGAGAGGCAGGCGCGCTTCCCGGGCGAGAGAAGCGGATGCCTCGGGGTGTGGCTCGGCGAGGAGCCAACGTTGGGGCGGCAGAGTGCGCCTTGGAGCGGTGCGGGGCGTCGATCCGGTGGTGCTGGCGCTTGGGGGCCCGGTGGCGCTGGCTAATTCGGCCACGAGGGCTTACTCGTCCTCGTCGTCGCGGGAGCGGGTGTCGTCGATGACGATGTCGTGGAAGCTCTCGATGTTTTCAAGCAGCGACTGGTAGCGCTCGTACCACTCGGTGGTGGTTTCGTGAAGGAATACGATTCCCTGGTAGATGAAGCCGAGCTGAATGTAGCCGAGCATACCGGAGTACTTGCGCAGCCACTTGGCCTCGACCATCTCGGCAGCTTCTTCGTCAGGGAAGTTCATCTCGCCGGCTTCTTCGATGAGGGCGTCGAGCTCTTCGCGGTCCAGCGTCATTTCGCTGAAGGTGACGAAGGGAGCGCCCACATGTTTGGCCATCTCCACAAAGTCTTTCCATGCGTCGGGATTGCCGCGGCCTTCCCAAAGGACCGAGGGAATGTCGTCCGTGACGTAACCAGGGAGGCGATGGAGGCCGTGACCTTCAATAAAGGCCACCATGTCGTCTTTCAGCGAGAGAAGGTTATCAGTGCTCATCGTCAAGCACCTATTCTCGCAGATGGGGGTGGGGCGGGATCAGGAAAACTTTCTGAGCAGGTTGCTTGTTGGGCCCGTCAGGAGCGACCGGAGGGACAGAGTTGTTACTCTTGAAACAACTGAGGAGGATTTCGCTTGCCATTATTTGAACACCACGTCTTTGTGTGCCACAACGTACGACCTGCCGATGCACCGCGACCCTCGTGCACCACGGATGGAAAGAGCGAAGTCCACACGCGGCTGAGCCAACTGAGCAAAGATGCCGGCCTGGCAGGGAGGGTGCGGATCAATAAGTCCCTGTGCCTGGACCAGTGCGAGCACGGGCCGACCGTGGTGGTGTATCCGGAGGCTGTGTGGTACGGGAACGTGAGGCCGGAAGATGCGGAGGAGATTGTGAAGGAGCACCTTGTCGGCGGGCGACCGGTGGAGCGGCTGCGCATCGCCGATGAATGCCTGAATACGAAAAGCTGCCCGCACCGGAGTTGAGAGCGACGGGGACCGAGGTAGCAAGAGAACAGAGAACAGGGAACAGGGAACAGGGATCGGGAAACAGGGAACAGGGAACAGAAAGGCGAGACTCAAAAGCACGGACGAGAGTTTCAAGATGAAGCGCAGAGAATTCATCAAGCTGGCTGGAGCGGCGTCGGCGGCGAGCGTTGCGCAGGGCGCGATGGCGCAGTCGGGCCGAGGCTGTTTGATCAAGATCGATGCCCGCGATCCTGTAGCCGGCGCACCACCCGTGCAGTGGGCGGCGGAACAACTTCGCGCGGCGCTGGCGGCGAAGGGCGCCTTGTGCTGGATCGTTAAGGGCGGCGAGAAGCTTCGCAGCGCAGCATTCTATGTTCTGGTGAACTCAGAAGAACCGACGTCCGCCGGCTTGACGCCGGCCGCGAACGCGCCACGATTACCGATGTGGCAGGGCGAGCGGGAAAGTTTCGCGTTGACGCCGATCCGGTATGCCGGAGCGCAAGCGACGATTGTTTCCGGCAGCGATGTGCTCGGGTATGTATATGGGCTGCTGGAACTGGCGGAGCGGGTGCGGTTTGGCGCGGACGCGAGAACCGCACTGCACCTTGCGCAGCAAGTTGTTGAGCGACCGGCGAACGAAGTGCGCAGCGTTGGCCGCTATTTTTGCAGCGAGGTCGAGGACAAGCCGTGGCTCTACGACAGGGATTTCTGGCTGGGATACCTGGACCTGCTGGTTGCGTGCCGGTTCAACCGGTTTTGCCTCGCCTTCGGGCTGGAGTACGACTTTCCGAGGGGCGTGACGAGCGATTACCTGCATTTTCCTTATCCATATCTATTGAGTGTTCCTGGTTACAACGTGCGCGTGATGCAACGGGCCGCGCCGGATGGGACGGTGTTGCCGGCGCCGGTAGAGCTGAGCGAACACGAACGGCAGATGAATCTGGACGCGCTCAAGTTTATTGCAACGCAAACGGCGGCGCGTGGATTGCGCTTCCAACTGGGGATTTGGACGCACGCCTACCTGTGGACCGACAGCCCGAACGCCTATCACAACATTGAAGGACTGACGAAAGACACGCACGCGGCGTATTGCCGCGACGCTCTGGCGATGCTGCTGAAGCAATGCCCGGAGATCGAAGGGTTGACGCTGCGCGTGCACGGCGAAAGCGGGATTCCGGAGGGCAGCTACGAATTCTGGAGGACGTTGTTCCAGGCGATTCAGGGGTGCGGGCGAACGATCGAGATCGACATGCACGCCAAGGGCGTGGATCAGACGATGATCGACATTGCCAACGCTACTGGAATGCCGGTGAAGCTGGGGGCGAAGTATTCGGCCGAGCATCAGAGCCTGGGATACCAGCAGGCAGACATTCGCGCGCTGGAAATTCCAAAGGGAAATGTCGAGGCCGAAGCGGGGCCGTTCAGCCTGAGCTCCGGCTCGCGCTCGTTCACGCGGTATGGGTATGCGGATTTTCTGAAAGTGGGGAGCAAATACAAATTGCTGTTTCGGCTGTGGCCAGGAACGCAGCGGCACTTGCTGAGCGCCGACCCGGAGATGGCGGCGGCGTACGGAAGAACCGCACATTTTTGCGGAGCGGTTGGAATGGATTTGATGGAGCCGCTGACGTTCAAGGGAAGGGAAGGATCGGGACACGCGGGCGGGCGCTGTGCGTACGCTGACGCGAGCCTGAATCCGGCGGCCGACTGGGAGAAATTCGAACTTTACTACAGGGTATGGGGCCGGCGGCTTTACGATCCGGAGGTGAATCCGGAGGCTTGGCGAAGGTGGCTGCGCAAGGGATTTGGGGTGGGTGCTATCGCCTTGGAGACAGCCGTGGCGAATGCGAGCCGGATTCTTCCGCTGCTGACGTCGGCGCATTTGCCTTCGGCATCGAATCACTCGTATTGGCCGGAGTTGTATACGAATATGCCGATTGTGCGCGGCAGCGGGCCTTCGCCATACGACGATACGCCGGTGCCGAGAAGCTTCGGGACGGTGAGCCCGCTCGATCCGCAGTTGTTCGCGACGATCGACGAACACGCAACGGACGAAATGGGCGGCGCGGCGAACCCGAAAAATTCGCCGATCGAGGTGGCGCAGTGGATGGAAGATTGCGCGACGACGGCGGGCACGGCACTGGACCAGGCGCGGCGCGTGACGATCTCCCGTCGGTCCGCGGCGTTTCGACGGATCGAGGCGGACGTGGAGATCCAGATTGGGCTGGGATGGTTTTTTGCTTCCAAGCTGCGCAGCGGCGTTCTGTATACGGTCTTTGAGCAATCGGATGAGATGGCAGCGGGTCGGAAGGCAATTGACGCATACGGAATGGCGCGGGAGGCGTGGGCCGACATGGCCAAGGCAGCCACGGCCGTTTACAGGCCTGATATTTCCTATGGAAGAACGCCGATGCGGCGCGGACATTGGAGCGATCGGCTCAATGCGATCGACAAAGACCTTGAAGCAATGACAGAGCGCGTAAAGAGCGCGGGGCTGCCGGACGTGTCGAGCGAAAACACCCGGCGCGCAACTGTAGAAGCGACAGGCAGGCCGGGGCGGCCGATTCTGGCGTGTGCTCATACGCCGCCGCTGAACTTTGAGGCGGCCGTGCCGCTGGCGGTTGCGGTAACGGCCCTGGTGCCGGATGAGGTGGTCTCGATTCGTCTCCATTACCGGCATGTAGACCAGGCGGAACGGTGGAAGCGAATGGAGATGCAGGGGAACGGCGGGAGCTTCACGGCTGCGATTCCGGCCGACTACACGAAAACCGATTTCCCGCTGGAATACTACTTCGATCTTGCCGGCAAGAGCGGAGCGACGCGGCTGGAGCCGGCATTCAATGAGACGCTCTCGAATCAGCCTTACTACACCGTGATGCGGAGAGGCGCTTGAAGCGGTCGGAAACAGGCCGACGGCCAGGCGCGGCGATGAGTCGCAAAATGAAGGCAATTATGCCAGTTAGCGAGTGTACAGGCACGGGTGCGGTGCGGTATCCTGACGTTTAACCCATGATCTTTTCCCGCGACTACATTGGGTACCTCACCCGCCGCACGGTCAAGCATCTGATCGACGCCAAGATGATCACCACCAGTGACCTGAAGGTGACGGAGGAGCGCGTGAACGCGGCTCTACTTGAGGAGCTTGCGCTCGAAGACCGCATCAACGAAGAGGTGCGCGTGATTCTGGATGCCTACTCCGAAGAGATGCGCAAGAGCGGCGCGCAATATGCCGAGATGTTCAAGAAGGTGAAGGGCGAGCTGACCAAGAAGTACAAGGCGGTGCTATGAGGATCAGCCGCGACAAGCTGAATAAGCTGGCCCACACCGTGGCGGACACGCTGGCCGAGGTCGATCAGGTCGGGTTCCTGGAGGATCGCAATACAATCCGGCAGGAAGCGCGCAAGGAGTTGGAACTGCTGCTGACCGAAGAGGCAAAGATCGACATGCTGGCGCGGCAGAAGATCGCCAACCAGCGAAAGATTATCCAGGAAGGCTCGCAGGAGTGGGACATCTTGTACCGCAAGTATTACAACGACGAAGTGCGCAAGCTGGGGATCTAGAGCAGGCGCTGCCCGATTGGATGGATGCGGGAATTTTGTTAAAGTAAAGGAGTGGCCCGCGTTCGCGGGTCGACTCCGCACAATGCGTGGCGCTATCGTCTAGGGGTTAGGACGTGAGATTCTCAATCTTAAAACCCGGGTTCGATTCCCGGTAGCGCTACCAGAGATTTGACGCAAAAGCCCGCTATTTCAGCGGGCTTTGCTTTTGGCCAGGAATCGCTCTGCCGCTCACGGGCCGGAATTCGCGCAATCCATTGACCTGCCACCATTTAGCAACTCATGGGGTTTGAAGTCATTCTCCAGAGCCCTTCATTTGACGCTCGAGTGCTCCCACGTCTCGCTACGGGTAAATTGCCCACAGATTCCAACTGTCGATTTCGTCAAATCTGCACTCGGCCCGTATCTGCACAAAAATCGTGATCTCTACGATCGGGGTTTTCTCATTCAGTACGGGATGTTACGCGGCAGCGCGAGCGCTCCGAAACGCCCAAAGATATGCGGATTCATTCGAGCAATCTCCCATCGAATCAATTACGTACTTCTGCCGCACTGCGCCGTAACAAGCTCGTACAAGATTAACCTTGCGTGCCATTCAGGCTACGCGTAGGGTGGCGAAGTCTTCAGCCGTACGACCAAACTGAGCGATAGAATCGGCGCTTCGATCGATCAGCCACGGGCCAGAGAAGGGCGGAGGGCGCCCCTGGACCTCGATGGCCTCTTGTTTTCAGCGGGCGGAGAGGACAGTCAGATCAACGAAAGGCGTTGCGAGACTTTTCCTTTAACATGCGAAATACTTACCTGGCTCTTTTCGTGTTTTGTTTAAGCGCTTCAGGGCAAGCGGTCAACCCAACCGGGATCACCATGGAGCGTGAGCTGGACGGAATGAACTTGCGCATGCCCTCCGGCGAGCTGCGGATCGAAGTCCTTGGCGAAAGCGTAGTTCGCGTAGCCTTTTCGGCGTCTCCTGGCTTCTTCAGCCGCACTTCGATCGCCCGCGTACCTTTGCCGCCGGAGCACGCGCCTTTCCAGATTGTGGAGTCGAAGACCAGCTACACGCTGGTGACCGATCAATTGCGGGTCAGTGTCGATCGGGAGAGCGGCGCGGTTTCGTTTGCGGATGGCGCGGGCAGTTTGCTGCTTGCAGAATCGCCGGAGGGACGAAAACTTGAGCCGGCCACGGTGCAGGGTGAAAAGACCTTCCATATTCAACAGAAGTGGGAGGCGGGAGACAGCGAATCGCTCTACGGCCTGGGCCAGATGCAATTAGGCACCGTCGATATCAAGGGCTACGACCTGGATCTGTGGCAGCACAATACCAACGTCGTGGTGCCGTTTCTGGTGTCCTCAAAGGGCTACGGCATCTTCTGGGACAACACGTCGTTCACGCGTTTCGGCGATCTGCGGCCGTTCACGGCGATTCCGGCGGCCGATCTTGTCGATGCGGAGGGTAAGCCGGGCGGGTTGACCCTGTCTGCGATCGACGGTGAAGCGGCGCCAAGCCAGACTGCGGATATTTCGCTGCATCTGCCTGCCGGGACCGATGGCTGTGGCGGCGCACGCTGCCCGCACCTGCAAAGGGAGTCATGGACCGGCTCGGTCCTTGCACCGGCGACGGGCGAATACCAGTTCCGCGCGTATTCGAATGGCGGCGTCAAGGTCTGGCTCGACGGCAAACTGGTGATGGACCACTGGAGGCAGAATTGGCTCACCGCGAACGATCAGATTCGCGTGCATCTCGAGGCCGGGCATCGCTATCCAATCCGGATTGAAAACGATCCGGAGCAGCAGAGCACGCTTGAATTCGAGTGGAAGACGCCGCCGCCCGACGACAAAACTTCGCTATGGTCTGAAGTCGGCGACGGCATCGACTACGACTTTGTTTACGGACCATCCATCGACAAGGTCATTGCCGGCTATCGAATGCTGACGGGCAAGGCGACGATGCTGCCGAACTGGGTTTTCGGGCTGTGGCAATCGCGGCAGCGCTATGAGACCGCGCAGGAGTCGCTCGATGTGGTGGAGCAGTTCCGTCAGCGCAAGATTCCCTTCGACAACATCGTGCAGGACTGGCAGTACTGGCGGCCCGACGCATGGGGCTCGCATGCGTTCGATCCAACGCGTTTTCCGGACCCGGATGCATGGATCAAGGCGATTCATGCCGAGCACGCGCACGTGATGATCTCGGTTTGGGGAAAATTCAATCCAAATACCGAAAACGCGAAAGAGATGCTGGCCCATGGCTATCTGTACATGCCCAACCTTGAGGAACACGACAAGGACTGGATCGGCCAGCCCTATACGTTTTACGACGCGTTCAATCCCGGCGCGCGGAAACTGTTCTGGTCCCAGATCGACTCGCACCTTTTCTCGAAGGGCATCGATGCGTGGTGGATGGATGCGACCGAGCCCGATCTACAGGCCTCGCCGCCTTCACTCGACGGTCAACGCACGCACATGAACCCGACGTACCTCGGCACGGGTTCACGGATGCTGAACGGCTACGCTCTTGAAAACAGTGAAGGAGTTTACACCGGGCAGCGCGAAGCCGCGCCCGATCAGCGTGTCTTCATCCTGACGCGATCGGGGTTCGCGGGTATTCAGCGCTACTCCACTGCGATCTGGTCTGGAGACACCACTTCTACCTGGACTGCGATGGCCAAGCAGATTGCGGCAGGTTTGGGCGCGAGCATTTCAGGACTGCCCTACTGGACCATGGACACCGGCGGCTACACGATGCAAAGGAAGTTTGAGCACGAGCCAATGACCGCGGCCAACCAGGAGGAGTGGCGCGAGCTGAATGCACGGTGGTTCGAGTATTCGACGTTTACGCCGCTGCTGCGCGTACACGGCGAGTTGCGCCACCGCGAAATGTGGACCCTCGGTGAGGGTTCGCCGGCCTTCGCCGCGGAGCTGAAATTCGATCGCCTGCGCTACGCCTTGTTTCCTTACATCTACTCGATGGCCGGCTGGACCACGCAGCGGGATTACACGATGCTGCGCGCGCTGGTGATGGACTTTCCGGAAGATCACACCGCGCGCGAACTGAACGACGAATATATGTTCGGGCCGGCGCTTCTGGTCGCACCGATTACGCAGTACCAGGAGCGCAGCCGTCCCGTGTATCTCCCGAGCGGCGTGCAATGGTTCGACTACTGGAGCGGACGGCCTGCCGGTTCGGGCAACATCGTTGCCGCTGCGCCTTACGATGCGATTCCGGTTTATGTGCGCGCGGGGTCGATCATTCCCTACCAACCGGACATGCAGTACATCGGCGAGAAGCCCGCTGATCCTATTACGCTCTGCGTCTATGCGGGAGCCGACGGCCGGTTCACGCTCTATGAGGATCAAGGCACCACATTCGATTACGAGAAGGGAGCATTTTCCGAGATCCCGATGCAGTGGGACGATCGCGGCCACACACTCACTATCGGCGAGCGGAGCGGCGCGTTCCCGGGTATGTTGCCGCAGCGCACCTTCCGCGTGGTTCTGGTATCGGGAACCCATCCAGCAGGTTTTCCGTTCACAGTGACCGCAGCCAGAAACGTGGAATACAAAGGGGCGGCGGTTCGGATCGAGCTCGAATAGGATCCCCGATGAGCTTGTCTAAAGTTTCACGCCAGCAAAAAAAGCCTGCGGCCGAGCGATCCCAAATCTTCGCTCTGCTGATTCTGTTCTGCGCGGCGTCCGTCCCGGCGCAGTCTCATCGGCAAGAGCCTTATTCGTGGAAGAACGTGGAGATTTCCGGCGCGGGCTTTGTCGACGGCGTGGTTTTTCATCCGAGCGTTCCGAATGTTCGCTATGCGCGCACCGATATGGGAGGCGCTTACCGATGGGATGCTGCCGCGGATCGTTGGCGGCCGATTCTGGATTGGGTTTCACATAAGGATGTGAACCTGATGGGAGTTGAATCGATTGCCCTTGACCCTTCTGATGCGAATCGCGTCTACCTTGCGTGCGGTACTTACACGCAGGGTGACGCCCCCAATGGCGCCATCCTCCGCTCCGACGATCGCGGCCGGTCCTTCGCCCGGACAGACTTGCCCTTCAAGCTCGGAGGCAATGAAGATGGGCGCGGAAACGGAGAGCGACTGGCTGTCGATCCTCGCGCCGGACGTGTTCTTTAC
>Ga0181535_10005875_pt1 | contig 12941 bp, 15 predicted proteins | sample PEATcosm2014_Bin_44_FD_119774 | JGI IMG/M metagenome (GOLD analysis project Ga0181535, IMG submission 119774) | Peatland microbial communities from MTU Mesocosm Facility, Houghton, MI, USA - PEATcosm2014_Bin17_30_metaG | ecosystem: Environmental > Terrestrial > Soil > Wetlands > Peat | place...
CCGCACTACTTCGAGCTGCTCGGCAACCTCGTCTACCTGGGCAGCCAGCGCAAGTTCGAGGAGCGCCTTAAGAAGATGGTGGGCAACGCCGTGGGTGACGTCATGACGACCGACGTGTTCACGGTGGCGCCCGACGACCTGGTCGGCCGGGCCGCCAACATCATGGTCGACAAGAAGGTGAACCGCGTGCCCGTGGTCGACGGTGGCCGCCTGGTCGGCATCGTCGCGCGGCACGACGTGATCCGCATGCTGGGCCTCTAGCATGCTCGACGACCGACAGCGCGCCCTGGCCACGGTCGACCTGTCGGCCGTGCGGCACAACATCGCCCACCTCGTCTCGCTGCTGCCCGCCGGCACGGCGCTGTGCGCGGTGGTCAAGGCCAACGGCTACGGCCACGGCGCCGTGCCCGTGGCCCGGGCCGCGCTGCAGGCGGGGGCGTCGTGGCTGGGCATCGCCACCGTAGCCGAGGCCGAGGAGCTGCGTGAGGCAGCCATCGCCGCCCCTCTGTTGATCTTCGGGCCGCTCACCGGTGTCGAGCTCGCGCGCGCCGTCAAGGCACACGCCGACGTCGCGGTGTGGTCGCGGCCGTTCCTCGACGAGGCGCTGCGGCACCGCGCCCACGTGCACGTCAAGTTCAACTCGGGCATGGGCAGGCTGGGCGTGCGCGAGCACGACGCCGTCGCCCTGGCATCCACCGCCGGCGATCGCCTGTCGGGCCTCATGAGCCACTTCGCCACCGCCGACGACGACGACCCTACGTTCTTCGCGGCGCAGCTCCTGCGCTTCACGGCGCTCGCCGCCGATCTGAAGGCGAGCTATCCGAACCTCACGGCGCACACCGCCAACAGCGCCGCGACCATGCGCGAGCCGGCGGCGCATTTCGACATGGTGCGCACCGGCATCGCCATCTATGGCCTGTCGCCCTTCGGCGACGACCCCGAGCTCCACGGGCTGCGGCCGGCGCTGCGCCTGAGCTCGTATGTGGCTGCCATCCGCGAGGTCGTTCCCGGCGAATCGGTCGGGTACGGCCGGCGGTACGTCGCCGAGCGCCCGGCGCGGCTGGCCATCGTGCCGATCGGCTATGCTGACGGGGTCACTCGCGCGCTCACCAACCGCGGCGACGTGCTCATCGCCGGCAAGCGCTGCCGCATCGCGGGCACGATCAGCATGGATCAGCTCACCGTGCTGCTGCCCGACGATCCGGCCGCGGTCCGCCCCGGCGACGAGGTCGTGTTCATCGGCCGCTCGGGCACCGAGCGCATCCTGGCCGAAGACGTCGCCCGACTGCTCGACACGATCAACTACGAGATCGCCTGCGACATCGCGCCGCGCGTCGTGCGCCGCTACGTCGAGGCGCCGGTCGCCCCCGAGGCCGCGCGCGTGACGGTGGTCCCCGGTGTGCCGGCCGCGACGCCCACGCCGGGCGTGGGCTCCGCCTCGGCGCGGCCCGACGACGACCCTCCCGACTCGGCCTGACGGCGCCCCAGGGCCATGCTTGACACCCACGCCATCGCCGCCGCCGCCGCGCCGGCCGCCGCCGCGAGCGGCGGCGCCTGGCTCGTGGGCGGCGCCGTGCGCGACGGGCTGCTGCACCGCCAGTGCGACGACATCGACCTGGCGGTGGCCGGCGACGCCGAGAGCTTCGCCCGCACCCTGGCGACGGCGCTCGACGCGCTCGCCTTCTCGTACTCCGAGCGCTTCTCGGCCTGGCGGATCGTCTGCGAGGGCGGCCACGTCGACGTGGCCCCGCTGCGCGGTCCCACGATCGCCGACGACCTGCGCGGCCGCGACTTCACCGTCAATGCCATGGCCCGTGCGCTACCGACGGCGCCGGGCGAGGGGGCGAGCTCCTCGTCGGGCGATCGGCCAAGCTCCCTGAGTGCAGCGTCGGGCGCCCTGATCGATCCCTGCGGCGGCCTTGCCGACTTGCGTGCGCGGCGGCTCGTGGCGTGTGCCGCGGGCGCCTTCGACGACGACCCCGTGCGTGTGGTGCGCCTTGCGCGCCTGCGTCACGAGCTCGACCTGACCGTGGCGCCGCGGCTTGAGGAGGCGGCGCGGGCGGCCGCCGGGCGCCTTGCCGCGGCGAGTCCCGAGCGTCTCGAGCACGAGCTTTCGACCTTGCTCGGTCTGCCCTGCGTCGCGTCTGCCCTGCGCAGCCTCGCCGACCTCGGCGCCCTCGAGGTCGTGCTGCCCGAGGTCGCGGCCTGTCGCGGCGTCACGCAGAACCCCTATCACCACCTCGACGTCTTCGAGCACACCCTCGAGGCGCTCTCGTTCCTGGCGCAGGTCGTGACCGCGCTCGGCGGCGAGCGCTACCTGGCGACGCCGACCGAGTGCGGCCTGCCGGGCGCGCCCGTCCTTGCGCCGCTCGCCTGGGCGGTGCTGCTCCACGACGTCGGCAAGCCCCTGGCGCGCCAGGTCGACGACCAGGGCCGCGTCCTGTTCCTCTCGCACGATCGTCTGGGCGAGCAGATCGCGCGCGACATCTGCCGCCGGCTGCGCATGAGCAGGCGGTTCGAGCAGTTCCTCGCCGAACTCGTGCGACAGCACCTGCGCCTGGGCTTTCTGGTGCGCGAGATGCCCCTGACGCGCCGCGCGCTGGTGCGCTTTCGCCGCGACGCGCAGCCCTTCGTCTTCGAAGCTATCGTGCTGTCGCTGGCCGACCGCGTGGCGACCCGCGGCGAGCGCACCCCGCCGCAGTCGCTGGCGCGCCACTTCCGCATAGCCCGCGATGTCTTCGGCGACACGCCCGCGCCGCCGCGCCGCCTGCTGGGCGGCGACGAGGTCATGACCCTGCTCGGGGTGGGTCCGGGCGCCGTGGTGGGCCGCGCGCTGGCGGTGCTCGAAGAGGAGATCGAGTGCGGCGACGTGACCACGCCCGACCAGGCGCGCGCGTTCCTGCTGAACTGGTGGGAGCGCGAGCAGGAGGGCGCCCGCGATGCCTGAGCTTCCCGAAGTCGAGACTGTGCGCCGCCGCCTCGAGACCTGCCTGCCGGGCCTGGTCGTCGACGAGGTGACGGTGAACGATGCCCTCGTCTCAAACCAGACCGCCGCCGACCTGCAGGCGGCCTTTGTGGGGCGCCGCGTCGTGGCCCTGCGGCGGCGCGGCAAGTACCTCATCATCGAGCTCGAGGGCATGCTGCTCGTCGTGCACCTGCGCATGACCGGCCGCCTGCTGCTCGCCCCCGAGCCGGGGGGGCGGGCGCCGCGGCTCGTCGTGCGACTACGGCCCGCCACCGAGCTCCTGTTCTACGACACACGCCGCTTCGGGCGCGTGTGGGCGGTGCCGGTCGCCGACGAGAACCATTTCTTTGCCGCGCTCGGCCCCGAGCCGTTCAGCGACGCCTTCACGAGCACCTACCTGCGCCGTGCGCTCGAAGGTCGCACGGCGCCGCTCAAGTCGTTCCTGCTCGACCAGCGGCGCATCGCCGGCGTGGGCAACATCTACGCCGACGAGGCGCTGTTCCGCGCACGGCTGCACCCGCTGCGCACGGCCGGCACGCTCGGTCCCGGCGAGATCGAGCGCCTGCACGACGCCCTGCTCGAAACGCTGCAGTTGGGCATCGAGCACGCCGGCGCCTCGATCGACACCTTCGTCGACCCCGACGGCGCGAGCGGCGACTTTCAGGCGATGCTCAACGTCTACGGACGCACGGGCCAGGCGTGCCGCGTGTGCGGCACACCGATCGAGAGGGTCGAGCTCGGCGGGCGCGGCACGCAGTTCTGCCCCACCTGCCAGACTCTGCCGCGCGGCAAGCGCCTGGCCGCCGGCGGCCGCGAGGCGCTGGCCCGCGAGCGCGCCGCGAGCTTGCGGCGCCGGGCTCGCGCGGCGCGACGCCGGTGAAGGCCCGGCGCGAGCCGCGCTCGGTGGAGGCCGCCCCGCCCGCCGCCGCCCCGCCCGCCTCGCCGCCCACCGCCTCGCCGCCCACCGCCGCGCCCTTCGCCCTCAACACTCTCTACGTCGTGGCGACCCTCGTGCCGCGGCGCGAGACGATCGTGGTCGGTGCCCTAGGAGCGGTCACCTTCGCGCGCGGCTGGCAGGCCTACGTGGGCAGCGCGCGTCGTGGGCGCGACGCTCGCGTCGCGCGCCACCGCCGCCCCGACAAGCCGCTGCGCTGGCACGCCGACTACCTGTTCACGCGCCATCCGGCGACGCGCGCCTGGCTGCTCGACACGCCGCTCACCGAGTGCGAGCTGGCCGCGCTGCTGCGGGCTGCGGTCGCGGGCGGCGCACCGTCCGACGGCGCGGCGCCCGCGACCGCGGCCGGACGGCCCGACGCCGACGCCGAGCTGCCCGCGCCGACCGGCGCCGACCCCGCGCCGCGTTTCGGCGCCTCGGACTGCGGCTGCGCCGGCCACCTGGTGAACACGGCCCAGCTGGGTGAGCTGCGCGCGGCGCTCGGCGCCGCGGCGGCCCGGGGTGGTATGCTGCGGGCGCTGCCCGTCGAACGACGAAAGCGAGACTAGGTGAGCGCGGTCACCCTGTACGGCGTCGTGGCGGTCACGTTCATGATGCTCATGTATGCGCTCGAGAAGCGCGGCCCCGTCTTCATCGCCGCCTTCGCCCTGGGCTGCGCGCTGTCGAGTACCTACGGCTTTCTGTCGGGCGCCTGGCCGTTCGGCGTGGTCGAAGGCATCTGGACGTTCGTCGCGCTGCGGCGCTACCTCGCCGTGCGCGCCGAGTCCTGACCCCGCGCGCCTAGCGCGCCTTCTCCCATTTCTGCAGGTAGGCGACCTCGGCGAGCGTCTTGCCGGCGTCGATCTCGCCGCGCAGGCGGTTCTCTTTTTCGAGCACGTCCATGGCCCGGTTGGCGAGCTCGACGGCCTGCGCCCGGGGCAGCACGATGACACCGTCGTCGTCGCCCACGACCCAGTCGCCGGGTTCGACGGTCTGGCCGGCGATCGAGACCGGCACGTTGATCTCGCCGAAGCCCTTGGGCTCGCCGGCATTGGCGCTCACGAGGCTGGAGAAGGCCGGGAATCCCATGCGGGCGATCTCGGGGGTGTCGCGGATCGCGCCCCACACGACCAGGCCGGCCAGGCACTTGACCACGGCGCTGTGCGTGGCGAGCTCGCCCCAGATGGCCGGATAGCTGTTGAAGGAATCGACCACCAGCACGTCGCCCGGCTGGCACTCGTCGATCGCTTCGACCGGCTTGGCCCAATCGCCGGGGTAGGTGCGCACGGTGACCGCCGGACCGCACATGTGGGCGCCGGGCAGCAGCGGCCTGATGCCGTGCAGCGACGGCTGGCGGTGCCAGGCGTCGGAGATGTTGGCCGTGGAGACCTGCTCGAGGACGCCGCGTATGTCGGCCTCGCCGGCCCGCTTGTAGAGGGTCGTGGCGATGGCGACGCCGGTATCGACGGCGCGGCGGATCTCGGCGGCCGCCGCGGTGGCGTCGGCCGCCTTGGTGATCGCGCCGCCCACGACGACGATGCCGGCGCCGGCCGCCGCGGCCGCCGCGGCGGTCTCGGAGTTGATGCCGCCCGCCGCGCTCACGGGAATGGCCACCGCTTCGGCCACGGCGCGCAGCGTGGTGAAGGGCGCCTCGCCGCGCATCTGCTGGTCGATCGCGGTGTGGATGCCCACGTAGTCGGCGCCCCAGGCCTCGGCCTGGCGCGAGCGGGCGACCGGGTCGGCGACCTCGATCATGTCGACGATCAGCTTGCAGCCGTAGTTGTGGGCGGCCTCGATGCACTCCTTGATGGTCGAGTCGCTGGCCGCGCCGAGCACGCCGACCAGACCGGCGCCCGCCTTGGCTGCGTACTCGACCTCGATGCGGCCGGCGTCCATCGTCTTCAAGTCGGCGAAGATGAGCTTGTCGGGGAAGGCGGCCTTGAGCTCGCGCACGGCGCGCAGGCCCTCGGCCTTGATGAGCGGCGTGCCGGCCTCGACCCAGTCGACGCCGCCGGCGACCGCTTCGCGGGCGATCTCGATGGCGCGCGGCAGGTCGACGAAGTCGAGGGCGACCTGCACGACGATGCGTGCGCCTGTGCTCGGCGAGTCGCTCATACGCCCATCACCTGCACGATCAGCTCGCGCTGCCGGGGCCGCGCGTCGAAGTCGCAGAAGACGATGGTCTGGTAGCGCCCCAGCGTCAGGCGGCCCGCGACGAAGGGCACCGTGAGCGAAGGGCCCACGAGGCCGGCGCGCACGTGCGAGTGGCCGTTGCCGTCGCGCAGGTTGTCGTTGTGTACGTAGTGGCGGTCGGGCGGCGTGAGCTGGTCGAGCGCCTCTTGCACGTCGTGCACCACGCCGGGCTCGAACTCGAGCGTGGTGACCGCGCCGGTCGCGCCCGGCACGAAGATCGTCGCGGTGCCGTCGTGCAGTCCCGAGCGGCGCACGGCCTCGACGACCTCGTCTGAGATCGCGATGATGTCGGCGTCGCCGCGGCTGGGGAACTCGATCGTGTCGGTCACGACGCGCGCTACGCCTTCGCGCTCCGTGGTCTTGTGCCGTTCACTGTCCATGACTGTCGCCACGCTGCCTCTCCTTGTCGTGCGATGCCGGCCCGCGGCGCGGGTCCGGCTCGGGTGATGTCGTGTCCGTGGTCGCGGCCGGCGCTGCCACGCCGATCGCGACGTTGTCGAGCAGCCGGGTCTCGCCGAGCCGCACGGCGGCCACGATGAGGTCGTCCGGGCGCGGGACGTCGCCCACCGGCGCGAAGCTGTCCGGGTCGACGACGGCGACGTAGTCGATCGCCAGGCCGGCGGCCTGCAGCTCGGCGGTGACCCTGGTCACGACGGCGCCGGTGCCGTCGGCCGAGACCGCGCCGCCGGCGACCAGGGCCGTGTGCAGCCCGGCCGCCTCGGCGCGTTGCGCCGCGCCCAGGTAGACGTTGCGCGAGCTGCGGGCGAGGCCGTCGGGCTCGCGCACCGTGTCGACCGCCACGATCTCGACCGGCAGGTCGAGGTCGGCGACCAGGCGCCGCACGACCGCAAGCTGCTGCGCGTCTTTGCGCCCGAAGTAGGCGCGGTCGGGGGCGACGATCGTGAACAGCTTGGCGACGATCGTGGCCACGCCGTCGAAGTGGCCGGGCCGTTGCGCCGCCTCGTAGCCCACGGCCGGCGGACCTTCGACGTGCACGGTGACGGCCGCGCCCGCCAGGTACATCTCGGCGACCGCCGGCGCGAAGACGAGCGTCGCGCCGGCGCCGGCCGCGAGCGCCACGTCGCGGGTTTCGTCGCGCGGGTAGCGGGCGAGGTCGTCGTCCGCGCCGAACTGGGTGGGGTTCACAAAGATCGACACCACGACGGTGTCGCACTCCCGCGCGGCCGCCGAGATCAGGGCCAGATGCCCGTCGTGCAGCGCCCCCATGGTCGGCACCAGGCCGACCGGCCGCTCGCCGGCGGCCACGGCCGCGCGCGTCTCGGCCACGGTGCGCACGACGGTCGTCGTGGCGTGGCGCGCGGCGCTCACAGGCGTCCTTCGGGGCGGTCGAGCAGCTCGCGCAGCGTGCGCACGGTGTCGTCGTCCAGGCGTGGCGCGGCCAGGTGCAGCGCTTGCAGCGAGAGCGAGCGGTAGGTGTCGGCAAAGCGCGGCGCTTGCTCGGCGAGCAGCGCAAGGTGGGCGCGCACGGTGCCGACGTCGCCGCGCGCCACCGGACCGGTCAGCGCCTGCGCCGGCCCGCGCGCGGCGACGTTGGCGGCGGTGGTGGCCACGAGCGACTCGAGCAGGCGGGCGGCGGCGGCGGGCGGCACGCCCGCCGCCGCCGCCATCAGCTCGCCGGCCTCGCTCTGCAGGGCTACGAAGAGGTTGCTCGCCGCCGCAGCGGCGAGGTGGTAGAGCGGCTTGGCCTCGTCGGCCAGGGCAAAGGGGCGGCAGCCCAGGCGCTCGGCGAGCCAGACGCCCAGCTCGACGTCGGCCGGCGTGTCGCCGGTGACGGCCATGGGTACGCCGCGCAGCGCGCCTTCGTCGCCCGGTACCGCGAAGCTTTGCAGCGGGTGCAGCGACAGGATCCCGGCCACCCGGCCGCGCAGCGGGGCGAGCAGGTCGAGCGAGCCCAGGCCGCTGGAGTGGACGGCCACGACCGGACGCTCGAGCGGTGTCGCGAGCGCCGCGGCGACGTCGTGGGCGACGCCCTCGATGCCGTCGTCGGGCACGGTGATCCACACGACGTCGGCGCGCGCGACGCCATCGGCCAGCGAGAGGCGGGGAGGGTCGGCTGCGGGGTCGAGCGGCACGGCCGGCGAGGTGACCACCGCGGACACGGCGACGCCGGCCTTCCTGAGCGACGCGACGAGCGTCGCGCCCAGGCGGCCCGGTCCGATCACACATACACGTAGCGCTTCGTCTGGAAGCAAGGCGTCGGCTCCTTGGCTGCAGTCCCCCCGTGGCGGGCGGTACCACGCCGGCCTAACGTCCCGGCGCACTTTCATCGTGCGGTCGTCGTCTCCGGCCCCTGGGCTCGAAGCGACGACGTTGGACAATCGGCCCGACTCGTGGCCGATTGCACAATCGTAAGAGTAGGGGCAGAGGCCCGGCACGGTCAATTCTGCCGTAGGGACGGCGTGGACAAACGCGAGCGGCTGCGCTGGACGGCGTGCGTCTGACGCAGTGGGGTCGCGGCGAGTCCGCCGTCTCGCTCGAGCAAGCGGCCGCCCGCGAGGCTCGGTGATACACTGTCGCCATGCCCATCTACGAGTTCATCTGCGAGCATTGCGAGCTGCGGTTCGAAGAGCTCGTGCGCAACGGCGACAAGCCGCGGTGTCCCGAGTGCTCCACCGGTGACATCCGTCGCATGCTCTCGAGCTTCGCCGTCCACTCCGCGTCGGCCAACCTCGGCGGCGGCGGGGGCAAGAGTTGTGGTTCGTGCGGGAGCTCATCCTGTGGCACCTGCCACTGACGACCCGGTCGCAGTCGCGCTCGACGAGCTGCGTGCCGAAGCCGAGGCCTGCGAGAAATGCCTGCTGTCGGCCACGCGCACCCGCGTGGTGTTCGGCGAGGGCGACCCGCACAGCGACCTCATGTTCGTCGGCGAGGCGCCCGGCTACCACGAAGACCAGCAGGGCCGGCCCTTCGTAGGCCAGGCCGGCAAGCTCCTCGAGCAGCTTCTGCAGACCATCGGCCTGTCGCGCGAGCAGGTCTACATCGCCAACGTGCTCAAGTCGCGGCCGCCCAACAACCGCGATCCCAAGCCCGAAGAGATCGCCGCCTGCGAGCCCTACCTCGTGCGCCAGGTCGAGATCATCGCGCCGCGCGTCGTGTGCACGCTGGGCAACTTCGCCACCAAGCTGCTGTCGGGCAGCCAGACCGGCATCACCCGCGTGCATGGCATTCCGCAGCGTACGCACGTGGGCGGCCGCGAGCTCTACCTCTACCCGATCTTCCATCCGGCCGCCGCCCTCTACACGCCGGCCATGCTCGAGACCTTGAAGCAGGACGTGCTGCGGCTGCCCGAGGTGCTCGGCCTGCCGCTGGGCGGTGACGTCCCGACCGACGAGGCCGCCGACGCGCCCGTCGCGCCGCGCGCCGACCCACCGGTACGCCGTCCGATCGTGCTGCCGACGCTGGCGGCGGCGCCCGAGCCAACGGCGCCGCTCGAGCCCGCGGCGCCGGCGCTCGAGCCGAAGCCGCCGCAAGTGCAGCCGCCGGCTCCCGCACAGCCGCCGGCTCCCGCACAGCCGCCGGCGTCTCCGCGGCCGCCGGCGCCCGGCGGGCCGGCTGAACAACTGGGCCTCTTCTAAGGGCATGCTCACGGCCACGCTCACTTCGCCGGAGGCGACCGGCAGGTTTGCGCGCCTTTTCGCAGCCAGACTCACGCCGCCCGCCCTGGTGACGCTGCGCGGCGAGCTCGGCACCGGCAAGACCACCCTCGTGCGCGATGTCCTGCACGCGCTCGGCGTCGAGGGCGTGGTCGCCAGCCCGTCGTTCACCCTCGCCCAGAGCTATGAAGGCGCCGCGTCCCTGCGGCTGCACCACCTCGACCTCTACCGCCTGGGGCGGGGCGCCGACGTGACCCTGTTCGCCTGGGAGGACTACCTCGACGGCTCCTCACTGACCTTCGTGGAGTGGCCCGAGGCAGGCGCGGCGGAGCTGCCGCCCGCCGACGTCGACGTCGCGCTCACGCATCGCACGCCCGACAGTCGCGGTCTCGCGCTGCGCGCTGGCCCCGATCTCGAAGCGGCGCTCGCCGCCGAGATGGCCGCTGCCGGCATCGACGACGTGCTGCTGGCGCCCGGGGCGTCGGCTTCAGACGAGGTGACGGCGGGCACAGGGGCGGCGCCGCGCGCAGGCAGGGCGGACACGCCGGCCGGTCGCGAAGCCCGATCGCCGCAGGCCGCGACGTGATCCTCGCCGTCGAGACCTCGAGCGCCGCGGCCTCGGCCGCGGTCGTCGCGACCGACGGAGCCGCGCTCGGCGAGTCGCGCCCCAGCGCCGAGGCGCAGCAGGCGCGGCGGCTGCTCGAGTGCGTGCACGAGGCCCTCACGATGGCCGGCGCCGCGCTCGCCGACATCGAGACCGTCGTCTGCGGCCTGGGCCCGGGCACGTTCACCGGCCTGCGCATCGGCATCGCCACGGCGCGCGCCCTGGCGCAGGGCGCCGGCCTGCCGGTGGCCGGCGTGCCCAGTCTCGAGGCGCTCGCCTGCGGCCTCGCCGCAGGCGAGGCGGCCGCGAGCGCCACTCACGTCGTGCCCCTGATCGACGGCCGCCGCGGCGAGGTCTTCGCGGCGGTCTACCGGCGCACGGCGCGGCCCGCCGCGGCGCCGGGCGGGCCGACCGCTGAGCCCACTCCCGGGACCGCCGCCTCGCTCGCGGCGGCGCCGACGACGCGGCTCGCGTCGTGGCCCGAGCTCGAGCTGCTCGTGCCGCTCACCGTGGTGAGCGTCGACGAGCTGTCCGCGTTTCTCTCTCGCTTTCCGGGCGCGGTCGTGGGCGGCGACGGCGCGCTGCCGCACGTCGACCGGCTGCCGCCGGCCGTCGTGCTCGAGCGCGCCGTCGCCGGCCCCAGCGCCCTCATGGTCGCCCGCACGTTCCTGGCCGGCTCGCCCGCGCTCACGCGTGGCTTCGCCGACACGCTGCCCATCTACGGCCGCGAACCCGACGCCGTGCCCCGCAAGCAGGCGCTCGCGCTGCCGCGGGCCGCCGGCGCCGCGCCGCGGGCCGCCGCCACGCCATCGTCCACCGACCGCGGCGCTCCGCCGCCGACCAAGGAGCCGCGCCGATGATCGATTCGCTGCCCGAACGTCCGACCGCCGGCGTGACCGTCATCCGCCGGCTGCTGCCGGCCGACCTGGCGGCGATCGTCGCCATCGAGAACGACACCTTCACCCTGCCTTGGCACCCGAACGTCTTCGCGAGCATGCTCGTCAAGCCCGAAGCGCTCTGCCTGGGCTGTCTGGCCGGCGGTCGCCTGGTCGGCTACCTCATCGCCGACATGTTCGTCGACGTCTGGCACATCATGAACCTGGCGGTGAGCGCGTCGCAGCGCCGCAACCACATCGCTTCCGACCTGCTCGAGCACTACTTCGAGATCACCGACGACGACCCGCACCGCGGCCACACGCTCGAGGTGCGCGTGTCCAACGAGCCGGCCATCGAGCTCTATCGCAGCTACGGCTTCGTGGCCACCGGCGTGCGCCGCGGCTACTACTCCGACAACCGCGAGGACGCCCTCATCATGTGGAAAGAACGGGACGGCGACTCGGCGTGAGCCTGCTGCTGTGCATCGAGACATCGTGCGACGACACGAGCGCGGCCGTCGTCGACACCGCGGGCCCCGACGGCGCCGCCGTCATACGCTCGTCGATCGTCTCGTCGCAGCACGAGTTTCACGCGCCCTTCGGCGGCGTCGTGCCCGAGGTCGCGTCGCGGCGCCACACCGAGCTGCTGGTCGGCGCGGTGGCCGATTCCCTGAGCGAAGCCGGCGTCGGCTGGGACGATCTCGAGGGCGTCGCGGTGACCACCGGCCCCGGACTGATCGGCGCGTTGCTCGTGGGCCTGGCCGCCGCCAAGGCGCTCGCCTACGCCCGCCGTCTGCCGCTCACGCCGGTCGACCACCTGCAGGGTCACCTGGCGGCCGCCTACGCCCTCGGCGTCGAGGCGCCGTTCGTGTGCCTGACGGCGAGCGGCGGCCACACCATGCTTGCCGTGGTCGAACGCGGCGTCGAGTTCCGCGTCGTCGGCCGCACGCTCGACGACGCCGCCGGCGAGGCCTTCGACAAGGGAGCCCGTCTGCTCGGTCTGCCCTATCCCGGCGGCCGCGAGCTCGATCTGCTGGCCGTCGCCGGCGACCCGGCGCTGGTGACGTTCCCGCGCAGCCTGCCGCAGGGCTTCGACTTCAGTTTCAGCGGCTTGAAGACGGCGCTGCTCTACTACCTGCGCGAGCACGAGGGGGAGGCCGGCTTCGCGGCGCGTCGCGCCGGCGTGGCCGCTTCGTACCAGGAGGCCATCGTCGACCAGCTCGTCCACAAGACGGTGCGCTGCGCCGAGCACGAGGGTCTTCGTCAGGTCGCGGTGGGCGGCGGCGTGGCCGCGAACTCGCGGCTGCGCCGCCGCCTCGCCGACGCCTGCGAGCGGCGCGGTCTGACCGCGTTCATCCCGCCCGTCGCGCTGTGCACCGACAACGCCGCCATGGTCGGCCTGGCAGCGCGCCACCTCGAGGCCGTGCCCTGGCCGGGCTACCTGGGCCTCGACGCCTACGCCTCGGAAGCCGCCCTGAACGCCCTGCGAGGGCGGCGGTAAGCCGGTGGCCGTCGGCTCGCCGCCGGAAACGGGTAAGACTACGGGCATCGACATCAGCGGCGGGACAGCCCTGCCCGGGACAGGAGCCTGACGGCACGAGATGAAGACAGACGTCACACCCGGTGACACCCCGCTCGCGGCGGCGCTCGGCAGCACAACGTCCCAGGCGGCGCCGGCCAAAGGCGCGACGCCCCAGGTAGCGCCGGCCAGGGTGTCGACGTCGGCTCGCCGGCATCCGTTGATCGCGGCCGATCA
>Ga0181535_10005876_pt1 | contig 12936 bp, 12 predicted proteins | sample PEATcosm2014_Bin_44_FD_119774 | JGI IMG/M metagenome (GOLD analysis project Ga0181535, IMG submission 119774) | Peatland microbial communities from MTU Mesocosm Facility, Houghton, MI, USA - PEATcosm2014_Bin17_30_metaG | ecosystem: Environmental > Terrestrial > Soil > Wetlands > Peat | place...
CAAATGAAAGACAAGGACCCTGCTGGGTCGGACAAAGTCGTTTTGGAGGGTCTTTATAGCCAAACAGTGGACGAAGCCGCAGAAGACTCGCACGGCGTGCAAGAGACTGTTGCTTGGGCGTTGCGCCAGTACCACCGGCACATTTGGAATGTGTATAAGGCACCGGCCATAGATGAAGCCGAGGTGCTGCGCGTTGTATCAGGATCCGATTGCGCAGACGCACATGTGGTCTCAATTGACGAGATTGTCAAGTCGCTTGAGTATATTGAGATTTCTCGAAATAGGAAGTGGAAGAAGCTCTATCGCACTGTGGCACGAGGGCTAATTGTGATGGATTTCCTCGGTGGCCTTCGCCGCGCCGAAGGGTTGGGGCTGATGCCAACCGACCTGTCGCCTGGACCCTTCGGTCATCTGCTCGTGCGCGACAATGGGATACGCACTCTCAAAACTGAAAACGCCAACCGCTGCATTCCGCTGGGCGTGTTGGCGCATCCTTTTTCAGAACTCCTAGAACCGGTGGGTGACTTGTTCCGGGAAGCCAAAAGAATTGGAACCGACCTCTCATGCGGTATGAGCGATGACGTCATCGTGCGAATAGTTCACAAAGCACTTCAGACCGTTACCGGTCTCAAGAATTGCCACGGGCACACTCTCCGGCACAGCGCTGCCCATTATGCTTTTATTCGGTTGATGCTTGCTGATCTGAATCAGAAAGATCTCTTTCCGCATTTGCCCATAACCACGGCGTGGCTGAGGTGCTCCTCGGATCTACGAGCCCTTTTGCTTCACAATGGCCAATCGATCAACAACGATTGCGCCTGGGTTGTCGCCACGATCATGGGACACTCAAATCCCGGTCGTGTAACTTTTCGGCATTACGCTCACTGTCTCGACATTTTGCTAGCGAAGTTTCTCAGCGAGCATACGAAGTTGGGAGCCCCAGCTACGCGAGAGGAACTGCGTGCCCTTAGCTATCTCCCACGCGCGACTGCGTATGAACAGTTATCCGCCACTGCAGATCAGGACAAAGGGCAGAACACGAATCCGGCTTCCTTCGATCGGCAGGTTGACAATGGGCGGCATCTCGAGCCGGGATATGAGTTTGCGTTAAGGGTCTATTCCGATCGGCTGAAGTTGAAAAGTAACTCCCGGGTTGAACCCGTTGAATTGCCGGATAAATGCTTCTGGCCAAAGGATACTTATGACCTCCTGTGGATGTCATGGGAACTCAGCTTAAAGGAGAGCAAATTAGCAACTATCTTTGGACTGGAGGAACTTGAGGTCGGTGAAATACTCTCCCGGGCTCGCTCAGTCATGCGAATCCGAAACTATCAAGCCTCTCCCGGCTCGCCTGCGATCAACGAAACGGTTGCGGAAGATACTGAAGTCGATCTTGCCAAAGCTCTGAGGCAGCCGAAGATGAACTGGACTTCGAAATGTTTTCAAGCCTGGGCTAACGGTATTCAAAACTATTGCGTCAACTCCAAAACTGCAGCCAACACCATTGATTACATATTGCGAAATATGTTGCAGGGAAATACTCAGATTGTTTTCGCCGGCATTCCCAAGCCAGAAACGATGAAGGCATGCTTGGATGTGTTCGAGGCCGTCGGGTTTCGACGCGATGATCTCTTTGCGACTTCCTGTGATGGAACCAAACGAGCGGTCCCCACGCGCGGATGGCTGCAGGACCGCGGAATCTCGTGGCGGATTGCCGCTAAGAACGAGTTTGGTCCAAGCCGCCTGTTACAAACTCCGGCCCCTTGGGTGGTTGTCGGCCCTAAACCTCATGTGGAGGTCGGCGTGACCATGCGTCACCAGTCCGAAGCAATTTCGTTTCTTATTCGGATGGCAGCCATTCGATTGTGTTAGTAGTTCTCACTCCTGGCACCCGAGCTCCCGATTCAGACAGCGATTCAAAATGCTTGATATTCGCGGTGGCGAGGTGCAAATTTGCACCCCCGCTAGTCCGGAAACGGTAGGGCCCCGGTGTCTTCCGTGCATAGCCTCCCTTCGTGATTGCATTTAAGTCTATTAGATTCAGAAGATGTCAGGTACTCAAGGTAGCGCCGAGGGGCTCCAGGTCGGTCGTGAAAGTGATGGCGGGGAAGGAAGAGGCATGGGGCGGCGCAAAGGAGCGCGGCTGTCATAGCTTTTTGGGGGGACCGTGAGCGAAGGGAAGGGGGGAGCCAAAACAGCGTCATTGACAGCGAGCGGCGGCGGCTAAAGTGCCGTCACCTCGCCTTCTCTCGGGGCAGCAGGAAAGAGGTTGTTGATGACAAGCAGCAGGGGAGGGAAAACTGTGCGGGCAGGGGCATCGAACGCATCGGGGAAACGCAATTGACCACCGGGGCGGGAGCATGAAGGCTAGGAGACATGCCTCTGCAAGGCTCTTATTTTGCGCCACTTATGCACATGATATTTGCATGGAGAACGGTTTGCCGTTGAACTTTCACCGATATGGTGTAATGTGGTGAATAAGCCCGGCCGGTTGGTAAGGTAGTTTTTGGGAGATGGACCGAAATGAAACAGAGTGCGGAAACCGTCCGTGCATCGATCAGCTTCCCGTCTGAAGTCTATGAGACCCTGGAAGACATTGCGAAACAAAAGAAAGTTTCGCTCGCGTGGGTCGTCCGCGAAGCTGCTGAGAATTACATTGCCGACAAGTGGCCGCTCCTGAAAGCACAGAGATAGACCGATGCCATCTTTTTATGAGTTCTTCGCTGGTGGTGGTATGGCCCGAGCAGGTTTGGGCGAGGACTGGGAGTGCCTTTTTGCAAATGACATTGATGCCAAGAAGGGATCAAGCTACGCGGCGAACTGGGGCGGCGAAAAGCTACTCATTAAAGATGTCGGCAAAATCTCGACTTCTGAATTGCCTGGTAATGCGGATCTCGCCTGGGCATCTTTCCCATGCCAAGATTTATCTCTCGCCGGCGATTACGTTGGCTTGAAGGGGGAACGCTCCGGCACATTTTGGCCGTTTTGGCGGCTTATTAAGGGGCTCGCCAGAGAAGATCGAGCACCATCGATAATCGCCCTTGAGAATGTGTGCGGCGCTCTCACGTCGCACGATGGGAAAGATTTTGCGGCGATTGGGGCCGCTCTCGTCGGTGGCGGCTATCGGTTTGGCGCGATGGTCATCGATGCTGAGCGCTTCGTACCCCAATCGCGTCCGCGCCTTTTCATCATCGGCGTGCAACAAGACCGCCCGATTCCAGCTGGCCTCATATTGCAGCAGCCAAACACGGCGTGGCATCCAACGAACCTCATAGGCGCCTATCAAAGGCTGTCGCAGCGATCGCGGGACTCCTGGCTCTGGTGGAACCTACCCGCGCCGCAGCCCCGTCAATTGACATTTTTGGACATCATCGAAAACGAGCCGCAGGGCGTTGACTGGCATACGGCCGCGGAAACGCGACGGTTGCTGTCGATGATGAGTCCCCTCAATCGCAAGAAGGTCGAACAGGCCAAGAAGATGGGAAAAGTGATGGTCGGCGGCGTCTACAAGCGCACGCGGAAAGATGAGGATGGCAACCGAGCTCAGCGGGCCGAAGTCCGCTTTGACGATTTGGCTGGCTGCTTGCGCACGCCGGTTGGAGGCTCCAGTCGTCAATCGATCGTAATCGTAGAAGGAAACTCAGTCCATTCTCGTCTCCTGGCGCCGCGCGAAGCAGCGCGCTTGATGGGCCTGCCGGACACCTATAAGCTGCCGTTGAATTACAACGAGGCATATCATCTTACTGGGGATGGCGTTGTTGTACCCGTCGTCGGTCATCTGGCGGATCATCTGCTTGCGCCGCTCGTAGGCGCTATGGAATGCAAGAAAGAAGCGGCTTAACGATGGCTGATGGCCATAACAAAGACCTAATCCGTTTCACGTCAGATAGGGCCTTTAGAGGAAAGGGGCCGTTATCAGTAGCGTTGGTGATAACTCAACATGCCAAGAAGATGGGCCTCCCTCTCGATCCGGAGAAACTCGTAACGGACGGCGGCGGTCAGGTTCTCGGATTAGGTAAGGGCGCCGTTCAAGCAATCCTCAAGAGACACGGCATAGCGCGCGTGCTGGCGTCGGAAGGCGGAAGAACATCGCGCGGTAGTCTCAACAACATGCGTGAGTATGTTGCCTTTCTCAATGACTTGGGGAGAAAAGCCGATCTGGAAGCAATCGAGGCATTCTGGATCGAGCGCGTGCAGGAATTCTTTGCGGGCAAGCCCTTCAAGATCAAACTCGATGCTTCGAAGAGTTTGCGAATGGTGGTTCGGGATGTAATCGCGCAGGCGGTCGAGCGTCAGAAAAGCGTCCCAGGAGTTTATTACTCCGGGGCGGTGCTTCAACACTTGGTTGGCGCGAAACTCGATTGCGCTCTCGGTCAAGGTCAGTTCGAGCACAACAGTTTTTCAACCGCCGACGCTCCGGGCGGACGCAAGGGCGATTTCTTTCTCGGCGATGTGGCGATTCATGTCACGACTTCGCCGGGTGAGGCGGTAATTGAGCGGTGTCGCGAAAATATGAATGACGGCCACCGTCCAATCATTGTGACCCTTCAGCGGGGATTAACCGTAGCGGAGGGTCTCGCTAATAACGTCGGCCTTGGCGACCGGATCGACATATTTGAGATCGAGCAATTCGTGGCGCTCAATCTATATGAGCTCGCGAAATTCGCGGCTGAGGGACGCCGAACCGCCGTGACGGACTTGGTCAACAGGTATAACGACATCGTCGATGAAGTGGAGACGGACCCCAGTCTCCGGATCGAGCTACGAAAGTGAAAGAAACGCCCGAGTTGCGAAGTCGCATCATGCGGGCGGTAAGAGCAAGCGATACGGCTCCTGAGATGGCAGTTCGCCGATTAATCCATCGAATGGGTTACCGTTTCCGGCTACACCGCAAGGACCTTCCAGGCAAGCCTGATGTCGTCCTCCCAAGATTGCACAAGGTCGTGTTCGTCAATGGCTGCTTCTGGCATGGCCATGCTTGCGCGCGCGGCGCAAGGGCGCCGAAGTCGAACGCCGAATATTGGTCAGGGAAGATCGAGGGAAACCGCATGAGGGATAGCGCAAACAGGAAGGCGCTCGCTAAAATTGGCTGGCGTGCAACGACGGTTTGGGAATGTGAAGTGAAAAAGCCCGAGCTCGTTGAAAGAAAGCTGATCAATTTTCTAGGCAAGAGGTAGTCGGCGGCGGCAAAGATGGGTCGGAGGAGAGTAAGACATGACGACTGGACTCTACGCGAGGCTTCGGGACAGCCGCGAAGATGACGAGGCGCTTGCGGCTTGTATTGAGCGCGTTGTAAACCAGCTCGAAAGCACATCGACGAATGGGGATAGGCCGGGAATGCTGCTCGGCAAGATTCAATCCGGCAAAACGCGCGCGTTTGTAGGCATCATCGCACGCGCCTTTGACCGGGGATTCGATATGGCGGTCGTGTTTACGAAGGGCACGAAGACCCTTTCCGCGCAAACCGTCGCGCGCTTGCGGTACGACTTGCGGGAGTTCATCGAAGAAGATGAAATTCTTGTTTTCGACATCATGCAACAACCGGGCACGCTCACAAAGAGCGAGCAGCGACGCAAGCTCGTAATCGTTGCGAAAAAGCAGTCGCAGAATCTCGACCGGATCATTCAGTTCTTCGACAAGGACTACCCTGATCTGAAGGGCCGCAAGGTGCTCATCGTTGACGATGAAGCCGATCTGGCAAGCGTCCGCTTTGTTCGGAAGAAGGACCAGCCTGACATCGAACAGGGAAAAATTGCCGAAAAGATGGACGCTCTGCGTCGGCTCGTCGCAAAAGTGGCATATTTGCAGGTGACGGCGACGCCATACTCGCTCTATCTGCAACCCGACGACTACGAAATCCCGCCGAATGGGGGTTATGTCTTCAAACCGAAGAAGCCGGCCTTTACGGAACTCTTGCCCATTCACGGCGGTTATGTGGGGGGAGACGATTACTTTGCAGTGCCCGCTGAAAACGATCCTCGGTCATTTCTATTCGTAGAAGTGTCGCTCGATGAGCAGGACGCATTGCGACGGCCGGATCAGCGGCGTATCCGTCAAGAGCGGGTCTTGGACTCCCCGAATACCAGCGGTCTCGCCCGCGCAATTATGACCTTTGTACTCGCGGCTTGCCTGCGGCGTTGGCAACAGACCGAAGCTGGTGAAAAGCGCCGTAAGTACGCGATGGTGATCCATAATGACACGCAAAAAGCTGCCCATGCATGGCAAGACCAGGTCATTCAGTGGATTTTCGATGCGGCTATAGACGCGGCGGCTAGTAAGCCCGATGCGCTAAGACCTATTTTCAACGCCGCCTATGCCGACTTAAGTGCGTCGGTCGAAGCCGACCGAGGCCGCATTCCAACTGCGAACCAGGCTTTTAAGATGTTCATCGAAGCGCTCCAAGGTGGCGACGTAGTCCGTGAAACGGTCAATTCCGATCATGCCGTCATGGCTCTCCTTGACGAAAGAGCGGAGCTGAAGCTGAGAACGCCATTCAACATTTTTGTCGGCGGGAACATTCTCGATCGTGGCATTACCATCCCAAATCTGATCGCGTTCTATTACGGCCGCAACCCGAAAACGATGCAGGCCGATACCGTTTTGCAGCATTCACGCATGTACGGGAATCGCGATCGGCGCGATCTCGCAGTGACGCGCTTTTATACCTCACGTGCGGTATATGATCGCCTCTACACCATCAATGAATTTGAAAATACTCTGCGTGAGGCCTTCGAGAGCGGCGCGCATGAGAAGGGCGTTGTGTTCATCCAAACCGACTCTGACCATCGCGTCCGCCCCTGCGCGCCCAATAAGGTTCTCCTAAGCAACGTCGTCGCGGTGCGTCCAGCGGGACTCTATCTGCCCACGGGATTCCAGACCCGCACGGGGCGCGAGTTGACGGCAGCCGAGAGAGAGCTCAACACGCTTATTCCCAAGGCGGTGCGAGACAAACAGCAGTTTGTCGAAATAGATCGGGGCACCGCGCTTCACATCATCGCGATTATCGAAAAGACCCTGGACTTTTCCGACAATGAATTCGAATGGGACGCGATGCGGGGTCTCTTGGACTACTACTCGGATGTCCGGGACGGCGGCGATGGAAGGGTGCTCATGCTGGCGGAAACGGGCAGGAAACTATCGCGCGAAAAGTCGGGCGATAAGTCTGGGCTTTCGATTCTGGGCGGCGGAGCCATTCGCAGTTTGGTGCTCGACCCGCTTCGGTCTAAACCAGCCCTGGTCCTGCTCCTGCAAGATGGCACCCGTGAGCTTGGCTGGTCGGGGCACCAATTCTGGTGGCCGCTTTTGGCGGCGCCCGGAACGGTTGAGCCATGCGTATTTGCGACGAAGGTAGCCTCGGATTAGCGACGGCGAGAGAATGGCTGACGAATCGAAGATCGGTGCCGACTGGCAAAACGATGAACTCGACGCGATCATCGCCGATTACTTCGCTATGCTTCAAGCCGATCTTTCTGGCCAGCCCTACGTTAAGTCGCATCATAGCCGTGATTTGATGGCAAAGATCGGGAGGACGCACAGATCCGTCGAATTCAAGCATCAAAATGTGTCGGCCGTTCTGGATGAATTGGGCTTGCCTTGGATTCCGGGTTATAAGCCGAAGAGGAACTATCAAAACGCTATCTTCGATGCGATAGACCGGTACCTCACCAAGCACACTGACCTGCTTGCGTCGGTTCCCAATTCACGCGCGGCATCTCCCGTCTTGTCCGATGTATTTGTTTCGCCGCCGGCGCTCGTCGTGACGGATAAACCTGCGCCTGAGCGTTTACGGCAACTTATCCGCAAATTCGATCCGGTGGAGCGCGATCATCTGAACCGTTCCCTCGGCAAGGCTGGCGAGGAATTCGTCCTCGATCTCGAACGCCGACGCTTGACTGAGGAGGATCGCACTGATTTAGCGCGGAAAATTAGGTGGGTTGCTGCGGAAGATGGAGACGGAGCGGGCTACGATATCCGCTCGTTTGAGCCGAACGGGCAAGAGCGATTACTCGAAGTGAAAACAACCAATGGCTCGGCTCGGACTCCCTTCTTTCTCAGCCGCAATGAGTGCGAGTTGGCGACGGAGCGCCCCCAGGACTGGCGTATATATCGTGTTCATTGTTTCGCCAAAGAACCGCGCATATTCACTATTGCGCCGCCGCTGGACCGGTCACTAAGTCTGAGACCCGAGATTTGGAGCGCATCTTTCTCGGTCGGCGCTTGATTGGCGGCCGTCGCGTGGTCCGGATGTCATTGGGGCTGTAGGGTCGTCAATCGCCTTTTTGCAAAAGCCTCGGCACTCGGCCAGTCGGGCGAAACGTAGAGATCTTCGGTCTTACCGGCGCTGGTTTCGGAGACCACGAAGAACGAGTAGAGATTCGAGTCATTCCGCACATCCTCGCGCGCGGCTTCGTACAGCTCATCCCAAAGGAAATCATCATATTCGATTGCATCGGGAGACGGGATATCCGCAGGCTCGAAATTCTTGTCCAGTTCAAGGGCCGCGGCGAGAGCTGCCGTCGCTTCTTGGTCGATGCCCTTGAACACTTCACGGGCATATGACTGGTCATAGGTCTTCAGAACCTCAACACGCCGGTCGCCCGTTGTTTGCTCGAAAAACACTTCCTGTCTGGGCATTGCAATTCCTCCGGTAAGTCATTATCCCGCCTGGTGACAAAGGGAGTCCAGGGGTGCCCTACCTTTCTCGTTTGCGTTTGCTTTTGCCTCGATGGTTCGCGGCATTTGAAAAACAAATGCCGAACGCCTCCTGGCGAAGGCGGGGGGTAGTAAGTGCAAGGGGAGGGGGATCACCCATTCCTGGAACGGAACGGAAGCGAAGAGAAAGGGACGAAGGGCTGTACAAGCGATGCTCGGAAGCCTGGGATACTCCTTGTGCGCGCGAGGGGCGGAGCCCTTTCCATGTCTTTTGTCAATGGTTAGGCGCAGGGGCATCGGCCCCTGCATCCGTAGAGGTGTGTTCTTCTCGAATTCCTATGGACTGGGGACCCGGGCAACAATCAGCGACAGTCGCTCAAACTTCCATACGCGGGTTGGTTACCGCACGAACGTGTGTCGTCGCAGGCTTGCCTCGGACTTAGCGCGGGCGTCGGAAGGTACTCCGGCCCAAGGGGCTCTCGAGGATCACCATGACCGGTTACCCGGCTCCCCACTCCATAGGTCGAAATGTCTCCTCTAGGTGAAAATGATCGATCGTATTGCACATCATCGGAACGGCTTTACCAATCGGAACGTATACTTTGCTACCGTGTTGGAAGACGTTCTCATCGGAGATTGCGAATGACTTTCGGTCGATATGGAGCTGTTCTAGTCATCGCAGTCTTGGTCGGGTGCACTCGGCCGGTTCGACAGAGCGCCGTGATCGACAATTACAACAACGCGGAATGTGTCCCCGTCAGGTTTGGGCCAGGAATCTCGCCGCCTACCCGTGCGTGGAACGATACAGTGATGACACACACGGGCGTGGCTGTACTCGTATCGGGAGCAGAAATGCCCGGCGGCAAGATCAGCGTTCACTATCTCCCCGACGGAAAATCCGATGTCGCAGCAGACGCTGGAGACTACATCTATCCTGCTGATGTTCGTATGAACCGTGGCACGGATGTGCTTTACATCAAGGCGAGCGGCATACCTGCTGCATTTGGTGGTCCTCAAACCTGGCTCTTCGCTTATGACCTTCAACAGAAGCGGCAGACAAAACGCGTGCGGGTTGACCCAACCGTTCTGCAGAAGGAATGCCCGGAGCTGCCTTAAGAGGCAGTAGCCTCCACCCGTTGACAAGACGTCATACTGATCCTCATTTCCTGACCGATAGCCCAGATGAAGCCGGCAAGCTCCCTTGCGATCGCTGCAACGACAACCGTTGGCTTCTTGCCTCTGGCGATCATCGAGCGATAACGAATACACAACCTGGTCTGTGCCTTCCAGGCGATATCGCGAATTTTCTTCGGCAATCGGATGAGGATCTCTGCCTTGTCCTTCGCGATGCGTGCTGGGTACTGATAGCTCCACGCAGCTTCGATCAACATGCGCCTGGCTTCGCGGTTGCCGGTCTTGGTGATGCCGCCTCGCCGGATCGTTCCGCCGCTGGAGTGCTCAGAAGGCACGAGACCGAGATAACCCATCAGCAGGCGCGGGGACTCGAAGCGACTGAGGTCGCCGGTAGAGGCGATGAAAGTAGCTGCAGAGATCATGTCGATGCCGCGCAGTCCCCGCAACGCCTCCACAAGTGGTCCGAGGGACCAGCTTCCGACCATCGCAGAAATCCTCTCGATCAAAGCATCTCTTCTCTGTTGGGCGGTCCACACCGTCTCTAGGTAGTCCTGAAAGACGATGCCATGGGCATGCTCCTGGAAGGTCTGCCCTGCAAGCCAGCTGCGGTGGCGCTGCGTCCAGTGCTTGCCCGTCGGGTAGCTGCGGCCATGACGAAGCAGAAAGGCGAGCAACTGCTGGCGTGCACGCATCAGGTGCATCGATGCATCCACTCTGGCTCTGACCAGATCGCGAAGCGCCTCGTGAGTAGTGTCTGGAACCCAGACTGGCGTCAGGTCTCCGGACCGGTGCAGGATCGCCAGCTTCTCTGAATCGCGCCGGTCGGTCTTGATCCGTTCCCCTGGCTTGCGCGGGATCATCGACGGCGCGGCCACTGTGCACCTGTGTCCAAGTCGCGTCAGCTGGCGGTGAATACCATATCCACAACCGCTAGCTTCATAGCAGAAGTCGAGCTCACCATGCCTCGTGAGCTGCTTCGCCATCTTGTGCACAGCTTCCGGCGTGTTCGGAATCACCCCGATGAATCGAACCGGCCCGCTCCGGCCGTCTTCTGCAACGCTGATGGAAATGGTCTCCTTATGGACGTCCATGCCGACGAATGATCTGATGGTCTGCTTCATGCCTTCCCTCCTGTGAACAGGAGAACCGATCCAAGCGGTTCTAGAAAAGACATACAGACTTAGGATCTTTCGTTGTTGCTGTTGCTTTTCCGAATGGAGGGTCGGCGTTGCGGGCAGGAACAGGCCGGCTGAGGAGGGTGGCGGAGGACTGAAAGGCCGAAGACAGGGAGGAGGCTTCCTCCTCTTGCTCGGACGGGTTAGGATTGAGCGTACCGAAAAACTCAGCTATCGCTTGCTGCTGCGGAGATTTCCTTGCGACATGCATTCTCGTTTCCGGTCCATATCAGGGAGGCGGTTCGTGCTCATGTGCAACGAGCCGTGGACGGACTAAGTTCAAGTCGTTTCGCTCAGGAACCGGCCTACACGGCTGCGCTGCTCGCTCGTCTGGAAGGTACTCCCTATAACGATGAGGACGGTTCCGTCGTAATAACTGCAACGAATGTAAATTCGGTAGGTCCGGGTGCAGCCGAACGTTGGAGCGGAGCGGATTTTGCGATTACGGCGACGATCACCAAAGGCGATCTCTCCATAAGAAAAGCGATCCTCGGTCAGGCCAAACTGGGGAGTCTTTCTGAACTCTCAGTTCGCGAGCGCGAGCGCATGGTGGGCCAGATCGTCGATATGCGACAGCTTACCCAATCGCCGAAGGTGTTGCTGATCCATGAAACGGGTGTGCGGCGCGCGCCGGTGATTGCCAGCGGGATGATGATCGCCAGGAGTCAGGACACTCAGGAGCTCAGCCTTCCGGATTACTTTGTAAGGCGGATTCTGACCACTCTCGATGGTGATACTCGGCCAGGATTCGTCGATGGCGTAGAGGAGAGCTCGCTCCAACAGCTTCGCGTCGTCGCATCGACTGTGGCAACAGTGCAGGTTTAAGCGAGCTAGGTTGGCAGCGACATAACAATGGGAGCGGCGATGTTTACAAAGCAGGTGGCTGGTGCGCTCAGATATTACGTCTATCGGCTGATTGATCCGCGCAATGGAGAGACTTTCTATATAGGCAAAGGAATTGGCAATCGCGTGTTCGCGCATGTCAAAGGCGAGCTTGGAAGTGATGCCGATGTCCTGACGGACAAACTCCAGAGAATCCGCGACATTCGTCTTGACGGCTTCGAGGTTGCTCATGTCATCCATCGGCACGGAATGGATGAAACAACGGCGTTCGAAGTCGAAGCTGCGCTGATCGACGCCTATCCCGAAGCAACGAATACTGTGGGCGGTAGGGCGTCTGACGAGCGTGGATTGATGCACGCCAATCAGATCGTCGAAAGATACGAAGCGAAAGAAACCGTATTTCAGCACAAGGCAGTTCTGATCAATATCAATCGAACGGCGACCGAAAGGGAGAGCGTTTACGAGGCAGTGCGTTACGCCTGGAAAATAGATCCCAAGAAGGCGGCGAAAGCAGACATTGTGCTGGCAGTGATTCAAGGTCTCATCGTGGGAGTGTTCGTCGCCGAGAAATGGATGGCGGCAACTCCTGCAAACTTTCCGGGCACCCTGGCCGATCGGCCTGGGCGCTCTGGCTTTGTCGGCCATGAGGCACCCGAGCAGATCGCGAAGCTGTATCTTCGGAAGCGAGTTCCAGATTCGATGCGGAAAAAGGGCGCGGCCAATCCCGTTAAATATGCGTTCTGAGTGGCAACCTACCCCTTGACCTTCAGGTCGCCCACAGTGCGGGAATAGCCATCCGATCAACGAGCTGATTGATGCAAAGTCACCACCTATGACGACCTCCTGTTGCCTGACGCCGGTAAGCTGGCATCAAAACTCGTTGTCGGATTGTCGGGTTTTGGGGGTTCAGAGGCTGGAAGCAGTTCAAAATATGCACAATTTGCACAGATTTGTCGGGAGCGCCGACAACGCTAACTCATTGATAAGTAAATATGTTGTTTATTTTGAAGGGTTTCTTGCAGATTCTGGCGGAGAGAGGGGGATTCGAACCCCCGGTACAGCTTTTGACCGTACAACGGTTTAGCAAACCGCCGCCTTCAGCCACTCGGCCATCTCTCCGCGGTCTTAACTC
>Ga0181535_10005884_pt1 | contig 12923 bp, 13 predicted proteins | sample PEATcosm2014_Bin_44_FD_119774 | JGI IMG/M metagenome (GOLD analysis project Ga0181535, IMG submission 119774) | Peatland microbial communities from MTU Mesocosm Facility, Houghton, MI, USA - PEATcosm2014_Bin17_30_metaG | ecosystem: Environmental > Terrestrial > Soil > Wetlands > Peat | place...
CCCGTTGCGGTTGTACTCACCTTGGACAGGTAGGCATCACCTGCTCCAGCATAAGTGGTCTGGAGCGCGGTGGCGCCGGTCAGGGGAAAGCCGGTATCCGAATAGGTTAAGCCCGTGACATAAGCATTCGCGGCCGTATCAACCGCAACGCCATATCCGTAGCTCGTGTTGTCGCCGCCGAGGTAACTGGAATAAAGGAGTCCGGAACCCGGGGCATCGATCTTGGCGATGAAGGCGTTCGTACCGGAGCAGAGAGCCGTTGTACAGATTCCATTCGTGTCTTCGGGCTGACTGTTATATGTCGTCTCAAATCCCCCAACAATCGGAAAGGGCGGGGGCGGCACCTCAGGGGGTGCAAGTATAACCGTTTCTTCGATGTTCGGGCCTACCGTCCCGGTAATATAGGCATTCTCAGCGCTGTCTACGGAAATTGCGTTGCCCTCCACGTTTTCGTAGGAACCGAAGAACGTGGAATAGACTAAGGCCGACCCCGCGGTGTTCAGCTTGGTGACAAAAGCGTTGGAGACAATGTAACCCTGGGGGTTCCAAGTCGCGCCGCACTGCCCATCCGCTCCGCAGAGCGTATTGACGGCCCCAGGGGTGACAGGGAAGTCTCCCGAAAACGTGGTGCCGACCACGAACGCCTCGCCGGCATCATCAACAGCGATTCCATTTGCTACGTTCTCCTTAGAGCCACCGAGATAGGTTGAGTATACTAAGGTAGAGCCGTCCGCGCTGATTTTAGTGACAAAAGCGTCAATTGGAAAGTCAGGGGAGCCAGGACCGTTTGACTGCAAGGTATGCGTGTTGGGGAAATCGGTCGAGAAAGTCCCACCGGTAATGAATGCCGTGCCATCGGGCGCAACCGCGATGCCGTTGCCAGCGTCGATGTTGCTGCCGCCCAGGTAAGTGGAATAGGACAGGATAGGGTCGATCACCAACCGCTGCCGGCGGTCGTAAGAACCCAAGCGAAATTCCACTTGGTCTTTTCCCTTCAACATGTAACTGACGGGAATCTGACGGTTGGCGCCAGCCGCCTTCTGATAAGCCACTGGGCGGCGGAAGCGCAACTCTCCGCCTTCCACCTTCACCAGCAGGTCACCCTCGGAATCAACGCGCAACCCCTGCGCACCTTCCAAAGCGAAGCGGATCCTTCCGGGATCGGCCTGGGGAGCCACATCAAAGTCGTATTCCAGTTGCCCTTGATTACCGTGGTAAACAAGATCGATGCCTGGATATATACCCTTCTCCGCGACGCGGGCATAGTTGGGGACATCGGTGCGCCATTTCGAAGGGTCGTTGCCGATGAAGTAGTTGCTTTTTCCGGGCAATTCGTCCATTCCGGTCAAAGTCTCGACTGGGTTAGCTCCGGAAAGCCGCATGGCGATCACAGCGTCACGATCAGTCGAGGCCGACCCGGACCGGCGGTGTCCCACCTCCAGGACGGCCCCTGTCGAGATCAAGAAAAGCGAATAGTCGCTCCCGCGGGAAATATACCGGACATCCCGCGCGCCCGCCCCCTTGACTTGGCCGACGTTTTTCTCGAAGCTCAATGGCAAATTCGTCTCAACTGCCTTCACGCGCGCTTGAGCGTCCGCGGTAGAGGGGGCAAGCGGCGGAGCTGCGTCACGCTCTGCGCCCGACGAGATGCTTGCGCTAATTGCCAAAAGAAGAGTTGCTCCCGCCATCAGCGGAAGGACTCCAAAGCGAACCATTTTTCCCATTCTTTGCATACGATCAACCCACACAGGTTTTTCTGCCCGCATCAATTTTCTCGCAATCTCCCGCCTGACGAGGGCTAGAGCATAGCAATATCTTGAGAATGTTCCAAGTTATTGTTGCGCACGTTTCCCGAATTAATGGGACCAAGTCCCCGATAACCTCTCACACCGGATCGCATCTCTTCATCTTGTCCGGCACTTGCACTTGTGGTCAATCCAGAATTTCTGTGCGAACGCCAGGGCGTTCCGCGCGGTGATAATAGAGTATTACCCCAAAGCACTTTTTTGTGAAGCTGGAAAGTGGGAATTGGCCATCACACCTCATCGCGCGCTTGGCCAGCGGCTTTGCATCACGGCCGCAAAGGCAACCTAGCAATCGCCTGGGCGCTCCGGCAAAACTATCCTACCACACTTCCCCACTCCTATGTATGCACATGGGTTGCCAAAAAGCCCAAGTAATGACCGTTGGCAACCCATTCGGAGCAAGGCCCCCGAACTCAGCAAGAATGTTTCCTCAATTACGCCAAAAGCGCTTGCCGGTGAAGAGCAAAGGCATCGAAATGGGCTAATGTCAACCAACCCCGCCGCAGATTTGGCCAGCAAAACGGATGGTCAGAAGCGATCCTACCCTCTGGAAGTCGCTTCGAGGAATAAGCCCTTGCTACAGATGTCCACTTTTGGTTACACCTCTAAATCTCTTTACGGCTCGTCCCTATAACACCTACCCGAAGGTCTTGACTCGGAATCGTTTCTGGATTGTGATTTTACTCACATTTCTTCCAAATTGTTGAAAAACAGATGTGGCGGGCCGCCGGCACGTATTTGGTAGACGGACCCACCAATGATGGGCACCTGCACGTTGAGCGTTCTTGGAGGCGCCGCACGAGTTGTGCCATGCGACAATGGCACGGCACCCGAATTCCGGCATTTGATTGACAGTTTACAAACTCGCTTCGTATAATGGTTGTTTTGGGAAACAGGAGACGAGAAATCTATGTACGCTATCTTTCGGACAGGCGGGAAACAGTACAAGGCTTCACCCGGCGACATCATTCGAGTGGAGCGCGTGGCGGGCGACCCGGGCTCGGTCGTCGAGTTCAACCACGTGTTTGCGGTGCGAACGGAAAAACTCACCGTCGGCGCTCCCCTGGTGGAGAACGCCAAGGTCACAGGAAAAATTCTTACTAACGATCGCGCCCCCAAGGTGCGAGTGTTGAAATACAAACGCAAGAAGCAATATCGGCGCACGCTGGGTCATCGCCAAAATTTCAGCCAGGTTCTGATCCAAGACATCATTACAGCTTGAGAGTCGGAATCTAGAAGCCAGAAACTGGTGCCGTGCTTTAGCAATTGCATCCAGGTGCTAGGTCTCCGACTTCTAGTTTCGAACTCCCGACTTTTTCAAGGAAAGGCATTATGGCACATAAGAAAGGTCAAGGGACATCCCGCAATGGTCGCGACTCCAACGCGCAAAGATTGGGTGTGAAGCGTTTTGACGGCCAGATGGTATCTGGCGGGTCGATTCTGGTCCGCCAGCGGGGCTCGCGCCTGAAGGCCGGTGAAAATGTCGGCCTCGGCAAAGACGACACGCTCTTCGCGAAGGTCTCAGGAGTTGTGCGATTTGAAGACAAAGGACGCTTGGGCCGATTCGTCAGCATCCTTGTCCCATCTACGAACTGAGGGCCGGGTGGTCCGGTGATTGGGTGAACTTGGAACAACGCAGGCCGAACGGGCCTTGCCTTGACCCCAGGTATCGGATCATCGGGTCTCCCGACCTGCTCACCCAATTACCGGATCACCCGGTTTCCCGATCATTCAACAACATGTTCATTGACGAAGCCAAAATTCACATTGCCGCCGGGGGAGGGGGAAACGGCTGTGTAGCGTTTCGGCGGGAGAAGTTCGTGCCACGCGGCGGCCCCAGTGGCGGCGATGGCGGACGCGGCGGCGACATCGTCCTCGAGAGTAATGCCCACTTGAACACCTTGCTGAAGTTCCGCTTTAACCCTGAATTTCGCGCCACGCGAGGGGGCCACGGTGAGGGCTCAAGTCGACACGGCAAAGACGGGGCAGACAACATCGTAACGCTTCCGGTGGGCACCGTGGTTTACGATTCGGCGAGCGGAGAAAAGCTCTGGGATTTCGACACGCCCGGACTTCGAGTGATCGCCGCCACGGGCGGGCGCGGCGGACGTGGAAATGCGCGATTTGCTACGTCCACACACCAGGCTCCGCGCAGAGCCGAACCCGGCACGCCAGGTGTTGTGCGCGATTTACGGTTGGAACTCAAGTTACTCGCCGACGTCGGGTTGGTGGGTTTCCCCAATGTTGGCAAGTCAACTCTGATTTCTCGACTTAGCGCCGCACGTCCACGCATTGCTGACTATCCATTTACGACTCTCGCTCCTTGCCTGGGGGTGGTGGGGTTGGAAGGAGATCGCTCTTTCGTCATGGCGGACATCCCGGGTCTGATTGCCGGAGCGCACGAAGGAAAGGGCCTGGGCATCCGTTTCCTTCGGCACGTGGAGCGAACGCGCTTACTGCTCCACATGATCGACGTTGCCGAAGAGTCCGGCCGCGACCCGCGGGAGGATTACAACATCATACTGAACGAACTGAAAAGTTTCAGCCCGGCGGTCGCCGCCAAGCCATCACTTCTGGTGGCATCGCGTATTGACGCAGCGGGCCAAGGCGAGCGCCTGGTTCGCCTCCGTGAGTTTTGCGCAGAACGTGCTCTGCCTCTGTACGAGATTTCCTCCGTAACACGCGAAGGGCTGGAAGAATTAAAGGAAGCGATCTGGGCCGAGCTGGAGCTGTTGCCGAAATCAGGTGAAGGGGAAGTTGGGCAATCGGTCGATCGGGAAATTGGGTGAACAAGCCACTGCCAACGGATTACCATATCCAGAGGGCGAATATCGCAGGATATAGGATGCGGGTTTCTGGTTTCGAATTTCGTCCATTATCACTCTCCCGAAGGACGACCGGGTCTTCCGATCACCCTATTTCCCGATTCTTATGAACATTGCGATTTTTGGCGGAACGTTCGACCCCATCCACGCCGGACACTTGGCGGCGGCCCGTGCGGCGCAGCCCCGCTTTCATCTGGATCGAGTGCTTTTTATTCCCACCGGCAATCCGCCCCACAAAATACACGACCACTTGACTGATTATGCTCAGCGCTATGCAATGGTGGCTGTGGCCTGCGCCGGCGAGCGGCACTTTATCCCGTCGACTATCGAAGCGCCCACCGCCGACGGGGCGCCGCGCTACTCGATTGATACGGTACGGGCCGTGCGGCGGAAGTTGCGCCAGCATGATCGGCTGTTCTTTCTTGTCGGAGCAGACGCTTTTCTCGACCTTCCCCACTGGAGGGAGTTCCGGCGATTGCTCGATTCGGTGGAGTTCATCGTAGTATCGCGGCCCGGATTTGACGCGGATGCTGTTCGCCGGGTTGCACCGCCGGACCTGCTTCCTGCTCGGCGACTTGCGCAAAAGGCAGAAACCATTCGCTTGCGCCACGGCGCTATCCATCTCTTGCCGGGTGTGGATGCACCCGTCGCCTCACGCGAAATCCGCCAGGCGGTGCGGGCTTCGAAGCCCATTACCGGCCTTGTTCCCAAGCTTGTGGAAGAATATATTCTTAAGGAAGGGCTGTACGGTTCCAGCGCCAGCGTGAAGCGTTTACACCGATGACACCACAACTACGCGACGCGATACAGGCCGCCCAGGACCGCAAGGCATTGGACATGCGCATCTTGAATATGGACGCGGTGTGTTCGTTCACCAGCAACTTCCTCATTTGCAGCGGGACCTCCACACGTCACACCCAGGCGATCTGCGATGGCATCGTAGAGCGATTGAAGAAATCCGGGTGCTCGCCCACCCACGTCGAAGGATACTCGCAGGCGGAGTGGATCCTCGTGGATTACCTCAATTTCATCGTCCACATCTTTGTCGAGAGCGCCCGAGAGTTCTACGACCTGGAACGCCTCTGGAAAAATGCGCCGAGGATTACAGTCAAAGAGGGGGACAAGGTCTAGAATCGGGCCATCTAGCCATCAGCTCATCGGGTCATTAAGCGATTCAGCGATTGTGCGGATCGGCGCTCGATCGTGTGGGAATCAGAGTTCACTGGAGCTTTCGATCACGCAATAATGAAATTGGTCGGCCGCCTGAAGAAGCGGCGAGCCGACGAGTCGGTTGTTGCGCTGGTGGCTGGATGGCCCGATGATGCAATACCCCGATCCTAAGATATGCGTATTCGAATTCTCATCGAGGGCAAGAACAAGAATTCGCACTTGCGGGCTATTCAAGAGGACTTGGCGGGTCGGATCGAGCATTTTACTCATTTGGTCATCGAAGAACTCCCGGCATTGCGAGGAACGAGCCAAGCCCGCAAGACAGGGTTGACTTCCGCCGAACGCGCGCTGCTGGATAGACTGCGTGGGGCAACAAAAGTCCTGCTCGACGAACATGGGCGCGAGCGGACCTCACAAGAATTCGCGGCGTGGCTGGGACAGGAAGCATTGCGAGGCTCAAGAGAATTGGCCTTCTTGATCGGCGGGCCGGACGGGTTCTCCACAGCCTTTAGGGAAGAGGCAGACGTGCTCCTGGCGCTTTCACGTATGACCCTGACGCGAGATTGGGCTCGAACGCTCTTGCTCGAGCAAATCTATCGAGGCTTCACGATTTTGCGCGGGTATCCATACTCTCGATAAGCATATTGTGCCTGGGGAAAGTACGTCATGGGAACCCGGCGCCGAAATGCTCCGGTCTGCGAGTTTCGATTTCTAATTTTGCGAATTCGTTTGGTTGCTAATACCACGCCGGATAGGAGCGCCGCTTGCCAGAAGAACGAAAAGGGTTGATTATCGTCCATACGGGACCCGGCAAGGGCAAGACAACTGCGGCGCTGGGGACGGCACTTCGGGCTGTGGGACAAGGCCTGAGGGTCTTGATGGTCCAATTTATTAAAGGCTCGTGGCATTACGGCGAACTCGACGCAGCAAAAATGTTGGGCGATGAGCACCTGAAGATCATGCCCATGGGCAGGGGGTTCGTGAAAATCGGCGCGGAAAAACCTGACCCGGAGGACGTCCGGCTGGTCGAGGAAGCATGGCAGTTTGCCCGCGGTGAAATCCTGAGCGGGCGGTACGAGATGGTGATCCTCGACGAAATCAACTATGCCATCAGCTACAAAATGCTTTCGCCGGAGCCCGTCGCGGAAGCCCTTACGAGCCGGCCGGAATTGGTGCATGTGATCTTGACCGGGCGGAACGCGCACCCCCTACTCATCGAGATCGCCGACCTGGTGACGGAAATGCGTGAGGTCAAACACCCCTATCAAAAGGGAATCCTGGCGCAGAGAGGGATAGAATATTGATGATCGGGTCATCGGGTGATCGCGTCATTTACACATGCGGCGATTTGGAGGGATTGAGAGATTGAAAACCATAGGAAGTGCTGCTGCCCATCATCCCGACCACAAAATCACGAAGCAATTCGAAGATTCCGTCAGCCCATGACTCGATGAACAGATCACCCGATAATTAGGTTTTTATGACTTGGTTCCGCAAAGAGAAACAGCCGCTGGAGTCACCTAAGGAGAAGCGCGTTCAGACCGAAGGGCTTTGGGTGAAGTGTGACAAGTGCAAGCAAATCCTTTGGAAAAAGGATCTGGAAGCCAATGTACAGTGCTGCCCCAAATGCGGCTATCATTTCAAGCTGGGCTCACACGCGCGACTGGAGATACTTTTTGACGAAGGCCGCTACACCGAGCATGACGCCCGACTGGCCTCCACAGACCCGCTGAAGTTCAAAGACACCAAGCCCTACCGCGATCGCCTCAAGCAGGCCGAGAAAGTCACCGGCATGAAAGACGCAGTGCTGACTGGCGAAGGATTGATGGAAGGGAAACCCGCGATTATTTGCGCCATGGAGTTTCAATTCGTGGGGGGAAGCATGGGTGCAGTGGTAGGCGAAAAGGTGACGCGCGCCATCGATCGCTGCATCGAAAAGAAGTTACCCCTGGTAATCGTCTCGTGCTCGGGCGGCGCGCGCATGATGGAAGGCGCAATCAGCCTGATGCAGATGACCAAGATTTGTTCGGCTCTGGCACGCCTGGACGAAGTCCACAAACCCTACATTTCCGTGCTTACGGATCCCACTACCGGTGGTGTCACTGCCAGCTACGCCATGCTCGGGGATCTGAACCTGGCGGAACCCGGCGCCCTGATCGGTTTCGCGGGCCCGCGCGTTATCGAGCAAACCATTCGTCAGAAACTCCCCGAAGGATTTCAACGTGCCGAATTCCTCCTCGAACACGGCATGATCGACGCCATCGTCCCGCGGAAAGAATTGAAGAGTTATATCGCGCGCGCCTTTCGCCTGATGCATGCCTGGGACTCTTAGGGAATCGGGGCATCGCATCATTGGCTCATCGGGCCATTTGGAAATTGAGTGATTTGAATCCGAAGAACATCGGGCTGTCACCCAATCCAGGAACCTCCAAGTGCAAACCACTCAATGACCAGATCAGCCAACGAACCTATGACCCGATAAAGCAATGCCCCAATTCTGATGAACTACCCTGAATGCCTTAAATATCTTACCGCCCTGGGCCAGGAGTTGCACGGCCTGACGTTTGACTTGGAGGCGATTTCCCAGATTCTGGCGGAATTGGGGCGCCCGCACCTTCGCTACGATACTGCAATCGTGGCAGGGACAAATGGCAAGGGTTCCACCTGCGCCATGTTGGCCAGCATTCTTCAGCACGCCGATTACTCGACGGGATTGTTCACTTCACCCCATCTGGTGCGCGTCAATGAACGGATACGCCTAAACGGGCGGGAGGTCTCTGACGACGATTTCGCGTCCGCATTCTCCGCCGTGGCCGCGGCCGCCGAACGCTTGTTCAGTCGACAAGACCAGGGAAGAAAGCCGAGCTTTTTTGAACTCCTGACCGCTACGGCGTTCCTGCATTTTGCCCAAGCGGGAGCGAAATTCGTGGTGCTGGAAGTCGGGATGGGCGGACGTCTGGACGCTACCAACGTAACCGATCCGCGCCTGGCCTTGATCACCAACATCGACTTTGACCATATGGAATTCCTGGGTTCCACGCTAGCCGCCATTGCCACAGAGAAGGCTGGTATCATCAAGCCGCATCGCCCGGTGATTTCCGGTGTGGAAAATGAGGAAGCCGCCGCCGCTATTCGCCGTCGTGCGGAAGAATGCAAAGCAGAGTTGCTCGAACTGAAAAACGCCGCGCAAGCCACCAATCTTCGCGCCCGGGAGGGGCGCTACTCATTTGATTTGTCGCTTGGCAAGGAGCGCTACTCGGGCCTCCCCTGCCCTTTGCTGGGACGGTTTCAAGTGAATAACACGGTGGCAGCGGTGGCGGGAGCCTGGCGCCTCGAGGCCGAAGGATTTAAGATTCCCCGTCGCAGCATTGTGCAAGGGTTGCGTGCGGCGATCTGGCCTGGACGCCTGGAACCTGTGTTCCCGAGGCCCTTGGTGTTGCTTGATGGCGGGCACAACCCTGGGGCCGCACGCATCCTTGCCGCGTTCATACGGGAAGAACTTCCCGGACGCCGGGTGCGGATGGTGTATGCTTCCATGCGCGATAAAGCCATCGGGGAGATTTGCGCGAGCCTCTTTCCGCTGGCGGAGGAAGTGTACTTAACCCACCCAGACAATGCGCGAGCCGCTACACCTGAGGAGATCCTGGCCGCGCTTGATTCCCGGCCGGCTAAGCTGCACATTGAAATCGAACCCGTTCGCGCGTTAGAGAAGGCATGCAGTGCCAGCTCTCCAGATGACGTGGTGCTGGTGGTCGGATCACTCTACTTGGTAGGCGCTATCAAGAAAGCCCAGCGCCAAGGGAAACTGCCCTTGCCTGCCTCCAGCGGACCCATAGTTCCGCCGGTTTAGTACGTCCATGCAAACCGCGCCTCCGATTGTCGCCACCCGACCCCGCAGAGCCGGCCGTGTCCGCTACCTGCTGAGCTACGCCCGGTCGCTGCTGTTTACCAACCTCCTCATTTATTTCTACACCGCCGTTTGCGGAACGATTTCCCTGCTCGGTTCTCTTTTCGACGCGGAGGGGAGATGGCAACATGCTTGCGCCAGGACGTGGTCGTGGTTAATTTTGAAAACCAGCGGAATCCGGGTGCATGTAGAAGGGCTGGAGCAAGTCCATCCCGGCGAGACGGCGATTTATTGCGTGAATCACCAGAGCGCCATGGACATTCCCATCCTGTTCTTGAACTTGCCGGCGCAGTTTCGATTCGTCGCCAAGCGCTCGTTGTTTAACCTGCCTTTCATGGGCTGGCACCTGCGCCGCTCGGGCCACATCCCCGTGGATCGCGACCGCCCGCAACAAGCCATGAAAAGTATGAAAAAGGTGGCGCAGGAAATCCGAAAAGGAAAATCAGTTATGCTCTTCCCCGAAGGCCATCGCAGTCGTAATGGTCAATTGCTACCCTTTAAAGCAGGAAGTTTCTACATCGCCATCCTTTCCGGAGTCCCCATCATACCCATCACCATCAACGGCACGCCCCGGGTTCTTAAACCTGACACCTATCACGTGCGGGCAGGCCAAACAGAAATGATTGTGCACCCGGCCGTCTCCACACAGGGGTTGACGCTGCACGATGTGGACGCGCTCTCGCAGAGCGTGAGAAAGGTTATCGCCTCGCGCTTCGTGCCGGCGGAATAATCGCCAGCTGCGAGGATCGCGTGAAGAACGTACTCGAGTTTTGACTGCATAAACCATGGAGATCAATCTCAAGAACCAAGTCGCTCTTGTAACTGGCGGTTCTCGTGGAATCGGCGCAGCTACAGTGAAGTTATTCGCGGAGGCTGGCGCGCAGGTGGTCTTCAGTTATCGTCGCGCGGCGCAGGAGGCGCGGGAACTGGTTAGGGTGTGCGGCGGCACTGGCAAAGTAGTCGCTGTGCGCGCCGATGTGGCCAAGATGGGGGACGCCAAGCGATTGGTGGACACGGCAATTCGCCATTTTGGCAGACTGGACATCGTGGTGGCGAATGCCGGCATTTGGAATTACGTCCCCCTGCCTCTCGAGAAATTGACGGAGAAGCAATGGGACGAGATGATGGCCGTCAATCTCAAGGGAGTTTATTTGGTCATCCACCACGCGCTCCCAGCGATGATTCGCCAGCAGGGCGGCCGCATCATCGTGGTCTCTTCCACCGCCGGCCAGCGAGGGGAGGCGTTTCATAGCCATTATGGAGCGTCCAAAGGAGGAGTAATAAGTTTGGTGAAAGGCCTCTCGACCGAGCTTGCCTCGCATCATATTCTTGTGAACTGTGTGGCGCCGGGGTGGATCGAGACGGATATGGCGCGGCCGGTACTCACGAGCCGCCGTTACCGTCGTCGAGCGATCTCCACCATCCCGCTTGGCCGGTTCGGACGTCCGGAAGAGGTTGCCATGCCCATTCTCTTCCTCGCCTCCCCTCTCTCGACGTACATGACGGGTGAGGTGGTCAACATTAATGGAGGAAACGTTCTCTGTGGTTAATTCGCTTCGCATCAAGTTTTTTCGCGTCTTCGGGATATTCGCAATAGTGGTCGGCGTGGTGCCGGGATGGCTTCCAGCACAACAGCCCGCGGCTCCCCAACTCACGCGGAACGTGGACCCCAAAGCGCGCCAAATACTGGACCGGACCATTCAGGGGCTGGGCGGCCAGGCGTTTTTGACCGCCAAATCCCTGACCACAAAGGGCCGCGTCTTTTTTTTCCAGGACGGAAATACCGCCGGCATGCAGCCTTACGAGAGTTGGGTGGTCTTTCCCGACAAGCGACGCTTCTCGTATGGAAAAACCAAGCCGGTCATCCTGATCAACGACGGTGATAAAGGTTGGGAACTCGATCGATATGGCCTTATTTCCCAACCCGACCAGCAGCTACAAGGCTGGATTATTTCCAACCGTTATAGTTTAGAAAACATGTTACGCTTGCGCATTAACGATCCCGGCGTTCTCATCCAAATTGGAAAAGTAGACTTTGTTGATAATGTGCCAACGCAGGGAATCGAAATAACTGCCCCGGGAGGGGCCAGCGTGCGCCTGGACTTGCACCGGCAAACCTATGTGCCGTCGCGCATCTCATACAGAATAAGGAATGTGAAGGAAGATGCATGGGATGATTATTCGGACGCGTACTCGGACTACAAAACTGTGGATGGAATTCAAACGCCTATGCACATCACTCGCTACTTGAATGGGGACCGCATCGGAGAAACCTTCCGGATCTCCGCCAAGTACAACGAAGATTATCCCGCCAATTACTTCACCGCGGAGTAAGAAGAGAGGGGACACGGGGCACGGGATACGGGACACGTTTACGCCAGCCTGGATGCCTTGGTTCGACCATCTCAAGGCGGCCCTCCTGCCTGGGATACTTGCCATGCAACGAGTTAGCAATTCTCCATTTCTCTGGAGTAAATGCGTCGCCTGGCGGTGGCTATTGGTTTTCCCTTACCCCGTCTCCCGTCTCCCGTCTCCCGGTCTTTGAGCCATCTGCTATAATGATTTCATGGAGACAGCGTGAAGGAATCATCAAGGATTCGCAGCACTACAATCTTGTGCGTGCGGCGCGGCGGGCGATTGGCTATGGGTGGCGATGGTCAGGTCACCATGGGCGAAAGTGTAATGAAACAAAAGGCGCGCAAGATCCGCCGCCTCTACAATGAAAAGGTCATCGCGGGCTTTGCCGGCAGCACCGCCGACGCGCTCTCCCTGTTTGCCCGCTTCGAGCAAAAACTCGAGGAATACCATGGCAACCTGAACCGCGCCGTGGTCGAACTGGCCAAGGATTGGCGAACCGACCGCGCCTTGCGGCACCTGGAAGCGCTGCTTTTGGTCGCGGACGAGAAATATACCTATCTCGTTAGCGGGAATGGCGACGTGATTGAGCCAGATGATGGGATCGTCGCGATTGGCTCGGGCGGGCCATTCGCTCTGGCGGCGGCGCGCGCGCTCGCTAAACACACGGAAATGGCGGCCAACGAGATCGTACAGGAGGCCATGCTTCTGGCCAGCCAGATTTGCATTTTCACCAACGATCAGATCGTGATCGAGGAGCTCGAAGAGAGGAAAGGGTAAAGGATAAAGGGTAAAGGATAAGAGGCAAGGCTTAGCGTTGTGAGCTGATTGGCGCTTTACCCTTTATCCTTTACACTTTAG
>Ga0181535_10005888_pt1 | contig 12920 bp, 5 predicted proteins | sample PEATcosm2014_Bin_44_FD_119774 | JGI IMG/M metagenome (GOLD analysis project Ga0181535, IMG submission 119774) | Peatland microbial communities from MTU Mesocosm Facility, Houghton, MI, USA - PEATcosm2014_Bin17_30_metaG | ecosystem: Environmental > Terrestrial > Soil > Wetlands > Peat | place...
CTCTCGCACAGCATGAGCCAGCGCCATTCCGTCACCAGAATGCTTCAAAGAGTTCGCCACTTGGCGCAATCTCCAGCACTCCAACGACAGAGAACAAATCCGAGTAATGGGAATCTGTAGTTCTGCAGGTACGCTTTGGGAAGTCAATTGACCTTGCCTCCCAGTGCTTTCCACTGTTCCATCATGTCCTTGTCCGCTTTTCCCAAGTCATCCAAGATTTTGAAATCGCTACTATTAGCATCGAAGAGAGCACGCCTTCTTTTGAACAGTGGCTCGTATTCGTTGTAGAGGGAATTTCGACGTGACCTGTCGATTTCAATGCCATCAGCATGCTGCTGATCGAGAGTCTTAATCTCGGCTTCCAGCGGTTTGATGCGGGCAGTCAGGCTATCAAGTTCGTCAGAGACGGGCTGCAACTGGGTCTCAAGAGCGGTCATGCGGGTACGGCCGGCCTCAATACGCTTCCTGAGATCTGATAATTCTGAAGTTTCTGAAGTTGATTGACTGGAGGAAGGCGCATTGCCAGAATTATTATCCGAATTGCTGGAGTCTGCGTTTTGGCCTGACGGAGAAGCATAGGACGATGACGTGGTTGTCGGAGGTGTGTAAGGCTGGCTTTGATTCGAATTAACTATGCCGAAGAGGATCATTGCTGCAATACCAGCAAGGACTATCCCCAGATGCCAGCGATCTGCCTTGCGGAGCGGGAGTTTCCCAAGGAATCGATACGTATTGCCACCGGCATTGATTACACGGTAGCGCCCGAGGGGAAGGATAGGAAAGAACAGCGCCACGAAGTAGTGCGTCGTGGCATATGATTGTGTTTCTTTGTCATAATCTGAGTTGCCATACAGCGTGCAGCCGAAGCCGTTAAGCGTGCCGAGCGTTGGAGCGGAAGAAATGGGCGAACCGAATACTCGCTGCTGGCGAGCTGACGCACGAATGTGCTCAAGACCGTCTTCAATTCTTATTGCCCCCAATGTGTTTTCAGCCAACTTGAGCGCTTCTTCACGCAGCGTTTCTGATGTAATGAAGTCATCTGCCCAAGTGTAGTCGGTTGCAATCGCGCTCAAAAGGAGCGCGGCTTCTTCACGAGCTTCCAGGGCACCTTCGTATCCCGGCGGCAATAGCTGAATTATTCTGTTCAGTTCGGGCTCGACATCTTTTCTGTAACGCGCTATTTCTGCCGCGCAGACGCTTTTGTTTTGCTTGGCCATGTCTTGCTCGCGGACGACTCTTGAACTGAAATCATCGCGGACAGTACGGCACAATTTCCGAAAGCTCTCTATTGCGGGATAGGCAATATCTTGTTGCGCCGCTGACACCCAAAGACCAGTGTCGGCCAGTTGATCCAAGGTAAAAAGGACAAGGCGGACGACGGCTGCATCATTGCGAACAAGCGCATCACGACCTGCCATAACCAGGGGTTCCGCCGCCAACTCAACCGCTTTGTAACGCAGTTCATCAATCTCTGAGGGGAATGCAGCCGGCTCGAAGCCACCATCATTTTCAAACTCAAGCGAGCGAGTCCAATAGCCTTCGTCAGAGACAACCTGATGCCATGCCCGGAGGGATCGGGCCCAAGCCCAGATCCCAGCCTCGTCGAAACCCGTCTCAAACGCCGCGAAGATTGCCCGGAGTGCCTGGTCATGGTTCCACAGAGCTGTGTCGAGGTCGCCGGGGCGCACAGACACGGAGGAGTCGATGGAGTGCAACCAGAAGAGCCGGTCAAATATGCGCTGTGTTGGATTTTCCAGCCGGCCGGTAGCCACCCGTATATCCGCTTCAGTTCGGGGAATCTCACCGAGTACCGGAATGTCCGCCTCCGTGGCACTTGCCGCACCAAGCAGGACAGCGCGCCTCATGCTGGTTGCCGCTTTGTGAACATCAGACAAGCTAGCGCCTGCTGAAATGCGCAGGATGCGATAAGCATTGGTTTTCAGCCAGTCGGGCACGGACATTGCTTCTCCAACTCCAATCTTCCACTCGATTGTGGGTCAGGATACAGTCGCTAGAATGCTGATAATTTGTTCATTAAGATAATAGTCCACTACATCGCTGACGATAGCCGGATTTGAGAACTTGCACAGCAATAGCCATTCGGGATTTTATGGGTTCATCTTCGAGAACCGCTGGACCAGATCGAAAAGAACCTGTTCTCTCGCCTCCACCTATGGAAAGGCGAGGTACGCGAGGTCACGAAATCGAAGCGGATTTGTCGTTTGCGGCCAAAGGGGCAGTGCTCACGGGAAGAGAACCGACCTCTGCCGATCAGGGACAACGGTCGACTTCCACCTGATCTCTGCCGAGCCACGGCACAGGTCAATATTTTCCGACCTCTGCCGCTGGAAGGCAGAGGTTTTGGCCCAAAAAGCAGAGGTCTGTGAGGGTGCTGGTGAGGGTGCTGAAGGATTTCTTGTAATGCTTTTAAAGGACTTAGAGTGCTCTTGTTAGCCATCAGTGCCCATAGTTTCAATGGGTTACGATCAAAAGCACTTCTGTCACGGCAGAGGTCGCGAGTTCGAGCCTCGTCGTCCCCGCCAAACAAGCCAAATAGATTCAGGGCTTTATGGCAAGTGACATTAGAAACAGGCACCAAGCTGAACCCGCAATCTGACCCGCGATGGGTTGAAATTGCGGGATTTTCGCATTATTGCCGCGAAAAACAACCCTGAACAACTTGCTTATGCTCGTCGGCCCGTGAGTCTAAAGAGCCATCTCTGCCCTCAAGGCCAACGTGGTAAGCCACAATTCCCGGCCGCTTGCTTCACAATCGACCAGATCACCTTTCAAGTACAGCCGTCGCCCCAGGCCCGACCGGCCCTATTGATCGAACGGAACACCGTCCCGGAGGTGATTACTGCCGGGATTGTCCACGCGTCGACCGCAGCTTTGACCCACTCCTGCACGGGAACGGTCAGAATGTGTCGTCGCTCGTCCTTAAAGATATATGCGCCTATTTCACCTCGACTTCCGCTCCATAACCACTATCCACGAAAGTCAATCCGACGCTCTGTGGCTTACGGTCCATATGTGCCGGAATCTTCTTCGCATTCACAAAGATCTCGTCTTGTTTGGGCGTCCAGCCGTAGATCTCCGCGTGGATTTCTTTCCACCAGGCAGGAAACGAGCCCTCATGTGGACTGATTTTCAGGCGCAAACCATCGATCGATTTCCCGCAGCTGAATTTCATCCGCAGAAACACTCCGCGCTGGTAGGCGTAAGTCTTGCCGTCATCCTGATAGAGGTCGCCGGAACACCGATCTCCTACATAGACACGGAGAGTCAGCGGGCCTTGGGGAGTATCGCCTGTGCTTTGAACAACGGGTGCGATGGGCAAAATGGAGCCAGCGCGAACAAAGACCGGAAGTTGGGCCAGCTCTGGCGAGACGCGGATGGACAACGGCGGATGGTTGCCTGAAACCGCAGTTGGATTTGGTCCAGCAGGCGCAACTGGTCCGACAATCCTGGCGCCTGTCCAATAGTTGTACCAATCGGAGGAAGGAAACTCAACCGAGTAGGCGTCGAGCTCGTCGGGATAAGGTGCAGGAGCGATGAGCAAATCCGCGCCGAGCAGAAATTCGCTCGCGGCATCGGCATCCGTGTCGAGCGGGTGGCGATCGGGCGCCGCATCTGGAAACTCCAGGAATAAAGGCCGCACCATGGGAAGCCCGGTTCGTGAGGCCTCGTCGGCGAGCGTGTAGAGATAGGGCATGAGCTGATAACGAGCCTCAATAAAGCGACGTCGGATTGCTTCCTGCTGCGGACCTCCGCCCCATGGCTCCTGATCGCCGGTTCCCTTTTCGGTATGGTCACGATCAATGGGCTGGAACGCGGCAACTTCGAACCACTTGGTCAATAACTCCGGTGTTGGGGTTCCGGCAAAGCCACCCACATCCGCTCCACTGAAAGCGAAGCCGCTCAGTCCAAGATTTTCCAGCATGGGCGTGGCCAGACGAAGATGGTTCCAACTACTGCTGTTATCTCCGGTCCATGTGGCCGCATACCGTTGCCCTCCCGCGTATGTCGCCCTGGTGAGCACAAAAGGGCGGTTGCCAGGATCGAGCGCGCGGAGTCCCTCGTAGGTGGCGCGTGAGTTCTCCATGCCATAAACGTTGTGGATCTCGGCGTGCGTTGCTGTGCGTGGGACAAACCCTGGTTCATCGATGCGATGCACTGCGTTTTCCGGCATGGTCTTGGTGGCCGTATCGAAAACGGAGGGCTCATTCATATCGTTCCAGATGCCATCGACACCGGCATGGCTCAAACCGCTGAAAAGCGTGCCCCACCAGGCACGGGTTTGCTGGCGAACGAAGTCCGGAAAGACGCTGGGGCCTGGCCAAACGGTGCCTGTATAGACTGAGCCGTCTGGATTCTTCACAAAATGGCCACCTGCCGTTCCGCTGTCAAATGGGAAATAGTGATGTCCAGGAAGATTGGCGATATGTAGATCGGTTACAGCTACCACATGAAAGTTCTCTCCCTTGAGTTGCGCTATCATGCGAGGAAGGTCCGGGAAAGCCGCGCGATCAACCGTGAAAGGGCGATTCTTTTCCTGATAATCGATATCGAGATAGATGGCATCGGCAGGAATCGCGTCGGCTCTGAGGCGATGCGCGACTTCCAGCACTCGAGCCTGCGACACATAGCTATAACGTGATTGCTGAAAACCGAGCGTCCAGAGGGGCGGCAGCGGAGGCGTTCCTGTGAGCCATGCATAGGTCTCGACAACCTGCTTAGGCGAGGGGCCATAAAACAGGTAGTAATCCAGGGGGCCCGCGACTGCGCCGAAAGAGTAGATTCCCGCCGACTCTTTACCGAAATCGAAACTGGTGCGCCAGGTATTGTCCAGCAAGATTCCGAGCGACTGTCCGGCACGGTAAGTCATGAAGTATGGAATGCTCTTGTAAAGGGGGTCGGTAGATTCCTGAAACCTGTAGGCGTCAGTATTCCAAAGAGTAAATGCTTCGTTGCGCCTGTCGAGCGGCCCAGTCTTATCACCGAGTCCGAAATAGTGCTCGTCCAGCGGCATCGATTTGTAAATGCGAAATGCGTCGCCATCAAACTGAACCGGACGCGCATCCTGCTGTAAGATCTTTCCGCTTGAATCGCGAATCGTAAGTTCTAGAGACTTCTTTTCCAACTCGACGATCAACGAGCGCGTGCGGAAACCAAAGTGATCCTCACTGGTTTCAGACAAGACAGGCACAGAACTGTGACGCGCGCCGGGGAGCACGGCCCAGGATGCATCCTCAGGCAGCACGCCGTTGCGCGCAATGCGGATGCGCAATACGTCTTCGCGCAGAGCTACGATTGTCTCGTGCAAATCGCCATCCCGCACTTCGATTCCGTTGGGCAGCGGAGACGCAACCGCACTGTGGATGGTAGATTGCGGACCAGCCTGATTCAGGCTTGGTTGCGCCTGTACCATTGACGATGTTCCACAAAAAAGGATGATGAAAGGCAGAAAAGAAAACAAGCGGGACAATCGCATGATGACTCCTGGATGAATGTTCTCTTGGGACTTGTCCGTAGAGGAAAGCAGGGAGATTCAGGGTCGCTCAGGCGGTTCGGTCCTTGCGATCCTTGAAAAGAGACAGAATTCCCTCTTGCAGCGAAAGCCGCCGCCGGTCTCCGGCTGCGAGCGCCCGTCGAAGAAGCAAGAACCGCGGCGGTATTGCCGCCGCCGCGGCCTTTGATCGAGTGTTAGAAGGTGAACTTGGCCGACACCTCCATCAAGCGCCGGTTGAGTTTCATGGGAGCGGAACCAAAGCCCTCGGTAGGATTGTAGGTTGCGGTCGCCGGCGATCCGGTTGCCGACGTGTCGCTCAACTGTAGAATCGTCTGCGACGCATAACCCGTGCCGAAGCTGTGCAGCGGATGGTTAAGGAAGTTGAATCCAGCCATCCGAATGCGCATATTGCGATTGCCGCCCATGCTGAAACCTTTTTCCAGCGTGAGGTCGGAGTTGAAGAACGCCGGGCCATGAGCGTACGGCTCGATGTATTGACCATTCGTTCCAGTTGCGGGCAATGCGAAGCAGGCAGGATTGAGATACTGATGCGATTGCAGATTTCCGCGCGGGTTGCACGTGAGCACCGGCTGCAGATTGACATCTGGTGTGCCGAGGATTGATTGCGACTCGACGGGATAGGCATTTGCGCCCTGTCCGATGTTGCCCTGGAGATAGTAGCCCGGCGAAGCGCTGACTCCGGTCTGCATATTGGGGCCGCTCTGGACATTGGTAATGCCCGAGATGAGCCAGTGGTTGATGAAACCACCCAGCCGGCGTTCATCCGTCAGCTTGCCCGTCTGGTACGAGTAGCTCAGGTTAAGTACCTGGGTGCGGTCGAAGTTCAGCGGACCATAGTTGTTTGCCAAGTTGAATGGGTCAATGCCGGCCGTCCAATTGAAGTCCGCGGAGGAACCCAGGATGCCGAGCGCCTTTGAGAAGGAGTAGTTGACGTTGAAGTTCAGCGGGCCGGCGTGTTTGATCGCCTCGAGCTGGAAGCCGTTGTAGTTGGCGTAGGTGTTGTGCTTCGGCTCCAGGATCTGACTGTAATTGGGGAATGGGCGCGCCTTCTGGACGGCCTTGTCGCCGGTGTAGTTGTAAATGTTGTCAAGGCTTGCGGCCTGGACCGGCGTGCAGCCCGTAGGATTGCAGGCGTTGTAGCCAGCAGCCGCGTTGATCTTCGCCGCCGCCGTCGCCGTAAACAGGGTTCCGACCGGGATCGCATTCACGTTGTCCAGCACTACTGCCTGCGTCGTGCCGTTATCCATCAGCGAGTTGCTGTTGTTGCCCACATACGATGCCTGAAGGGTCCAGTCGCCAGGCATTTGCCGAGCAATGCTGAAGCTGTAGTTGTTGGTCACAGGCTCTTTGTTGTCGGTGGGGTCGAGTCCATAGATGGTTGCTGGCGAGATGTAGGTCTCCGTGCTGCCCAACCCTGTATTGCCATAGGTGGTTGGATTCAGATGAAGTGAGTTGACGCCTTCCAGCGTATTGTCGCCGAAGCCCATCAGATCGGTGTAGCGCACGTTTTCCGCTTCAGCAAACTCGCTGGTCACATCGACCACCGAATCGTGGAAGCGGTAGATGCCGAAGCCGCCGCGCACCACCGTCTTGCCGTCCTTGAGAACATCCCACGCGAAACCGATGCGCGGCTCATAGTAAATCGGCGGCGTGCCGACGCCGGAGTTGGGAATCGAGGATGTGTTGGCGTGCCACGTGATGCCCGGCAAAGGATTGGTCGTGGCGTTGTACGTTGAGCCGTACAAAGCAGAGTTCCAAATCGCAGCACCGATTCCGTGCCCATCCTGCCACGCGCCGAGTTTGGAGACGCGCAAGCCGAGGGTCAGCACCAGGTTCGAAGTGGCGCGCCACGTGTCCTGGCCATAGAAGTCTATGTTCCAGAAGTGCAGGTCCGTGTAGGGATTAAAGTTCTGCTGGTGCCAATCCTGGATCTGTCCTTCGAAAAAGTTCGCCAGTGCGTTGCCACTGTTGAAGTGCGCGTTGCCGTATGCGGGCGAGCCGTCAGGATAGGTTCCGTTGTAATCCGCAAAATAACTGCCGGCACCGCCGTAATAGTAATCCTGGATGACGCCGTTAGTTTGCGGATTGGTCGCCGTCTGGTTGTTGGTCGTGCGCTGGCTGAAGATGCCGGCCTTGACCGTGTGCTTGCCCCACACCTTGGTGATGTTGTCGCCGAAGTTGGGCTGGAGCTTCTTCAACTGCAACGGATTGACGGAGTAGTCGGGCCACAGGCCGAGTGGCAAGCCGCCATACGTCGTGTAGGTGCCCAACTGCGGATATTGCGTATCCTTATTGTCAAAGGCGCCGTTGTAGGGATAATCGATCGCGCTCTTTTGCAGCGCGGCGAGTTGCCGCGCGTCAAACGACTCGGTAAAGGAGGTGATGGTCGCGTAGAGTTCGTTGGTCAGGGTGGGCGTAAAGACGGTGACGTAGTTCGCCGCCGCGCTGTGGACCCAGGTGTCATTATCAACGCCATAGCCGGGCGTGTTGACAGCGCCCATGACGCTGGAGGCAGCCGGCGAGTAGTACGGCACCATCGGCTGGCCCTGCCTGCCTTTTTCAAAGCTGTAGCGCGCAAAGAACAGGTTCCGCGGGCTGATGTTGTAGTCCACGCGCGCGGTATACTGGCTAACGTTGTTGTTCACCAGGTCGAGCTGGTCATAGTTGAAACCATCGGTGCCCGTCTGTGTCCGGGTGGGAAGCGGCAAAGTGCCATTGACCAGCGCCATGGCGCCGGGGTTCAGAAACGCGGCGATGTTGCCATTCGTCAGTGTCGAGCCGTCATCGCCAACGGTCGGCGGCGTGTTGAACGTACCATAGTTGCCGTTCGTGAGCATCGGCCCGAAGTAGGCCGCAAGCGCCGACGAGCTGAAGTCGCCTTTGCGCATCGCGGCTGTGGGCACCAGCGCGTGGATGATCGCGCTGCCCGAGCTGCCGTAGGCGTACACATTACGCTGCGCGTCATACTCCGCGCCGGCGAAGAATGTTACTTTTTTGAAATGGGGGACCGGGCCGCTGATCGTCCCGCCGGGATACACAAAGCGATCGTCAGGCCGCGTAATCCCGTTGAACTTTGCCAGCCAGTCGTTGGAGTTGAGCTGGTAGGTCCGGGCGTAGGTATAGAGCGAACCGTGATAGCGGTCTGTGCCGGATTTGGTAACGCCGGTGATGACTACAGGCCCGTTGGACTGGTCGGCGCCAAAGTTGGACGTCTGCACCTGCACTTCGCTTACAAATGAGTCATTGATGTTCTGGAGGTTGGCGCCGAAGTTGCCGGCATCGGTCAGGTTCGCGCCGTCCAGCTTCAGAGTGATGCCAGCCACCGGGGCGCCGTTCGAGGCATAGGGCGTTGGCTGACCAACCTGGACCTGCGAAAAATCTGGCGCAGAGTTGGTGGATCCCAGGCTGCGAATTGCAAATCCGGGCAAAATACGCTGCAACTCGGTGGCGTCGCGTCCGACAATCGAAAGCTGATCAAGGTCAGCAGCGCCGATTGTCGCATTGAGTTGGCCGCTGTCGAGCGGCAGAGCAGCCTCGCTCGCGCCTACCGTAATCGACTCGCTCGCCGCGCCGATTTTGAGAAGCAGATCAGGAAGCGTAAGGCTGTCGCCCGGATTCAAATGGATCTCCGAGCGAACCAACTGCTTGAACCCTTTCTGTTGCACGGTCAGCTTGTAGTCGCCGCTGAGAATGGCCTCAAAGGTGAACGCGCCGGAGCCGTTGCTGTGAGACGTGCGTACTGCTCCACTCACCACGTTCTGGAGCGTCACCATCGCACCCGGAATGATTGCGCCGGTCTGATCCTGCACAATGCCACTGAGTGAGGCGCTGCCCACCTGTGCCCGCACGGTGGAGCTTGAAATGAGCAGCAGGATGAGGACGAGGAAATAGGATGCGCACACCCATGAGAGCGGATGCGCATGGCTTGCTGTGATTCTTCTTGTTGCGGTTCTCACGAAAGCCTCCGGTTCAATCCCTCTTTCGCCGCCGAAATTGGCCATTCTGCCGGACGGCGAGATCGGGAAATGTCTAATTTGTGTTGCATGTGCCTTATAGTTCGGTGAAAAATGCCGTGTTAAGGTCCTTACGGAAAACATGCAAGAAACTTTTCCCGTAAATTCTACGCTAACTCTTTTTGTTCCGATTATTTACGCGTTTGCCTGAGGTAGCTATGCTTTACCTGTAAAGGCTGTATAATGCGGGTTGAAGCGGGGAAATGCAGCATGGCGGATGAAATAGTTGAAGACCATGCAGGGCCGGTCACCATCCAGCCAGGCGCGATCCGTGCCCAACTGGAGCGGATGCTCGGCAATCCTCATTTTCATCACAGCCGCCGATTTCCTTCGTTTTTGCGCTATGTCGTCGAGCAGACTCTGGCCGGGCAGACCGATCCCCTAAAAGAGCGGACCATTGGGAGTGAGGTCTTCGGCAAGGACCCGGACTACGATACCGCCCTAGACCCCATCGTCCGGGTCACCGCGGCGGAAATCCGCAAACGGATCGCACAGTACTACCAGGAGCCCGGCCACAGAAACGAACTGCAAATCTCGCTGCCTTCTGGCTCCTATGTACCGCAGTTTCAGTGGCCGCGCAATGGCCTGGAAGTTGCCCTTGTCGCGGGGCCGGGCCAGCCCCCATTGGCCGAGGCAGAGCACCCGGCAACTGAAGAAGTCCACAAGGGACATTTGCGCGAGGCAATCTCGAAGAACCCCTGGATGGCCACTGCTGGACTAGTGCTCCTGACGATTCTGGCAACTACTGGATGTCTCTATATGCGTGCCCGGCAATCGGCTCTCGATCGCTTCTGGGCGCCGGTACTCGGCTCGGGCGAGCCGGTTGAGGTCTGCTTCCCGCTGAATCACTTTACGGGAATCATGCTCCGCGATGCAGCCAACCCAGCCCAGCAGACGCAGCTCAAAGAGGACGCGAGCGTTTTGGTAGTCGATGACCTGCAGCCGCTTGTCAGCATCACGGGACTGCTTGCTATCCACCACCAGCCCTATCTTCTGGCCGGTGGAGACACCATCACGCTGACGGACTTGCGGCGGGGCCCGGCTATCTTCATTGGGGCATACGACAACGAATGGACGCTTCGCATGACCCGCGGCCTCCGCTACAGATTCGGCAACGATGCCGACATGACGCATTTCTGGATAGAGGATACCCAATCTCCCGCGCACACGCGCTGGGGGATCGACAGAAACGTGCAGCAAGCCACTAATAATTACCGCGATTATGCAATCGTGGCGCGTTTTTTGGATGCGAACACCGGCAAGATGGCAGTCGTGATGGCAGGCATCGCTCGCGGTGGAACCGTTGCCGCTGGTGAATTCCTGACCGGGCCGCACAATATAGATCTGATCAAGTCGCGAGCGCCCGGGAACTGGGATGGCCAGAATATGGAGTTTGTGCTGAGCACTGAGATCATCGACGGCCGCTCTTCGCCTCCCAAGGTAGAAGCCGCTTACTTCTGGTAGGTTGAGCTGATCGTACTGCTTTGCCAGTGGTGGAGTTGTTCCGATGAATCCATCCCGCCTCTGTCATCCACAATGGATTGCGCCTCTCCTTCTGGCTTTTGGCGGTGCAGTGTGTTTCTCTGCGAACGCACAAAGGGTCGTCTTTGCGCACTATATGCTTGCCAATCAAGACTACCTTCCCGGCGGCTCCAGCAGCGAGCGCAGCATCGCTTCCTATCAGCGCGAGATACGTCAGGCGCAGGCCATCGGTATTGACGGTTTCGCCTTGAACGCTGGAGGTTGGCTCAAGGAGCCGCGCTACATCCGGCGAGCATCGGAGATCTTCGAGGCCGCGTACCGCCTCCATAGTCATTTCAAGTTCATCTTTTCGGCGGATATGTGCTGTTCGAACGATGCAGCTGACGTTGAGGACATGGTGCGCCGGTTTGCCAACAATGACCGCTACTCTGCGCTCTACTACAAGCAGAACGGAAGATTCGTCCTAACTTCCTTCGCTGGAGAAAAGCTGGGCCCCGCCTTCTGGCAGCAGTTGCGCCACGATCTCGAAGAAGGCTCTCACCCATCCCAACACGCTGCACCCGGCGCGCTGCGTTATGTGAGCGGAGTCCCATCCAGCGCGCCGCTTCCGATCTACCTCGTGCCCGCATTTTTCTGGGGAGGCGAACTTCCGCAATTGAACGACATTGAGGCGGGTCTTACCGAGAATCTGCACGTCATCGATGGAGCGTTCTATTGGGGAATCGCCGGAGTTCCCGGACTCGGCCACACTCCAGATCAGATTCCATCCTCTGAAGCGTATGCCGACGTCCTGCACCGCGCTGGCAAGCTCTATATGGCGCCCATCTGTTTTCAGTTCTGGGGCGCGAATGCTGGCCGATACTACGAATACAGTGGCTTTTCCGGAATGCGCGGCCTGTGGATGGACGCGATCAAAGTAACTCACCCCGAGTGGGTGGAAATTATTACCTGGAACGACTTTATAGAAGGAACCTATCTTAGCCCGATCGATGATCCTGCCAAGTACAAGCGGGCAAACGATCTGGCGGGCAGCTCTGCACCTCCGTCAACACTGCATTACTTCCATACGCACCGTGGAGCCACAGAGCTCCTCGCTTTCTTCATCCACTGGTATAAGACGGGAGTGCAGCCCGCAATCGACAACGACTCAGTGTTCTGGGCGTATCGAACCCATTTAGCATCGGAGAGTGAAAGCGATGCCGGGACGATAAAACTCTATGGGCCGGTGGAAAACGTGGTCTATCTCACTGCCAACCTGAAATCTCCCGCGGTGCTGTGTGTGTCTTTTGGGAAAATGTCCAGGTCAGTTACTTTGTCTGCGGGATCCACGGATATAACAGTCCCGGTGATTGCCGGCCATATACCGCGCTTTCTGTTAATGCGCGGGGTTTCGCACCTTGCTTCTGCAAGTGGAAAAGACCCTATCTCCGCTCGTGCGCCTTATCCTGACTACTACTATTCGACCGGATCCATGCACGACTGACCGCCCAATCCGCAGCAGGGATCTAGCACCTACTCTCTTATGCCTCACAAGCACGTAGTTGCTGCGATGTTATGCCTTGGATGGCTAAAGGGAGAGGAGATCCCCCGGCTCTGCCGGGGTGGCAGTAGCCGTTTGACATTTGCGGTAGTCCATCCAAGAAACTCCAGACGTGAGCCGACCAAAGCACACGTGAAGGAGAAACTGGATGGACCAATTGGAGAGTCTAAGTCACTCCGTATGGGAGTGCAAATACCACATAGCTTTTATCCCCAAATGCCGGCGCCAAGTGACGTTGCCCTCAGAATGCGTATCTCTTAGCGTGCCGGTTTGAAGAGATTAATTCATCTCGTGGTCGTCGTGGCGGTGGGAATGTGGAAATCGGTTTGATCGATTTCCAAGGTGGGTGGGA
>Ga0181535_10005889_pt1 | contig 12919 bp, 11 predicted proteins | sample PEATcosm2014_Bin_44_FD_119774 | JGI IMG/M metagenome (GOLD analysis project Ga0181535, IMG submission 119774) | Peatland microbial communities from MTU Mesocosm Facility, Houghton, MI, USA - PEATcosm2014_Bin17_30_metaG | ecosystem: Environmental > Terrestrial > Soil > Wetlands > Peat | place...
CGGGACCCGGAGTACGAGAAAGCAGAGGAAGCCTGGGCCAACGGCCAGTTTTTGGAAGCGGTCCGGCTGATGCGGGAATTTCTGAAAGCGCGTCCGCGCGAGCAGTATGCGGCGTTGCGCATCGCGGAAATTTACGAAAAGGACCTGAACAACCCGCTGGCGGCGGCGTTGGAATATGAAGAAGTCCTGAAAAAGAAACTGTCGCCGGAACGCTGGGGCTGGGCGGCGGTGCATTTGTGCAATTTGTATTCAAGGCTGGGGCGGCAGGAAAAAACGAGGGAGTTGTTGCAACGCATTGTGGACGACTACCCCAAAACATCGGCCGCCAAAAAAGCCCGCGAACGCCTGGGCCTGCCCGAACCCGAATCCAAACCGGAGCCGGCCGCCCAGGAAAATCCCGGCGAACCAGCCGGCGCCCCCGTCGAAGACGCGCCCGCGCCCGTCCATGAAAAAACCAAAGCCAGGGTCAAGTCCAAGCCCGCGCCGCCGGAACCTCCCAAGTCCAACCTGCCGCCAGGATTCCGCCCGAAATAATGGGACGTGTCCAAGCATTTTACCCAATCTTGATCTTGATTCCAAACCCGATCCCCCCGCGATTTGTTATTTCGCAGGGTCTCTGCTAGGTTTCCCAGCGTGAGTTTTGTTCAGGAATTAAATAAGTTGCCCCTGGATGCGTTGGCGGAACAGGCCGGCCATGCCAGCGGGGAGGACGTGCAGGCCGCAATCCGCAAGGAAAAGCGCGACTTGGCGGATTTTGCCACGTTGCTATCGCCGGCGGCGGACCCGCTTTTGGAGGAGCTTTGCCGGCGTTCGCGCGCCTTGACGCGGCAGCGTTTCGGCAACGTCATCCGCATGTTCGCGCCGATCTATCTTTCCAACGAATGCGTCAATAATTGCCAGTATTGCGGATTCTCCCGCGATAATCCCATCTTGCGCGTGACTCTGAGCGTTGAGGAAATGCTGCGGGAGGCGATGGCGTTGCGCCAGCAGGGGTTCCACAGCATTTTGCTGGTGGCGGGAGAACACCCCAAATTCGTGTCGGACCGTTACCTGGCCGACTGCGTTCGGGCGTTGCGCGCGGATGTCGCGGATGTCTCCCTGGAAGTCGGCCCTTTGGACATCGAGCCATATCGGAGGATCGTTGACGCTGGCGCGGAAGGCCTGGTCGTGTTTCAGGAAATGTATGACCGGCCGGTTTATGCGGTCATGCACACGTCCGGCCCGAAACGGGATTTTGAGTGGCGGGTGGAAACGCCCGAACGCGCTTACGCGGCCGGATTCCGGCGTCTGGGCATCGGCGCCTTGCACGGATTGGCCGACTGGCGGCGCGAGTCCATCGCCCTGGCGGCTCATGCCGCCTATTTGCTCCGCCATTGCTGGAAGGCGCAATTGAATATTTCCCTGCCGCGCCTCCGCCCCTGCGCGGGCCAATTCGAGCCGCTGACGCGAATGAACGACCGGGAATTGACCCGCCTTATTTGCGCCTTGCGCCTGACCTTTCCCGATGTGGGACTGGTCTTGTCCACCCGCGAAACGGCCCGCCTGCGCGACGGTTTGTTTCCCCTGGGCATCACCATGATCAGCGCCGGCAGCCACACCGAACCGGGCGGCTACACCGGGGCCGGACGCGAGAAAACCCATCACACCACGCGCGGACGCATCATCGCGCCGGAGCCGGGGACGGTCCAACCGCCGATGCCTGACGGCGCCACCGACGCCACCGGACAATTCGACATTGCCGACAGCCGCACGCCGCGCGAAGTTGAGGCGGTTCTGCGCCGCATGGGTTACGAGCCGGTCTGGAAAGATTGGGACGCGGTTCTGACAGCCTGAGAAAGCCGCCGCGATTTCAAATGGACGACACCTTCCTTATCGCCAACGGCTCGCGGGTCGAGACGCCGCTGCCCTGCTCGATTGAGCAATTTTTGCTGGCGCAGAAATTGCGGCCGCGCAGCGTGGTGGTGGAGTTGAACGGCCAGGCCGTCGCGCCCTCCGAATTTGCCGGACGCCAACTGGCCCGGGGCGACCGCCTGGAAATCGTGAAAATCGTCGCCGGCGGATGACGGGAAAAAGCCCCGCCTCCTCCGCTCACAAAACGGATTTATCTTGGAAAAACCCCGCCTCCATTATAGAGACAGACGCTTGAATGAATGTTCAAAATGCGTGACCCGCTGGCTGCAGGCACTGTGGCTGGGCGGGCTGTTGGCTGCCGGAATCCAGGGCGGCTTTCTTTCGCGCGCCGTCGCGGCCAATGACAACGCCGGCAAATCCAATGCGGTGTCCCAGGTTCCCCAGGCCGCCAACGCGGCGGCCGCATGGGCGGAACTGAGCCGTTCGAGCAAGGCGCCGGCGGATCCGCCGGAATGGAAAAACACCCCGCCGACCGTGCAGGCAAAACACGCCTTTTACCTGCCCTATGTCCTGGCGGCGGTGGACAAGGCCAAAAATTTCCGCGACCGTTTTCCCTCGGATGAACATGCCCCCGGCGCGCAATTGATGGAATTTCAACTCACCCTCACCGCCTACCAATGGGGATCCCCCAACCAGCAATCGCGCCTGGAAAACACCGGTTTCGCGCTGCTGGACAGCACCAATATCTCGCTGGACCAGCATCATCAAATCCTCTGGATACTGGCCAATGTGACCGCACCCGAAAAGGCGCGCCCGTGTTTGCAGGAAATTGTCAACTCGACGGTTGATCCCAGCATGAGGGCGTCCGCCGCCGCCATATTCAAACGATTGCCCGCGGCCGGGAAACCGCTCGACTGGCAATTCACCGCCGTGGACGGCAGCAACGTGGATTTCGCCAAGCTCAGGGGCAAGGTGGTGCTGGTGGACTTTTGGGCAACCTGGTGCCCGGTATGCGTGAGGGAAATACCCGATGTCAAAACGGTTTATGATAGATTCCACGGCCAGGGCATGGAAATTGTCGGCATCAACCTTGATGACGACAAAGCCAGAATGATTCAATTCACGACCGACAACAAAATGGACTGGCCCCAATGCCTGGACAGGGCGCGGGGGACGAACAGTTACGCCCGGCATTACAAAATCGAGGGCATCCCCGCCATGTGGCTGGTGGACAAAAAAGGCTTCGTGCGGGATGTCGCCGCCGATGAGGATCTGGCCAGCCAATTGCAAAAGCTGCTGGCAGAATAATTTCTAATTATGGACATACTGCACCACATTCTTTGGTATCATCAACATTTCCTGGGCGTCACCTGGAACGCCTGGAAAGTCGTCGGCTGGAGCGCCAACGGCGTCTTTTCCACCCGCTTCCTCGTGCAGTGGTATGTCACTGAAAAACGGAAACAAGTGGTCATTCCGCCCCTGTTCTGGTGGCTGAGCCTGATCGGATCGCTGCTCTTTTTGTTTTATTCGGTCTGCTACGAAAAAGATTCGGTCTTCATCCTGGCTTACGCCCTCAACTGGGTGCCCTACACCCGCAATCTCATCATTCATCATCGCCACCAAAAATCCCTCCAGTTGTGCTCGTCCTGCGGGGTCAAGGCGCCGTCGGCGGCCAATTTCTGCTCCCAATGCGGCACCCGTCTCGCCCCTGTCGCGGTCGCGGCCGGCGCCGGCAAGTAAAAACGGCGGCCGCGATCTTTCTGCTCGCATCCGCCGCCAAATGTTGAATCCTGTCGGGGTGCATCTGACGCATCTGCGCCTCCGGGACTTCCGCAATTACGCGCGGTTGGACGCCGATTTTGCGCCCGGCTTCCATCTCCTGCTTGGCGATAACGCCCAAGGGAAGACCAACATCCTCGAGGCGATTTATCTCCTGTCCACCTTGCGATCCTTTCGCGGCGTGGGCGGCGCGCAAATGGTGCGCCACGCCCAGAAGGGTTATTTCATCGGCGCCTCTGTCACCGCCCAGGCCCGCCATGACATCAAAATGTATTGGTCGCCGGCCGAGCGCAAACTGAGTCTTGACAGCCAGCCGGTGCGGAAATTGACCGATTACCTCGGCACGGTGCGCGCGGTTGTTTTCTGCACCGAGGACTTGCAGTTGGTCAAGGGCGCCTCCCGTTTGCGGCGGCGGTTCATGGACTTGTTGCTGACCCAGACCCATCCCGTCTATCTGCCCCTGCTGCAACGCTACGCCGCCGCCCTCCGCTCGCGCAACGCCCTGCTCAAACATCACGCCCCGGACGAGGCGGCCCTGGAAGGATTCACCCGCCAGCTCGTTGACGCCGGACGGCAATTGATGCGGTTCCGCCGCGAATTGCTCCCCCAAATCGCCCCGCTGGCTTCGGCCGCTTACGGGCGGGTGGCCCGCAACGCCGAGGCGCTGACATTGGAGTATCAGCCTTCCGTGCGGCAGGATTTCAGCCTGGAACTGGCCCGCAACCGCGCCCGGGAAAAGATTTTCCGCTCCACCATCATCGGCCCGCACCGCGACGAATTATTATTGACGCTCGACGGGAAATCCGCCGCCAAATTCGCCAGCGAAGGCCAGAAACGCTCCATCACCATCGCCTTGAAAATGACCCAGGCCGAGTTTCTTTCCAGCGTTCACGGCGCGCCCCCCATTTTATTGATCGACGACATCATGGGCGAGCTGGACGCCAAACGCCGCGCCGCTTTCCTGCCCTTGCTCAGCCAGGCACAGGCCGGCCGGAGCCAGGTTTTCATGACCTGCACGGAGGAGAACTGGCCGCGCGAACTGGGCCGCGACCTGCGCCGCTGGGAAGTCAGTTCCGGCGCGACCCGGCTCCTGCCGCCCGCCGCTTGATTTTGCCGGAATCACCTCCCGGCCGGGCGTGAATAGGCCAGATCGCTCCCCGGATCAATCCCCCAGCGCCGGCCGACGCCTTCCAAGTCCGCAGTCATGCCCCACCGATCCGCCTCGGCTGCGGTGGTATGGGCGCGATTGGCTCCCTGCAATGGCATGCCACCCCGGTTGTCCCCCGTCTGCGCGATAAATTCACATTCGTCCCGGGTCAAGACAACGTCCGGCAACCCGGCCAGCTCGTCCGCCTGGGTCTCCACCGGCTTCGCGTCGCCGCCTGTCTCCTGAATCATCGCCGGCGCGACCGATTTCACCGGCGGCTGCGAAAGATTCCAGATGCACGCCAATTGCAGCGGGGTCAGGTTGTATTTCAAGGCAATCGGCCTGAGATTGTCCATTTTTTCCAACGCCGTCTCCACCCAGCCGGCGGGGCGGGCGGCTCGGTAATCCAGCAGGGCGAACTGGTGCCCCGGCTTGATGTCATCATGGAAAATTCCGCCGTGATCCACCATCCGCGTCAGCAGATTCACCTCGTATTTGGCCGCCGCCGGCAATACCAGCCGGCCCGGCCACGGCTCCAGCGGATTGAGCAGGATCATCGCCCAGTCCAGCAAAACTCCAAATCGTTCCAGGCAAAGTATAAGGTCGAGCGTGAAACCGTTGCCCGGCCCCGGCGCGATGCCGATCCGGTCGGTCAATTTCGCCTCGCGCAATTTATCCATTTCCACCCAAACCTTGTCCTGCCCGTAACTGGTGGAATCGGGGTTCTGCAATAGAAGCAGGTCGAATTTTTCCGCGCGGCATCGTTGCAGGGATTTGTCCGTCGCCATCCGCAGGTAATCGCCGTAGTCGCGCGCCGGGCGCAATCCCGGATCGGTGAATCGGGGGTAACCGCGCGCCCCTTGACGCCGCCCCTTGTAAAAATCGTGGCCCACCGCCCCTATCAGGCAATACTCCGAACGCGGCAACCCCGCCAGCGCCCGCCCCAGGAGTTCATCCGCCGCCCCTTCGCCGTACACGTCGGCCGTGATGAAGGTGCGGACGCCCTTCTCGTAAGCGCGCCGGACCAGATCAATCCAGTGTTCGTCGGAAAGCGGTTCGCCGTAATTCACAAAACACCCGCCGTTCCAAACTCCGAAAGCTGTTCGCGTCACATCCATGCCGTCACTTTAAGCGCGGACCGGTTTGTTGCAAACCGCCTTTTCCCGCCCATTGAACTTTTTCGCTTTAGCCAGGCCTGATTTCTGCCGACATAACCGCAGATGGATTATATTGAAACCGGGAACGAGCTGGCAGACAACAGTCCGGGTGAGAGCGTTCTCCTTTCTCAAGAACCGGAGATCGCGCCCCGTTCGTACGAGGATCTCTACCGTCGCGCCATCAGCGGAGCGGGCGCCGTGCCTTATGGCTACGATTTCAAAACAAAGCGCTACACCTTCATGGGCGCGGGCATTGAGGATTTGATCGGCTACAAACCCAAAGACGTCACCACCGATCTTTGGGCCAAGATCGTGCGCGAATCCGTCATGCTTGGCGACGCTTCCGGCCTGTCCAAGAACGAAGCCGCGCGCCGCGTCAAAGCCGGTGAAATCCTGCAATGGCGCTGCGACATGCATGTTGTGACCAAGCTGGGAAATTTGCGCTGGATCTCGGACGCCTCGGTGCAAAGTCTGGATGATCAGGGCCGCCCCGTCAGTTCCATCGGAATTCTCCAGGATATAACCGAACACAAACAGGCCGAAACCTCCGCCCTGGCCTTCTCCAAACTCGGCCAGGATTTGTTCTCCACCACGACTCTTCGGGACGCCTCCAAAATCATCGCCAAGGTCGCCGGCGAATTAATAAGGTGGGACGCATTTTACCTCCATCTCTATGATTCGGACCTGGATGAAGCTCTCCCCGTCCTGGCCATTGACCTAGTTGATGGCGGGCGCGTGGATCTTACGGTCAATCGAAGGGAAAAGCCCAGCCCCATCCTCCGCCGGGTGCTGGCAAAAGGCGCGGAACTGATCCTCAAGGAAACTCTGGTCGCAGAACCGGGATCCATACCTTATGGCAACGAGAACCGCCTCTCCGCCTCCATCTTGCGTGTCCCCCTGCGGGTGAAGGCCAAGCCCATCGGCATATTGGCCCTGCACAGTTACACTTTTCAAGCTTACAGCGCCAGCGATCTTAACATCCTCCAGACCCTGGCTGATTATTGCAGCGGCGCTTTCGAGCGCATCTGGGCCGAGGAAAAACTTCTGTCGCTGCACAAGCAATTGCTGGAAAGTTCCCGCCAGGCCGGCATGGCCGAAGTCGCCACCAGCGTTCTCCATAACGTCGGCAACGTGCTCAACAGCGTCAATGTCTCCACCTCCGTCATTTCCGATAAAATGCGCAAATCCAGGGTGGTCAATCTGGCCAAGGCTGTTGCCCTCATGCAATCCCACAAAGCTGAACTGGGCGCATTCCTGACCAGCGATCCCAAAGGCCGGGAATTGCCCGCTTACTTGAGCGCCCTGGCTGTTCACCTGGAACAAGAGCAAAGCCAAGTCTTGCAGGAAATCGCTTCCCTCTCCGACAACATCGCCCACATCAAGGAAATTGTGGCCATGCAGCAAAACTATGCCCAGGTCGCCGGCGTCACCGAATCCCTCCATGTCGCCGACATGGTCGAGGATGCCATGCGCCTCAACGAAGGCGCGATCAAGCGGCACAATCTCAAAGTCGTCCGCGACTATAACACCCCCATCCTGGTCATCGTGGACAAGCACAAGGTGCTGCAAATCCTGGTCAACCTCATCCGCAACGCCAAATACGCCATGGACGAAGTCAACGTTCCCGAGAAACTTTTGACCGTCCGCATTCTGGCCGCCGGCGACGACCGGGTGCAAATTTCCATCATCGACAACGGCATCGGGATTCCGGCCGGAAACATGGTTCGGATATTCGAGCACGGCTTCACCACCCGCAAGGAAGGCCATGGTTTTGGCCTGCACAGCGCCGCGCTGACCGCCAAAGAACTGGGCGGGACATTGAGCGTGCAGAGCGACGGCACCGGCAAAGGCGCCACCTTTGTCCTCGACATCCCCCGCCAGCCGCCCAAGAGCAAATACTGATTTTCCGGCAGTCTTCCGTCAAGGTCTTGAGATTGAGGGCGCAGCCCTAATTTTAGTATTGACTTAAAAGAGGCGGCGCGCTTGCAAAATATTGGAATTGGCCCACAATCGGATGCGGTCTTTATTCCATACCCGTATTTGATATGAAAATGGTCTTCCCGAAAATTTACCGGCTGTCCGGTCTGGCGCTGGGCGCGTTGCTTTTCCTCGCGGTTCAATCCGCCCCGGCCGTTGACAAGCTGAATGCCCTGATCGTCGATGGCCAGAATAACCATAAGTGGCGGATCACGACTCCGATTCTCCAGGCCGCCATGGAAAGTTCCGGACGGTTCGCGGTGAGCATCGCCACCAGCCCGGCCCACGGCCAAAGCATGGAGACTTTCAAGCCCGACTTTTCCAAATACGCCGTCGTCGTCCTGAATTATAACGGGGATGGCTGGTCCGCGGCCACGCAGACCGCGTTCGAGAATTATATGAAGAATGGCGGGGGCATGGTCAGTTTTCACGCGGCGGACAATTCATTTCCGCATTGGGCGGAGTTTAACAAGATGATCGGGGTGGGCGGTTGGGGCGGGCGCAATCAGAGTTCCGGTTCGATGATCCGGTGGCGCGATGGCAAAGCAGTGGTGGAGGCGGGCGCTCCCGGCAGCAGGGGAACGCACGGCCGTTTCTTTTCGTGGGATGTGGAGATGAGGAATGTGAATCATCCCATCACCAAGGGTCTCCCGGCGAAATGGCTCCATACCCGCGATGAATTGTATTCCATGCTGGCCGGTCCGGCCGCGAATGTCACTGTTCTGGCCACCGCGAATTCGGATGTCACCCATCAGGACGAGCCTGTGCTGATGGCTATCTCCTATGGCAAAGGCCGCGTGTTTCATACCACCTTGGGGCATGACGCCGAGTCGATGCAGGATGTGGGCTTTGTCACCACGCTCAACCGCGGCGCCGAGTGGGCCGCGACCGGCAAGGTGACGATTCCGGTTCCGTCCGATTTTCCGACGAGCGATAAGATCAGTGTTTGGATTCCGCTGGCGAAGTAGCCTGCGCCATTGTCATCAGAGTCCCAGGCGGGTGAAGACGCTGTGGTAAATCCAGTGTCCGAAATCGTTGGGATGGTTGATGTTGTTGGCCAGCAAATCCTCCGGTTTTTTGCGCGCGGCCAGCGACTGCCAATTGTCAAAAACATCGGCGTAGGCGCAGCCCGTTTCCGTCGCGGCCTGGGCCGTGGCCGCCGCGTAATCCGCCATGTGATGGCTTCCAAATTTCCAGCGCGGATTGGGCGGAAAGGCGGAAAAAAGAATCACTTCCGCCCCGGTTTGGGCGCGAATGAGGGCGGCCATTTCTTTCAAATTCTGTTTGAATTGCGGCAGCGGCACCCCGCCGATGTTGTGGTCGTTCATGCCGAAACCAATCAGCACCAGATCGGGTTTTTGGGAGAGGACTTTCTCTTGCAGCCGCTCCAATCCCTGGCGGGTGGTGTCGCCGCCGGTGGCGCCGTTGACCGCCGTGATGCGCGCCTGGGGATATTTGCGTTGCAGTTCGTCCGCCCAGCGTTGCCAGAAAATGAGGCCGGGGCGGGACGCATTGCCGCCGGCTGTGATGCTGTCGCCGAACGCGATGATCTTCACCGGCCGGCCGGCGTCCAGTTTGGTTTGGGTGGCTCGCAGGCAGGCGCGTTGGGAGGCCTGGACCGGCCACTCATTCGTCTGCGCAAACGAATAATCCACAAAAGCGAAAAATCGGGCGTTGCCGTAGCCGGGAAATCGGTTGTGATCGAACTCCTCCTGGCCAAAGAGCATGTTGGTCTGATAATCCGGCAGGCGCGAGCCGGGCGCGCGGCGCAATGTTCCGGCGGCCCGGTCCAAAATAAAGTCCTTCCCCTCGGTGTATTCCGTCGTCCCGCTTTCCGGCTCGAAGGCGTTGCGGACATGGACCGGCTGGTCCGGCAGCGGGATATGGGCCAGGGCGGCCGGCTCGTCGCCGATGAACACCACCGATTCGCCCGTCATCCGGACAGCCGGATGCGGGCGCAGCGCGGCGCAGCCGCCGCACACCAACCCGGCCACAACTGTCAATACTAATATAATCGAATTGGGAAATGACAATTTGTATTTCATGCGCGGTCCCCATGTTGCCGGAGAGCCGGGGCCCGAGCCAAGCCCCAATATGGCGCCCGCCGCCCGGTTGTTTGGCGCTTGCCTCGACGCGCGACCGTGGCATTTTGGGTTAACGCATGAAAATTCTATTTATTGGCGGAACGGGATACATCAGCAGTGCGGCCAGCCGGCTGGCGCTGGCCAGGGGATGGGAATTGTATTTGCTCAATCGCGGGCTGCGCCGGCCCAATCCGCCCGGCTGCCGGAACCTGGTGGCGGACATCAACCGCCCCGATGAGGTTCGCGCCGCCATGGGCGGCATGAAATTCGACGTGGTGGTGAATTGGGTGGCATTCGTGCCGCAGGATATCGAGCGGGACCTGATCCTGTTTCGGGGGCGCACCGGCCAGTATGTTTTCATCAGTTCGGCCTCGGCCTACCAGAAGCCGCCCGAACACTACATCATCACCGAGTCCACGCCGTTATCCAACCCGTATTGGGATTATTCGCGCAACAAGATCGCCTGCGAGGAACGCTTGATGAAGGCGTGGCGCGAAGAAGGATTTCCAGTGACGATTGTCCGCCCGTCCCTGACCTACGACACGCAACTGCCCATCGCGCTGGGAGGATGGGGTTGCTACACGTTATGCGACCGTTTGAAGAAAGGCCGCCGGATCGTCATTCACGGGGACGGTTCGTCATTGTGGGTGGTGACGCACGCCGAGGATATGGGGCGCGGAGTGCTGGGATTGTTCGGAAATCCGGCGGCGTCCGGCCAGGCGTTTCACATCACATCGGACGAGGTGCTGACGTGGAACCAGATTTACGGAACGATAGCGGAAGCGTTGGGGGTTGAGGCGAATGTGGTTCATATTCCGAGCGATTTCATCGCGAAGGTCGCGCCGGAAAAGGCCGGCAGCCTGCTGGGCGACAAAACGTGGAGCACAGTGTTTGACAACTCCAAGATCAAGAAATGGGTGCCGGGATTCAAGTGTGTTGTTCCTTACCGGGAAGGGATCCGGCGCACGCTGGCGGGTTTCGAGGCCGACCCGGCGCGGCAGCGGGTGGACCCGGCGATCAACGAGCAGTTGGACAGAATCCTGGCCGCGTGGGATCGGTGAAAATCCCCGGTCTCAAGGCAGACTGAGGTTGTAGTAACGGCCCGGCAAATCCGCCGCCTGCGGATCGCTGAAGTAATACGAACCGTTGGTGAGCGTCGCGTTCGTCAACGAAACCCAGACGGGGTTCGCCAGATCAGGACAGGCTTTCACCACCACCGCGAAATTGTTTGTCCCGGTGATGTTGAATCCGAAGTGATTGTTTCGCACACCGAAACCGCCGTCGTCGGTCCGGATGACCGGATTCCACAACACAGCCGGAATGCCGGCAAACGAGTTGCCCCAACCGGCGGCGCCGGGCAGGTAATAGGCCGTCGCGCTTTTGTCGCCGTAAAACACAACCGAATCAGTGGAGGCCGCGCCGGCGGTAAAATGGATGACGGCGTCAGTCAGGGTGACGTTGGTCAGGCTGGCGCAGTAGGCAAAGGCATACGTTCCGATGTTGGTCACGCTGCTTGGGATCGTGACATCGGCCAGACGGGCGCAGTAGGCGAAGGCATACGTTCCGATATTGGTCACGCTGCCTGGAATCGCGACGCCGGTCAGGTTGCTGCAGCCATAAAACGCGGAGTTTCCGATGTTGGTCACGCCGGCCGGAATCGTGATCCCGGTCAGGCCGGCGCAGTCATAAAATGCATCGTCCGCAATGTTGGTCACGCTGCCGGGAACGGCATAACTTCCGCCCAGTCCGCCCGGATAGGCCAGAAGCGTCATTTGGGCCGCGTCAAACAACACTCCCCCCGCGCTGCTGTAAAATGTGTTTCCAGCTTCCACCGCTATCGCGCCCAAATGCTGGCAGTCATCAAACACCCCCGTCCCGATATTCGTGACCGTGGCGGGGAGGGTGACGCCGGTCAGCCCCCCGCAACCCGCGAACGCATACGACCCAATGTTGGTGACGCCATCAGGAATGGTGACGCCGGCCAGATTGGTGTCCATGTAGAACGAAAAGTCCGCGATGTTGGTCACGGTGCCGGGGACGGCATAACTTCCGCCCAAGCCGCCCGGATAAGCCAGAAGCGTCATTTGGGCCGCGTCAAACAGCACTCCCCCCGCGCTGCTGTAAAATAAACTCCCGGCCTCCGCCGTTATCGCGGTCAGATCATAACAGCCATCGAACGCGCCCGCCCCTATATTCGTGACCGTGGCGGGGATGTTGATGCCGGCCAGGCTGACGCAGTGAACAAACGCATCCTCCCCGATGGTGACGAGGCCGGTGGTGTTCGTGACGCCGGCCAGATTGACGCAATCGGAAAACGCGTAATTCCCGATGTTGGTCACGCTGCCCGGAATCGTGATGCTGGTCAGGCTATGGCAATAAGCGAAGGCATAATCCCCGATGTTATCAATCGTCAATCCATTGGTGGCGGACGGAATCGTCTCATCCCCGCCCGGCCCCTCGTAACCAGTGAGAGTGAGGGTGACGCCGTCGGCATTGGTGGCGTAGTCGAATTGGGCTTGCGCCGCCGGCGCGAAACAGGGCAGCCAAACCAAAAGGATGGGCAATGTTTTGTTCATATATCCCGCAAAATGTTAATTGGCAATCACCTGGTAAAAACACTGCGCCTGCGACGGGGTGGCATCTTGCAAGGTGATGACACCGCCGGTCCCGGCCACGGTGGAAGCGGGCAGGATCGTCCAGGCCGGATCGGTCAGGAAATTTTTGTATTCGAGGGTGTAGTTCAAGCCCGACACGCTGTCAACCGAAAGCGAGATGCCGTTGCCGGGGATGAGAGTGACACTGCCATCGACCACGACCGGCGAGACCAACACACGCAAGACGGCGGACGCGCTGGGCAACGAACCGGCGATATTGCTCACCACCACGGAGTAACTGCCCGCCTGAGCCGGTTGCACATTTGTCAG
>Ga0181535_10005897_pt1 | contig 12907 bp, 9 predicted proteins | sample PEATcosm2014_Bin_44_FD_119774 | JGI IMG/M metagenome (GOLD analysis project Ga0181535, IMG submission 119774) | Peatland microbial communities from MTU Mesocosm Facility, Houghton, MI, USA - PEATcosm2014_Bin17_30_metaG | ecosystem: Environmental > Terrestrial > Soil > Wetlands > Peat | place...
CGCAGTCGCTCGGCCATTGCATTAGGCACCAGCAACGGATAATCACGCTCGCGCAGCTCATAGTAATCGACGTCAAGAAACAGCGAGAGCATGTAGATCGCGATGGAGTCGGCAAAAACCGTCTCGAAGTACTCGTTCTTCGCCTTGTCCGCGTCGGGCGCGGTGGAGTTGGCGATCTTGCGCAACTCATGCGCGTCCAGGCTGGTCTCGCCCTTCACCTTTTCAAGCACTTGCTTCCAGGCAAGATCGCCGAATTCCTGCGAGAAGCCGGCGTGCTCGACGAAGCTGTGCGCCACGTTAATGTAAAACTCAAAGGCTACGGAGAAGCGGTCGTCCATCAGCCGCGTGGAGATGAAGACGCACTCGGCGTCGCCCAGCGTGAGGTTGCGATGGCACACCGCCTGGTCGCTGAGTGCAACGTCGTAGCGGTCTGCGATCACTGTCTCATCGCCTTGAGCCACGGCGAGCGGCACAAAGTAGAAGGCTTTTTTTTGCAGGGCCGCCGCGGCCGCCTGGGGTACGCAGGCGATCATGCGCTCGGCATCGGAGCCCAGCAGGTTCGTCTGCCCGGTAACGGCATAGCAGATTCCGTTGGAAGCTTGCTGTACGGGGGAGATCCTGAGGATCTCTGCCGGCGAATGCGTCGTAGCGGTAACAGTCTGTGTCATTGGCTGGGAAATGGAAACCGGCGTTCCCGGCGAGCACGTTTGTTCCCGGCTCGGCGGTCCACCCTAAACTTCTATCGTAGCAGAAGGTCTGTGCGACCGCCGCCGTAAGCGCTCAATGGTAGTTCAGCGGCAGCCCCGCGTTCGGTGCCGGTCGAACGGCCCCGGCCCAACAACGCGCGCCTTCACTCCAGCCCGGGGCTGCGGGTTTCCTTCAGCCGTTTCACCCGGGCAACAAAGTCGGCCGTCGCCACCGAGCCCTCCGCCTTCTCCTGGCCGCGCACGCGCACGTTGACCTCTCCGCTCGCCTGCTCCTTGTCGCCGACTACCAGGATGAACGGAACCTTTTGCATCGCGTGCTCGCGGATTTTAGCGTTCATCTTTTCGTTGCGGGCGTCGACCTCCACGCGCGCGCCGATCGCCTTCAGCTCCGCGCGCACCTTGTTGGCATAATCGACGTGGCGCTCGGCAATGGGCACGATCTCTACCTGCGTCGGCGAGAGCCACAGCGGAAACGCGCCGGCATAGTGCTCGATGAGCACGCCGAAGAAGCGCTCGACCGAGCCGTAAAGCGCGCGATGCACCATCAGGGGCTGGTGGCGCTGCCCATCCTCGCCAACGTATTCGAGCCCGAAGCGCTGCGGCAGCGTGAAATCGAACTGCACGGTCGAGAGCTGCCAGAGGCGCCCGATTGCGTCCACCAGCTTGACGTCGATCTTCGGGCCATAGAATGCAGCTTCTCCGGGCATGAACTTGTATGGAATGCCTCGACCCTCGAGCACCTCTTTCAGCGAGGTCTGAGCCAACTCCCATTGGGCATCGGTGCCGATATACGACTTGCGGTCATTCGGATCCCACGCCGACAACTCTACCTTGAACTCCTCGAATCCGTAGGCGTGCAGCACGGCGATGGCAAAGTCGAGGCACCCGGCAATCTCGTCCTTGATCTGGTCCGGAGCACAGAAGATATGCGCATCATCCTGGGTAAAGCCACGCACGCGCATGAGGCCATGCATTACGCCGGAGCGTTCGTAGCGATAGACAGTACCAAGCTCACCCAATCGCATCGGCAAGTCGCGATAAGAGCGCAACTGGTCGCGGTAGATCAGGATATGCCCGGGACAGTTCATCGGTTTTAGCATGTACTCGGCGTCGTCCAACTTCATCGCCGTAAAGAAATTCTCCGCGTAATAGCCGGCGTGACCGCTCGTTTTCCAGAGGTCCATGCGCGCGACATGCGGAGTCACAACCAGCGAGTAGCCCCTCTTCAGGTACTCCTCGCGCATCCAGTCTTCCATCTCCTTGCGAATGATGCCGCCCTTGGGATGCCAGAAGATGAGCCCCGGTCCCGCGAGTTCCTGGATTGAAAACAGGTCGAGTTGCTTGCCGAGCACGCGATGGTCGCGCCGCTTGGCTTCCTCGATCTTGTGCATGTGCTCTTCAAGATCCTTCTTGCTGAAGAAAGCGGTCCCGTAGATGCGCTGCAGTTGCGGATTTTCTTCCTTGCCGAGCCAGTAGGCACCGGCAATGCTCAGCAACTTGAAGGCCTTGATCTTGCCGGTCGAGGGAATGTGCGGGCCGCGGCAGAAGTCGACAAACTTGCCGGTCTTGTAAAGCGAAATCTTCTCGTCGGGCTTGGTGAATTCTTCGATGAAGTGGCACTTCATGAAATCGCCTTCGGCCTTGAAGCGAGTCAAGCCTTCCTCACGCGGCAGAAACTCGCGCGCGTAGGGCTCGTTGCGCTGCACGATCTCCTGCATCTTCTTTTCGATCTTCTCCAGGTCCTCGGGCGTAAAAGGGGTGGGTCGATAGAAATCGTAGAAGAAGCCACTCTCAGTCGCAGGCCCATGCCCGAGTTTGGTCTCCGGAAAAAGTTCAAGCACGGCGGCAGCCATCAGATGCGCCGAAGAGTGCCGGTAAACCTGCAACGCCTCGGGGTCGCGATCGGTGAGCAGGCGCAGGCGGGTATCGCGCTCCAGCGGCCGGGTGAGATCGGTCAGATCGCCGTCTCCATCGCTTGGCTCGATCGGCGCGGTCCTTGCGACCAGCGCGGCATCGGCCAGCCGCGGCGAAATCGAGCGGGCGATCTCCAGCGGAGTAGTGCCCTGAGGGACTTGCTGAACACTGCCATCGGGTAGCTGAACTTTAATATCGGACATAATTCTTCGGCTCCGGCTGCGTCTCCCGACAAGCGCTTGATTTGCGCTGGTCGGGGCTGGCTCGCGCCTACAATGCGCGACCCATGGAAATGAATCGAAAACTTGAGTTTAAAGATTGCGGCGAGCAGAATCAAACTCCAACTGCGGAGTGGCCTTGCCGCTCGGTCGGCGCAAGCGTAGTGCGTCACATTCAAAAGCACGTAAGAGCACACGATGTGCAACGGAAAATCCAATGTCAAAGTGTCACCCTGAGCGAGCGCAGCGAGTCGAAGGGGCCCTCTTGGACCGCGTCTCTTTAAGGTTCTATAGGGGTGTTTCGACTCCACGCGCCCAGAACCGGGGCGCGTTCCGCTCAACATGACAGCGAGATAACTGCTCATCTGCTTGACGCACTACGCTAGTCTGTGGGCGTGCGGGTGCGGGCGCTCACCGCGTCTTTCACGCCGCGAAAGACATTCCACACGAAAGCGCACGAGCCACTCGCCAGCGCCAGCGGAATCGCTACATGGCGGTAAGCTTGCGTCATGTCGGGTTGCACATTGTGCACGGCTGCCAGCACAACCGTCGCTACGATTCCGACCAGCAGGCCCACGCCCATGCCCAGCGCGGTAAACAAAACTGTGAGCAGCACCGTTCGAAATGAAACCATGATAAAGCGCACGTACCATCTTGGAGCGGGGCGAGCTGGCGTACGATTCTCCACTTGCAGTGCCATAACGATGACAATTTTAGACCAGATTGGCGAAAGGTGCGGTCGTCAAAGCCGAGGTTAACGCGTAATACACTCATTCCTAAACGACCCTGACCAGATCTGCCGCCTCAGCGATGCTTCGCCTTCCCGTGCGGATGGATTTACCATGGAGGCGTGCTGAAAAGCGTTCGCGCCTTCATCGCCAGCCATGACCTGCTTCGCCCCGGCGAGCGCGTAGCCGTAGCCGTCTCCGGCGGGGCCGACTCGATTGCCCTGCTTCGTCTGCTGCTGGAGCTGCGGCAGGAATTGGGCATCGTGCTCTCGGTGGCGCACGTCAACCACCAGCTGCGCGGCGCCGATGCCGAGCGGGACGCCGCCTTTGTCGCTGAGTTGGCACAGCGGTACGGCCTGGAATTTCACTTGGCCGCCCGCGATGTTCGTGCATATGCTGCCGAGCGCAAGCTCAGCCTGGAGGCAGCGGGGAGGCGAGTGCGCTACACATTTTTCTCCACGCTGGTCGACGAACGCAGGGTAGATAAGGTCGCCACGGCGCACACCCTCGACGACCAGGCGGAAACCGTGCTGCTCAAGCTTTTGCGCGGAAGTGGGTTGCGCGGCCTGGCGGGCATTCACCCGCGCCTGCGCGCCAAGGACGGCCACGTCTGGGTGGTCCGACCGCTGCTTGGCACCACCAGGCACGAGATCGAGACTTATCTGCACCGCCTCGCGCAGCCATGGCGCGAAGACCTTTCGAACCAGGACCGCCGCTTCCGGCGAAACCGTGTGCGGCAGCTGATGCCTCTGCTTGAGGCAGAACACAATCCGGGGGTTCGCATGGCCCTGGCGCAAATCGCCGAGCTGGCGCGCGCCGAAGAAAGCTACTGGGCGGAGAAGGTTGCGGAAATTGCACCAAAGCTTGTCTCGCACGCTAGCGCGGAATTGGTCGTGGTTGATTCGGGTCTGCTCACCTCTCAGCCGCTGGCGCTGCAACGAAGGCTGCTCCGTTTCGCCGCGGAACAGGTGCAACTCAAGCTCGGCTTCGAGGAAGTAGAGCGGTTGCGCCTGCTTCTGGCCGCTCATGGCGGAAGCCGCTGCGAGCTGCCGGCGGGTTGGGAGGCACGAAAGCAGCGAAGCCGGACCACCTCAAGCCTTCAAATCTCCCGACCCTGGACGAACTCCGGCGATGACCCGGCTTACGAATACCAACTTCAGGTGCCGGGAGAGCTGCCGGTCCCCGAGGCTGGCTGGCTTATCAAGGTCTGCCTGGTGCGGGTTACCGATAGCCACGCTCCGGCAAATCTGCTAGACCCGAAACGGATTGAGACGGAGCTTACGGTCAGGAATTGGCGTCCCGGCGACCGCTACCAGTCCTTGGGCGACGAGCGAGAGAAAAAACTAAAGGTATATTTTCAACAATATCGGATTCCGCCCGAGAAGCGTACTATGTGGCCACTGGTCTTCAGTAACCAGCAAGTGATCTGGGCTCCCGGAATGCCTGTTGCCTCTGCCTTTGCCTTCCGGGAGAATAGAGGCATGGCGTTGCAGATCGAAGGCGCGCCTTTTTTTGCATAGAGTTGGAGTCTGTTGCCGGAAGTGGAGAGTGGATGCCGGAAATCGTTCATAACAACGTGAAGTACCAGTTGGAGATCATCGCAACCACGGAGCAGATCCAAAAACGGGTGCGGGAATTGGCACGGCAAATCTCCAATGATTTCCGGGGAGAACTGATCTATGCCATTGCCGTTCTTGAAGATGGGTTCATGTTCATGGCGGATCTGGTGCGAGCCCTCGAGGGTGAAGTGGTTTGCCAGTTCCTGAAAACCTATGTGACGGAGCAACCACGCGAAGGTGGTTCCACGCAGGAGATTTTCTTCCGTCCGGAGTTGGAGGTAACCGGGAAGCATGTCCTATTGGTGCAGGGTGTGGTGCAAACCGGTATCACCAGCGACTTTCTTATTCGCCATGTCAGTTCCTGTGGCGCCGCCTCGGTCCGCATTGCCACTTTCATCGATCGCAGCAGCGACCGGCGCATCTTGTTACGTGCCGATTACTCCGGATACCTGCTTGATAACAGCTATGTGGTGGGTTACGGGCTGGGGTTCCCCGACTTCGGTCGTAATCTTCCGTATCTCGCCGTTGTCGCGGGCCAGGCACCTCCGTTTGCCCGGATCTGAGCACCTTTCGGGAACGAAAGCGAGTACAATTTGTGGAGCGGGTTAAATTCCTAAGTCCGTGCGCCCCCAACTGCATCTAATCTGCTGGTGAGGCTGTACGCACGAAGGGTCTCGTGTGCCTGATCTGAGGAGCTTGCTGTGAATTCGACCGTAAAACAAGTCGTGTTCTGGCTGGTGATTGTCTTGTCAGGCGTCCTGCTCTGGCAGGTCGTCAAGGCTGGCAACACCGGCGTTAAGGAACGCGAAATAAACTTCTCGCAGTTCATGAATGATGTCGACCAGGCAAAGGTAAAAGACGTCACCATTACCGGGCCGGATGTTCGTGGGCAATACGCCAACGAGAAGGCCTCTTTCCACACCACCGTGCCCGCGAACTATCCTGACATGATCAAGATTCTTCGCGACAAGGGCGTCAATATCACGGTGAAGGACGCGAGCGGCGGAGGCTGGCCAACCTGGCTGCTCAATCTGGCTCCGATCATTCTGTTGGCTGCCCTGTGGATCTTCATGATCCGGCAGATGCAGACGGGAGGAAACAAGGCACTTTCCTTCGGCAAGAGTAAGGCCCGACTGCTCTCCATGCAACAGAAGAAGGTCACGTTCAAGGACGTGGCGGGAGTTGATGAAGCCAAGGAAGAACTGCGCGAGATCATTGAGTTTTTGCGTGAAGCTCAGAAGTTCCAGAAGCTTGGCGGGCGCATTCCGAAAGGCGTGCTGCTGGTAGGGCCTCCGGGCACCGGCAAGACGCTGCTGGCACGCGCGGTAGCCGGCGAGGCCAATGTTCCGTTCTTCAGCATTTCCGGTTCTGATTTTGTCGAGATGTTCGTCGGTGTCGGTGCCAGTCGCGTCCGCGACTTGTTCGAGCAGGGCAAGAAGAATGCTCCCTGCATCATCTTTATCGACGAAATCGATGCCGTCGGCCGTCACCGCGGTGCTGGTTTAGGTGGTGGTCACGACGAGCGCGAACAGACGCTCAACCAGTTGCTGGTAGAAATGGACGGATTCGAATCCAACGAAGGCGTCATCCTGATAGCGGCAACCAACCGGCCTGACGTGCTGGATCCGGCACTGCTCCGCCCCGGCCGCTTCGACCGTCGCGTGGTGGTGTCACGTCCTGACGTTCGTGGTCGCGAGGAGATCCTGCGCGTGCATACCCGCAAGATTCCTCTCAACGACGATGTGGACTTGACCGTGCTGGCCCGTGGAACACCCGGGTTTTCGGGCGCCGATCTGGCGAATATGGTGAATGAGGCTGCCCTCAACGCCGCCCGTCAGAACCGCAAGACGGTGCTGATGTACGATTTCGAACTGGCCAAAGACAAGGTGCTAATGGGCGCCGAGCGTAAGTCGATGATCCTCTCGGACGAGGAGAAAAAGGTCACGGCCTTCCATGAAGCCGGCCACGCATTAGTAGCGGTGCTCAGCGAACACGCCGACCCGCTGCACAAGGTGACGATCATTCCGCGTGGCATGGCGCTGGGCGTAACCATGCAGTTGCCGCTCGACGATAAACACACCTACACGCGAGAGTATCTGGAGACACGGCTGGCAATCATGATGGGCGGTCGCCTGGCCGAGGAATTGTTCCTTGGCACGATGACGACCGGCGCCGGCAACGACATCGAGCAGGCTTCTGAGCTGGCTCGCAAGATGGTTTGCGAGTTCGGCATGAGCGGGCTGGGTCCGATCACTTTCGGCAAGAAGGAAGAACAGATTTTCCTCGGTCGCGAGATCTCACAGCATCGCGACTTCAGCGAAGATACGGCGATCAAGATCGACAGCGAAGTTCGCCGCCTGGTCGATGAGAGCTACAACGCGGCCAAAGGCATCCTGGAAAACAATCGCCAGGTCTTGACCGACATTGCCGCCGCTTTGCTGGAGCGCGAGGTTCTCGATGCCCAAGAGGTGCAGATGCTCATCGAGGGCAAGAAACTGGCACCCCGGGTTTCGCCGAACTCACACGACGATCAGGGCGGAGTGCAGCAGGTGCTCAAGCCCGAGCCGTCGCGGCAGCCGGGACTCGCTCCAGGTGAACGGCCTTCGCCGGCTTAGCCGGATCAATTTTTTCTTCGCAAGGTTGGGCGGCCACGTGGCCGCCCTTTTTTGATTGCTACTGCTGCTAACAATTGACTACGTTCCAGTCCGGCAGCTCACATCCCGCCGTCGCATCCTCCCATCCAAGGGTATTCAGGTACTCTGCACAGGCCGGGTTACCGGCACACCAGAGACTCAGATGTGACAAGGGTGTTAGGCAGATTGCTTAACACTCACTCAGCGCTGTTTCTGAGAGTACCTAGGTAGTTCCACCGTTCGCCTGAATACGAGCTTAGAGCTACGCTGAGCTATTCACATTACGAGATTCCCCGGATGTTCGTTTTCGGGGATGGAGGAAGGATGTTTCTGAAACAATTACGATTTTTGCCGGCCGTTCTGCTCTTCATGCTGTTGGCGGCATTTGCGGCATCAGCGACCGATACGGTCTTCACTCACATTGAAGACATGAGCGGCTGGAGTTCCTGCACCGGATGCGCGGGCGGGGGTGGAAAGGCCGTGTATTCGATACACCAGCATCAGGCCTCGCCCTCGATGGATGGCAGTTCGATGGAGATCTCCCTCGGAGGCACGAAGCCATTTTCACACGCCTTGCTCTGGCGCCGCATGTCTTCGAACGGTACCGCTTCAAATTTCGTTCTGGATATGTACTACTACATCGACAAACCGCAGAATTCCCTCGCTCTCGAATTTGCGGCCAATCAATCGGTTAGCAACTACTGGTATAAATTCTCCGCCCAGTGCAACTTCACGTCCGGTGAGTGGATGGTATGGAACTCCAAGGGGTCCACTTGGGCCTCGACTGGCATCAGTTGCAATCGTCCGCCCGCCAATACTTGGCAGCACGTTGTCCTCGAGTACTCCCGCTCCGGCGGCCACGCGAACTTTATCTCCATCACCGTAAACGGAAACAAACACTACGTGAACCGCTCATTCTCGCCCTTGAAGCAAAAGGACTCCGACTCCGTCGGCATCCATTTCCAGCTCGACGGCGATGCCAGCCAGAATGACTATAAGGTCTGGGCAGATTGCATCACCCTGACCTACTGGTAGCGCATGCACCCCGGCGGCGGCCACTTTCGCCGTCGTCGGGGATGGCGCTGAAAAGGTACATGACCTCCCGATTCGTACCTTAAACAAATCTCCCGGCTTCTCTAGGTGTTCCACCTATTCATCCAGAGTTGATGCTTGCGTATTCTCTCGGTAGTAAGGCAGACCTTAGCCCTTACTTACTACTGAGAGGTGCTTATGCATCGTTGTTTCTCGCCAACCCGCGGCGGAATGCTCCTCATGGCAGCTTTGATCGTTGCCTTAGGTTCCAGCACAATTATGTCGGCGCAGGCCACCATACCCGCCAATGCGACCGTTTACAAAGATATCCAAGAGATGAGCAGCTGGACCACTTGCACATCTTCCTGCAGCGGCGGCAACGGGACCGCCATTTTCAGCATGACTCAAAAGCAGGCTTCGCCCGCGCTGGATGGCAACTCGACCCTGTTCAGCTACGATGGAGGTCCGGCATTCTCCCATATCTTGTGGTCCAAGCACCTGTCGAGCAACGGCAGCGCCGCCAATTTCGTCCTCGACTTCGACTACTACATTGATCGACCGGCCAATGCGCAGGGATTGGAGTTCGCGGCCAACCAGCAGCTACCTGGCCAGTGGTATAAATTCTCCACCCAATGCAGTTTTGCCGATGCGAAATGGCGCGTATGGGACTCGGCAAACCAGGATTGGGTCGCTACCTCCGCGCCTTGCACGCGGCCGCCGGCTAACACCTGGCAACATTTGACGCTCCAGTATGAGCGGGCCAACTCAAAGGCGGTTTTCGTAGCCATCACCGTAAACGGGCACAAGTACCCCATCAATCAGAGCTTCAAGCCGCAGGTGCATTCCGGCTCCACTTCTGTTGGAGTTCATTTTGAAATGGATGGCGACAAGACGGCACAGCCCTACAACGTCTGGATCGACGAGATGGCACTGAGTATCTGGTAGAAGCCTGGCAGTCTTACACCACGGAGATCAGCGGTTTGCGTGCCGGCAAAACCTCGCCGATGCAGCGTGCATCGAGCTGGCACTCACGGAGCTGGGCAACTAACTCATCGGCCTCTGCGGCGGCTACGGCGATCAGCAGACCGCCAGCCGTCTGCGGGTCGAAGAGAATCGTGCGCAGCTCCTCGGGCACTGCCGTCGCGTATTCGACCACGCATTCGGCAAAGTCGCGGTTGGCCTTGAGTCCTCCCGGGATCATGCCGGCGCGAACGCATTCCAACGCTCCGCTGAGCAGCGGCAACTCCGAGACGCGGATTGCCAAGGCAACGTTACTGGCCAGTGCCAGCTCGCGTGCATGCCCGATCAGCCCGAAGCCGGTGACATCCGTCATGCCGTGTACCGCATGCGGCAGTGCGACCTCGGCGGCGCTGCGGTTCAGGGTGGTCATCGAGCGGGTGGCGGCCTCAATCCATTCCGGCGCCGCCTTGCCGCGCTTGATCGCCGTAGAGATAACCCCCGTACCAAGCGGCTTGGTAAGCAGCAAGGCGTCTCCTGGCTTCGCGCCTCCGTTGGTAAGCACGCGGCGGGGATGAACGGTGCCCGTAACCGCGTAGCCAAACTTGATTTCAGGGTCGCGAATGCTGTGGCCGCCAATGATCGTGCAACCCGCCTCCATCATCTTGCTGAGGCCACCGGCAAGAATCTGCTCGAGAATGCCGGTGTCAGCCTTCTCCGGAAAGCACACCAGAGCCAGCGCCGAAAGCGGCCGGCCGCCCATGGCATAGATATCGCTTAGCGCGTTGGTCGCCGCAATCTGCCCGAAGGTATAGGGATCATCAACAATAGGGGTGAAAAAATCGACCGTCTGGACGAGCGCCAACTCGGGCGTGAGTTGGTACACGCCAGCGTCGTCGGCTTTATCAAAGCCAACCAGCACATTCGGATCATTCTGCCGGGCTAATTTCCCAAGCACCGAGTCCAGCACCGCCGGACTTAGCTTGCTTGCTCAACCCGCAGCCGTGACCGTCTCCGTCAGCCGGATTGTCTTCGTTGCTTCCATCCTGAACATTGTAACGGGTGTGGCTATTCTGAGCGACTGAAGAGAGCAGAATACTGCTAATCACAACTTGCGCCGCGATACTGGCGGTAGTCGACGCCTTGCATTTCGATGATGCGGCACATCTCATGCAGCCTTGAGCGCATACGCTCACCAATACGATCGCCAAGCGTCTCCTCGCGATTAGCCCGTGCAGCCGCGCGGTAGCTGCCTGAGCGTTCGCTTTCGACGCTGCCTCCCGGAGGCTGATTACGGTAGTTGGTGGTGATGATCGTAGTGCGTCTTTCGTTATAGCGCGTATTCAAAATGTGGCTGACCATGTCCTCCACCCATTCGGTGCTGCGGGCGGCTGCAAGCTCATCGAGCACCAACACCTCACTCTGCAAGACCGGACGCAGCACTTCGAACTCGGTGGTTTGGACGGAGGCGTTATAAGAGTTTTGGATCTCCTTGAGCAGTTCGCGATAGTCGTAGAAAAGGCATGGAATGCCTTTTTCGAGAATCAGTTCACGGATAATGCCGACAGCTAGATGGGTTTTGCCAACGCCAATCGGACCGATCAGCAGCAGCCCCTTTTTCTCCAGCGGATACTCGGTAACAAAGCCGCAGGCTTTGCGATGGGCCGAAGCCAGCGATTTGAAAGGCCCTTCGTGATCGAAGTTTGAAAGCTCGCAGTGCTTGTAACGCTCAGGGATACGGGCTTGCTCGAACAACCGTGAACCACGACAGCGAAGTTGGCAATCACAGGTCGTTGCCTTCTCAACAGTGCGGCCATGATGATCCTCCACACGGATCATCTTGAAACCTGTTCCTCCGCAGATGGCGCAGATCTGCGAAGGCGGATTCGAAAAGGCCTCTTCTCTGGAGTGCATACAGGAACTCTGAATCATTCGGCTCAACTGCGCAACAGCAATACGATGCCCTCCTGTGAGTAAGCTGTTGGAATTCGAGCTAACTTGTGGATACAAGTGGATACCCAAGGAGGGGTCTTGTCTTTGTTAACGCAAGAGCACTTTATGCCAAAAAGGCGGTGGGATGTTTCTTACTGATATTACGAATTAAATAGATACATAAAAATAGTAGTAATAGGAGGCACTGTGGGAAAGTGGAAAACTTGCAAGAGGTGGCATGATCATTGATTGGGATGTGCTCCAAGTGGTCGAAAAGGTGAACCGGTTGAGTGCGTGCTCTGTGGGTGTTTTGGTCCGATGTCAAAGTACGAGCATGTTCTTCCACCGTTTGCACATGTGTTCCAGAAGCTGTTCCGAGAAAAAGGGGTGCGAAGGTGGAAATCTTTTCTAAGTTTATGAATCGCAAGCCCCCGAGTTCGGTGACTGTGGTGGGTAGGCTGTTTAAATCCGCCTGATGCCTCAATATTTCTTGCGTTGCAGCAACCGGTCTCTGCCCGGCGGCGTCTAATGGCAGGCAGGGGAAACGGGGTTGCTGGATGCGCCTCGCATCACTTGCCTTACGACTGGCTCTGAAAACCAGCAGACCAGCTTCTGTGGAACTTCGGACGCATACCAGCTCTGGGGTTCGGTAAGACCTAGGTGTCAAAGCTAAGTACAAACAGCCGTCGCTCAGCGGCGGCTGAGATTCCTCATTCCCTCAGAAAGAGAACATAGGGCTTGTCCGCTACCAGCCGAATCGCTCCCAAACAGCAAAACGGTTATGCGGCCAAGTTCTAGCCTTTTGCAGCTTCATGAGCACGAGGTTTGGTTCCGCAGCCGCGCGGCTGGCGCGTAGAAAGGATATTGCAGTGAAGAAGAGACAGTACGACATCACGGAAACCTGGAAGACCGATCCGCGCTGGAAGGGAATCGAGCGTCCGTATACGGCGCAAGATGTTGATCGCTTGCGCGGAACGATTCATGTCGAGCACACGCTGGCACGTCTGGGAGCCGAACGGCTCTGGCAGATGATGCACGAAGATGACTATGTCGCCGCGCTTGGCGCGATGACTGGTAATCAGGCGATCGAGATGGTGCAAGCCGGATTGAAGGCGATCTACGTAAGCGGCTGGCAAGTGGCGGGAGACGCGAATACGGCGGGGCAGGTGTATCCCGACCAACGCCTTTACCCGGTGGACAGCGTACCAGCCATGGTGCGCCGAATTA
>Ga0181535_10005898_pt1 | contig 12904 bp, 12 predicted proteins | sample PEATcosm2014_Bin_44_FD_119774 | JGI IMG/M metagenome (GOLD analysis project Ga0181535, IMG submission 119774) | Peatland microbial communities from MTU Mesocosm Facility, Houghton, MI, USA - PEATcosm2014_Bin17_30_metaG | ecosystem: Environmental > Terrestrial > Soil > Wetlands > Peat | place...
CGACTTCAGCTTGCGGTGCAAAGCCGAGCGTTCCATGCCGATGAATTCGGCGGTGCGCGAAATGTTGCCGCCGAACCGGTTGAGCTGGGCGACGAGATATTCACGCTCGAAGACTTCCCGGGCTTCCCGCAGAGCAAGGTTCATCAATTTTTCGCCCCCGGAGCTATTCGGCGTCGACGGAACAAGTGCGCCGATCTCGGCCGGCAGCATGTCGGCAGTAATCGGTGCCTCGGGATCGCCGCTGGCGAGAATCATCAGCCGCTCCACGTTGTTGCGCAACTGTCTTACATTGCCAGGCCAATCATGCGATTGCAGAACCGCCATGGCGTCGTCGGCGATCAAGCGCTTGGGCATGCCGGTTGAAATCGAAAGCTGCTCCATGAAATAGCTGATGAGTTCGACAATATCCTCGCGGTGTTCGCTGACCGAGGGAACGCGAACCGGGACGACGGCAAGGCGATGGAAAAGATCCTCGCGAAATGAACCCTCGGCGATCAGCTTCGGGAGATCGCGTGAGCTCGATGAAATGAGGCGGACGTCGACATGGACGCGGGTCGATCCGCCAACGCGAAGAAAATTCTGTTCGACCAGAACCCGCAGGATTTTGCCCTGAGTCTCCTTGGGCATATCGGCGATTTCATCGAGGTAGAGGGTGCCCCCGTGGGCTTCTTCGAGGGCGCCGACCTTGCGGCTGATTCCGTCCTTGGCTTCAACCCCGAACAATTCCATTTCCATGGTTTCCGGCGCGATTGTCGCCGCGTTGATGGTAATGAAAGGACCGTCGGCTCGCATGGATGCATCATGGATGCCGCGCGCCGCGAGTTCCTTGCCGGCGCCCGGCGCGCCGGTGATCAGAACGCGTGAATTGGCGGGTCCAACGCGCTCGACGATCTGACGCAATTGATTGATCATGGTCGATTTGCCGATGATCTTGTTGCTCCGGCCCGCGCGGGTGCGCAGTTCCGTCACTTCGCGCTTCAATCGCGAGGCTTCGAGCGCGCGCTCCGCGACCAGCACCAGACGGTCCGCCTTGAACGGCTTTTCAATGAAATCATAGGCGCCGAGTTTTATCGCGGAGACCGCCGTCTCGATATTGCCGTGACCGGAAATCATGACGACCGGAAGCGACGGATTCTGCTCCTTGATGATTTTCAGCAATTGAAGACCGTCGAGTCTCGATCCTTGCAGCCATATATCGAGGAAGACGAGGGTTGGACGCCGTGCGCCAATCGCGGCCAAGGCCTCGTCGGAATTCTTGGCCGTTCGCGTGCCATGGCCTTCGTCCGACAGGATCCCTGAAACAATGTCACGGATGTCGGCTTCATCGTCCACTATGAGGATATCGCTTGCCATGAAGTCTTTCACGCTCCTCTACTGGTTTCGGCCGGCATGATTTTCTCGGCCGTCCGGTCAAGGTCCTGTTCTGCTGGACCGTGCCCGTCAAGAGCCTCCCCCAAAGGAAAAAACATCCGGACCCAGGCACCACGCCCTGCCGGGGCGTCCCGCAATTCTAGTCCGCCGCCGTGATCGGCGAGGATTTTGGCAACGATCGGGAGACCAAGCCCTGTCCCGTCCGCGCGTGTCGTCATATAGGGTTCAAGAAGCCTTTGCCGGTTCTCTTTTGGAAAGCCCATGCCATTGTCGATCACGTCGATGGAAACGACGCGTCCGGCAACCGCGACCGCCACGGATATCTTGCCCTGGAAGCCGGGTTCACCCGCATAAGCCGCAATCCCCTCGGTCGCGTTTTTGACAATGTTGGTCAGTGCTTGGGACAAAAGCCGCCTGTCGAACGGGACATGGACCGGGTCCGGCGGCAAACGGTCTTCAAACACGATATCGGGGTGCGCGACCCGCATCAAAAACAGGACCTGGCGCACGCATTCGCCAAGGTCGTCGCTTTCGAGGCGAGGTTTTGGCATCCGCGCAAAAGAGGAAAACTCATCCACCATCCGCTTAATGTCGTCGACCTGCCTGACGATCGTGTCGGTGCATTGATCGAAAATATCACGGTCTTGTTCGATCAGGCGTCCGTATTTGCGTTTCAGCCGTTCAGCGGAAAGCTGGATTGGTGTCAGCGGATTTTTGATTTCATGGGCGATGCGGCGGGCGACATCGGCCCAGGCCGCCGTCCGCTGGGCGGTGACGAGATCCGTGATATCGTCAAGCGTCACGACGTAGCTTTTGTCGGCGCGTTCGCTTGGCGCGCTGGTGATGCTCACATTGAAAAGACGGTCGAGCCCGCCGCGGGAAAGCGAAATTTGTCCCTGGACCAAGCGGGATTGGCTGGAACGCGCCTCCCCCAACATGCTTTCTATTTCCGGAAGCACGGTTGCGATCGATTGACCGGCGATCCGTTCGGCCGGTTCGCCGCCTTGCGGGAGCAGTTTTTCAGCGGACGGATTAAGCGCGGTAATTTCACCTTTCGGTCCAACGCCCACGACTGCGACCGGAACGCCGGAAAGAACCGCCTCGGTGAAGAGACGCCGCTCGTCGATGAGCTTGCTTGCCGCGATCAGCCGATGCTGCTGAAGGCTCAGTTCCGAGGTCATTTTGTTGAAGGTTTCGCCAAGATGGGCAAGATCGCCCTCCGACTTGCGCACCGCCACATGCACATGGAGATTGCCGGACGCGACTTCATCGGTCGCCGCGATCAGCCGCCGGATCGGCGCGACAAGACTGTCGGCGAAGGAAAGACCGAGCCAGGTTGCCGACAAGAGCATGATCAGGGCGATCAGGACGAACATGGTCGCGAAAGCAATCCTGATCCGGCTGCGGTGTTGGTCGAAATCATCGTAAAGCGCGACCATCCTTGCGGCTTGATCTGGAAAATCCACCGTGAACGGATGGACCGGCCGGGCGACATATAAATACGTGTCCGGAAAAGAATTAAGCAACCGCAAGGCCACAAAGGTCGGCCCTTCTTTGAGGATCAGGCAAGTGATTTCGTCTTTTTTTGCGTCTTCGAAATCGCCCGGCTCAGGCCGGACCACGGCATTGCCGCTTCTGGCGCCGGTGTCGACAGTTTCGACCACGGTTCCATCGGATTTGATAAGTGCCGCGGCGGTGAAGCTGAGAAACCGTGCCCGCGACGTGAAAAAATCTCGAAAAACCGATCGGTCAAACTCAAACAAAGGCCTGGCCCGATCGAGATCCGTCGCCGTGAGCCTCGCCTCATGGACCAGCGACGTGCATTGACCATCACGAAATAAATTTGCAGCTTCGATGGTATTTTGCACGAAACCGCGTCCGTCCTGCATGAAGGCCGGATTGAGACTGCGCTCGAGCGTGACGGACCCGACCCATGCCATCAAAAGCGCCGGCGCGGCGGCAACAATCGAGAAAAGTCCGACAATCCTTATATGCAGCTCTGCCCCGGCGACACCCGCCCGGCGCGCCGTGAAAAGTGCATAGGCCTCGGCGAGGACAAAAAAGAAGACGAGGAGAATGCAAAGAATATTTGCGACGAAAAGACCGATTACGACGGGCGGTGTTGGCACGACCGGCGTGTAGCCGGAAAAAATCAGAAAACTGACGAGCCCGATGAACAGCGCGAGAATAACTGCCACGAGCCCGAAACGGGCCGTGAAACGGGGTTGGCCAGTTTTTCCCCCCACATTATGCCGCGCCGCTTTTTGATCACCCGCCATTGGGTTGCCGGCCGCAAGAGATGTTAAGGTCAGGCCACCGGTTATGATGTTCTGACTGTCCGAATTCGCGTTGCGATAATATCACGCTGTTGCAAAATTGCGACATTTGCGGGGCCATGATCCATGCAATATGAGAACAAGGAACGCTATGCCTCGAAGCCAGCACTGCGCAAATAGTTAATAAACAGCATGAGAGTATATAGGTAACTTATTGATTCTTATCGATCATGCTAAAAAATCATAGGGATTGTCCGTCGATTCCGTCCGTATCACACTCCTCCTTCATCGCACAATGACCAGTCTTTATTAGGTCGCGCGGTTCTTAACGTCGAATCGGCGTTCTTGGTGATTATTCCGGGCAGAAAACGGGATCTATCCCCAAAATTCCCGCGTCTGCGGATGAACGACCGAGCCCCTGTAGGCGAGCCCGCCTGGCCGATCACACGCCAGCAGAAGCGGGCCATCGAGATCGACGAAACGCGCGCGTTCAGCCAGCAAGAGCGCCGGCGCCATCGCCAGCGAGCTTGCAACCATGCAGCCGATCATGAGTTCAAAGCCGAGGGCTTGGGCAAGGTTTACCAAGGCCAAAGCCTCGGTCAGGCCGCCGGTCTTGTCGAGTTTGACATTGATTGCGTCGTAGCGTGCACGCAGGGCTTCGAGCCCGGTGCGATCATGAACGCTCTCGTCGGCGCAGATCGGCACGATATGCTGGATTCGGGCGAGAGCCGCATCCTTGTCCGCGGGCAGCGGCTGCTCGACCAAGACGACGCCAGCCTCGGCGCAAGCTTCAAGATAGCGTTCGAGATCGACCTGCGGCCAGGCCTCATTGGCATCGACAATCAGTGTCGTGCCGGGTGCCGCGGCGCGCACCGCCGTGATCCGAGCCGGATCGTCTTCCCCCGCAAGTTTTATTTTGAGAAGAGGCCGCCCGCCCGCTCTGGCCGCCGCCGCCGCCATTTCGGCCGGGCTGCCGGCCGAGATCGTGAAGGCCGTCACCACCGGCACCGGAGGCGGAACGCCCGCGAGCACGTGAGCCGCAACACCGCATCGTTTGGCGTCCAAATCCCACAGCGCGCAATCGAGTGCGTTGCGGGCGGCACCTGGCGGAAGCAGGCTTTGGAGACGGTTGCGATCCGCGCCCGCCTCGAGTTGGGTCCGTACCGAGGCGATTTGGGCGAGGACGGATTCGACCGTCTCGCCGTAACGGGCATAGGGAACGCTTTCGCCGCGTCCGCGAAAGCCCTTGTCTTCGATCGTTGCCACGACGACGACAGCTTCCGTCTTGGCACCACGCGCAATCACGAATTTGCCATGGATGGGGAAGCGCTCGACGGTAATGGTCAGATTGGGCATGAGCTGAAATCGAAAGGAGTCAGTCGAATACTGTAGCACGATCCCAAAGTGCCGCCGAGGCTTTGGATAAGATCATGCGACGAAACGAAAAGTTAAAAATCAACGGCCAACCAGCCGCGCTATGACAAAGGCGGCGGCCGCGGCGAGAGAGCCTATGAGTGCCGTTTGAAACGCGCTGCGCAGTGGCGTGACGCCGGTCATCTGCCCCTTGATGCCGCCGAAGATCAGCAGCGCGGCGAGGGTCAGTGCGATCGAGAGCGGAAGCGCCCGCGAAACCTCGGCCAAGAAAAAATAAGGCAATAAGGGAATGAGACCGCCAAAGATGTAAGCGCCGCCGATTGTCAAGGCGCTCTTAAGTTCGCGGCCCGGCACCGGCTCTTCCAAGCCAAGCTCGAAACGCATCATGAAATGGATCCAGCGTTCCGGATCGCAAGTTAGCGCTTCCGTCACCTTATCTGCCAAGGCGGGATCGAGGCCCTGCTTGCGCAGAATGAGGCGCACTTCCGCGCGCTCGGTTTCCGGCACTTCCTTTATTTCAGTTTTTTCGCGTTGGAGTTCGGAGCGGTAGTGTTCGAGATCCGTGCGCGCGGCGAGATAGCCGCCGAGCCCCATGGCGAGTGCGCCAGCTGCCACTTCGGCGAGACCAGCGGTAATGATGATGGCTGTCGAGGAAACCGCTCCGGCAAGACCGGCCGCGAGGGCGAAAGGAACGGTGAGCCCATCCGCCATCCCGATGACAATATCGCGGACCAGGGCCGAGGCAAGAAAGTGCTTTTCGATATGCGGCGTCGCCGGCATGAACCACCAAAGGTTGAACCCCGGCTGCGGAAACGCCGAGCCCTTTCGAGCGCCAGAAGCGCCGCAGGAGACTTAATTAGCGCCCGGCAGCATGCGCCGCAAGACTCCATCATGCCACAGATAATGATGAATCAGGCCAGCCGAGGCGTGGAGGCCGGCAAGGATGAGAATGATCGTCGCGATCGTGCCATGCAATTCTCCGATGTTGTCGCGCAGTGCTTTGTTGTTGGGGTCGAACGCCGGAACAGTAAACAGGCCAAAGAAATTATCGCCACGCACATAGACGAGGAAGATGCCAACGAGCACCATGGCGATCAAAAGAGCGTAGAGCGCATAATGCACCGTTTTCACCAAGGTTTGTAACGCGCCTTTATCGGCTGGAGGGAGTACGCGTCCCCGTGTTGCCCGCCAAAGAATCCGCGCAGCGAGCAGAATAGCGAGGCAGAGACCGAGGCTGATATGAACCGATCGCGCTTCGACCCTAGGCATGCCTGACGGAAACCAATCGATAACCTGCGCAATCACCCATTGGACAAGGACGAGAAGAGCGACCGCCCAATGAAACCAGATTGTTGGAAGATCGTAATGCCTAGAGACCAAAGGGTCAGGCAGCATGAGCTTCGTCCTTGTGCGTTCGTAAATGAAACGTAGCTACTGGCCAGAGTTCCCTGAGTCAATTCGGGGAAGATCCGTATGCAGGGACGCGCTCAAAATCAATGAGTTGGAGCTTGTCGTGCCGCCGCCGCGTCTCAGGAAGCACTGATGGCTGAGCCCTCAGTTTTGTCCGGAACGATGCTCCAATCGGACAAAAATGTTTCACGTGAAACATATTGGTACGATTGACGGTCTTCGCAAATAGACTATTGCGTGGCGGAGTTAGGTACGGCGCAGGGATTTTGAGCAAGCAACATTATGGGCTACTATTAAGGTTTGGTTCTGTGTTTTTGGGAATAGCGCCATTATCATGAACAACGTATGGCCGGCTCACGAAACCGTAAACTGGAATGAGCCAGAGGTCGGACGCTTATTGATCGAGATCATATGCCAGCTCACCCTATAGGTGCCCGATCCTAGCACACGCCCGAGCCTGACGATCACAAATTGCTGGTCGGAAGGATCATTGATGGGCTTGCTCACCGGAATCGCAGCGCCGGTGGAAGTTATGACCTCCACGCTGGACAAGGCTGCGATCACGCCTAGATCAAAATGAAGCCTGAGTTCGCGTGGGGAGCGGTTTACGGTCAATCCGACGCCCGGGACCGCGTGATCGAGGAACGCGCCACCCCCAAACTTGGCATAAGCTCGTGACGTCGAGGCGACGACAGCAAAACATCCAGCCCCGGCAAGGAATTCGCGACGATCCACGGGAAGCCTTGTTATCTCGTGCCACACTTTTGATTGATCAAACCAGCCTCGTGCAAGCCCGGGGCATATGAATTCCCGATGAACTTGGTGCCACAGCACAGCAGATTTGCGACATGATCCTGTGCTTTAACGGCCCAGCAGGACATTCACCGGCAGCCGCCGCCTGTTTGGCTCTCATTGCGGCGGCGGCGTGATGCCTAGGACGGCCGCAACGCCAAGGACGGCGAGGCCCAGCACGACTTCAAACCCTACGCTGTAGCGAAGCCTGTTGATTTGCCCCATTCCTTTCAGCGACGCGGCGCGCAGCCTTGGCATGGCTATGAAACGGTTGAAGGAAGCCAAGACAAGCATGACGGCGACGACCCCGATTTTCGTGAACAGCACATTCCCATAGGAGGTGTCGAAGAGCTTGTCGAAGGAGCCGACGACGCGGAAGCCGGCGTTGGCGATGCCGCTTGCGACGATCAAAGTCACCGATACCATTCCCATCAAGGAATAGCGGGACAATATATCGACGCTCCACTCGCGTGCTTCATGAGGGCCGAAGTGGCGTTGCTCCACGAGCGCGAAGAGCAGCGGCGGCAGGCCGCCCACCCAGGCAGCCGCGGCGAGTGCATGGATGCTATAGACCGTGATCATGATGGCCCCGTAAAGCCCAGCGCCCCCTTCGGCGGCATGGCCGAGCCAGGCCTGGCTGATCAAAAGCAGGGCGCCGATGTGGAGGAGTGCGGAGAACCAAGCGCGGTTCGTCCAGGGCAGGAATGCGACAATGACGGCAAGCACGAGGAGCGCTATGCGCACGATCGACACCAGGCCGAACGGCGTTTCAAAGAAGTAAAGCTGCAGATCCTCGGGATTGACGACGCTGTAAATGTCATCCGTGCTGTTGATCAAGATACAGGCGAGCCAGCCGATGCCGGTAACCAACGCCAGGGGAGCGGCGACTCGCAGCAGGATGGCTGTTGCGCGAAGCGCGCGTGGCAATCCGCCGGGACCGGCAGACAGCCGCTCGGATCCCATGTAAAACCAAAAGAACGAGGAGCCGAACAGCACGAACACGGAGATGAAATGGATCCACCGCAAGGCGGCGAGGGGGTAGAAGACCGCGAGCATATCCAACTATCCTTGTTGTCTGCCGACGATTGAAATACTCGCATTAAGCCGATGAGGCTTGCCATGGGCAGATGGCGTGGCAAGCCCGCGCGCCGGGCGCGATCGATGCGAAACAAGCTCCGGCGAATGAAACCATCTCGGTTCCCTCGGCGGAGCTGTCGCGTGTGCTTTCCTTTGTGCCGCCAACCTTGATACAGCTATGCGGCCTGAAGAGCCTGGCTCTCGCGAACCAGGCTCATGATCAGCTGACAGTAAAGCGGTAGCTTCCCTCGGTCCGGTGCGTATCGACGGACAGCACATGCCAGGTCACCGTGTAGCTGCCGGGCTTCAGCGCGTGGCCAAGCCGCACATGGATGATCTGTTGATTGGAAGGATCGTTGACCGGCTTTGAGGCGGGAACAGAGCCGCCGTCACCGGAGACCGACACGCTCGAGAAGGCTGTGACAACGCCCTGGGTGAAAGAGAGTACGAGTTCACTCGGCGAACCGGAAACCGTCGCTCCGACGGCCGGGGTCGCGTGATCAAGGAAGGCATGGGCGAAGGCTGCCGTCGTGGCCAAGGAGGAAGCCAAAACGGTGACGACGAAAGATTTCAAGAGCTTTTGCATGATGGCGTCCTCACTGTTTAAAAGCATGCCAGGGATCGAAGGCGGTGGATTCCTGCGGGCCAAAGATTGGTTTGCCAAGCGTATTTGGGAAGAGATCGTCAAGGAAGAAATCGACGATCGCATACACACCGGGATGCTTGCCGCTTGCTTGATTGATCGGAAACGCGCCGTAGATGCCGAGTTCATAATCATGCGCTATGTAGTAGAGCCCGGGGCCGAAGACGCCGGTGGTTTCATGCGTACCAGGGACGGAATTGATACCCGAAGGGCCGATATTCGAAACCGGGGAAGTGAATACCGCCTCAAATGTGGGTACGAGGTTTCTGAGAAACTCCGGCACCTGTTGAACATAGCCGTTCATGTAGAGCAGGCTGTATTGAATTGTGAAACCGAAGTCCACGGTAGTGGGTGTTTGAGAAATTATAGGGTTGTTAAAGGAATCTACGCCGGTCACGATATTCGGCACTGTCGGCACGTCATAGTCGATTTCGCCGGTGACCGCGACGGGGCGCAGCCAATCCCACGGAGCATCTCCGAAACCCTTGCCGAGGAAGATCTTCGGGGTGATGGTCGTATATTGAGGAGCGCCGGCATTTGGATTGCCCGTGCCGCCCCAGGCTTGTGAAACACCCAAGGACACAACGAATTCGTGCTCCGCGCTGACCATGACTTGGTCCTTGACCTCTGTCTCGATTCCCTCCCAGCCATTCGCGCGCGGATTGACCTGATGCAGGAACGTGCTGTCGATGGAAAGTTCAAGATCGGAGGTTATTCTTTTCCCGTAGAAGAAATTGAACTCGTAGCTTTGTGATGCGGGCACAGGAGGAAAAGTGTAATTGTTAGCGGAACCGAACGAATAGGCGAACGCCGGAACGGTCAATTCGTCATCGACGCCTGGATCATCGATTGTGAGCGTGGCAGGAAAGACCCTGTTACCAATGATGGTATGTGCGGAAGCCGGGCTGATGCCGGCGAGAATGGCCGCTGCGGCGAATGCGCCAGCGCAAGCCAGGGACGTTTTGTGAGACATGATCGTTAATCCTCGATCTGAAAAAGTGGGTTGCTTGGCGCGCTATTTCGTGACGATAGGTGGCGGCGGCGGAGCAGGCGGCGGCGGCACCATCATGTCGAACCTGTAGCTAAATCCGACTTGGACCTGGCTTTCGTTCAGATAATGTTGGGCCACAACAAAGCCGCCCGCGGGGGCCGGTGAAGGGGCGTTCTGATTGAACGAAACGACGGCGTTCGGATTGCTGAACGGAAAGTCCGTGACATGGCCGAAATTTGAGTAGCGGTATTCCGCCCGCACCGACCAATTGTCGGTGATCGCATATTCGATACCGCCGCCAGCCGTGAAGCCCGCGCGGGTGATCGAAATTGTATCATTGGTGCCCGGAAAGGTAGTGAAGAATCCGGTGCTATCGACATAAGTGGTGTTGTAGTTGGTTATGGCGACGCCGCCGGTGCCGTAGAGAAGGACGCGGCCGAAGGCAATGCCGAGGCGTCCGCGGACGGACCCCTGGACACTTGCGTTGGCGCTGGCCGCCAGGCTCCCGAAGGTGCCTCCCGCGGTGTCCACCAAAGGTGCCATGACGCTTTTACTCAAGCCCGCGCCGTCCACGGTCGCTTCTATGCCGAATACAAACCACGGGTTAGGCTGGATGTTCCAGCCAAGATGAGCGCCGCCGATGACCCCTGATGGGCCCTCGCCGAAGGAACCGCCGACGATATTAAGGCTAGGGGTATTGGCGTCGGTTCCGGACCAAGACACGTTGTCTTTAGCCCCGGCGTAACCGATCTGGCCGCCGAGATAGACACCCGACCAGGTGAAGGGCGGGGGCGGCGGAGGAGGGGGCGGCGCGAGGTCAGCCGCGAAAGCCGAACCGGTCATGGCGATCACGCCAGCCGATACAAGGAGGAATTGTTTGCACATAGGACTTCTCCGTTGAAGAGAGAATTTGGTTTGGATTGCTCAAGCAAATATCCGGCTTCGATGCCTGGTTTTGCTTTGGTTTGTTTGAGCCGGGCAGCAATGCCTGGTTTAAAATATTGAGAAGTCCGGCGCTGGCAGGGGCGTGTCGAACTTGTAGCTGAAGCCTACCTGCACCTGGCTTTGGTTTAACGTGTGGTTTGAGAATAAAGCGCCACTCGCCAGGCCTGGAACGGTGCTAAACACCGCGCTGCCAAGGAAGGTATTCCCAACCGTGCCAAAACTCGTGTAGCGGTATTCGGCGAAGACCGACCAATTGTTGGTGACCGCATAGTTGATGCCGCCGCCGGCCGTCCAGCCCACGCGGCTGTTCGAAAAGCTGTTCGAGCCGAAGAAGGCGCCGCCGGGGAGTGCTCCGCTTGAGTTTCCTACGAACGAGTAGTTGGTGTTGAAGCCGCCGAACGCGACGCCGCCGGTGGCATAGGCGAGGAGCCGGTCCCAGGCGATGCCGAAGCGGCCGCGAATCGAACCCTGGATTTCGGTGTTCGTGGATGCGGAGACGGAGCCACCGCCGAAGGCGGCATAGGGCGTCGAAACGGTCTTGCTCAAGCTGAGCCCATCGACCGAACCTTCGACGCCAATGACAAATCCTCCATTGGGTTTATCGATCTGATAGTTGAAGCCGGCATGGGCACCGCCGATCACCCCGCTCGGGGCGATGCTGGCGTCGGGGTTGGACACGAGGCCGCTTATTGGATCAAATGTGTTGTAGTAGTAGTTGTCATTGCCCCAGGCGCCGCCGATCTGACCGCCGAGATAGACACCGGTCCAGGTGAAGGGCGGGGGCGGCGGCGGGGCCGGGGCAAGGTCGGCCGCGAAGGCAGATCCGGCGAAAGTGGCCACGGCGGCGAACGCGCTGGCGCAACCCAGGGATGCTTTGTAAGACATGATGAATCCTCGATCTGAAAGTGCGTGATAGCCGCAATCGGCCGCGAGCTTGCGGCTTGAGACGGCGGATGCTCTTCGTTCAGATCAGGATTGGAGGCGCGCGCGGCTGCCCGGCAAAAGCCGCAAACCGCGTAAATGTGCCGAGGAGCGCAGGCGGCGCGACGGCTTCGGACAGACGCGGCGCATAGGCCACCCGCGTTGTGTCGGCAGGCAATATCCCGGCCGTTGCATGCACGGGCGGGCAACACGGGCAATTGTCGTGTGGGCATGGCGGCGGGGTGCCGTCATCATGGGAGCCAGCGTTGGTTAAATCCGCCTGGCAGCGGACCCCGGATTTCTCCGCATCGAAGCTCGCGAGGGTAAGCCCGGAGTCCGTGGCGAGAGTGGTGAAGACGATGGTATGCGAGGCTAAACCTGGCGCATGCCGGTGTTGCGCGGGCCCCAACAATTGCGCAAGACAAGCAAACAGGATGAGGGAACAACGGAGCGCACGCGTCCAGCCTCTCGCGGGGTTCCGCGAAAAAACCCGATGGCGGGGTGATTGGAGACAAACCGCTCGCACGTGTTGCGCCTTAGGACCGTCAATAACGATTTCGTCATCGAAAATGCAATCATGACCTTTATAGAGTCAAGCAATTATCGTAATTGGTATAGGTTAGGCTCAGTGAAACGCCGCGATTATTGAATTCCGTGACTTTCGTGCAACAAGTCACGGAATGCCAGCATCCCTTGACGCATTACGCTTATTGTCATTGCTACGGAGAGGTTTTTATCGGTTTGCCTCGACTTTGCCTTAACTCGCTGTCAAACCGCAATTGTTGATGTCGATATTGTTGCCGCGACTTGTTGAGAATGAGGCGGAGCACCAAGAATGGATGTACCGGAGGGTCCGGAGTTTTCCAGCCAACGCTCGGGTGATGCCGTGCGGCTCAGCCTTGGCGGTCATTGGACCGTGGATGCCTCGGCCGCGATCGAGGCGCGGGCGGACGGGCTTCTTGCGGCGAGCGCAGGCGCGCGCCGGGTCATTCTTGATCTTGGCCGGGTCGTGCGGCTCGATACGGCGGGGGCTTGGCTCATCGACCGGGCCCGCCAGGCTCTTGATGCCAAGGGCGTCGATGCACGACTTGAATCGATCCGGCC
>Ga0181535_10005903_pt1 | contig 12898 bp, 10 predicted proteins | sample PEATcosm2014_Bin_44_FD_119774 | JGI IMG/M metagenome (GOLD analysis project Ga0181535, IMG submission 119774) | Peatland microbial communities from MTU Mesocosm Facility, Houghton, MI, USA - PEATcosm2014_Bin17_30_metaG | ecosystem: Environmental > Terrestrial > Soil > Wetlands > Peat | place...
AAGTTGGCAGCGCGACTTTCAGCACGCGCTTCGGCCGCCCCTTCTCCTTGATCACCTCGCCGAGCGCCTGGTCGATGCGGTCGAACGACTTCGACACCACCGGCAGGATGTGGCGCCCCGCCTCGGTCAGCACGAGTTGCTGCGGCCGACGCTCGAACAGCGTCACGCCGAGGAAGTTCTCCAACACCATCACGTGCCGGCTGACCGCGCTCTGCGCGACGGTGAGGCTGTTGGCGGCGGCCGTGAAACTCAGGTGCTGACCCGCCGCTTCGAACGCCCGCAGTGCGTTCAGCGGCAACCATTTGCGATCCATCGTCCATCATCCCCGAGGGCGATGCGGGACGCCAGCCGTCGCGCTTGATCGCGCGCGCTTCGTCCGAAGTGACGATATGGCCGACGCATCCCGCTCGCAAGGGCCCAAGCGCCACTGCTCGCGCTTGGTCCACATCCGAATCGCGCCAGCGGCGCGCTTGACCATCGCGTCATCTCCCCGATACCTCTCGCGAAGAGATCGCCGCGCGGACCGTTTCGCCTCGCCGCGCACGGCGAGACGAACGCAGTGTTAGCCGGCGGCGCGTCAGGGCGCCCGAAGCCGCGAAGCGCCGGCCGGTGAGGTTGCGGGATGTTGCGTCGCACGGAAATCGACGGACTGAGGGCGGTCGCGGTCGCGCCGGTCATCCTCTGGCACGCCGGCGTCAATGTGTTCAGCGGCGGCTTCGTCGGCGTCGACGTCTTCTTCGTCATCAGCGGCTATCTGATCACTGGCCTGATCGTCTCCGAACGGGAGGCGGGAAAGTTCACCATCGCGCGCTTCTACGAGCGGCGGGCGCGAAGGATTCTGCCGGCGTTGCTGCTGGTTGTCGCGTGCTTCGTCCCGTTCGCCTGGCTGTGGGCGCCGATCGGCCTGCTCAACGGCTACGGCCGCAGCCTCGCCGCGGTGACGGCCTTCATATCCAACTACGTCTTCATGGGATCGAGCGGCTACTTTGTCGCCATCGGACAGGAAAGGCCGCTGCTCCACACCTGGAGCCTTGCGGTCGAGGAGCAGTACTACCTCATCTTTCCGGTTCTGCTGGCAGCGCTATGGCGACTGGGGCGGCCCAAGATCGTCGGCGCGCTCGTCATCGGCGCGGCGCTGAGTTTTGGCCTCGCCGAGTTCTACGCGCTGCGGGGCGACGGCGACGGTTTCTACCTGCTGCCGACGCGCGCCTGGGAGTTGCTGATCGGCGCGCTGGCGGCGCTGACGCCGCACGATCCGCTCGCGCCCGCCGATCGGTGGCGACAGGGCTTGTCGCTCGCCGGCCTGGCGGCGATCGTCGTCAGCGTCTTCGCCCTCGATCCCGCCGCGGCGTTTCCAAGCCTCTACGCGCTGCCGCCGACGCTCGGCGCAGCGGCGATCCTGCTCTCGGCGACGCCGGGAACCTGGGTTCATCGTCTGCTCTCCACGCCGCCGTTTGTCGGCCTCGGTCTGATCAGCTACAGCGCCTATCTCTGGCACCAGCCGCTGTTGACCTTCGCCCGCTTGCGCTACATCCACGACGTTCCCGCCGCGACCGTCGCAGGGCTGATCCTGGTGACGTTGCTGCTCGCCTATTTGACCTGGCGCTTCGTCGAGACGCCGTTCCGCGATCGCGCCCGTGTTTCGACGCGGCGTCTCGTCGGCACCCTGGCGCCGGCGAGTGTCGCGCTGCTCGCCATCGGCTTGGGGTTCCAGCAGATCGCTCACACTTCGCCGCCGCCGGACCTGCCGTTTCGCAACGCGACACTGGCGACGATCGAACGCCGGTTTCAGCCCAACGACGGCCTGTCGCCCGCCTGCAACCAGCGCGCCGACTACCGACCGAAGCCGCAATGTCAGACCGGCCCGACGCCGACGCTGATGGTGTGGGGCGATTCTTACGCAATGCAGCTTGTCGACGGGATCGAAGCGGCCAATCCTGGCCGCGCGCTCATCCAGGCGACGCGCAGCAATTGCGGGCCGATCCTCGGCCTGACTCAGTTTTCCCACAAGTTCGACGACGCCTTCGCCGCAAGCTGTTTCGCGTTCGACCAGTCCGTGCTCGACGATCTCGGGCGTCGGCCGCAGATCGCCGACGTCGTGCTGGCGAGCCAGTTCGGCGAATATCTTGATCCCACATTGCGGCTCGCGACGCCTGAGGGGCCGCGGCCGCCCGACGCGACCTTCGTCGCCGAGCGACTGATGGCGACAGTCAGGGCGATCGAGGCGCTCGGCAAGCGGGTTACGATCGTCGCGCCCCCGCCGGCGAGCGGCGAGAACATCGGAGAGTGCCTTGAGAAGGCGGCGATGCTCGACGCCTCTGTCTCGACCTGCGATTTCCCCGCCGCCGTCGCCAGAAGCGGCGCCGCCGCCACGACCGCGCTCTTGCGTTCGGTCGCGGCGAACGGCGTTTCTGTTGTTTGGCTCGCCGACCAGCTCTGCCGTCAAGATGTTTGCCTAGCCTCGGAAGACGGCGTCTTCTTTTATCGCGACGCTGGCCACCTCTCGTTCGAAGGCTCGCGCTGGATCGGGAAGCACACCTCGGCGCTGAGGTTGCCCGCGCCGCCTTAAGGCGGCGCCTCATCAGCCCGCATCCGCAGGCGCCGCTTTCCATCGCCGCGCGCCTGGGCTAAAGCAGCCGCCGAATCCTCCCTCCCGAAAATTCCATGACCCCTCAGAGCCCAGTCGCGCGCCGGCGCACCTTCGCGATCATCTCCCACCCGGACGCCGGCAAAACAACGCTGACCGAAAAGATCCTGCTCTACGGCGGCGCGATCCAGCTCGCCGGCGAAGTGCGAGCCAAGGCCAACCGTCGCCAGACCCGCTCCGACTGGATGGGCATCGAGCGCGAGCGCGGCATCTCCGTCGTCACCTCGGTGATGACGTTCGAATACGGCGGCTGCGTCTTCAACCTGCTCGACACGCCGGGCCACGAGGACTTCTCCGAGGACACCTACCGCACGCTGACTGCGGTCGATTCGGCGGTGATGGTGATCGACGCCGCCAAGGGCATCGAAGCGCGCACGCGCAAGCTGTTCGAGGTCTGCCGGCTGCGCGACATCCCGATCGTCACCTTCATCAACAAGATGGACCGCGAGACGCGCGATCCGTTCGACCTGCTCGACGAGATCGAGAAGACGCTGGCGCTCGACACCGCGCCGCTCGACTGGACGGTCGGCCGCGGCCGCGGACTCGTCGGCGCCTACGACATCCGTCGCAAGACGCTGCGCACGCTCGACAAGGACGCGACCGAGACGCCGGTCTCGGGGCCGGAAGATCCGGCGATCTGGGCGATGCTGCCGGAGCATGAGCGCGCCGCGGCGATGGAGGAGATGACGCTCGCGGTCGAAGGCTGCCGCCCCTTCGACAAGCAGGCGTTCCTCGAAGGGCATCTGACGCCGGTGCTGTTCGGCAGCGCGCTGAAGGAATTCGGCGTGCGCAACCTGATCGACGCGATGGCCGAGTTCGCGCCGCCGCCGCGCGCGCAAGAAGCCTCGACCCGCACAGTGGACGCGGACGAACCAAAGATGACGGGCTTCGTCTTCAAGATCCAAGCCAATATGGACCCCAACCATCGCGATCGGATCGCTTTCACGCGCATCTGCTCGGGCAAACTGACCCGCGGCATGCGCGCCAGGCTGACGCGCACCGGCAAGTCGATCACGCTGTCGGCGCCGCAGTTCTTCTTCGCCCAGGATCGCTCGATCGCCGACGAAGCCTTCGCCGGCGACGTCGTCGGCATTCCCAATCACGGCCTGCTGCGCATTGGCGACACCTTGAGCGAAGGCGAGGACCTCGCCTTCCGCGGCGTGCCGAGTTTCGCGCCCGAACTGCTCAGGCGGGTCAAGCTCGCCGACGCGATGAAGGCGAAGAAGCTGCGCGAAGCGTTGCAGCAGATGGCCGAGGAAGGCGTGGTGCAGGTGTTCGTGCCGCACGACGGATCGAGCGCGATGGTCGGCGTGGTCGGGGCGCTGCAGCTCGACGTGCTCGCCGAGCGACTCGAATCCGAATACGGCCTGCCGATCTCGTTCGAACAGAGCCGCTTCGAAGTGTGCCGCTGGGTCAGCTCGGACGACCACAACGAACTCGACAAGTTCGTCGCCGCCTATCCGTCGTCGATCGCCGCCGACCTCGACGGCGCGCCGGTGTTCCTCGCCACCAGCGCGTTCAACCTGCGCTACGATCAGGAGCGCTGGCCGAAGATCGTCTTCGCCGACGTGAAGGACTATCAGAAGCGCGTCGGCGCCTAGAGCGGCGGTCGGGGCGAGCGCAGCGAAGCATTCCAGCGCTCCACGCCTCGCGCTCCACGCCAAGCGTCGTCCCCGCCTCCGGCGAAGGCTGAGCGCTTGTCGAAAGCGGTTGATTACGCAAGACTGTGGTGAGCAGAGGGCTGCGAGATCAGCGACGAGCGCGTGGCGGGCGTCCTGACGGCCACACAGACCTGCGTCATGAAACCCGTCCATGCGACGGTCGTATCCTTCAGGAATGAGGGCGGAGGCGCGATGTCAACCAAGGTCATCGTCGAGCGTTCGATGGTTCGCATTCGTCGGGCGTCATCGGCGTGGTTGATGGCGCTCGCGATCGGGTGGGGGACGGCGGCTATGGCTGGACCCTCGGACGACTTGATCGATGCGGCGACCCGCGGCGACGTCGCCGCGGCGCAGGCGCTGCTCGCCAAGGGCGCTGACGTCGACGCCAAGACGAGCGATGGCGCGACTGCGCTGATGGCGGCCGCGTTGAACGGCCGCCTCGACGTTGTGCAGGCGCTGCTCGCCAACGGCGCCGTGGTCGACGCCAGGGATTACGACGGCTGGACGGCGCTGCTTCGGGCCTCCTCGAAAGGCCAGCTCGATGTGGCGCAGGCGCTGCTCGACAAGGGGGCTCAGGTCAACGCCAGGACGAACGATGGCGTGAACGCGCTGTTTGTCGCCTCCGAGGAAGGCCGCCTCGATGTTGTGCAGGCGCTGCTAGACAAGGGAGCCGAGATCAATACTCGGACCAGCGATGGCCAGACCGCGCTGATGGCGGCCGCCTTGCACGGCCGCCTCGATGTTGTGCAGGGGCTGCTCGACCGAGGCGCCGCAGTCAACGCCAAGCGGACGACCGACGGCGCGACCGCGCTGATGGCGGCCTCCCGGGAAGGCCACGGCGATGTGGCGCAGGCGCTGCTCGCCAAAGGGGCTGAGGTCAACGCCGCGGCGAAAGGCGGCTTGACGGCGCTGATGACGGCCAGCTTCCGGGGCGATCGCGACGTGGTGCAGGCGCTGCTCGCCAAAGGCGCCGATGTCAACGCCGAGACGAACGACGGCCAGACCGCGTTGGATGCGGCGAAGGCGGGCGGCCACGCCGATGTCAGAGCCTTATTGGCGAAGGCCGGCGCCAAAGAATGACGGCGTCAGCCCATTTTCCGCATCCGGCTGCAAAGACGACCAGGAGCGCTTTCATGCAAGGCAGGACAGTGGTCGCGACGGGCGCGACGTCGGGAATCGGCGCGGTCGCCGTCGCCGAGTTGGCGCGCCTGGGCGCGCGCATCGTCTTCATCGCGCGCAACGCTCAGCGCGCCGAGGCGACGCTCGCCAGGCTCGAGGCGGCCGCGCCGGGCCGCGGCCACCGCGCCCATATCGCCGATCTGTCGCGGATCGCGGAGACGCGGCGCGTCGGCGGCGAGATCGCCGCCAGCGAAGCGCGCGTCGACGTGCTGATCAACAACGCCGGCGCGATCTTCTCCGACCGTCGCGTCACCGCCGAGGGCCTGGAGATGACCTTCGCGCTGAACCACATGGCCTATTTCACGCTGACCAACGCCTTGCGCGAGCGGTTGGTCGGCTCGGCCCCGGCGCGCGTCGTTTCGACCGCCTCGGCGGCCCATTACGGCGCCAAGCTCGATTTCGACGACCTGCAATGCAATCGCGGCTACAGCGCCTGGCGGGCGTACAACCGATCGAAGCTCGCCAACATCCTCTTTACCCGCGAATTGGCGAAACGATTCGCGGGGACAGGGGTCACTGGCAACTGCCTGCATCCCGGGGTCGTCGCTTCGCGCTTCGGCGACGAAGCCGGCGGCTGGACGGCGCGGCTCTTCCCTTTCGTCAAGCGCTTCGGGATCTCGCCGGCGCAAGGCGCCGACACGATCGTCTGCCTCGCCTCGTCGCCGGACGCGGCGACAGTGAGCGGAGAATATCTCGCCAAGCGGCGAGTCAAGACGCCCTCCGCCGCGGCGCGCGACGACGCTGCCGCCGCGCAGTTGTGGGAGATGAGCGAAGAGATTGCGGCTAAACGCGCGTCCTCTCTCTCTGCATGAGCGTTCGTCTCCCGGAGGGAGAGGGGTTCGTTACGCCGCGTTCGCCCGCGCGCGTTCGTAGGCGAGCTTGACCCGCGCGGTCGGGCGAACGGCTGTGCGCTCTGCGAGCAGGGCGCGCGCGAGACTCCAGCGCCCGGAGCGTTCCGCGGCGGCGATCAAAGTCTGGGCGACGATGTCGCGCTAGGCGTGGCTGCCGCCGATGCGAATCGCCTCGTTGCGCGCCGACGATAGCAATTCGATCGCTTGGGCATGGTCGCCGGCGCCGAAGGCGAGCATGCCCTCGACCAGCGCGCGGCCGACCTCGACCGTCACGCGATGATTGTCGCCGCCGCCATGGCGCTGATAGGCGTCGAGCGAGGCCCGAACGCGCGCGACGTCGCTCGCGTCGGGCGAGCGCGCCGCGGCGAGCGCGAGGTGGAGATCGTTGAACGCCGACACGTGGTCGTCGACATGTTTCAGCCACGCTTCGGCGACCGGCCGCCAGCGATCGCCGACGTCGACGCCGGCGAGTTCGAGCCGCCACAACAGGCTGGCCGCGTCGACGCGGTCGAGCGTCAGGTCGTCGGCGAGCTTGGGCGCGGCGAAGCGGTCGTAATCGGCGATCGCCTCGTCGAAGCGGCCGAGTTCGATCAGGAAGGCGCCGAGGTGCCAGCCGTTGTGTCCGGCCATGAAATGCGCCGGGCGCCAGTTGGCGCGGGTCGACTTGAGGAAGGCGATCCCCTCCTCCTGCCGATTGGCGGTCTCGAACACATGGGCGAGGGCGTGAGTCGCCCAGCCGTCGGCGGGATTGCCCGCCAGCGCCTCGCGGCCCACCTCTTCGGAGCGGCCGAGTTCGCCCGATTCCTCGAGGCCGAAGGCGTAGGCGCCGAGGACGAAGCTGGTCAACGGATTGTCGCGTTCCCAGGCCGGCAGGACGCGCGCCACGGAATCGCGGATGGCGAGCGAGTGGCCGTGGAAGAAATGCGCGTCCTCGACCAGCCGCAGCGCCAGCGCGTCGGTCGGGTGGTCGGCGAGGATGTCGTCCCAGATCCGCTCGCCGTCGAAGACGCGGCCCGCCGCCCAGGCTTTGGCGGCGGCGAGATGGCGGCGCTCGCGCTGCGACGCGCCGCCGATCGCCGCCTCGGCTGCGGCGAGGGCGCTCGTCACTTCGGGGTGGTCGCCGCGAAAGCCGCCGATCAGGAACAGATCGGCGACCGCGATCGCGCCGAGCGCGAAAGACGGATCGGCCGCCAGCGCCGCTTTGAGAATGCCGACCGGATCGCCTGTCAGGCCCCAATAGTCGGCGACGGCGCGATCGAACGAAGCCGCCGATTCCGGAGCGCCGGCGAGCGGCAGGTCCTGCTGGTCTCTGGCCAAACGGAAATACCCTCGCTGAAACTTGGCGCGACGCCACGTTAGCGCGACATTCCTGCCGCGGCCACCGTAGGCCGAACGGGCTCAGCCCGCGCGAGCCGCGCGCGCTGCGCCTCGATCCACGCCCCAGCCGCCGCCAAGCCCTGATCGACCGCCTCGGACCCGCGCCGCAACTGCTCGAGCCGCAGCAATTGGAAGTCGGTCAGGCCGACAGTTGCGAATACGGTGCGCAGGTAAGGACCGAGATGATCGACCTGCGGCAAACCCGGACGGCCATCGTCGAAACGCCCGCCGCAAGCGACGATCGCCAAAATCGGCCGATCGATCAGCAGGCTGACCTTGCCCGTCGGCGTGACGCGGAATGTCCGATCGGGCCGCACGACGTAGTCGATCCACGCTTTGAGCGCCGAAGGCGCGGCGAAGGTCGCGTCGGGATGAGGCGGCGGCTCGGCAGCCAGGTCGCGCTCGACGAGGCTCAGCCTCGGATCGTCGCGCGACAACGCTGCGATCAGAGCGCCCGCAACGCGGCGGCTGATCGAGGCCGCGCCACGCGCGCTCGCCGCGACGTGAAGGACTCTGGTCATCGTCGCTCCCTCACGCAAGCGCGAGGCTGAAGCGCAGGGCGCGGTCGCTCAAACCCTGCCGGCGGTAGAAGCGTTGAGCGGCTGTATTGGCGAGCGCCGTATCGAGGACCAGATTGTCGCAGCCCGACGCCATGCCTTCAGCTTTCAACCAGCCCAGCAACGACGCGCCGAGGCCTTGGCCGCGCTGCGCTTCGTCGACGACGAGATCGTCGACGTAGAGGAACCGTCCGTGGACGAAGTTCTCGAGGACGCGGAAACCGCCGAGCGCGAGCGGACGCGTTTCCGCCCATGCGACGACGGCGCGATAGCCGCCCTCGGCCTGGCGCCGCCAACGCGCCTCGAGGTCGTCGGCCGACGCGAGGCGTGGCCGGAGCTGCCGCATCAGCGCGAAGCAGGCGCCGACTTCGCCGGCCTCGATCGGTCGGATCGACAAGGCCGTCGCGCTCACGCCGACGCCTCCGCCAAGATCGGCGCGAAACGCAACCCGATGGCGATGCGGTTCCAATGGTTGATAAGGCCGATCGCCACGGTGAGGAACATCGCTTCGCTTTCGTTGAACTGGCTGAGCAAGGCGGCATAGTCGACGTCGGAGGCGGCGGTCGGGCCGAGGCTGGTCAGCGTCTCGGTCCAGGCGAGCGCCGCCGCTTCGCGCGCGCTGAAGACGCCGGACTCGCGCCAGGCGGCGAGCAAATCGATCTTGTCCGGAGACACGCCTGCCTGGCGCGCGAGGCCGAGGTGAAGCTGGAGGCAGAACGCGCAGCCGTTGATCTGCGAGGCGCGCAGCTTGACGAGCTCGAGCAGGTCCTTGTCGAGGCCGGATTCGCTGACCGCCTTACTGACGGCGATCAGCGAGGCGTGAATCGAGGCGGCCGCCTTGGCGAACTCGCGGTAGGGCAAACGAGGAGGCTGTCCAGACATTTAGCGCTCCGAAGGCTGATGTCAAGGGCGCTGTGTTTTGAGTATGAGAAGGAAAGTCGCGTAGAGTCATGTTGTTAGGTTAGCCTCAGCAGACCACCCAAGACCGGTATTTTTCCGCGTAAGCAGCTTCCGGAAAGGCACAGCGGATGAGGGCGTAGCAATCCAGCGAACCGGCTGGGGCATAGAGAGTTGAAATGTCGAATCCGTTGACCTTCAGAGGTCGGTCGGACTAGGCAATGAGAGATGCGCCCGTAGCTCAGCTGGATAGAGCGCCACCCTCCGAAGGTGGAGGCCACACGTTCGAATCGTGTCGGGCGCGCCACTTCCGTTCAAAACTGCGAACCCCGGCCGAACCGACCGCCCGACCGGCGATGGCTTGCTCGAGCGTCGCCTTGTTGCCCAGAATGCGTATCACACTGTCGTCGACCTCGATCCGATCGACGACCGACTGGATGTACGCCTTCCGAAACGGGATCTCTCCGGAAGTGATGTTTTCCCTCATGACCCGGCCAAACCGTTCGATCGCCTCGGGCTCGAAAGGCGCTGGACTGGCATTCGTTGACCGAATCCGTTCCAAAGCGAGTCTCGATCGATCCCGATCAAGCTTAATGGATGCCAAGCGGTCCTTGAGGATATCGTCGAGATCGGTAACGCCGTCCTCGACCATTTTGTAGAGCCGCTTCAGCTTCTCTTCTGCCTCGGCGACCTCGGTCTGAAGCGTGGCGATGCGCGTGTCGATTTGGATAGCCCGTTCTGCGCGTCGCGCGCCAACGGAGGCCAAGATCGCCGTCAATCGTTCCGGATGGAACAGTCTTTCGGCAAGGTGGTCGGTGACGAGGGCGTCGAGCTTACCCATGGGGATTGATCGTCCCTTGCATGCGGTCTTGCCCTTCCGCGCGCACGTCGAGCACGTGTAGTACTTATGCACCGCGCCGGACTTCGACGTGCCTGTTCGCAGCGTCATCGCGCCGCCGCAGGTCGCGCAATGGGCTAGACCCGTCAGCAGGATCGGGCCGGTGATCGTTCTCGGCGCGGTGACCCTTGGGTCGCGGGTCCTCAGCGTCGCCGCAACCGCGTCGAATTCGTCTTGAGCAATGATGGGCGGAACGTCGACGACGATGTGCTCGCTCGTTGGCTTTTCAAGCAGGGTCTTGGAGCAGCGTTTATTAAAGACCCACTTGCCGACATAGACGCTGTTCGTCAGGATCGCGTGGATCGTGCCTAGCCCAAAGCGGGCTCCCCTTCGCGTCCGATATCCGCGTTTGTTGAGCCAACACGCGGTCGTCTTCAGGCCAAGCGGCCCCGATTGGCCGTCGCCGAGACGATACAACTTGAAGATCAGCTTGACCGTCTCCGCCTCCACGATGTCGACGACGAGCTTCTTCATGACGCGGTCGCCTCGCGTTTCGGCCACTTCCGTCGTGTACCCAAGCGGCTTTGGCGAACCGTTGTAATAGCCTTGCCGAGCGTTTTCCTTCATCGCTCTCAGCACGTGCTTCCCGTTCTCCTTGCTTTGATACTCGTCGAAGAGGGCGATGATTTGTCGCATCATGACTTGCGTGGGATCGTCGCCAAGCTCCTGAGTGATCGACGCGAGGCGCACGCCGCACTTGGCGAGTTTGCGCACGTACATCTCCAGCACGAACGCATCTCGAAAGAACCTGGACAGCGAGTGAACGAGGATGACATCGACGGGGTGGTCGTCATCATAGGCCCGATCGATCATCTTCTGAAATTCTGACCGATCCTCAATCGTGCCCGTGATCCCGGCGTCGACGTATTCGGCGACCAGGGTCCACCCCTGCTTGGCGCAGTATGCGACCGCCTGCTTGCGCTGATCCGGGATCGACAGATCGTGCGTCTTTTGCCTGCCCGTCGACACTCGGAGGTAGGCGAACGCGCGGAGCGGGCCCGTGACGTCCGGGTTTGCCGTAGGTCGGCGTTTCATCGATTGCGCTCCTTGCCGATTGAAGCTGGCCGCATGACACTCCGCGATCGATTCATCATCATTTTCGCGATGACTTCAATCTTTCGTCGAGCTTGGCTTGGCGCCCAGCAGTTCGTCGAGCAGCGGAGCCAGATAGGTCTCTATCGCGTCGAGTTCGTCGCCGAAGATCGGGACGACCTCCGCCCAATCATCGACGACGCGCAAAATGTCGGTTTCGGTCGCCGCCACCGACTGCGCGATCTCAGAAATTTGGGTCGCCGACGGCGCAACCGCTTTCAACGCGACGGCGTTCCGACGTTTGAACCCGCCGCCGGGATGTCGCCGCTTCCTAGTCAAGCGACGACACCGATGAACCGACTCGAACGCCGAATCGTTGTCCGCGCCGCCGGGGGCCGCGCACGTTATCGAACGGATTCTGACCGACGCTTGAATTCCTCGCACCTCGCCGTGTGAACGCGCGAACCCCATGACGAAGCGCCGTCGACGACTTGCGTCGCGACGTCTGCGGTTTCGCTCTGCAAAGTTGGGATCTCGACACCGATCGCCTCCGTCACGGAGGCGACGGATGACTCCAAACAAGGTCGCAGAAACCACGTCTAATTGGGTCCGAAGTCGAAGGCGTCGAACGCACGCGACAAGAGACTTTACCGAGGCCAAGCGGAAGTTTCGGATTGCGTGCGTCAGAGCCGGCATCGAGCACTTGCTGGTGTTTGTCGGTGTCCGGCCGGCAAGAGCCAGACCGAACGCCTCGCCCCGCCAATGAGCAAGGCGACGCCCTCTCGCCGCACGACGACTGTTATCGTCTTGTCTCTCGTGCCGCTCCGGTTTCCCGCATCACCGAAGCCGGTGGACCGGCCAATTGGCGCCAGAGACCATTGTCTCTTCGAGCGACGACGCCACCATCCGCTGCCGCAACCCGCTTGAAGGACTCGGCGCGCACCGTTTCACGCCTCGCCGCCGGGAGCCTACCGCGAGACGCAGAGACCAAGATAATCTATCTCATAATCTCTTCCAAAGCAGATCATGATATGACACAGGGTCCATAACCCCACGCCAACATATCTGCTCAACACTCTGTAGGATGTTGTGTTTACATAAAACAGTGAAAAGAAGTTCCCACGCCTCAGTAATTGAATCAGTTTCGTGGATTGTTTTCATCGCCAATCTTTGAAGAAACGTTTCACACATTGCCGGGCTTAGCGGTGCTTTCACTCCGAAATTTTCTAGCTTATTTACCCACACCCACCAGTTCGACAGTGTTCTCACACAAGGAGGCCCCCAGTAGAATGCAGTCATGTCGATGCCGGCAAATCGCGCGACAAGGAAACACTGAGCCAAAGATAACTGGTTACTTCGTCCCAATGTTGTATAATCCAGAACTGCTTTCGCTAAGTTTGCGGATGAGAAACCTACCCCTTTGCCTTCGACAATCCGATATAAATCACGCATTCTGCTCGTATACAACGATACGACTATCATAGCTCTTTCAAGAAGTGGAATTATCGGCGCCAGAAAGTCTATCTCATCGTTGATCGTTTTATCGTCCACGCCATTCAATAATTCAGAGGCAGCGTACCGATATGACACCGCACCGTCATACTTACACGTCGATCGTATGCTAATGCCAATGGAGCGATTGAGTTTACTCTCTCCCATTTGGAAGATTGTTAGACGATTTTGGGCGATATCCGTGAGTAATACCTTGATGACATGACCGCCTAGCAATTGTTGCTGGCCGTTCCGCTTCTGGATGAAGTCTTTCTTAACCCACTCATCGTAAAGCCATCTAATTAATA
>Ga0181535_10005904_pt1 | contig 12897 bp, 23 predicted proteins | sample PEATcosm2014_Bin_44_FD_119774 | JGI IMG/M metagenome (GOLD analysis project Ga0181535, IMG submission 119774) | Peatland microbial communities from MTU Mesocosm Facility, Houghton, MI, USA - PEATcosm2014_Bin17_30_metaG | ecosystem: Environmental > Terrestrial > Soil > Wetlands > Peat | place...
GGCGATCCTTGGTTTGCGAGTCTTCCGGAACCTTTCAACACCGACCCGCCCGAGGTTCGTTGGCAGGAGTTGTTTGAAGAGAAGTTGCGACAGGAGAACGCTTGGCTTCAACAACCTCTCGTGCCGTTGCCTCCTCAAAACGATCCAGAGGATTCAACGAAGGGGATCGACGACCCGAAATTCATCTAAGTCATCATGGAACTCTTCCTGTTCATCGTGGCCATCCTCGTGCTGGCTTCCCTGCAAGAGTGGGCCGACTTGAAGTGCCTGAAAAAAGATTACCAGGAATGGAAGCACCGCCGAAAATGACTACCCGCTTCGTCTGTGTTCAGTGCAAGGGTGAAACCTGCCATCGTTGCGGTGGTCGGGGATGGGTGCGGGAGTTCTTCGTCCGGCTCGAACGGAGGAACATGCTTGTCGAGGCCATCGCCAAAAACCTCATCAAGAAGCGGATAGCCATCGTCGGCCAAGGGGATTGGGCCAGGCGGGCGGCAATGGAGAACCTGACCACCGATCAGTTCACCGAGATCGAAGTCTGGGCGACGACCGGCCCGATCAAGTGGCAGTTCATGGGCCTGACCGACGAAGTTCTCGATGCTTTGGCCGATTTGATTGGCATCAAGACTCCACCCGTCGTCATGGAAGATCGGCCTGAACTCAACGTAGTGGGTTAAACAACGACATGTGCCAGCCTCATATCAAGGAATGGATTTCGTTCGCTTGCCAACGGAACGACGCCGAAGAACTGGCCCAAGCCATCATCGTCGAATGGAATCCCCGATTCACCAGACGGCTTGGGGATGGCGTCTACAGTCCCGTCACCTTCCGAGCCAGAATTCGGCTTAGTTTGCCGCTCTGGCCCAGGGCCTCGGAACAGGAGCGGAGAGAGACGGTAATTCACGAGGCCTGCCACGTCATCGTCGGCTACAAGTTCGGACACGTCGCCCATCACGGCCCAGAGTGGAAGGAAGCGATGAAGAACTGCGGCGTAGAGCCGCTACTACACCACAACGTTGATCGGACTGGCTTGGCTCGACGCCGACGGCTGTTCATCCTGCTCGACTGTCCCAACGAGGGTATCGAAAGGAAGTGCAGGATTCGCTCGAAGGAATTCAATCTGCTTCGGCAGGGGAAGTGGTTTGTGTGCAAGGTGTGCGGTCTGCACCTGACTCGGGAGTCCGCTATTGAAGAGGACCGGACGGAGTTAGAAAATTTGTAAATCTTCGCCATCTTGCCCAAATCTTTGCAAAATTTGCAAACTTTTCCAGCCAGCCGACACGTATGTGCGTTAGAATGTAGTCAATCCTATTGCTTCTTCCCGTGGGAGTGGTATCTTCGGGGATGGGCCATCAGAATCGACCGAGCGGCGTTGTCACGACTTGTGTGATGGAGAGGTGACGTATGGCACGGATTACGTTGCGGTGGTCGATATTGTCGCTCACCGTCGCATCTTTGGTGTTGGCGGTATACTGGCTTGTCTCGATTACCTCCAACGCCGGGGACTTCTCTCTTCGCTTCGAGCGTAGGGGTGGGCGACCGTTAGTCCAGGTCGTTGCAAAGCGTGGCGAAGTGGTCTTGTGCGACAACCCATTCAATGCGGAAGTGATCCAAGCCGTAGACAAGTCGATACTAATCGGGCCAAAGGTCAAGCGTGATATCGGGTGGCGATTGCCTGGATTCACTTTCCGCTATATCAGATTCGAGAGCGGTTTCCTCGTTTGGGCGTTGCACCTATCGCAACTTCTTCTCTTGGTTGGGACGGCCGTGGTCGCCGGATTCTGCCTCCGCAGGCTAAAAATGGGGCCACGCCTGAATGCGGCAACGAGTGGCATCTCTTCTTGACCGTTGTGCTTGACCTTGCTTGAACACGGCGACCCTACCGCAACCAGTAACAGCTTCGAGTTGGCGATTGCCGTGGCCGTAGCGGAGGTTTGGGATCGGCTCAGGGGCCGCTTTCGCTGCGGTGATGGGGCCGCTGGTCGAAGTTCCCGTGCTGATCGGACTGGTTAACGTGGCCCTGTTCTTCCAGCGTCGATACTTCATCGCCACGCCTAAAACCGCTGAAGAGCGGACGGTAGTCGCCGAAATCTAGGAACCCAAGACGTTCACGCCATTGCAACTGGTTCCGGCGTCCCGACATACGCCGCATAATCCGGCCCTGGCACGTAGCGAGTTCCCTGCTTCGTCAAAACTCCGTCCTGAATCATCCGAGCCAGCACATCGGCCAGCCGGTTTGAGTACGAACTGCTGGGGTCTCGTGGTGGCCTTTCCATCCATCGGCGTCTTGATTTACCCAGGACGGCCATCGAGACGCTACGATTGTTCTTCTCCAGAACATCGACGATGCTCCTGAAATCCCGCTCATCGGGCGAAAGTTCCGGTTCTGGTGGTCGTGGTGCGGGCGGTGGTTGGCGGGCATCGGGATTCTGAATTCGGTCAAGCAAGTTCAACAGCGACCAGTTGTGTGTCTGCTGGGCGTATTGGGAGATGGTCTGGACGATCATCTTCCGGCCGGTGTCGGCAACGGAATGGCCGAACCGGCTTCGTTGGACACGAGTTCCCTCGCCTTGGAGGATCGACAGGAACAACTCGGCCAAGGGCATCGTCGGCGTCGAACGCCGTCGAAGCAAATCCAGCAGGTCTTTGAGCATCTCGTGATCGTAGCTCTGGCCACGGTTGGGAATCTCCTCTGCGGCGACGGTGCCGTAGCCAGGATCGTTTCCTGCTCGTCCATAGTTGATGGAGAGTCGATTGGGATGTTGGACTCGTCTCAACGCCGGTATCTTGCCCATCCCTATCGTCGTGACGGCGTTGCTCAAATACTGGCGAAAAATCGCTTGGAGTGGATTGCCGACACGGAGGTCATAGGGGCGGGTTTCATCGAAATCGAACAGGCTGTGTCTGGGCAGGCCCCGTTCGCCGGTCGGCGAGAGCATCCAGAAGACAACCCTTTGCAAGGCGTCTTCGAGGTCATACTGCTGGTTGATACCGTGCCGAATCAAGGCTCCGAGCATGTAATCGACGAACCGACTGCACCGCCCATTGCGGTCTCGGACTGGGCAAAACCTCATCCTCTCGAATTCTTGTCGCAAGGCGGGGTCTCTCGTTCGCCCGATCAGTCCTTCCAATTGCTGCATGAACGCACGCTCGTAGGAATCGAGGACGTGTGGGTCGATGAGACTCCGAACTTCTTGTAATAGCCATTCGCTGAAAGTGACCATAGAGGTATCTATGGCTGTGGCACATGATTCCTGATGGACTCTTGAAGCGTACTGCCTCCTTTTTGCTCGGCACAAATTCAAGGACTACGCAGCCCGCTACTGGCACGAAGACCGGTCCAACTTCCACGTTTTTTGGGACCGACATTTGGGCAGCGACTCCCTGCACCGGCTCGAAGCTGTTGACAGGCGTCCGCAAACCTGCTACCCCAGAACGGAAGGGCATCAATCCTTTCACGAAAGAGGAAACGGTCTTCAAGGCCAAGCCCGCCAAGAATGTGGTCAAGCTGGTGCCGTTGCGGGGATTGAAGGAGTTGGTGTAGTTCAGGCCAACAAAAAGGCCCTGTCTCAGGTGGGGCAGGAACCCGAGAAGGGCCGATACGAAGGCTGAGCCTTCGCCCTAAAGTTCTTCTACGTCACCACTCGACACGCATCACAATTCACGGCGTTATGCGGCCAGCAATCTGACGCTGGCGACGGATAACGGCCGTCCGTTCGAGTCCGCTTCTTCTTCGGCGATGGCCTCTGCAAGTTCGGGCGTCCATGCCTCGATTTTCACCACCTCGCCGTTGACATACGTCACTTCGTATTCGTTCACGTTGTTCTTCCCCGCAGAGGTCGATGGTCAGGTGGTCACGCCGCACTTTGTCCCGAACCAGCCCTGATCGCCTTCACCAGATTTCCGTATTCGTCGAAGAACACCACGACATTTCCGTTCGCCCGCCACAGTGCCTCCATCCCTCCGCACTGAAACCTGTAGCCGATGAACTTTTGATTTCGGATCACGATGGTAGTGACCACCGCAGCCGGTGCGATATCGCCCAATTCTGCAAAGGTCTCAACCACAACCCGCTGGATGAAGTCGAGTTGTGTCATGACGCTGCCTCCCGAGTCGGGCCTCGGAGCTAATCCTGTAATCGGCATTATGACGGTTTTGCTCCGTAATAGGCCGGAAAGTCCCTAGTTTCCCTGCATTTCCCCCATCTTTTCATGCCTGGGATTCAGGGCCGTTCCAGCTTGTTTCTCCTCGGGAACTGGCAGTGCGGCAACGGTTGCAGTGCGGAAGCGGCGAGGTAACCGCTCTACGTTGCTGCTCCACTCGGCATGATACCGCCTGGCAAGGATTGCCGATAATAGGAACTAGAGAAGAACCTGAATATCCGTGGTAGGAGGTGTTGCGATGAAGATGAAAACTGTCGTGATCGCCGGTGCCGTTCTGACCATCGTGGCTCTGTCAAGGTCGGCGGCCGAGGCGGGAGTTGGAATCAGCATTGGAATCCCGATTGGTGTCGGCGTCGGTCCAGCCTACCCGCCGCCTCCCTACCATTACCGCCCGTACTACTATCCGCCACCGTATTACTACCGCTATCCGTATGGGTATTATCCGGCCCCGGTCTACGTGCAACCGGCACCCGTCTATGCCCAACCGGCTCCGGCACCCCAGCAATACTACTACCCACCGGCATCGCAAACTCAGGCACCCGTTCCACCTCCTCCGGCACCAGCACTTCCTACCACCGGACAGAGTCAACCGCCGCCGCCACCGGCACCGTAGGCATGGGACGGTCGTGTTCCTGAAAATCAAAAAGGCCCATTCGCTCGTGGAGTTTGTGGGCCTTTTTCGTTTATTGGCGGAAGCGGCACCACTTACTCATCGAGTGCTGGTGGAAGAACTCCCACAAACCGTGCGTTGCACCGTCGTGCCGCCGTCCACCTTTTGCAGTATGATGGCGACGACAGGTTTCCTGAAGGAGCGTCAGTCTTTCTTCTCGCTCTTCGGCTCCGAGGCGGGCTGCTTCTCGGAGTGTTTAGAGGCGGTGAGTGGCTGTGCTAACGTTACCTGGACGCTGTTGGCGGTGCAGGTGCCGGGTTTGCCGTGGATCATCTCACCCTGCACCACAATCTTATCACCGGGCTTGACGAAATGACTGCCGGTAAAGGCCACTTTGATCTTCACATCATCGGCCAATTCGATGTGCCACGTCTTGCCCTCGGCGAGCACTGACCATTGGTTGTTGTGCAAATGACCGAGTTGGCCGATGACCGTCCGCCCCGTTTCCTGTTTCTGAGTGGCTGGCTCAAGGGAAACCAATGAGTCCTTGTGAACCGCCTTGTACGAAGCAGCCGTCACAATGGTCAACTCGTGAGCCGTCTCCGCTGCTTCCTGCTTCTTCTCCTTCTCTTTCCCCTCCGCAGTGAGGGGTGGCTTGACCTTTCGCCCAGCCTTGGTATTCTTTCGGGATCAGGCGGAAGGACACCGCTTTCTTCTGACGGAAGCCGTGCCGCAGGATGTGATGCGGCTTGACGATATCGGCCCCGCTCGTCTTCGGATGAGTGGGGCTTTTCTATGCCGTCAAACAAAAAAACCCTTCCAGGTGGGGCAGGAACCTGGAAAGGGCCAAGGCAAAGGTCGAACCTTTGCAACTCGATACTACTCTACGCCATTCTGTGGGATAACCCCAAGGGTGGTAGGCTACTTCTGTATGGTCGTTGGAATTGGCGTGCTCCAAGACGGCCTGAGTTGCCACGTGTGATGTGCTACCGAATGCGAGTGTTTGGACCAGATTCGAGGTACGGACGTTGGTGCGTCAAACTCCACACTGAGATAGGTGCCGATAAGGCAGAGGGTAGCACATAACGCCATCGTGCGTCCCCAGGAAAGCAGTGTTTTCTGCCGTGGGGCTTCCCTCTTTTCGCATTGCACATACCACTGTATCCAGGCAGTTTTTATTTCCGACCATTTGGCTCTTTTGTGCCACGTCGGTCTTTGGTTCCAGTTCATTGTGCTGTTGGCCGTTGCCGCTGCTTTCTCATCCAAAAGGCAGAGCGATGCCAGAACGAACAAGCCGCCAATTGCGAGGAAGAAAAACGTGGCAGCAAACATCGACTTTGGCCCTTGCCTGCCCCCTTTTCGTGCGTTACCGCATAATCAATTCTAAGTTACAACTTATGGCGATGAAGGAAAACGTCCAACACACGTTGCTCGAAAAGGAGCACCGTTCGTCACGTTGCATTGATGGAATCTTCGTCAGCACCGGAGCCGGATGGGGGGCGGAGTGACGCCGCCGATGACGGCTGGACTACCTTTACCAATTCTACGCACGGCAAGGCATTCCCCCCTCTTGCAAAATGATTGCTTTGTGCGTGCGGGCTTGCAACCTATTATTGTCGAGGAACGGGCATTCGGAAACGCACGTTCAGAAGCCACTGGAACGAAAGGTGAGATCATGCCGGTCGCAGAGTTGCCTCGTAGCGACGAGGTTACTGCCTTTCGTAGACAGTTGATGAGCGTTATCGGCGGCTGTTCCGACCTGCTCGACGACGAATCCGACACTCGGTTCTGTTCGGACATCGGTGCCCCCGCCAGCAGATCAACGGCGATGACCCGACAGCTTGCCCCGCCGTCCGAACGTCGTGAGGCACGTAGTGATACGGCGGTCGATAGCGAAGCAAAGAACACCTCGCCGGATGAGTTCCGGCCATCAGTGCCCGGTTCTCTGCGAGAACTGGGCGTCCGTAGCACGGACATCGAGACGATCATCCTGAAGTTCCTGTTGAACAATGGTCCTCATACGGGTTTCGAAATCGCCAAACACATCCGGCTCCCCTTGACGCTTATTGATGGACTTCTTCGTCAACTCAAAGAAGAGAAGTTGCTCTTCTACAAGGCGGGGGCTGGGGCAGGCGACTTCATGTACGAGTTGTCAGAGGCGGGAACCGCACGGGCACGACGGTATTGGGAACACTGCACATATTTTGGTTCCGCTCCTGTTTCCCTGACGGACTATATCGCCAGTGTTCATGCCCAGTCCGTTCGCAAACAAAACCCCAGGATACGGGAACTCCAAAAGGCCCTCGATGGCCTTTCCGTGCCACCGGAAATGCTCCTGCGACTCACCCAGGCGGTGAACTCTGGGTTGGCGATGTTCCTTTACGGAGCCCCAGGCAACGGGAAGACCAGCATCGCTTGTCGGCTGACACGTGCATTTGGCGAGGCGATCTGGATTCCCAGAGCACTCAACGTGGGCGGGTACATCGTGCGACTGTATGACCCCAACAACCACGAAGCTCTGCCGCCACCCCCGGAGAAGTTGAGTGACTTGACCAGCATCGATGAACGGTGGATTCGGATTCGTCGCCCCACCCTTGTTGTGGGCGGCGAACTGACACTGGACAGCTTCGAAGTGCGTCACTGTGCCACGTCAGGTGTTGGCGAAGCCCCCGTACAAATGAAGAGCAATTGTGGCACGCTGCTGATTGACGATTTTGGACGGCAGCAAGTGACCCCAGCCGAAATACTGAACCGGTGGATCGTGCCGTTGGCCCAACGGTATGACATCCTTCACTTGCCGAACGGTCGCAACTTCGAGTTTCCCCTGGACCAACTCGTGGTCTTCTCCACCAACCTGGAGCCGAAGGCTTTGGTGGACGAGGCGTTCCTGCGGAGAATCCCCTACAAGATCGATGTCCAGAACCCCTCGGAAAACCAATTCCGAAAACTCTTGAAGGAGCTTGCCTGCCAGTGGCAGGTCAAGTACCAGGATGACGCCGTGGATTACCTGATCCAGAAGTATTACAAGGACTGCCACCGAGAGATGAGGTACTGCCATCCCGGCGACATTCTGCACCAGGTCTGCACATTCTGTAATGTCCTCGACTTGCCTCCGGAAATCACAAAGGACGCCATCGACGCTGCTGCTAAGAACTACTTCACCCTGCTCTAGGAGGCGGTGCCACCACACGGGCAAGGCTGTGGTCATTGTCTGCGTCACGCACTAATTTCGGGAGAAACCCAATGGGAATGCTGAAAGAGTTCAAGGAGTTCGCCGTCAAGGGCAACGCAATCGACATGGCCGTAGGTTTGGTCATCGGAGCGGCTTTCGGCAAGATCGTGTCGTCGTTGGTGAACGACATCATCATGCCGCCGATTGGCTTGCTGCTGGGAAAGGTGGATTTTTCCAGCTTGGCGATTCACCTGAACGAAAAGACGGCGATCAAGTATGGCCTGTTCATCAACACGCTGCTTGATTTTGTCATCGTGGCCTTTGCCATCTTCCTGGTCATCAAGCAGGTCAATCGGCTGAAGAAGGCACCGCCGCCCGCTGAGCCGACCACGAAGGACTGTCCGAAATGCTGTTCGAGCATTCCGGTCAAGGCGAGCCGCTGTCCCCACTGCACGTCGGACTTGGGGGGGTAGTGAATGGACGTGGATGTTTGAGAGCGACAGTTCCTGATGTATGCCCTGCTCGTCTTTAGATGGGCGGGTTTTTCCGTGCCGTCGAACAAAAAGCCCTCCCAGGTGGGCAGGAACCTGGAGAGGGCCGAAGCAGAGACTTCGACTGGCTCTACTCTACTTGATATCGTCATTTCGGGCGAGCCGCTTTGGTGGGGAAGTTTTCAAGGAAGGCGAAACCACTCGCCTAACAAAAGCCCCCCTTTGACTTTAACACTTCTCTGCTAGCATCATACTGCCTGGTACTGTTCCCATCACGCCACAAATCGTCCGAAGAGAAGCTCGGCGGTTCAATCCCTCAACACCACTGGACGGTCTGCTGGCCGCACACGAACTCCCACCCACCCCAACCGATTTTTCCGCCCCCGATTTTTCGACCTCGCCCCTTGGAACTCGTTGCCGCTTCCTTGGCGATTCCGAGAGTTCTTCAATTTCCAGAAAGGCGACAAGAGGGCAAATAAGAAAGGCGGGTACGTTGTTCTCTTGGGGGCCAGGAGAAAGAACTCCTCGCCGTGCAGCCAATGACGAGGTGTGTTTCTCCGAGGCGGCGACCCTCCTCTCCTTACCCCGAGTGGGGCAGTTTTCCGACAGTTTACCCCCTCCATAGATGCAATTTCTTGTCTTTTCTGCGGTATTAACTGTCAGGTGATTGCGAGTTCCACGGATTTTGGTATGCTACAAATGTTATAGCAATCGTAAGGCTCAATTCTAGAGGCAGCAGAGTACGCCGACAGTCGTTTCCTGAATCGGATCGGAATCGCCTCGGCGTGCATTCTTGTTCGGCTCACTTGCGGTGAGCCGGTCTTCAAGGTTCGACGTGCCGTTCGACTTGTTCCCACCGTGTGTTGGGGGTCGGACGGCTGCAAATCACATCGAGGAATCCGAAAGGTGCAGGTCATGTTTAGTTCACAGTCCCGCCCCCGTTGTGTCTTGGTAGTTGCTCACCTGTTGTTTGCGGTTGTTCTCCTTGCACCCGTTACCAATGCCTGGGCGGACATCGTAACCTACGACATCGTTGATTACCCTGATAGCCAAGGTGTATACCATCTGACGGGTAGCACTATCACGGTCAACACCGGATCTACACCCCTTACCGACACTGGAATTGCTATCCCATTCACCGACATCACCGCCGCCTCCATCGTGGTACAGCTCACGAACAACGGGATAACAACCACGTCGGTGTCCTTCCCCGTAGATCTCTCAGGTGACGGTAATTCGGACGGCGGAGGACTGATGGCTTCTAAGAACCAACTCTATTTCCCTGGAACGGAAGGAACCGCATACCTAACGCTTTGTTCATCTTTCATCGATGGCAGCGAGGCGATGTTAGCGTACAATGATAATTTCGTGGGCGGTCAACCTCCCTATATCCCCGGACTCTACGACGCTTTCAGCTACACCGCGATATTATGGTCCGACTGTCCGTTCTCGGGCCCGCCCATCGCATCGCAACCAGGCGTCTCGATAGGTGTGGCCCCAATGATCATCGCTACTGCCGTCCCCGAACCCGCTTCCCTCACGCTCCTGATCTCGGCACTGGTGGGACTAGGGGCATTTTATCTGCGGCGGCGTAGGGCGACGGTTTGACGACGGCAAAGTCCAACCCGCTCCGCACCCACACGCACCAACGTCGGGCGTAATCCCCGATGCGGACACCATCCGCACCTTGCTCGTAAACCCGGTTCATCCGTTCGACCCAACGCATTACCAGAAAAAAGAGCCGTCCATCGTGGACGGCTTTCTTCTTGTTGGGTCATAACCCAACACCACTAGCGTCAAAACTCCTTTCCGCCGTGGCGATTTTTTCCGCCGCTATTTTTTGCGTCGAAGAATCGGACAGAACTTTCAGCCTGTGGGGAGATCGCCAAGGTTCTAAGGTTTCCAGAAAGGCGACAACGAACAAAAAAAGGCGGGGTGCGGTATTGTCCATCCAGCCAGACAGGGTCCCCCGATTTCCTAAGAAACCGCTGGAATTTCTCAATTACCCTTTCTGCGACAAGAGTGTCGGCTGGGTGGGGGCGTGCCTTGGTGTCGGATGGGCTGGTCCCTCCTTCCTGCTCGGACTGAAAAGAAAAGTGGAACCGTGGCGAGTTCTCGATGTCGCCGCACGGACGAACACCGAGGAGAGGCTGTCCCCGGTTACGGTTTGTTCTTTCCTTTCTGGGCGGCACCGGCTGACGATGATTTGTCCGAAACGGTCGGCAAAAGAGCGGGGGATGTGATGTGGTGACCAGCAATCTTCAAGACCTTCTCTGTACCGTTTCCCATAAACGTCAGCGTTTCGGTAGCCTGGCCGTGGGTATAACGCACCTCATAAATCAAGACGGTGGTTTGAGTGTTGCCCCCAGTACCATAGAACGTCTTATAGTTCCAGTCCTTCAACTGATGGCTCTTGTAGTCCCCCAGTTTCTCATGCAAGCCAAGGATAATGCTACGCCACTGTTCCTTCTTGGTCTCTTGATAAAACTGCGGTGAGTACAGCCCCAGGACGGCATCCCAATCTTTGTTCGACCACGCTTGATAGAGCTTTGTGGCGGTGGTCTCGGCGGCTTCTTTGCTCGCCTTCATTCCGCAGCCAGCCAGCAACAGGCCAAGGCCAACCAGAGCAACACCAGCAAAACGGTGGCTTCGCATCAGTGCTCTCCTTCTTATGACCAGCAGGAATAACGGTCGGGGGAGGCGACGACCACAATCAGCCCGCTCCACCCGAACGATTTTACCTCAAACAGGCAAGTCTGCAATCCCGCTGTTTCAAGAGACCTACCGCAAGTCCGTCTGCTAAACGGCACCAATGTACCGGCAGCGGCGGTGGTCCGATCAGTATTCCTCGGGGAGGAGAAACGTGGTGGCTTCACGCCGACCGTTCTCACCGACAGCCTCGGTTATCAGCCAAATCTTGGTCCCATCTTTGAGCTTGTATGCCGAGAGGAGACGGGAGCCGTCGATGAGAGCTTGGTCATTCAACAAGCGGTCCTCTTGGCAGAGTTCCTCACCCCAGTCTCCGGCGATGTGCCGCTTCAGGAACTCGAACGGCGTCTGGGAATTTGTCTCAAAAGCCGAGACGGCCCCCGGTGTGGCGAGGATGACGCCAGGATTAAACTTGGGCGTGGTGGTGGTTCCCGTCATGATCTTCTCTCCAATCTGTTGTGGTTGGCTTACACGGTGTTGCGAAGGTCCGATGCCAGTTGCCGCCGATTGTCATGATGCACACGACTCGCCCGCTTGACCGGCCTCAGAACGTAGCCGATGGTCCTCAACTCGGCAGCAAGACCGGCAGCATCGTCCGGCGAACATGGCTTGGTATGGTGGACGACACCGTGGTAATCGGCACCGCCATGCTGTCCGACGTGTTCGTAGCTGTCGCAGTAGTCGCCGTAGAGGTCCGCAGGCAACTCTGGAAAGAGGGCGATGACGCCGCCGTTGTCCTTCCATCGTCGGAACACAACGATGTCAACTTTGGTCATCGTGCTTCTCCTTGACTTTGGAAATGAGCGGTCCGATTTCAGTGACCGTCATCAGGATTCTGCGACAGGGTTTTCCGAGGGACTGCTCCTCTGCCCAGGTCTCAACTGGCGACCACAGAGCCAGGACAAAATGAGAGCCAAATGGATGGACTTCATTCCACTCAGGGCAAGGTCGGTTTTGCCGAAACCAGGCGATTAGGTGCCAGTCATAGTCCGAGTCGTCGGTCCGATAGCAGAGCCGCCTCATCTTGGAGTGGAGCGGAGGCAGGGTGCCGAGGCAGTACAACCGTGTTTGGTGATTGCCGCCTTTCTTAGCTTCGACGTACCGAGCCGCCGCATAGGTATGATGGCCAATCTGAACGGCTACGGCTTGGGCCTCCCTGACTCTGTTCTTACTCCAGAGCCATTGGGCGATCTTCGTTGCGATTTCCTGTTCCATGAACCGAGGATGTGGTCCGCTCAGGCAGTTTCCAGTTCGGCTTCCTCATCTTCGGCGTCCAACTCCATCCAGTTGTTGGCCACCATCAGGCAGTGGTGTCGGGCCTGGTCCTCGGAACAGCCGTCGATCAACTCGCCACGGAACAGCATCCCGTTGTCGCCCAAGGCGTAGCCGACAACAAACCGCCCCTTCGGCAGTCGGAAGAGAAGAGCGAGACCGCCGCTCCAATATCGTTCGATGACCTCGGAACGGCAGTCCAACATGGTCCCCCCGGCCCAGGTTGTCAGCCAGTAATGGCCGGACTTGAACTTGACATAACCGGTGATGTCCCTTCTGACGACGGTCGCACCAAGGGCGGCGTATTCATGGCCGTTATGTTCGAGAATGCCGATTTCGACCTGACCTTGACGAACGGAACGAGTGGAAGCCATTGGTTTTCTCCTTGATTGGGTTGAACACACCCCAACAAGGCGGTCCATCAGATCGGAATGACTTCGTACTCAACACTCTCCCCATCTTGAATGCGATCAACGGCAAGGA
>Ga0181535_10005908_pt1 | contig 12895 bp, 11 predicted proteins | sample PEATcosm2014_Bin_44_FD_119774 | JGI IMG/M metagenome (GOLD analysis project Ga0181535, IMG submission 119774) | Peatland microbial communities from MTU Mesocosm Facility, Houghton, MI, USA - PEATcosm2014_Bin17_30_metaG | ecosystem: Environmental > Terrestrial > Soil > Wetlands > Peat | place...
CCCCCGACAGCACCAGGCTCTCCCGCCGCTGCCCCATCAGCACCCGGTCGCGGGATGCCTCGAAGTCGACGTTCTGGATGACCTTGGAGCCGCGCCGCACGGCGTGGAGTGCCGCCTCGTTGACCAGGTTGGCCAGGTCGGCACCGCTCATGCCCGGCGTGCCGCGCGACACGACGCCCAGGTCGACGTCGGACGCCATCCGCTTGCCCTTGCAGTGGACCTGCAAGATGGGCAGCCGCTCCTCGAGGTCGGGCAGCGGGACCACGATCTGGCGGTCGAAGCGACCGGGCCGCAGCAGGGCGGGGTCGAGGATGTCGGGCCGGTTGGTGGCGGCGATCATCACCACGCCCTCGGCGGTGTCGAAGCCGTCCATCTCCGAGAGCATCTGGTTGAGGGTCTGCTCGCGCTCGTCGTGGCCGCCGCCCAGGCCCGCACCGCGCTTGCGGCCGATGGAGTCGATCTCGTCGACGAAGACGATGGCGGGGGCCTGCTTGCGGGCGGTCTGGAAGAGGTCACGGACCCGGCTGGCGCCGACGCCCACGAACATCTCCATGAAGTCCGAGCCGCTGACCGACATGAAGGGCACGCCGGCCTCGCCGGCGACGGCGCGGGCGATGAGCGTCTTGCCGGTCCCGGGCGGGCCCACGAGCAGGACGCCCTTGGGGATCTTCGCCCCGATCTCCTTGAAGCGGGCCGGGGTCTTGAGGAAGTCGACGACCTCGCTGATCTCCTGCTTGACGCCCGTGTAGCCGGCGACGTCGTCGAAGGTGGTCGAGGGCCGGTCGCTGCTGAAGGTCTTCGCCTTGGAGCGGCCGATCGACATGATCCCCGACATCTGCCCCCGGGTCTGGCGGCCGATGAAGTAGATGAAGGCGGCCCCGATCGCGATGATGAAGATGTAGGGCAGCAGGTCGGCGAGCAGGCTGGAGGAGGGGGTCGGGAAGCTCACCTGGACGCCGTCGTTGCGCATGGTCTCGACGTCGTTGGGCAGCGACGGGCTCGGGCCCTGCACGGTGTAGCTGGTGCCGTCCTTCAACTTGCCGGTGATCTGCCCGCTGGAGTTGGAGATCTGGGCCGTGCCCACCTGCTTGGCGGTCACGTCCTGCATGAACTTGGTGTACGTGATGCTCTTGGAGTTGGTGGTCTTGATCGTGCCGACGGCCAGCAGGATCGCCACGATCCCGATGGCGACCACGCCCCAGAGCCAGCGCCAGCTCTGACCGCTGGGCGCCCCCGGCTGGGGGTTGCCGTCCCCGTCCTGGGGCGCGTTCGCTCTGTTCGGAGGCTTCTCCGTGCGCGGCGGGCTCACGGCATCCATGCTAGGCGCCGCCCCTGCACAACGGTGACCGCCCCGCCTGCCCGACCAGGGCGGCCTTCCCCGCAGGTCGCGGGCCTATGCGGCGCCGGTAACGTTTGCCCGATGACCGATTCCGAGCCCGGCGCGCCGGCCCCCGGCCCGCCTGCACGGCCGCCCGGGCCCGTTCCGGCAGGGTACGTGCCCCGCGAGTGGGTCCAGCAGGCCCCCCCGCCGCCTGCGTTCGCGGCCTCCGGGTTCCCGGTGTCGGCCCCGTCCCCGTCCCCGTCTCCGGTGCCCCCGCCCCCGCCACCACCCGCCGCCGCGGGCGACGTCCCCTTCCTCGATACGCCCTGGGTCCCCCCGCAGACCAAGCGCCAGGCGTGGATCTGGCTCGTCTACGCCTTCGCGGGGTTCCTGGCCGGCCAGATCGGCGCCCTGGTCTTCGGGCAGGTGGCCGGCGCCGTCGCCGGCAAGACCGGCGCCCAGATGCAGGCCATCGCCTCGGCCGCCGTCCCCCCCGAGTGGTACGTGGTCTCCACCCTGCTCGGCCTGTGGATCGGGTTCATCGGCGCGCCGTGGCTGGCCAGCCGGACCCAGGGCACGCGCAACTTCGTGCGCGACCTCGGGCTGCGCTTCCGGCTGATCGACGTCCTCGGGATCGCCATCGGCATCGGGGGGCAGATCCTCGTCGCCATCATGTACGCCCCCTTCCAGCACGACATCCACGACTTCAACGGGCCCTCGCAGAAGCTGACCGGCGGCTCGCACGGCAGCGGCTTCGTCATCATCGCGATCGCCACCGTCGTCTTCGCGCCCGCCATGGAGGAGCTGTTCTTCCGCGGGCTGCTCCTCAAGGCGCTCGTCCGGCTGTTCACCCCGCTGCGGGCGGCCGGCGGCGCGCGTGCCGCCGGAGTCGTCCTGGCCGTGATCCTCGACGGCCTCCTCTTCGGCCTGGCCCACGGCGAGTGGGTCCAGCTCGCCGGCCTGGCCGTCTTCGGCATGATCCTGGCCGCCGTCTCGTACCGCACCGGGCGCCTCGGCATGAACATGGTCGCCCACGCCACCTTCAACCTGGTCGCCATCGTGGCCATCGCCGCCAACGGCACCGGCCTGATCCACTGAGCACCCGTCCGCACGGGCATGCCGCCCACGGCGGGTGCAACCACCCGCCGTGTCGGAGCGCCGGGCGCGCCCCCTATGGTTGGTGCCCGTGAGCCGGATGGACAGGGTCTTCAAGGCCTACGACGTGCGTGGGACGGTGCCCGACCAGCTCGACGCCGACATGTGCCGCGCCATCGGCCGCGCCATGGCCCGCTTCGCCGGTGCCCCCGAGGTCCTGGTGGCCCGGGACATGCGCGAGTCCGGCGTGGAGCTCGCGGGCGCGTTCTCCGACGGTGTGCGCTCCGAGGGGGTCGACGTGACCGACCTCGGCATGGCCTCGACGGACTTCCTCTACTTCGCCACGGGATACCTCGACGCACCGGGTGCCATGTTCACGGCGTCGCACAATCCGGCGCAGTACAACGGCCTGAAGATGTGCCTCTCGGGGGCGCGCCCGATCGGGCGCGACACCGGCCTGGCCGACATCGCGGCCGAGGCGGAGACGCTGCTGGGCGAGCCCACCCCGCCGCTGCGGGGCTCGTGGCGCGAGCTCGACCTGATGGACGCCTGGGCCGACCACGTCGTGTCGTTCGTCGACGTCGCGACGTTGCGGCCGCTCAAGGTCGTGGCCGACACCGCCAACGGCATGGGTGGGCTCGTGGTGCCCGTCGTCTTCGACCGCCTCCCGTTCTCGGTCGACATCCTCTTCCCCGAGCTCGACGGCAGCTTCCCGAACCATCCCGCCGACCCCATTCAGCCCGAGAACCTCGTCTTCCTCAAGCGCGCCGTCCTCGAGCAGGGCGCCGACATCGGGCTCGCCTTCGACGGCGACGCCGACCGGGTCTTCCTCGTCGACGAGAAGGCGGAGCCGGTCTCGGGCTCACTGACCACTGCGCTGGTGGCCGCCTCCATGCTGACCAAGCACCCGGGCGAGACGATCCTCTACAACCTGATCTGCTCCCACGTCGTGCCCGAGGTCGTGGCCGAAATGGGCGGCACCGCGGTGCGGACCCAGGTCGGCCACTCCATCATCAAGAAGGTGATGGCCGAGACGGGCGCCATCTTCGGCGGCGAGCACTCGGGCCACTACTACTACCGCGACAACTTCCGGGCGGACTCGGGCATCATCACGGCACTGCTCGTGCTCGAGCTGCTCAGCCAGAGCGACCAGCCGCTCTCCGCCCTGCTCCAGCCGTTCAAGCGCTATGCCGACTCGGGCGAGATCAACACCGAGGTGGTGAGCCCCGGTGCGACGGTGGCCGCCATCGCCGAGGCCGAGCGCGCCGCCGGGGCGTCGATCGACACGCTGGACGGGTTGACCGTCGAGCACCGCGACTGGTGGTACAACGTCCGGCCCTCCAACACCGAGCCGCTGCTCCGCCTCAACGTCGAGGCGAGGACGCCCGAGCTCTGCGCCGCCCACGTGGCGGAGGTGGAGAAGCTGATTGCCGCCAACGCGGGCGTCGGCGCAGACGAGAAGTGACACACCGCCGGCCGGACGTGCGCCAGTGCCGGCCCGACCTGAGGAGCCATCATGAGCCTTGACCCACTCCTGCTCGACGTCCTCGCCTGCCCGGTCGACAAGGGCCCACTGCTGTGGTTCGAGGACGAGGACGTGCTCTACAACCCGCGGCTGAAGAAGAGCTACGCCGTCGTCGACGGCGTGCCCGTGCTGCTGGTGAACGAGGCGGTCGACGTCGGCGAGGCGGAGCACGAGCGGCTGATGGCGAAGGCCGAGAAGGACAGGGTGCGGGCCACCGGGCCGACCGAGGAGTGAGCGACAGGCAGTACCTGGACACGCTCGGGATGTGGGAGGCCGCCGCGGCCCTGCCCGAGCAGCTGCCCGCCGCACTCGACACGGCGGGCCGGGCCTTCGCCGGCTGCGCGTTCCCCTCCGGTGCTTCCGTGCGCGCCGTCGCCGCGTTCGGCCTCGGGACCGGGGGGACGGCCTGCGACGCCGTGGCCGCGCTCGCCGCGCCCCACATCCGGGTGCCGTTCTGGGTGGGTCACGGCTCCGACGTGCCGGCGTTCGTCGACGATCACACGCTGGTCCTCGCCGTGTCCGGCGCGGACGGCACGGAGGTGACCGTGGCGGCGGAGAGGTGCATCGAACGCGGCGCGTGCGTCGTGGCGGTCGGGGGCGGAGACCGGCTGGCGCGCCTGGCCGCCGGCGCGGGGCTCCCGTGGTGCCCGCTCCCGGCGACGGGCCCGGGGGCACGCGGCGCGCTGGGCGCGGCCACGGTCCCGCTGCTCGTCGCTCTGTCGGCCGCCGGCCTCGTGCCCGACGCCACGGCGTCGGTGGCCGCCGCCGCCGACGCGTTGGCGCGCCGGCGCGACGCCTGGCTCGGGCCCGCTGCCCCGCCCGAGGAGCTGGCCCGTCACCTCGGGCGCACCATCCCCCTCGTGTACGGCGCCGTCGGCGTGGGCGCCGTCGCGGCCCGCTGGTGGAAGGCCCGGGTCAACCTCAACGCGAAGGCGCCGGCGTTCGCGGCGTCCCTCCCGGAGCTCGCCCACGACGAGCTGGCCGGCTGGGGCCAGGGTGGCGACGTGACGCGCCAGGCGATGTCGCTCGTGCTGCTGCGCCAGCGGGGTGAGAGCCCGCGGACGGCGGGTCTCTTCGATGCGGTGCGCGCCGCCACCGACGAGGTCATGGCCGACGTCTTCGAGGTGCGGGCCGAGGGGGACGACGAGCTGGCGCGCTTCTTCGATCTGGTGTTGCTCGGCGAACTCGTGTCGCTGCATCTGGCCGGGCGCGAGGGCGTCGACCCCGGCCCGGTCCCTGCGGTCGACGAGCGGCCCGCGTAGGTCCCTCGCCGGCCCTCCCGCGTCAGCGCCGCCGTGTCAGTTGAGGCGCTCCACGATCATCGCCATGCCCTGGCCGCCACCGACGCACATCGACTCGAGGCCGAACGTCTTGCCCGAGTCCTCCAGGCCGTTCAGCAGCGTGGTCATGATGCGCGCCCCGGTCTGGCCGAACGGGTGGCCGAGTGCGATCGCGCCGCCGTTGACGTTCAGCCTGTCCCAGCTGATCCCGAGGTGCTTGGCCGAGGGGATCACCTGGGCCGCGAAGGCCTCGTTGATCTCGACCAGGTCGATGTCGTCGATCGTCATGTTGGCGCGCGCCAGGGTCTGGCGGCAGGCGTCCACCGGGCCGAGCCCCATGATCTCGGGGTTGAGCCCCGACACGCCGCTCGCCACGATGCGCGCCAGCGGGGTGATGCCGAGCGCCTTGGCCTTGGTGTCGCTCATGACGACGACGGCGGCGGCGCCGTCGTTGAGGGGGCATGCGTTCCCGGCCGTCACCGTGCCGCCCTCGCGGAAGACGGGCTGCAGGTTGGACAGGCCCTCGAGCGTCGTGTTCGGGCGGGGGCCGTCGTCCTTGGTCACCACGGTGCCGTCGGACAGGGTCACCGGGATGATCTCCCGCTCGAAGAACCCGTTCTCCTGCGACGCCACCGCCCTCGTCTGCGACAACAGCGCGAACTCGTCCATCTCCAGGCGGCCGACGTTCTCGTACTCGGCCACGTTCTCCGCCGTCTGGCCCATGGCGATGTAGACGTCGGGCAGTCCGGCCGCCGGGCTCCATGGCTCGGTCACTGCGGGGGCACGGACCTTCGTCCGCTCCTCGGCCCCGGCGAACTCCGAGTTGTGTGGCCCCGTGTCGGACGCGCCGTGCATGTAGCGGCTCACCGTCTCGACCCCGGCGGCGATGAAGATGTCGCCCTCACCGGCGCGGATGGCGTGCGCCGCCATCCGGATCGTCTGCAGGGAGGACGAGCAGTAGCGGTTGACCGTCACGCCGGGGACGTTGTCCATCCCGGCCAGGATGGCGGCGACGCGCGCCACGTTGTAGCCCGCCTCTCCGGCCGGCTGCCCGCAGCCGAGGAGCACGTCCTCCACCTCGGCGGGGTCGAGCTGGGGCACCTTGTCGAGCACCGCCCGGAGCACGAGGGCGCTCAGGTCGTCGGGCCGGCACTCGACGAGCGAGCCCTTGTTGGCCCGCCCGATCGGGGTGCGACCGGTGGCGACGATGACGGCTTCTGGCATGGTGACGGCTCCTCGGTTCGATCCTGTGCCCCGGGGACCCCGCCCCAGGGCGGATTGCAGGTTACTTGGCGGTAGGGAGGGGTCCTCCGGACCGTCATTGGCCGCTGTGGCGGGGCGGACTGTAACGTGTTCTAGCGCGCCCGGCCCGCAGGGCCGGGACGGCGACGACGTGGCGTTGACGTGGGCCGATGCGGCCCCGCCACCCGGGAGGGACACGATGGAGATTGCCTTGACCGAGGAGCAGCAGGCGCTGAAGAGCGAGCTGCGCGCCTACTACGAGAACCTGCTGACCCCCGAGGTCGAGCAGGAGCTGGCCCTCGCCGGCGGCGTCGGCCCCGCCGTGCGCCGGGTGGTCAGGCAGATGGGCAGCGACGGGTGGCTCGGCATCGGCTGGCCGACCGAGTGGGGCGGGCAGGGCCGCTCCGCCATTGAGCAGTTCATCTTCTTCGACGAGTCGATGCGCAGCGGGGCGCCGGTCCCCATGCTGACCATCAACACGGTCGGACCCACGATCATGAACTTCGGCACGCAGGAGCAGAAGGAGTTCTTCCTCCCTCAGATCCTGGCCGGCGAGATCTCCTTCTGCATCGGGTACACCGAGCCCAACTCGGGCACGGACCTGGCGTCGCTGACCACGCGGGCGGTGCGCGACGGCGAGGAGTACGTGATCAACGGCTCGAAGATCTTCACCAGCCTGGCCGGCGACGCCGACTACGTCTGGCTGGCGACACGGACCGATCCCAACGTGGCCAAGCACAAGGGGATCTCCATGTTCGTGGTGCCGATGGACACCCCCGGCATCCGCGTGGTCCCGATGAAGCTCCTCGGGGACCACAACATCAATTACACGTTCTACGAGGACGTGCGCGTGCCGGCCACCAGCCTCGTCGGTGGCGAGAACCAGGGGTGGAGCCTCATCACGAACCAGCTGAACCACGAGCGCGTCACCTTGTGCTCGCCCGGCATCATCGAGCGCGTGCTGACCGACGTTCGGGCCTGGGCGCAGGTGACCAAGCTCCCCGACGGCCGGCGGGTCATCGACCAGGACTGGGTGCAGGAGCACTTCGCCCGCGTGTACGCCGAGCTCGAATTCCTCCGCCTCGTGAACTGGAAGGTGGCCTGGCAGGCGACGCAGGGGCACCTCGACGTGGCCGATGCCTCGAGCATCAAGGTCTTCGGCACCGAGTTCTACCTCCGTGCCTTCCGGTTGCTGTTGGAGATCCTCGGGCAGGCCGGGTACCTGACGCGCGGCTCGCCGGCAGCCGTGGTCGCCGGCAGGCTCGAGATGTACGCCCGCTCCATGATCATCCTCACCTTCGGGGGTGGGACCAACGAGATCCAGCGGGACCTCATCGCCATCTTCGGCCTCGGCATGCCGCGTTCGCTGCGCTGAGCCCGGATCGACCCAGGAGAGCCAATGGACTTCAACTACAGCGAAGAGCAAGACGCCGTCCGCCAGCTGGCGGCCCAGATCTGCGGCGAGCGGTCGACCCATGAGCGGCTGAAGCAGGTGGAGGCGGAGGCCGGCGACGAGGGGCCGATCGACCGCGACCTGTGGCGGGAGCTCGCCGGCGCGGGCCTGCTCGGCATCCACCTGGGCGAGGAGTTCGGTGGTGCCGGGCTCGACTTCGTGGCGGCCTGCCTGGTGATCGAGGCGGTCGGCCGGACCGCCGCCTACGTCCCCGTGGTCGAGACGATGGTCTACGGCGCGGTGCCCATCGCGCGCTTCGGCACCGATGCGCAGCGCAAGACCTGGCTCACCGGCGTGGCGAATGGTGACACCATCCTCACGGCGGCCATGGCGGAGCTCGTCGGCGAGGTCATCCTGCCGGGCGGGACCGAGCCGGCGACCACGGCCACCGCGCAGCCCGACGGCTCGTGGGTCCTCACGGGCACCAAGGCCTGCGTCCCCGCCGCCCTCGTCGCCGACGCCATGCTGGTGCCGGCGACCTGCCAGGCGCCGGACGGCGCCGTGTCCGGGGTCGGCGTGTTCATCGTCGACTCCGGGGCCGAGGGGCTGACCCTGACGCGCCAGACGACGACGACCGGGCGGCCCGAGGCCATCGCGGAGCTCGCCGGCGTCCGCGTCGGTGCCGACCGGCTCCTCGGCGACGGCGATGACGCCGCCGACGGCGCCGAGGTGGTCACCGCCATCACCGAGTTCGCCACGACCGCACTGTGCGTGCAGGAGGCCGGCGTCTGCGCGTCGGCCCTGGAGCTCACCGCCGAGTACACCAAGACGCGCGTGCAGTTCGACAAGCCCATCGCCACCTTCCAGGCCGTGGGGCAGCGCGCCGCCGACGCCTACGTCGACACCGAGGCGATCCGGCTCACGGCGTGGCAGGCGGCGTCGCGCCTGGCGTCGGGGCTGCCGGCGGCGTCAGAGGTGGCCGTGGCCAAGTACTGGGCGGCCGAGGGCGGGCAGCGCGTGGTGCACGCGGCCTCCCACCTCCACGGCGGGGTGGGCGTCGACCGCGACTACCCGCTGCACCGTTACTTCCTCCTCACCCGCCAGATCGAGCTGACACTGGGCGGGGCGAACGAGAGCCTGCGCCGCCTCGGGCGGATGCTGGCCGACGACCCCGCCTGAACCCGCCGCCGGCCTACGGAGCGGCGTTCGACAGGCCGAGGCCGTAGCCGGCCAGGAACACGCCCGCCTCCTGGTGGCGCGGGTACGCGCCGGCCAGTCGGTGGAAGGCGCGGGAGTGGTCGGGGTGGGTCAGGTGGGCCACCTCGTGGACCAGCACCGAGTCGAGGACCCACCCGGGCACGGCGCGCAGGCGGTGCGACACCCGGATGTCGCCCGAGTAGTACGAGCACGAGCCCCAGCGCGCCGTCTGGTTGGTGACCCAGCGCACGGAGGCGGGGCGGGCGCCCACCAGATAGCGGTCGCTCAACTCGATCGCGCGCTCCAGGAGCTCGTCGTCGCCCAGGCGCGACTGCGGGCTGTGGCGCGCGAGCAGCCGCTCGACCAACCAGTCGATGGTCTTCTGACGCGACTCGCGGTCGAGGTGGGCGGGCACGGACACCACGATGCGCCCACCGACCCACTTGGCCTCCGACGTCTTCTTGCGGCGCGTGCTGACCCGGACCTCGACCTCGGGAGCGGACTCGACCTCGGGAGCGGACTCGACCTCGGGCGACGGAGGGGACGGTGCCGGCGGCGGTGGCGGGAGCACCTCGACGGCCGTCGGCACGCCGGGAGCGGATTCGGACCCGAGGAGATCGGAGACGTCGAAGAGGGTCATGGACGGCATTGTGCCCGATCCGTGTGACCGTTCAGTGAATGCCTGGTCACCATCCCTGCCGCGGGGAATGCCTGGCCTTACGATCGGTTCGCTCGCCACAGCGGTCGCGGGCGAAACGGGGAGGTCGTGATGACGGCTCTGCTGCTTGCTTCTTCCGGTGCGGGAGTGATCGTGGTCATTTACATCGCGGTGATCGTCTTCGAGATCGCCGCGCTGTGGCAGGTGTTCGTGAAGGCAGGCCACCCGGGTTGGGCCGCCATCATCCCCTTCTACAACTACTACGTGCTCCTGAAGATCGTCGGCCGTCCCGGCTGGTGGCTGATCCTCTACTTCATCCCGATCGTGAACATCATCGTCTGGATCATCGTGGCCATCGACCTGTCCAAGTCCTTCGCCAAGACCTCCGGCTTCGCCGTCGGCCTGATCCTCCTGGCCTTCATCTTCATCCCGATCCTCGGCTTCGGCCCCGCGTCCTACGTCGGGCCGGCCGCGGCGAGGCCGAGGGTGATGTAGGAGCACTCGGGCGGGGAGCGCGACGGTGACTCGTCAGCCGAGCACCAGCTCGGCCAGGGTGCGCAGAGTGGCGACGTCGCCGTTGACGAGCATGGTCGTGGCGCGCGACTCGCGCCACGCCTCGAGGTCGTCGCGGATCTTCGCGACCGGGCCCACCAGCGCGATGTCCTCCACCATGGCCGTCGGGACGGCGGCCGCCGCGTCGTCCTTGCGGCCGTCGAGGTAGGCGTCCTGGATCTTGTGGGCCGCCTCCTCGTAGCCCATCCGGGCGAAGACGTCGAAGTGGAAGTTCATCTCCTTGGCCCCCATGCCGCCGATGTAGAGGGCGAGCGAGGGCCGGAAGGCGTCCGCCGCCGCCTCGGTGTCGTCGGTGATGACGGTGGGCGCGAACGCGAGGACCTCGAAGTCCTCTGCGCTGCGGCGAGCCCCGGGGCGGGCGAGCCCTTCGTCGAGCGACGCCTCGAAGGAGGACATCGCCCGGGGCGAGAAGAAGATGGGGAACCAGCCGTCGGCGATCTCGGCGGCCAGGGCGACGTTCTTGGGGCCCTCGGCGCCCAGGATGATCGGGATGTCCGTCCGCAGCGGGTGCACGATGGGCTTCAGCGGCTTGCCCAGCCCCGAGCCACCCGGGTACGGGAGCGGGTAGTGCGGGCCGTCGCTGGTCACCGGCTTCTCGCGGGCGAGGACCTGGCGCACGATGTCGACGTACTCGCGGGTCCGGGCGAGCGGGGCCGGGAAGGGTTGGCCGTACCAGCCCTCGACCACCTGGGGGCCCGACACGCCGAGACCGAGGACGAAGCGCCCGCCGGAGAGGTGGTCCATCGTCAGCGCGGCCATGGCCATGGCCGTCGGCGTGCGCGCGGACAACTGGCACAGCGAGGTGCCGAGGCGGACGCGCTCGGTGCGTGATCCCCACCAGGCCAGCGGGGTGAGCGCGTCCGAGCCGTACGACTCCGCCGTCCAGACGGAGTCGTAACCGAGACGTTCGGCCTCCGTCACCAGCTCCACCGCATTGGGGGGAGGCCCCGAGCCCCAGTAGCCCAGCTGCAGTCCGATCTTCATCGTCTTCACGGGTGGCTCCTCTCGCGTCCCCTGCCCGGGGCTGCTCAGACCTTGGCGACGATCTCGTCGGCGAACCACCGCACGGCGCCGAGCCGCGCGGCCAGCGCCTCGTCGTCGGGGGTTCCCGGAGCCACGTCGACGCCCATCCACGGAGCACACACGAAGTCGGTCACCCCGGCGTCGGCGAAGCGACGGTACAGGTCGACGTCGGGGGGCTCGTTGAGCGAGAGGTAGATCGTGAAACCCTCCTGGTCGCGTCCCGCCTTCTCGAGCGCGTCGTGCAGCTCGGCGAGGTGGGCCCAGGCCTCGTCCTCGCTGTAGGCCCCGGCCGCGACCCAGCCGTCGCACAGCGACGCCGTCCGCCGCAGGGCGACGGGTGAGTGCCCGCCTCCGATGATGGGGATCGGGGTGGTGGGTGACGGCTCCATCTGGCACTCCGGCACGTCGTAGTAGTCGCCGTGGAACTCCACCCACCCGCCGGCCCACAGCGCGCGCAGCGCCACGATCATCTCGTCCAGCCGCTTGCCCCGGGTGGTGAAGTCCTGGCCCGTCTGGTCGAACTCCTCCTTGCACCAGCCCACGCCGACGCCGAGTCGCAGGCGGTCGTCCGACAGGACGGCGGTCGTGCCCACCGACCTGGCCACCGTCATCAGGTCGCGCACCGGAGCGATGTAGACGCCGGTCGTGAAGAGCAGATTCTCGGTCGCGCCGGCCAAGGCCGAGATCACGCACATCGGGTCGGGCCATGGCGTCTCGGCACCCCAGCTCGGGGCGCCGTCCTCGCGTTTCGAGTAGGTGTAGCGCGACTCGAGCTGGCGCGGGTTGAACAAGTGGTCGGAGACGTACATGCCGCCGTAGCCCAGCTCGTCGCAGGCCTTGGCGAGGGGGATGATCTGGCGCGTCGGGAGGAACGACACCGCTTGGTGGAAGCGCACCGCGTGCTCGGTCACGGCCGTGACCTCAGCGGGCCCGCGGCGGGAGCGGCGTACCCCCGACGGGGGCGGAGGGTGCGAACGCGACGGGAATGTGCTTGGTCCCGTTGATGAAGTTCGACTGCAGGCGCTGGACCTCGCCGTCGAGCCAGATGTCGGGCACGCGGTCGAGCAGCCGGTCGAACATCACCATGATCTCCATGCGGGCCAGGTTCGCCCCGAGGCAGAAGTGCGGCCCACCCCCGCCGAAGGCGATGTGGTTGTTGGGGGAGCGGGTGATGTCGAGGTCGTCGGGGTTCTCGAAGGCCGACTCGTCGCGGTTGGCCGAGATGTGCCAGAACACGATCTTGTCGCCCTCCTTGATCTGTTGGCCGTGCAGCTCGAGGTCGGTCGTCGCGGTGCGGCGGAAGTGCATGACCGGCGTCACGAAGCGCAGCATCTCCTCCACCGCACCCGGCAGGAGCGAGCGGTCCTTGCGCAGGAGCTCCCACTGGTCGGGATGGTCGAAGAAGGCGGTCATGGCGCCGGACATCAGGTTCCGGGTCGTCTCGTTCCCCGCCACGATGAGGAGGAGGAAGAAGAGATCGAGCTCGAGCTCGTTGAGCTTCTCGCCCTCGACCTCGGCGTCGAGCAGGACCGAAATGAGGTCCTGCCTGGGCCGGAGCCGGCGCTCGGAGGCCAGCTCCTCGGCGTAG
>Ga0181535_10005909_pt1 | contig 12895 bp, 10 predicted proteins | sample PEATcosm2014_Bin_44_FD_119774 | JGI IMG/M metagenome (GOLD analysis project Ga0181535, IMG submission 119774) | Peatland microbial communities from MTU Mesocosm Facility, Houghton, MI, USA - PEATcosm2014_Bin17_30_metaG | ecosystem: Environmental > Terrestrial > Soil > Wetlands > Peat | place...
ATTCGGCGCCGGGCACCCTGATCACCTACTCGTACAAGGTGACCAACACGGGCAATGTCACCTTGGACCCGGTGACGGTGACCGACCCGATGCCAGGCCTGTCGGCCATCTCGTGCCCGACCACCTCCCTGGCGCCGTCTGTCAGCGAGACGTGCACGGCGACCTACACGACCACCCAGAGCGACGTGGACCGCGGGTCCCTCCAGAACACGGGCACGGCCACGGGCACGCCGCCGAGCGGGCCCAACGTGACGGCCCAGTCCTCCGTGTCCATCCCCGCCGTGCAGACGCCGTCCATCTCCGTCATCAAGTCGGCCGATGTCCCCTCGGTGAGCACGGTCGGCCAGGTGGTGACGTACACCTTCAAGATCGCCAACACCGGCAACGTGACACTCTCAGACGTCGACGTCACCGATGCACAGGCCTCTCCGTCGCTCGACTCGAGCCTCGGGCCCATCACTTGCGCCACGGGAACGAACGGGTCCATCACGTTGGCCCCCGCCGCCACGGACACCTGCTCGGCGACCTACACGGTGACGCAGGCCGACCTGACCAACAACTCCATCACGGACACGGCCACCGTCACCGGTCAGCCGCCGAACCAGGCGCCACCGGTGACCGGCACCTCCACATTGACCCTCTCCGTGACCAGCGTCAGCGTCGTGAAGTCGGCCAGCCCGAGCGGCGGCGTTGTCGCCGGATCGGCCACCCCGATCGTCTACACGCTGACGGTGAAGAACACCGGCTCCGCGGCGACGACGGCGCCGATCGTGGTCACTGACGCGGCCCCGACGGGCACCACACTGGTGGCGGGCTCGCCCGCGTGCGCATCGGGCGGGCCGCCGAACTGCACGGTAGCGGTGAGCAACGGCACGATCACCTGGACGATTCCGGCCGGCGTGGCGCCCGATGCGTCCTACACGCTCACCTACCTCGTGACAGCCAACGCCACGGACGCCACGGGGGTCGTCACCAACACGGCGTCGTGGAGCGGTCCGGGATGCATCCCACTCGTGACGGGCGGCGTCACGGCGACGACCTGCCCCACCAACACCGTCACGACGCCCGTGACGGCCGCGCCCGTCACGACTGCGGCAGTCTCGACAGTCACGGCGACCTCGCCGCCACCGAGCACGCCGCCGAGCACGCCGCCGACGGCTCCGGCGCCGACACAGCCGCTGGCGTTCACGGGCGCGCCTCTGGCCGGGGAGTGGATGTTCGGTGTCGGCGAATTGCTGATCGGCGCAGCGTTGCTCGTCGCGGCTCGATGGCGCCGGCGCAGCCCGCGGGACGTCGCCAAGCAGGTCTGACCTCCGGGGGGAGGGTCACTCGGGAGGCAGTGATCTCCTTCTGAGGGGGAGCGATCCCGCTCAGAAGGAGATGCCCGAGAGCTCCGGGATGGTCGCCTCGGCCTTGGCGCGTGCCGCGAGCCAGCGTTCCCGCGCGGCCGACCGCACCGCCTCGTCACTGCGGGGCTCGACCGTTCGTCGGGGCGTGAACGTGCCCGCCAGTTCCTCGGTGGATCCGTAGGTGCCGATGGCCAGACCGGCGAGGAGCCCGGCCCCGAGGGTGGTGGCCTCGAGGACCGGGGAGATCTCCACCGGTCTGCCGATCGCGTCGGCGAGGGCCTCGACGAACACCGCGTTGTCCGACATGCCCCCGTCGATGCGCAGGGACGCAATCGGGTACCCGCTGTCGTTCTCTGAGGCTTCGACCAGGTCCGCACCGCGATGCGCCACCCCCTCGAGGACGGCCCGGACGATCTCGGGTCGGCCCGATCCCCTCGTCAGCCCGACCAGGGTGCCCCGCGCCCCAAAGTCCCAGACGGGAGTTCCCAGGCCGAGAAGAGCCGGCACGAACCAGACGTCACCGGAGGACGAGCTCTGCAGGGCGACGGTCTCCGACTCATGAGCCGTGGTGAGGAGGCCGAGGTCGTCGCGCAGCCACTCGATGCAGGTGCCGGCGGAGAGCATCACTGCCTCGGTGCCCCAGGTCGCCTGCCCACCCACACGGAAGGCGACGATGGGAAAGGTGCCCGCGGCACCCCGGGCCGCGTCGCCGGGTCCCCGACCCGTCCCGGTGCACTGGTCGAGCATCCCGCCGGTGCCGAACGTGGCCTTGGCCAGCCCGGCCAGGGTGCAGCCCTGGCCGACCAGGGACGCCTGCTGGTCACCCGCCATGCCGCAGATCGGCGGCGCACCCGGCAGTGCCGTGGCCGCGCCAATCTCCCCGGAGGAGTCGACCACGTTCGGCATGATCGACAGCGGTATCTTCAGCCTCTGGAGCAGCGGTTCGTCCCAGCCGATGGTGACGGGGTCGATGAGCGCGGTCACGGCTGCGTTGGTGGCATCGGTGACGTGGAGCGCGTCGGGGCCCGACGCGGCGCCGCCCGAGAGCGTCCAGGCGACCCAGCTGTCCACCGTGCCGAAGCAGAGCTCCCCCCGCTCGGACCGCGCCCGCTCGGGGTCGATCTCGTCGAGGATGGCCATGACCTTGGTGGCCGATGCGTTGGGAGCGAGGCGGATCCCCTCGGCCTGCAGCACGAGGCACGTGCCGACGGTTCGCAGGTCCTGCCACCCGATGCCCGGTGCAACGGGCTCGCCGGTGGCGCGCTCCCAGACGACGCTCGAGGCCCGTTGGTTGGCGATGCCGACTGCGTCGACCGGTCCGCCGCCGCCGAGGGCGGCAGCGGCCACCGCGAGGATGGCGTCGGCCATCCGCGCCGCGTCGAACTCGACGAGGCCCGGGGCTGGAGTGTCGGGGAGTAGCGGCACGTGATGTTCGTGCTCGATCGTGGCATCGGGACGCACGATCGCGGCACGCACACCCGACGTGCCGACGTCGACGACGAGGACGCTGCCCCCCGGACGGCTCATGCCCAGGGTGCCGGACCGAACGGGGAGGAAAGGCCGAACTTGCCCGGGTTCAAGATCCCTGCCGGGTCGAAGGTCGTCTTGAGGCGGCGCAGGACCTCGAAGCCCGGCCCGAGGGCACGCGGCAGGAACCGGGAGCGGTTGAGCCCGATGCCATGGTGGTGGCTGATCGCTGCGCCGTGGGCGGAGGTGGCGTCAATGACGGCATCCCAGGCCTGTCGGTAGTACCGCTCGCGCCACTCGTCGTCATCCTCAGGACCGCGCCCGCCGAACGTGAAGTAGAGGCATGCACCGTCGGTGTAGGCGTGGGATTGGTGCGCCGACGCGGCGAGGGTGCCCTCAATGGAGGTCAGCGCAGCAATGACCTCCGCGAAGAGACCGGGCAGTGCGGCCCACGGGCCCGACACCTCGGCGGTGTCCACGACGATCCCGCCGCGCCACAGGGGCGCCAGCGCCGAGACGTCGTTGCGGTGGCCGAGCCAACGCTCCACGAGCTCGCGGTCGAGCGTGAGGACGTCCGCCGCGCCGCACTCGTCGTCGACGATCGCGAGCGTGGCTGACAGGATGGCCGGGTCGGCCTCGTCGAGGACGATGAGCACGTTGGTGTCGGGCTGATCGAAATTGCGAGCCGATTCCGTCTGGTCGTAGAGGCGCAGCACCGCGGGCGTCGCCCCCCGGCGCAGGATCTTGCGGCACGCCTCGAGCCCGTCGACGAACGTGGTGAAGCCGTAGGCGCGACGCTCCTGGGCGCCCGGCAGAGGGTGGAGGCGCAGCCGGGCCTCGGTGATCACGCCGAGCGTGCCCTCGCTGCCCACGAACAGCTGGGTCAGGTTCGGTCCCGTGGCCGCCCGGGGCCCGTGGCCCTCCGTGCGCAGGATGCGGCCGTCGGCCAGCACGACCTCGAGGCCGATGACCATGTCCTCGATCTTCCCGTACCGTGTGGAGTACTGGCCGGCCCCGCGGCAGGCCAGCCAACCACCGACGGTCGAGAGGTCCATCGACTGGGGCCAGTGGCCGAGCGTGTAGCCGTCGCCGACCTCTCCGAGCGCCGATTCGAGGTCCGGTCCGAAGGTGCCGGCCCGCACGTCCGCCGTCAGTGATGTCTCGTCGACGCGTACCACTCCCTCCAATCCCGTCATGTCCAGGGCCACGCCCCCGTGCACGGGGATCGACCCGCCGCAGACGCCGCTGCGGCCGGCGGCTGGTGTGACCGGGACCCCGCCCTCGTTGCAGGCCGCAAGGACCTCGGCCACCTGTGCCACCGACGTGGGCCGGACCACCACGGCCGGGCGCTGCGGGACGGCGCCCTCGGCCGCCCAACCGATGGCGAGCGGCCACCAGTCACGTCCGGCCTCGGCCCGGGCGTCGTCATCGGTCACCACGCTGGCGCCGCTGGCCCTCAGGCGGTCGAGGACGGCAGCGGGCACTTCGACCGTCGCCGCGCCCAGTCGATCCGTGACGTCCTCGCCCCTGGCTTCGATGGGAGTCGCGGGGGTGGGCGTCGTCACGGCAGGTCGAGCCCGGCGGTCAGGAGTTCCTTCTGGGAGGACTCGACGAAGCGGGCGGCCTGGTCGGCCGCCTCCCGCTCGTCCCAGCCCATGTCCGGTGCGATCAGCGTGGCGACGGCGAGCGCGGCGTCCATGCTGGCGTGTGCCCGCTGGATGCTGGCGCGGGTCCGGCGCGACAGGACGTCGTCGAGTGTCCGAGCCATCTCCTCGCGGGCGGCATAGACGAGCTCGGCGCCGGTGTAGGGCAGCCCCTCCACCGCCGGGGCGAGCAGCTCGGGACGGCCGTCCGCCACGGCGAGCACCGCCGCCGCCTCGGTGCCGTAGCGGGTGAGCAGTCGCGCCCGGGGCTGGGCCAGCGCCACGGGGTCCCGCGTCTTGGTCGTCGCGCCGATGAGCGGGAGCGACTTGGTCACGCAGCGCCGCCGCCGGGGCGACTCACCCAGCTCGGTGACCACCGCGTCGACGGTGTCCTGCGCCATCTTGCGATAGGTGGTCAGCTTGCCGCCCGTCACCGTCACGACGCCATGTGCCGACACGCGAACGGTGTGGCGGCGAGACAGGTCGGCGGTCCGCTCCGAGACATGCTGGCCCTTGGTCGGTCGTGCCAGGAGAGGGCGCAGGCCGGCCCAGACACCCGTCACGTCCGCTCGGGTGAGGTGCGACGTCGTGAGGTTGTTGGCGGCCTCCAAGAGGTAGTCGACGTCCTCGGGCGTGCAGGCAGGATCGTCGAGGGGGCCCGAGTAGTCGGTGTCGGTCGTGCCGAGGTAGACGAGATCGGTGCCAGGCCAGGACACGACGAAGATGGAGCGCTTGTCCTTCTGCACCGGGATGACCGCGGCGATGTCGCAGGGCAACCGTTCGGCGGGCACGGTGACGTGTACACCCTTGGCGGGGCGGATGGCGTGGGGATCTGCACCTTCGTCGAGGGCGCGGATGGCGTCGGCCCACACGCCCGTCGCGTTCACCACCACCCTGGCCCTGATCCGGAGCTCTTCCGCCTCACTGCCGGCCGGACGTACGATCGCACCGTCGGCGGCTCCGTCGCCACCGGTCGTGAGCTGGGTCACCGGGGCGTAATTGGCGACGGCCGCCCCATACTCGATCGCGGCGGTGCGGAGCACGGTCAGGGTCAGGCGCGCGTCGTCGGCTCGGGCGTCGAAGTACAGAAACCCCGCCACGAGGTGTTCGGTCTTCAGCGTCGGGAGGTGGGCGAGGGCTTCGTCCTTACCCACCTCCCTGTGGCGCTCTCCGATGCGCAAGCCACCGGTGAGGTCGTACATCCAGAGCGCGGACGAATACGAGCGGGCGACCGTCTTGGAGACGACGCCGTCACGCCCGAAGAGCGGGATGAGGAACGGGAGCGGTGCGACCAGGTGCGGCGCGTTGTCGAGCAGTCGCTGCCGCTCGGTGAGGTTCTCGTAGACGAGCCGGAACTCCCGCTGCTGGAGATAGCGGATCCCCCCGTGGATCATCTTCGACGACTTCGACGACGTGCCCGAGCCGAAGTCGCCCTTCTCGACGAGGGCGGTCCTGAGGCCGCGGCTGGCCGCGTCGAGGGCAACCCCGGCTCCGGTGATCCCTCCCCCGATGACCAGCACGTCGAAGTCCTCGTCGGCGAGGCGGCGCAACGCGTCGACGCGGCGGAAGGGGTGCACCGGCCAATGCTGCCACATCCGCGGTGGCGTCAATCCGAGGGTGTTCAGCTGCCGTCGGGATAGCCGCCGCGGTGCAGGACCATCGGGTGGTGTGGCAGCGTGTCAGCGCGCTGCCGCACGCCGGCGCGCCAATTGTCGGGGTACGGCTCGAGCCCCAAGGCGAGAGCGGACTCCGCGAGGTTCCCGTCCCCGACGACGCGCTGGAGCGCCGCCCGGAGGTCGCCGACGGCGTCCGCCCCGTGCGTCAGTCCCCATGTCGCTTCCGTGGCGCCGAGAAGTCGCCGGTACTTCAGCTGGGCCCGGAGCCCTTTGTCGGTGAGGCGCAGGACCTTGCCGCGGCTGGCTGCCGGGTCCGGCTCCGTCACCGCGCAACCGTGGCGCTCCAGCCAGCCCGTGCACATCGCGTTGCCCTCCTTCGAGACGCCGGTCAATCGGGGCAGATCGCGGATGCGCACACCAGAGGGCTGCAGGACCCGCAATGTGTTGGCACTGATGGGGAGGCAGATCCGCGACATGCGCTCGAAGTCGACGGTGAACGCGAGCAGGACGCCGGCGAGGAGCTGCGACAGATCGGCCGTTGCGGCACGCGCGGTCGGTGTCCCGGCGATCGCCGTGTCCGTGAGCGCTGGTTCCGACATGCTGTTCTGCGTCGGAACCACGACAGGCAGGAAGGCGGGGGGGTCGAAGGGCAGGCCGGCGAAGACTGCCCTCAGCGCACGCTGCAGGTGGTCGACGACCTCATCGCCGAAGCGGGAGCGCCAGCGTGTTTCCACGAGCGCGGGCAGAGGGCGCCAGATGTCCCGGGCCCGCCGGGCGGCCTCGGTGGTGCGGACGACCACGTCGTCCTGGGGCGGGTTCCTGAGTGGGATGCCCGGCGGAGGTGACAGCGACACGTACCCCCAGCGCCGCAGGCCCCCGAGCAGCAACCGGTTCGTGCGAGCCCGTGCGCGCAGCTCGGCCACGGTGATGCCGGCGTCGTCCACGTACTGCAGCGCGGTGGACCAGAGAACGTACGACACGAGCCAGGGTGCATCGCGGCGCGCCTCGGGGTCGTCCGCACGTGTCACCCGGTGGGGGAGACGGTGTTCCGCCTCGTTGTCGAGCTCGATCGTGTGGGCCACGAGCACCTCGGAGAGGAGGGTCGGGACAGGGGGCGGCGTCACCACCGGTTCCATGGTCACGTCGAGCGTAGGTTGCCGGCCGTGTCCGTCGTGCCGGGGGACCCCTGGGAGAGCTACGCCCGGACGGTCGTCGAGATCGTTCGGGCCGGGTCGCGAGCCATCGTGCTCCGCTCCGCTCCGCGGGGCGCGGTGGGCCCATGGCCCTGGGACACCATCGGGCCCGTGTACGTCCTGACCGCGTGGGACCCGGGCGACGAGCGACCCGGTGCGCAGGAGAACCGCCGACGCCAGGCGGCGCTCGAGGCCGATGTGCGCCGCCTGGCCGTCGTGCGGTGGCCGGCGTCGGGCGTCGACCCGGTCACGGGCCACCGTGAGGAAGGCGTTGCCGTGCGCGGGGTGTCGGAAGTGGACGTGGTGCGGCTCGGCGGTCGCTACGGGCAGGACGCCATCTTCGTGTGGACGCCCGACGCGTGGACGATCGTCGCCTGCGCGGGCGGACGGCGGGTGGCGTCGGGATGGTCGCTCGAGCCCTCCGGGCCCGGAGTGTGAGCGATCGCTGGCAATTACTACGTACAACGTAGTAGAGTGGGCGCTCATGGCGACACGGCGATCCGCAACGACCAAGGGGAGCCTCGGTCGGAGCAACGAGCCCCCGGTCCTGATCCTCACCAGCCTGGCCGGCGGTCCGAAGCACGGCTACGCCTTGACCAAGGACATCGAGAAATTCGCCCGCGTCACCCTGGGTCCAGGGTCCATGTACGGGGCGATCGCCCGCCTCGAGGACAGGGGGCTCATCGAGCCAGAGACGGTCGGTAGCAACGAGAGGCGCCGCCCGTACCGCATCACCGGTGCCGGCCGGGTCGCGCTCGAGGAGGTGGTGCGCGAGATGCGGACGCTCGCCGACGAGGGTGCGCGGCGGCTGGGAATCTCCGTCAGCCTGCCGGTGATCGGCGTGCACCCGTGAACGACCCGTTCGAAAGGATGCTCCGCTGGTACCCGCCGAAGTGGCGGTCCCGCTACGGCGACGAGATGACAGCGCTGCTGGAGGACACCTACGCGGCTGCGGGCGACGTGCCCATCCGCCATCGCCCCGGGCTGTGTCGTCGCGGCGAGCGTGCGGGTCGCGCGGGCCGTGGCTCCCTGTCACGCCGCTCCCTGAAGGCAGTGGCTGAGGAGGCGGGGAATCTCGGGACGGTCAATTCCGCTGCGGTCCTATTCAGACAGGCGGAGAATGCGCCGATTCGATGCTCAGGAACCAGGGTGTGCCGGCGATCCGCCCGCGGTGGGAAGCGCCGGCACGGGGCGCACCGACGCGTGGCGCCCCGGGGAGGAAGAATATGGGCTTCGACGAAGGCTGGGAGTACGATGCAGAGTACGAAGCCGAGTTCGCATCGGAGTTCGACGAGGACTGCGACGCGGAGGAGCTCTATCTCAGCCTTATCCCGGACGAGGAGCGGCAGCGTTTCTGGTCCGAGTCCGTATGGACCGAGCCCATCGACGACGAATTTCAGCTGGACTCACTGCTGTTCGTCCACCGGGGGGCCGAGGCCGAGCTCTCCAGGGAGATCCGTCTGTCCGAGCTCTGGGGAGCATGCCAGGACCGGCCCCTCGCGATGGAGGAGTTCCTCGAGTTGTCGGTCCTGATCTCCGAGGTGGACGGCGTCCGGGGCTCGTTGTGCACGGACTGCGCGATGTTGGGCCGGCCCAAAGTCAGCGCCAGCTGGGCACTGGGCCTCACCGGGTTGTGCCGGGGCCATCTGCGCTTCCGCCTGGGTCACGCCCAGATCGACGGCGGCGGCACCCACCAGACTTCTTAGTCGGCCGTCCGCGGCGGGCCGTCCGCGGCCGGGCGTCCCTGACGGGTGCGGGCGCACCGGGCACAATGGGAACGTGACGTTGGCCGCGCGCGTTTACGCCGCATCCCACTTGACGGGCACCTTCGTCCTGCGGTCGGGGCGAAGGGCGGACCGCTACTTCGACAAGTACCGCTTCGAATCCGATCCGGGCCTTTTGGCGGAGATCATCGAGGCTCTCGTCCCCTTGGTGCCCCCAGGGATCGAAGGCCTGGCCGGGCTGGAACTGGGCGGGGTCCCGCTGGCCACGATGCTCTCCTCGGTCACCGGTCTGCCGGCCTTCTTCGTGCGCAAGGAGCCGAAGAAATACGGCACCGAGCGGGTGTGCGAGGGCGGCGACATCGTCGGTCGCAATCTGCTCATCGTCGAGGACGTCGTCACCACCGGTGGGCAGGTCGTCCTGTCGGCACAGGACCTGCGATCCGAGGGCGCCGTGGTGGAGCACGCCGTCTGCGTCATCGACCGGGAGGGCGGAGGGGCCGACGTCGTCGGGGCGGAGGGCATCATGCTCGGGGCGCTGTTCACCATGTCCGAGCTCGAAGCAGCCGTCTGAGGCTGCCGCGAGGCTCGAGACTCAGGCAGGGGGATTGCGGTGGGCGGGTAGGCGCCGCTTCTCGTCGCGCTGGCGTTCGAGGAGCGACTTCAGCCGGCTGAGGCTCGCGCGGTCGTCGCCGGCCCGATTGTGGCGCTCCTCGGGATCGGTGCTCAAGTTGTGCAATTCGAACAGCGGCTCTGCGGCCGGAGCCGCGAAGGGATTCGCCGCGATGCCGTGGTCGGCGTTCCACTCGTCGAGGCGCTCGTAGTAGTGGTTGAGCTTCCACAGCTCGTCAGCCCCGTCCGGCCCGGTCGGAAGGGTCGCGACGACCGACTCGATGTTCGACGCACCCTCGAACGGCTCGAACGCTGCGCCGCTCAGGATGTTGACCTGGGTCAAGCCCCTGGAGGGATTGTCCTCGGTCATGAAGTACACCGGAGTGGCGACGGACGCGGCGTCGGTCTTCCCGGTCACGACGTCGCTCAGGTCCTGACCGGTCAGGGCGTGCACCTCTTCGTGGTGGGCGGAGACGCCAGCGAGCGCCTGCTCGAGGTCGATCCCCGCCAGACCCAACAGCGTGGGGATGAGGTCGACGTGGCTCGTGGGCGCCGAGATCCCGCTGTCGACCCGGTTCACGCCCGGGCCCGATACCAGCAGCGGGACGCGCGTCGCCTCGTCGAAGGCGTTGAACCACTTCTGGACCAGACCACCATGGGCGCCGACCAGGTCGCCGTGGTCCGAGGTGAACACGATGATCGTGTCGTCGAACATCCCGGAGGCCCGGAGCGCCTCGAGGATGCGCCCGATGGCCTGGTCGACGGCCTTTTGAAGGTAGTAGTAGAGGCGCCGGTAGGCGAGGTCGGTGTCCGATTCGAAGATCATCTTCGGCCAGAGGGCCTTGAACGCCTCCTGACAGGGCGGTCGCCCGGCGAAGCTGTCGCCCTGGGAGGGCGCCTCGGGGATCTCGGGCACCGTGTCGTCGGGAGGACCGAACCCGAGCAACTGGTCCCAACCGAAGCCGTTGAACGCGATGTCGTGGGGGTTCACGAAGGAAGCCACGGCGAGCCACGGGCCGTCGCGGCGCGCCCGGGCCAGCTCGCCGAACAGCTCGACGACCTGCTCGGCGAAGACGCCGTCCCGCACCATGCCGCAGTCGGACTTGGCCGCGCCGTGGGGCTCCCGGCCGATCCACCCGGAGAACCCGAACGGGTCGAGCCGGTCGGCCTTCTTGTAGGCCTCGATCGCCTCGGGGATCGGCTTGCCCGCGTCGTCGGTCGCCATCAACCCTTCGTGTGTGCCAGGAATGACCAGGTCGGCGTGCGAGACGTGCCACTTGCCGCGGTAGTGGGTCTGGTAGCCCCCGGCGCGGAACCAGTCGCCGAGCGTGGGCACCGAGTTCGGGTCGAGCCACGTCATGTCCGGGTCGGTGCTCTGCTTGGCCGCGCCGTCGGTCGACGACACGCCGTGGAGGGACGGGTACTGGCCGGTGAACAGGGTGGCGCGGCTCGGGGTGCAGGCCATGGAGCCCGCGTAGTGGCGGTGGAATTCCAGCCCGCCGTCGCGGATCGATTCGCGCGCCGGCAGTTGCCCTCGCCGGAAGGCCTTGACAGCCTCGGTCTCGTAGGGAGGCGGGTAGCGCTCTTCGTCGGTCATGATGAAGAGGATGTTCGGTGAGGTCATGGCGGTGCGTGGTCTCCCAGGGGTTCGAGTGGCGGACAGTGGATCGGCCCCGATACCTGATCGGGTGGGTGGCTGATGTTCTGGATCTTCCCTACAGGCCGGTCTCGGCTCTGATCCGCCCGTCGGCCACGGCCTTCTTGAACTCGTCGTAGTCCCGCTCGTTCTGGTCGGCGTAGGACTGGGCGAAATCGGCGAGCGCGTCGTCGAACGTGGTGCCGCTGCCGAGGTAGGACGCGATGGCGATGCGGTCGCCGGACCTGGCGTGGGCCCGGGCCAGGGCTTGGGCGCAGATCCCCGCGTAGGTGGCGAGGCCCTTGGGGAGGGAGCCCTCGACTTCGAACGAGCCCTTCCAGTCCCGGAGCTGGCGCAGGTAGAAGTCCCGGGTGACGCCGTCGAGACCCTCCGCCCGCTGCCAACCCAGGAAGATGTCACTGGCCGCCTGCATCAGGTGCTGCCCGGCGACGACGCGCTCGCCGTGGTTGGCGTACTTGCTCTTGCCGACGAACTCCTCGAGGACCGAGGCTTCCGCCTCCTTGGCCTGGAGGAACAGCGGATCGTCGCCATCGCGGCCCTGGAAGAGGAGGATCCAGGCCCTCGTGCCGACGCTGCCGACGCCCACGACCTTGCGGGCCACGTCGATGAGCTCGAATCCCTCCAGCAGGTGTCGTCGGTCAGTCTGCAGGGTGCGGCGGTAGCTGCGCACCAGCTGTTGGAGCGATTCGAGCAGCGCGTCGGGCTGGTGCTCCGCCGAGAGCTCGGCGAGGGGGACGATGAGCGGGGGATCGCTGATGATCCGGCGACGGCTTCCGACCACCTCGGTCAGCTTGTCCTGCGCCTGGAGCGAGTCCTTGGTGCGCGACTTCGCCACGATTGACGACGCCTTTGACGCCATCTGCGCTGCCGCCTGCGTCGCTGCCTTCGACTTCTGCCTGCCGGCTTGGGCCGTGAGGCTGGCGATGATCTCCTCGATGTCGACGTGGGAGTACCACACGTCGAGGTTGCCCGACGCGGCCAGGCGACGCATCTCCTCCCGGTACGAGGTCCCGACGGCCTTCGCGCCGACCGCGCAGTCCTTCTTGGAGAAGCTCTGATCCCGGCCCGCGATGACGACGCTGGCCGCCAGGCGCTTGAGGTCCCACTCCCAGGGCCCCGGCAGCGTCTCGTCGAAGTCGTTGACGTCGAACATCATCGAGCGCTCGGGCGACGCGAACAGCCCGAAGTTACTGAGGTGCGCGTCGCCGCAGACCTGCGTGGTGAGACCCGACGCCGGCGTCCTGGCCAGGTCGGATGCCATGATCAGCGCCGCACCGCGGTAGAAGGTGAACGGCGACACGAGCATGCGTCCGTAGCGGATGGGTACCAACTCGGGGACCCGCGAGACGGCCTGCCGCTCGAGCAGGCTCACCGGGTCGGGGCGATCGTGTGCGGGCTCGAATTCGGCATGCGATGCCCGTGGCACCCGCGCCCGCGCCTCCTTGCCCAGAAGGGACCGCGCCTTCGGTGTCAGGTGGGCCACCTTCTTGGCGGGCTTCGATGATGCCCCGGTCTCCGTCGTCGTCGTCATCGTGTCTCCGTCCTCCCCGGGTGCGGGCAGCTTTGAGCCTGCCAACGCCCGCTCACTACCATGCCATGCCAACCCCGCCCTGGTCTCCCGCGGACGTCTCTCGGGG